>Ga0326727_10005057_pt1 | contig 38305 bp, 41 predicted proteins | sample MB2enrmetagenome_FD_207643 | JGI IMG/M metagenome (GOLD analysis project Ga0326727, IMG submission 207643) | Lab enriched peat soil microbial communities from McLean, Ithaca, NY, United States - MB29MY | ecosystem: Environmental > Terrestrial > Soil > Wetlands > Peat | place: USA: New York... | reverse complement strand
TTCATTAGTTTTGTTTTTGTGGTTATGGTTGTACTCTTCGGAGTAAGATTCGTTGCCATTCCATTCAGCAACAGCGGGTTGGGGCCGTTTTGGGGAGGCTCACTGCGCCTTGTATTGGCCGCGATAATTCTTCTTTTTGTAGCGGTCGCTCGAAAACCAGCGTGGCCGGATGCACGGGGGATGTTCTTTTCGCTGATTTACGGTTTCTTCTCAGTCGGCCTCAACATTGGTTTGATGTACTGGGGTCTTCTTCAAGTCAGCTCTGACATTGCAGCCATTGTTTACGCAACAGTTCCGCTAGCAGCCATAATCTTGTCGATATGTTTCCGTCTGGAAAAATACCGTCTCCGTCTAATACTTGGGGCGTTATTGGGGCTATACGGCGTCGAAGTGATTTTTGGGGTTGCAATGGGCTTCGGTATCAACATTGTTTTCTTGGTAGCTGTCATAGGAGGGGCACTCTGTAACGCAGTCGGGATGATTGCTGCAAAAAAGGCACAGGAAGTTAATCCAATCCTTATGAACGGCGTCGGATTCGCACTTGGCGCAAGCATGCTCCTCGTGGTGTCCCTTTTGACTGGGGAAACCATCGCTTTGCCCTCTCAGCAAGTCACTTGGCTCGCCATCGGCTTTCTTGTGGCAGTTTCAGTGGTCGGGTACTCCCTAAACGTCTACATCATCCAGCAAAAGTCAGTTACCTACGCTTCCTTCTCAAATGTTTTAACTCCGCTTGTGACAATTGCAACGAGCTCAGTTATGTTTGGCGAGGCAATTACACCCGCGTTCATTGTCGGAGGCGGCTTAATTTTTGCAGGCCTATCCTTCTCAGGGCATCTCGTGATCAAGAAAAAGGTTGAATAACGTTCGAAGCTTCAAAAAAAGGCCATTTAAGCGGTTCCGAGTAGCAAGCTTTCAACTTTAGAAAACAGGTTGTCGGCTACTTCATCGCGGGTTCTATTACCATCTATCAGAATAAGCTCACCCGCTTCGACGAACCTTATATAGACGTCACGAACTTTCCGCTGAATCTCTAACGTTTCCATCACAGACCGTTTTCTTTGCAAACGCTCCAACACTCTTTCCGGCGGCACATCGATGAAAACTGCGTAATCAGGCTTGAGTGCATAAGAATTGATTTTTTTAATCCAAGCCAAATTCAGCCCGGTGCTACCCTGATAGGCTAAAGACGAGTAAACGTATCGATCGCAAATCACAACCTTGTCCTCGGCTAACGCAGGTTTAATCTCGTTTTCAACGTGCTCTATTCTGTCCGCGGCAAACAGCAAAGCTTCAGCAGCCGACGGCAAACGTTTTTCCTCGTAGAGACAGCATTCACGTACAAAAGTTCCCGTTTTGCCGCGACTAGGCTCCGCTGTGTAGATTGCACGATAGTTTTTGTTGAGCCGAGCAGCAAGTATTTTTGCCTGTGTCGTTTTTCCGCTGCCGTCCAAACCCTCAACGCAGATAAACACGCCTTTCCCACTCATTTTTTTCGCCCAGCCAATCAGCGTTAACATTATAGGGAGACAAATAAATATAACTTGCAGTTGGAGGCTTGCGTTTGCCTAAGGCTTACTGGGGCGAAATAAAGGATCCCGTGCACGGGTATGTGTACATTTCTGAAGATGAAAAAAACGTTATCGACTCCTTCCCGATGCAACGACTCAGGCGTCTGAGGCAGCTTGCCGGGTCGGAGTACGTTTACCCAGGCGCAAACCACACTCGCTTTGAGCACTGCGTCGGCGTCATGTATTTGGCAGGCGAGGTTTTGGAGAACCCCAACATTTCAAGCCTTCTTGACGGGGAAGAAGTAGATATGTGCAGGATTTCCGCGTTGCTCCACGACGTGGGACACGGACCATTCTCACACGTGTTTGAGCAACTGCTAATCAGAGATCTAGAGAAGACCCATGAGGACATTACTTCGTGGATTATTGAGAAAAGCGAGGTAGGCGACAAACTGTCAAAGATGGGTTACAAACCCAAAGAAGTGGCGGGTCTCGCAGTGGGAAAACTGCAGAAACCAGACAGAGCGTTTCTTGACCAGATAATAAGTAGCGCCGTGGACGTTGACAAGCAGGACTTCATCGTCAGGGATACCTATCATACTGGTGCCGAATACGGCTTCATCGACGTTTACCGGCTCATTCATGCAATGGACGTTTTAGGCGAAAACCTAGCCGTGGAGTTGGGTGCCCTCTCCGCGCTGGAAGCATTCATGATAGCCAGAATTGAATCTTTCAAAAGCATCTATTTCCACCGTGTCGGCAGGGCAGCGCAGATTATGTTGGCAACCGCCATGGAAAAAGCCAACGGCGAACTAGGGTTGACAGCGTTTAAGACCCCTGAAGATTACATGGCTCTTGATGACTACACGGTTTGGGCTGCACTCAAAAAGTGCCCCGCTTCCAAAGCAATAATCGGCGACCTTGAAAATCGCAGAATGTTAAAATGCGCCTACGAGCGAACCTTCTACGAGAAAGATACCATGATATCCAACATTTTCGGCAGAGAATCCTACCGCCGCCAAATGCAAAGCGAAATCGCCAAAGAATCAGGCATCAACATCGAATCAGTCATAATCGACGTACCCACCGTGCCATCTGTACCTTACCACCATGCGGTGCTCATGGAATCCATGGAAATTCCAGTTTTCACAAAAAACCAAGCGGGCGAAAAAAACCTGCAGCGGTTAAGTGAAATCTCCAGAATTTTCGAAACCCTCAAAGGATTCATGAATATTCTGCGGGTCTACACAGACGCCGCTGACCGCGAAAAAGTGGAGAAGGCAACTGCTAAAATCTTAGGCAAAATTCCGTCGGCGGCGAAAATCTCGTTTTAGCATCTTTTCTTAAATACTAGTTGATGCTAACAAGAAAAGCAGGAAAAATAGGTGTTTGAGGAAGGATAGGCGATGGAGGGCAACCCAGACAAGAAAATCATCAGCGTGAGGATTAGAAGGAAACCTGAACCAGAAAATGAACCCTCGCTGCTTTTCAGCCAAGAGGACATTCGCCGATACGTCACCGAATTCGTTTCTTCATGGATAAGAGGAGACATAATCATCCGTTTCCCAACCGCGGCGGAATTAGCCAAACAAACGCCCTTGAGCATCGCGTTTCCAACCGACCCGTCAGTAAACGCGGAACTTAAAATCAAAGAGCACTACATCGACCAGCTATCCATTATCGCCGGAATAAAACCCGCATCCGCCGAAGAGCTGGAAAAAACCGTCGCTGAAGTCTTCAAAATGCTCCTGATGTTCCGAAGCGCAAATAGAATAGAAGGAAAAATAATTTCAAACGATCTGGAAAAAAGAATCCAAGAACTCGAAAAAACCGTGAAGAACCAGGCTAAACTCGTTGACCAGATAACTGGATTTTTATTTAAACCGAAGACTGCCCCTAAAAAAGCGCAAGCCGGCTGAAGCCAAGTTCTTGAAGGGTAAGGTTTATTCGAGGGAAAAAGCATTCTGCTTGATGCTTCCAGCAAATGCGCTCCGGTAGTATAGTCCGGTCAAGTATGCCGGCCTTTCGAGTCGGCGACCCGGGTCCAAATCCCGGCCGGAGCACCAAAACCTTTCTATTTCGTCTTATTTTGTAAAATAAGGCTGTGATTGGGTTTATTTTTTAATTCATGCTTAGGCGACTTGGGCAGACGAGTCTGGTCAGAATTCTCGTGTGCGGGTCCAAACTTGATTAAGTGGAACGACCGATGATCGTTTTACTGGTAAATCGGGGCTAGGATCCCCCTCCCGACTTCAAAAAGGCATAAGTCAATAATAAAGAGGGATTCAGACTTGTGTGGGGATAAGTCCGGTAAAAGCTTACGTCGCGTTCAGCTATTACTTAGATGAAAAAGGCAAAAGGAAAAACAGGAATTTGCGCACGCAATTACTGCTTCAAGCCATTTTTCTGTGGGTAGAATCCGCTTGTTTTAATTATTTCATTAGATAAAGATTTGATGCCTAAAACCTCTGCATTTGCAACACACTTTGCTTCTTTACTTATCAAATTCCTTCCAGTAAGCACACATAATGTAAAATCTGTTTTCTGTATAGTCTGTGCAGCCTAATTCTACAAGCACTCCTTTTTCCGTTTGTTGCACGTAATCTTGTTTGTCCAACTTTTCACCTTCTTTTTGTTCTCTATCGTTGTGAAAAAAGTGGGGAAGAAATTGAGTTGGCATTTGACTATGCCTACGCTAGTTTTTTGCTGTTTTGTCCTGGCGAAGCAGCGAAAACTTCAGTGACTTTTATTATTCCAACGCTTTTTATTTGAATTTTCATGGCTTCCATACTCTTCTTTGCGAAGTTATCGAAAATTGGTCCGCTTGTTTGGAAACCACTGAATGTTCCCTTTAGTTGGTAGCCTGTCATGGGTCCTTTGAACACGGCCATAGCAACTTGCTTGTTCTTTTCAAGGTTTTCTTTTGTTTTCTTAATGAAAACTTCGGCAAACGCAATAGTTTCAGTGTCTACTGCTACAAACCATAATGGAACTACGTTTGGAATGCCTTTCGCGTCTACTGTTGCCAACATTTTCGCTGAATCACTTGCACTTAAAACATCCATTACTTCTTTAGGTATACTAACCATTTTTTCATCCTCATCGACAAACAAACTCCAATACATTAATATACATTTAGGGAAGTAAAATATACTGGATGAGGAGTGTGGAAGCATGGCCAAGCTACTTGAGAACGATCAGTCTACAATCGATTTGCTAAACAGCTTAAAACAAGAGATAACAAGCTTGAGAAAGGACATGAATCGAATTGAAGAATCCGTTTTAAAGCAACGATTACTTGCGATTGAGGAGACTCTATCTCAAAATCATCTCATGGTCTACGCCAGCCAGAGATCCGAAACCATCCTTGAAGACATTTCACGTATGCTTAAATCAGATTGTGATAAAAAAGGAAAATGCTCGGAATACTTTAAAGCCAAAATAGAAGACAGCTCCCGAGCAATCAAGGAATCAGGCCCAGGAAAGGCACTGTCGGATATGGATGATAAAATCGCAGAAAACGAGCTAATGGTTGAAAAAACCAAAGGCGAAACATGTGAAGCTTGCTTTGCGAACTTTCACAAGAAGCTTAAGCGTGAAAAAAGAGCCTACCGTGAAATTGTTCTAGTTGAAGACATTAACAAAACCAAAAGCCCTGATGCCATTGACACTAAATTTCTCGTTGATTCACTGTTTGAACCGCTCGCAAACCATTCAAGACTCAAGATTCTCATTTCAGTCAGCAAAGGAAAAAGAAGCTTCTCAGAATTGTCCAGAATAGTAGATCTTAAGGCAGGTCATTTAGCATTTCATCTAAAGAAGCTTGTTGATGCAAATCTGATGGCGCAAGAAGCATCCAAAGGAGACTACGTTATAACTCAAAGGGGGCTAAAACTGATTAAGACGATCAGTGCTCTTTCAACAGAAGCACGCGCGATATCTAGGTAAACAGAAGAAGGAAAAAACCAGACAGTCACTAGGCGATTTGATGAAGATAAAAATTAGGATGTTTTCAGATTACATTTGTCCCTTTTGTTATCTTGGCAAGGCTATTATTGATAAACTCAAGAATCGGTTTGACATAGAACTTGAACACGTTGGAGTTGAAATTCACCCAGAAACGCCCATCTGCGGAGTCGATTTAAGAAAATACAGCTCTGAAACAAATGAAATGTACGAAGATTTGAGAAGTAGAGGTAGGGATTATGGACTGAACTTCTGTGATGTCCAGGTGCTGCCTAACTCAAGAAAATCTCTCATTGTGGGTGAATATTCAAGAAGAATTGGAAAGAACGAGGAATTTACGGATGCAGTATTCAAAGCCTATTTTGAGGATTGCCTTGACATCGGAAATGACGAGGTCATCATCGATTTAGCAAAGAAAATCGGTTTGACAAAACACGATGTTGAAAACGCATTGGAAGAACCCTTGCTCCAAAAGATATATACAAACAACTGCATTGAAGCAAAAAAACATAATGTTACAGGTGTTCCCACCTTCATCGTAAATGATGAATACACAATTGTAGGTGCTCAGCATGAACAAACGTTTATTGAACTATTTGAAAAGATAGCGAAAGGAACCATGAGGTAAACTGCTTTCAACAGAACCGGGTAGAGTACAGAGGGTTCAAGCCCCTCTTCGCGGCCCCCGTTTGTGCACCAAGTGATTTGAACTCGTTTAGGCATGCGACTCGGCAGACTTAAAGTGTCAGGTTTAGTTAAGAAAGCCTAAGTAGTCAAATTCAGTCCGACTCATCCCTTGCATCTTTTTACTGGTAAATTGGGGCTAGGATCCCCCTCAGCGGCTGGTCAACTCCTACGCGCGCTTTTCCGAGTTGTAACCCGAGTATGAACCTATTCCGGAGCACTTAGAACTTTTTATGCATGCGCAAACGATATTATGCATCAGCAATGAACAAAACCGTATTTTTGTAATTCACACTTCAACTTAAGTTATTCGCGTGGATTGCCACCTGCAATTGACTTTTCAACCGTACGTCAACTGACGCTTTGGGCAATTACTCGACACGGTGACCTGTATGGGGAGCAGTGTGGGTTCTTTCTGGATTCCCGTGAACGTTTTCCAAGTGTCTGTCTAGTTCAGTGTGGGTTTTGAAAGCTTTCCCGCATATTTCACATTCCAACCTGCTTGGCTCTAGGCTGCGAACGGGCTCTTCATCCATGGGTGATGCTCTAGGCTGATTAGGTTCAGTTTGCTTAGATTTAACCATAAAAAATCTCCATCAGAAAGAATGGTGAAGGTTTCACTTATAGTTTGGGTTAGGAACGCCTCTGGTTCGTTTTTTTACGTTTTTGCTTTTCCCAGAATCAAAATCATCGATTTGATCCAGTGGTCATGTACCTGCTTGTTTGGGAAGCCCATCACCAGTTTCGCGAGGGTGCCAAGGTACAACGCCGTGAAAAGTTCAGCTAAGACTTTTGCGTCCACGTCGGTTCTGATGACTCCCTGCTTCTTTTTTTCTTCCACAAAAGCTTCTACGGCTTCTATGTCTTTCAGGTAATCTTCAAAGACGATTTGCCTGATTTTCGGGTCATGCGAAGAGAGTGCGACTACTTCAAAGTGCGTGTGCAGGTTACCCTTGAACTCCTCGGTCACCCGGGTGTAGAGTTCTTCGAGCGCCTCCTCCAAATTATCGAACTTGCATTCGAAAAGTATGTTTCTAAGAGTTTGGTGACCTTGAAGGCTGATTGCTTTAAGCAGGTCCTCTTTGCTTTCAAAATACGAGTAAAGCGCGCCTTTGCTCACACCCACTTCTTTGGCAACGTCATCCATGGTTGCGTCGTGGTAGCCTTTTTTGGCGAAAACAATGCGGGCGGCTTTGACGATTTTGGCTTTTGCCTCTTCTTTGTATTCAGGAATTACTTTTGGCATATTGGTCGACGTAAGGTTATTCGCGTTCAACTTTAAAAGATTGCCGACGATAAGTATATTAATTGACTGGTAGTCGCTATTTCTAAATAAAGGTGGCTTAAAATGGATCCAAACACCACAAACCAAACCCGCACGGGCGGTCGATTAAGTTACCCCAATAAAGTTCTTCTAACAGTAACCTCGGTTGCACTTCTAGTCAACTACGTCGAAACCATGGTTATCCCAGGCATCCCAACCATCCAAGCCCATTTTTCAGCCTCAACCACGATCGCCTCATGGATAACATCCGCCTTCCTAATAGTCGGAGCCGCAGTTTCGCCGCTTTTTGGAAAACTCGGAGACATCTACGGCAAAAAAAAGATTTTCCTCACCGTCCTGCTATTCTACATTGCAGGCGTAGGCTTAGCAGGGTTTTCCACAAGTATCTACATGCTTATCGCTTCAAGAGCCATCCAAGGCGTAGGCTTCGCTATAGTCCCATTAGGCTTAGCGATTATCACGGACATTTTTCCCAAAGAGCGAGTAGCTAGCGCGCAGGGTATAATCAGCGGAACCTTCGCCATAGGAGCCGCAGCAGGCCTAATCATAGGCGCCTACATAGTGCAAGATCTCAGTTGGGAATGGGCTTTCCACACAGCCTTCATAATGAGCATCGTCTTGTTCTTGCTTGTCGCCGTCTTGCTCAAAAAAGACGTACCAGGAGCGAAAAGCAAAGTGGACATCACTGGTGCAACAATGCTTATGGCCGGCGTGGTTCTCATTCTCCTGTATCTGACAGAAGCACCCAGCATGGGCTGGTTATCGCTTGAAAACCTCGCGTTCTTCATAGTTGGCGTGGTCTTAACCGTCGCCTTCTTCCTATTTGAAAACAAACAAACAAGCCCGCTGATACATCTAAAACTGCTTAAAATCAGAAATGTTCTTGTCGCAAACTTAGTCGGCATTCTATCAACCCTCTCAATGTTTCTACTGTTTTTTGCAGTCGTATACTACGCCCATTACCCTGCGCCATATGGATTGGGATTAAGCATTATTCAAACAGGTCTAACCCTTGCACCTGCGACACTCGTAATGCTCATAGTCGGACCGGTTATAGGAAGGCTTGTAACCAGGATAGGGCCAAAACCCATTCTTGTGCTGGGGGCATCCGTCAGCATTGTAGGTTTGTTGATGTTCACCTTCTACAGGGCAACCACAATGGAACTGACCGTGGATGTGGCAGTGGCTCTTATCGGCGTCGTTTCCCTCATCATTCCCATAGTTAACATGATTTCGGTATCGGTGCCCAAAGAGAACACAGCTGTAGGCTTAGGGATGAACACCATGCTGAGAAACTTGGGAGGCGCAATCGGCCCAGTCCTTGCAACAACAATAATATCCACGTACTATGCCACCGTGAAAGTACCTGTACCGCCATATGTTTACGAATTTGGAAACAAAACAGCCTTCAACACGATATTTGTCATATGCATCGGCTTAATGATTGCGATAATCGTGCTAAGTCTAACAAGCAAAAACTACACCTTCGCCAAAAACAACAGTAAAAAGGCGAAAACAAAGTGAAGAAAAGCTTTATTCTGTGCAAGTTCAAGTTTCCCGTTCTTTTTTGAAAAATCAATCATCGAGGAAAATCTAAAATTCGGAGTCTCCTCGATCCGCGTTTACAAGGTGATAAAAAAAAATAAAAAAAGTAGGTTTTAGGCTGGCTGCAGTGATTTTCCGCAGTGAGAGCAAAAGGTTGCATCCGACGCTACGGGGGCTCCACAGTTGGGGCAGTAACGTGCCGTTGGCGTTGCTTGTGTCGGCTGGGCTGGAGGCGGCATCGAAGTGGGAGGTGCGGTGTATGGTTGTGAAGCGTAAGGTTGTTGCTGTTGGAGTTTCATTGAGAAGAAGGCTACTGCGGCGAATATCCATGCGAGGAAAATCAGTAAAAAGCCAACGATAATTATCGAGAGTATGGCGCCCCACCAAAGTAAAGTGCCAGCGGTGTTGAATGATTGTTCTCCTGATTTCCGCGCAAGCGTTTCGAAAGTTTTTCTTAAACGCATGGCTGCGACTAGATAGAAAACGAAGGCGATAACTACGCCCAAAATGAACGCTACGATACCTATTCCGAAGCCGATTATGCTTGTAAAACCGATCGCGAGTGCGACAAGGGATATTGCTACGGCAACTACGGCTATTATCAAGAATATAATGCCCATCAATGTGTTTTGGTAGATTTCGTTGTCTTTGTAGTAGCTTGCTAGACCCTTAACGCCCATTAGCAACAGGATTGCGCCGATTATGCCTAAGACTACGCCTGCATAGGGAACGAAACTGAGTATCAGAAGTATGGAGCCAAGGCCAGCTAAAGTCTTACTCGATTCTACGCTGCTCATTTTGTTTTTCCTTCAATAAATTGCCAATAATAGCTCTAGAGCCATTTCAATCAGATAAGCGTTAGCCTGACCTAGGGAAAAATAAATACGCCGTATCTCACTATAAAATCAGAAGTGACTAAAATGGACGTCTCTGGTGCTTACAAAGAATTATTATCAAAAATTGAAGATGTCTCAGTCCTTGGAACAGCTGAGGGGTTAATCCACTGGGACATGGAAACCATGATGCCGCCCGGCGCGGTGGAACAAAGAAGCATGCAGCTGTCCCTCTTAACCCGTATCCACCATCAAATGGGCACCGACCCAAAAATCGGGAAATTAGTATCCGCCATACAAGCAAACCCCGAATTTGAATCGATGGGGCAAGCCGAAAAACGCAACGTTTACCTCATCAACAAAAGCTACCGAGAACAAACGAGCCTGCCTGAAAAACTGGTAGCTACAATCGCCAAGCAAGAAGCAATAACTGTGAATGTCTGGAAAAAAGCTAAAGCCAAAAAAAACTTTGGCCTCTTCAAACCTGAGTTGCAGAAGACTCTTGATTTAAGCATGAAAGCGGCCGAAATCCTCATGAAAGTCAAAGAAACCAAGACGCCGTATGAAGCTTTAATTGACAATTTTGAACCCAAAATGACCGCCGAAACAATTACGTCCACATTTAGCCAGCTTCAAGGTAGCTTAAAACGGCTGATAAGCAAGATCCAGTCATGCCAAAGCAAGCCTGACACGGCAATTCTTAGTCACCCTGTTCCAGTGGAGAGCCAGCGGCAAATTGCACAGCTTTTGACCCGGACTTTGGGTTACGATACATGTTCGCCTGAAGCACGCGGAAGAATTGATGAAACCGAGCATCCGTTCACAGAAGGCTACTACGACGACGTTCGCATAACCACACATTACTACCTGAACAATTTTGCTAGCTCAATCTTCTCCGTCCTCCATGAGAGCGGGCACGCGCGGTACGAGCAGAATCTTAACCCGAACTGGAAGTACCAGCCGATAGGATCCCCATGCTCCTTCGGCGTTCACGAGTCTCAATCGCGCTTCTATGAAAACGTAATCGGACGCTCAAAAGAATTCTGGGTTGGCCTCACACCTAAACTCAAAGTGGCAGCGCACAGCCTTGCAAACCTTGAATTAGACAAGTTTGTGAAGGCCATCAACAGGGTTGAATTGTCGAAAATACGCATTGAAGCCGACGAGGTCACATACAACTTGCACATTATTGTTCGCTTCGAAATCGAAAGGGATCTTTTCGCTGGCAAAATCTCGGTTAACGAATTGCCGGAGGTTTGGAACCAGAAATACGCTGATTACTTGGGTGTTAAGGTTCAGGATGACTCCGAAGGAGTAATGCAGGACACCCATTGGGCAAGCGGACTTTACGGCTACTTCCCAAGTTATGCGCTTGGCAACATCTACAGCGGGCAAATAGTGACCGCAATCACCAAAGACATACCCGATTGGCGAAGCCAACTTGCAATTGGAAAACTGGACCAGCCTAACGAATGGCTGAAAAGAAACATACATAGCCAAAGTAACCTCTACGAACCAGCGGAATTAATCAAGAAAGCAACTGGGAGAAAACTGAATATTGAGGCTTTCATGACTTACTTGAACGAGAAATACGGTGCGATCTACGGGTTTTGAGTGTCTGGAGCCGGCGTAGGGGAAGGTCTCTTGGTGAATTCTTTGTATATGTATATTACAAGGTACGCAACGATCGAGGCGATCGCAAGATAGAGTCCAGTATACCCGACGATTGCGTTGTAGATGTTGGCGCCCACTACGAAGAGTATAAAACCAAGGATGAAAGCGCCTAAACATGCCCAGTCAGCCAAAGACATCAGGTTGCCTCGTAAGATGCAACAGATAAAACTCCAAGGTATATAGATTTACCGATGAATCTTTCAGCTCTCGAGAAAACTGCAACTGCCCCTGAGAATGCAAAATTCTAAGCGACCGCAAACCGCTAATTCCCTCCAGGTAACCTCCAATTTTTTTGAGAGGCTCCGACATTTTTATATATTAGTCAGTACACAGGAGAGCGCTGAGGGTAAATTTAATGTCGGGAGCAGATGTTAAGAAGCCTGAAACTCGGGAAGAATTTGTTAAAGTGTTGAGTGAAGCAGCGAAAAGAGAGGTTGGATCAAAGAATAAGCCGACAAAACCGACAATAGTCGGGACGGCTAAGGAAATGGACATTCACAGAGATACGCTTTACAGTTGGTTGAAGGAGTTTAATGTCGATTTTAAAGAAATCGTTGATCGCATGCCGACAGCCGTTGTAGATGCACCAGAGGAAAAGTCCGGAAGCACCTACTTAATCGGCGAATCATTGGTCGGGGAAGGAAACGAAGTAGCACACATAGACCTGATGATCGGCGACAAGGACGGCCCAGTGGGTCAAGCGTTCGCAAACGGCATGACAAGCCTCTCGGCGGGTCACACACCGCTTCTGGCAGTCATCAGGCCAAATTTGCCGCCTAAACCCCACACCCTAATCGTGCCCAAAGTAACCGTGAAGAACATGGAGGACACGGGAAAGATTTTTGGTCCCGCGCAGGCGGCAGTTGCCAAAGCCATCGCGGATTCGAGTGAAGAGGGAGTCATCCCTCGCGAGCATCTTGACGATTGGGTCATAATCTGCAGCGTCTTTATTCATCCCCAAGCTGTCGACTACAGAAAGATTTATCAGTACAATTACGGCGCGACGAAAATGGCGCTTCAGAGGGCTCTTAAGAATTATCCGTCGTATGAGAAGATCATTTACGAAAAGGACCGTTCAAAGCACCCGATCATGGGCTTCAAAGTGCCGCGTCTATGGAGACCACCATACCTGCAAATTGCACTTGACGCCCCCTCACTTGAAGCGGCAAAGAAGGTCCTTGAACAACTGCCAGGAAGCGACAGAATCATCATTGAAGCCGGAACCCCACTGATTAAACGCTACGGTACAAAAGTGATCAGTGAACTACGGCAAGCAGCCAAAGACAAATTTATCATAGCAGACCTCAAAACGCTTGATGTTGGCAAAGTTGAAGTAGACATCGCGTACGAAGACACGGCAGATGCAGTTGTCGCAGCAGGCTTAGCCCCCCCAGAGACCCTTGACGCAACTGTTTCAGAAGCCAGACGCATGGGAATCTATGCGGTCATCGACATGTTAAACGTTGAAGACGTTCTCGGAAAGCTGAAATCACTCAAAGATTTACCAGAAATTGTCATCCTTCACAGAGGCATCGACCAAGAAAGCGGCAGAACCTGCGGACTCGAACGCATAAAAATGATACGGCAAGCTTTCCCCAACAAGAAACTCCTCATTGCCGTTGCAGGCGGAATCGTGCCCGAGACCGCTAAAGAAGCGTTGGAAGAGGGGGCAGACATCTTGATCGTTGGAAGATACGTCACTCAGAGCAGAGACATTGTACGGGCAGTAAGAGACTTCCTTGAACTGACACCAGCCATGCGTGAAGACATCGACCTCTACAGAGTACACACAGAATAAACCCGAGCAAAAAAGCTCAACCCAATCTTTTCTTTTACTTCTTTGTTCTTGATTAAAAATAAGCGAAACTCGCCCTTTTTTTAATTGACCACTAATTCTTGTGTGGAAGCTTTATGCAAAAGAAAATCCATAAAATACGCGTGCTCTTATTCCAGTAGTACAGAAACAGGTCTTCAGCCCAAGGAACGCTGATTAGGTACCGAAGAAACCTGCAAAATCCATTCTTGAGGCAACTAAACTTGGGTAGCAGGTCTTTGAATGTTACGCGTTGATTTAGCGGGCACGTTCACTTTTATTGACTGTATTTGACTTCTTTCTAGAGAAAAATAGAGATTTCTATAGATTTTAGGACTCAACCTGCAACCGATCCAAGCCCCAAACCAAAACCAACCAAAAAACAAAGAAAAAATCTGCCACGAGGGAAGTGGTTTATTTTTGTTACCAAGACCAGACAAAAATGAAATGCGATTGTTTTATCGGAAAAGTTTCAATGTTAAGAAGGCAACTGAGAAAACGACGGCTGTGATGATGAACATGGGGGTATAATTGAGTCTGAAGGCAAGAAATGGTCCTAGAAATGCGCCTATGGCTGACCCTAAACCGACTAGCCCGTCGAAGAAGCCGGCTTTTCCCTGGGGGATGACCTCCATTGAGAGGGATAGCATCATGATGTAGTACATGGCGTAGGTGAAGCCGAGGAAAATCAGCAAGACAAACGTCATGATCGTAGGCTCGAAGGCGAACACGATAACCGCGACCAGCGCAAAAATGAGTATGCTGCGTAGAAGTACAAAACGCGGCATCTGTTTTTTTATGTTGATCGAATGCGCCTGACGGGCAATTAGCAAATATCCCACAGTTGATCCTAAGGAGTTTAAGATATATGCGACGTAAACCACGCTCGTCGACAAACCTAAACCCACCCTAAGATAAATGGGCAGGGGCGTGAAGAAAAGGCTGGTTGCAAGAGCAAACAAAACTATTGCTAAAGCGAACCCGGCGAAGCTCTGCTCCTTGAGCGAGCCTTTCCAAGGCAGCCCATCCATAAGCTTTGATGAACCCTCAAAGCCGCGATTAGCAGTATCCATCTTTCTCTCGATTCCGACCAGACGTCGCTCAAAAATCAACAACGGGTCAGCAACCAGCAACGCCGCCAGAACCAACGCCACAACGCTCAAGGCGCTACAGATGTAAAAGGTGTAAGCTGACAAAACAGAAAAGCTAAGTGTTGAGGCAAACAAAACTATCCCCATTGCCAAACCGGAAATGGTGCCAAGTTCCGTTATGCCTTCATAGACCCCGAAAGTTCTTTCCCAATCGGGGCGGCTGTAATGCTCGGTGACAAGCACATTCTTAGGCGACTCATGCGCCACATGAAGCATCTGCATAACCACGTACAAGACAACAAAGACAATCAAGTTCTGGGCGAAGGGAAGCGTCATGAGGAAAAGGATCACCGCTATCGAGGCGAAGGAAAGCAAAATGAAGATTTTATAGTGGCGGGTAGCGTCGCAGAGGTACCCCCAGAGAAACGAAGCGGGAATCGAGCAGAAGATCGCTATGGATGTCATTACACCCAAGGCAAGCAATGGACCGCCCAGTAGGTGCAGGCTTGAGGTGCTGAAGTGGAATACCAGATAGAGCGGTATGAAGACGGTTAACAATCCGAAGGCCATGTCATGAAAGAAGAACCCCAACCGCCACATAGCCAAAAAGGCACCCTATGTTACATTAAAGCTTTTGCCTCCACAAAACGGAGTTGTTTAAAAAAAGTCCGCGCAGACAAGTTTTCCTCATAAATCCTTAATAGATAACGATAGTAGACTCCCGCAAACACTCCCTTTTTTATCCATTCGATTCTTCTATAGAAACTTAAATGCTCAAAATTGCGCAACACCTAAATATGGATGGGACAAACACTGGTCGAGAAATCACATAAGAATTTGAATACTCTTGACGCCAAGTTCCTTTATGGATGATGAAACTTGAACAGGAACATCAGATTTCTGGGTTTTGGAGCGGCAGTTAGGGCCCTTGGAATCGCTATGCTCTATCCTTTCATCACGATATTCCTTAGCAAGGTCATAGGAATTGGTTACCTGAGCATCGGTCTGCTCTTGATACTTGTAGGCGTGCTTTGGCTACTGGTTTCCCCATTCGGAGGCATGGTTGCCGACAGGATCGGAAGGCGAAGTGTATTTCTGCTTTCATTAGGAGTTGAAGCCTCGTGCGTTGCGCTCGTTGCCGCATCAATGTTGTTTAAATTTGTTCCAGGAGTCATTGCCGCGGCCGCCGTGGCAAACGTGGCTGGTTTCGCCCTGGCTGGTCCTGCGCTTTCCGCCTACACGGCAGATTTGACGACGGTCGAAGAGAGAAGTGCAGCGTACAGTTGGCAAAGAATCGGCTTCAACCTCGGATACACGATAGGCGTGGCCGCAGGAGGCTCATTGATCTACTTCCTTGGCTACTCGGCTACGGGATTCCTGGCGGCGCTCTTCATGGGAATAGGTACGGTCATACTCGCCGGGGTGCTGTCCCCCTCACCATATGATGTCGCATGTGCCAAAGGAGGGTTTGGCACCGACCCCCAGTCTCTCCAAAGACCATCGTCAGTCCGCGAAAGCTTTAGGATCCTAGCCAGTGACAGGTACTTCCTACTACTTTGCGCGGGATTTTTCTTGATTACCCTTGCGACCGGCCAGTGGGCCAACACGCTTCCACTATACTTAGGATCAGTGCTAAACCTTCCCACAGTGACAGTGGGTATTGCCCTTGCACTTAACGGTCTAGTTGTAGTGATAGGACAAAACCAGGTGACGAAGTGGGCAACGGGACACATGCACACGTCAGCCGCCAACGCGTCAGTTCTGCTATACTCTGTTTCCTACCTCATGCTTGGCACCATAGGGTTGGGAGGATCCAGCGGAGCAACAGTCGCACTCGTGATGCTGGCAATTGTCATTCTGACATTCGGGGAGAACTTTGGCGCCATACCAATGATGACGATGCCCTCCAATCTTTCGCCACCCACAGAAATCGGCTCATACAACGGTGCATTCGGATTGTTTTCTGGAGCAGGATTGGTGTTCGCCCCGGCACTTGGAGGCTTTGCCTTGTCGGTGACGAGCAACACCCTGCTGGCTTGGATGCTTATGATGATACCTGCAGTACCCGCGGTCATCCTGTTCGCTTGGCTAGGGAAACGCCTTCCCAGAAAGGCGAACATCGTCTGAGCCACCCTGAGGGAAGCTCTTAGTCCCAACCAAAAAAGACAGCCTAAGACATAAAGAACCCCCGCGGAAAGTCTCAACTCGGCAAGGGAGAAAAGTTTCAAGCTAATAATCTAAAACAAACAAAACCAAAGCAGCAAAACAACAAAGCATAGAAAACCAATTTCTGCGTAGAAAACACGCCGAATAACCAATTCCACCAAATTTTCCATCATAAATCCTTAATAGAGAGATACCCCAAATTCATACTCCGCTGGAGAGTAAAATCAGCAAATGGCAAAATTCAAAATAATAGTTTCAGACCCCGAATCAGGAACATCAAAAGTCGTAGAGTTGGAAGAGGCACGGGCAGCCCCCTTCCTCGGCAGAAGGCTGGGAGAAATACTAGACGGGTCAGTAGTAGATTTACCAGCCCATAAAGTGCAATTACTGGGAGGCTCAGATAAAGACGGTGTCCCCATGAGAGGAAACGTTCATGGCGGAGTCCGAAGAGCCGTTGTTTTAAGTGGCGGAGCAGGTTTCGCTCCAAAGAAAAAGGGAGAGAGGAAACGGAAAACAGTCCGCGGCAGCACAATAACAGACGAAATCGTCCAAATCAACATGAAAATCGTCGAAAAACCAGGCGCAAAAGCCTCTGAAGCTAAGCCTAAGCAACCCGCAAAATAGGCATCAGCTAAGTAGGCTGCATGCTTAAACCTTATAAACTTCTATAGTTCTTTCATAATCCATCACGTTTATTCAGAGAAGAGAAAAACATGAGTGAAGCGAATAAAGCCTTGCCTAAGCAACCGGAAGTCAACGTTGGCACAATAGGACACGTAGACCATGGGAAAACAACCCTGGTGCAAGCGTTAACCGGCACATGGGCTTCTAGGCACAGTGAAGAACTCAAAAGAGGCATCACCATTAAACTGGGGTACGCAGACATGCCTATCTACAAATGCCCCAAATGCCCGCCGCCTAACAACTACATAAACAAACCGTACTGCGAAAAATGCAATTCACCCACGGAATTTTGCCGAGCCATAAGCTTCGTCGACGCACCAGGACACGAAGCGTTAATGGCAACCATGCTCAGCGGCGCAGCAATCATGGACGGCGCCATTCTTGTCATAGCAGCCGACGAACCCTGCCCCCAACCCCAAACCCGCGAGCATCTAGCGGCCGCGGAAGTGAGCGGAATCAAAAACCTGATAGTTGTACAGAACAAAATTGACATAGTAGACCAGAAAAGAGCACTGGAAAGCTACAACGAAATCAAAAACTTCATCAAAGGCACAGTAGCTGAAAAAGCGCCTATCATCCCGATCTCAGCTCAAAGAGGTATAAACATCGACGTACTACTCGACGCCATTGAAACAATCATCCCCACGCCTAAAAGAGACGAAACTAAACCACCGCTCATGTACATAATTCGCTCCTTCGACGTAAACAAGCCAGGGACCACGATTGACAACTTAGAAGGAGGCATCATCGGCGGAACAATCGCTCAGGGAAAATTCGCTGTGGGAGAAGAAATAGAAATTCGTCCAGGAATCAGCGTTGAAAGAGAAGGCAGAACCTTCTACGATCCCCTAATCAGCGAAATAGTCAGTTTGCATGCGGGCGAGCAAAGCGTGAAGGAAGCCACCTGCGGAGGACTAGTCGGGGTGGGAACCTTGCTTGACCCATCTTACTCGAAGGCAGACGGCTTAACAGGAAGCATAGCTGGAAAAGTCGGAATGCTTCCGCCGACACAAACAGAGCTAACTTTGGAAACTCACGTGTTAGAGCGGGCGGTCGGAACAAAAGAGCTTCTGAAAGTTGAAAAATTCAACCCTGACGAAGCACTTCTGCTTCACATCGGAGCAGCGGTGAACGTGGGCAAGATAGTCAGTATAAAACAGAACGTGATAAAAGTAAAGCTAACTAGACCAATCTGCGCTCTGCCAGGTTCAAGAGTTGCTATCAGCAGAAAAATCACTGCTCGCTGGAGACTAATTGGACACGGACTCATAGTAAAGTAGCCAAATTATTCTACTGGTTGAATCAGCCCTTTTTTCTTCAAAAAATAATGCACTTTTTGCAGCACGTCTTTAGAGTTCTTAAAGGTCAGTTTTTCCATGGCATGCTTATAATCAAGCCATATGTAACCTACATGTTCAAAAGACAATTCTACCTTGTCAGTGAAGGCTTCCATAATGAAGAAAACAACCTCTTTATGGACGGTCATGCCCTGTCGTCTGTAAAAGTAAGCGATAGATTCCCTGAAGCCGTCGATGAATCGGGCCTGAGTTATGCTTGTTTCCTCCTGTAATTCGCGCACAACAGTCTGTTGTTCGTTTTCGTTAACTTCTACGTTACCCTTAACGAAATCCCAATGTCCAGCTGCATAATTCAGGAGAAGGTATTTTGCGACATCATCTTTTCGTACGAATATCACAGCACCACAGGATTTCTCGCGAAGCAATACATTCACCTGACTGCTGCTCAATTCATTTACTCAAGGTATTTAAATTAGCTGTTAATTTAGGGTTTCACCAAACACCTCAGGGTTAGGGAAACAGGCCAACAAAAATGTTTAAGCAGATAGAAACCAATCTTTCAAAGAAAAAGGAACCAATGCCAAAAGTGCCAGATTCAAGCAAGCCAATCGAGACACTGAAGATAATTTTAGATTCAAACGCGCTTTTCGTCCAGCTGGAATTGAAAATCGACATTTTTGAGGAAACCAAACGGCTACTAAATCGAAACCTCGATTTTGTCCTGCTATCATCCGTCAAACGTGAGCTTGAATTGCTTGCAACCAAGAACTCACCTAAAACGCGAAGAGAAGCCACATACGCTTTGAAGCTTGCCGAGAAATGCAGGCTTGTCGCAGTGGAAAACCCAGAAAAACTGTCCACTGACGACGTTATAGTTAAAGTTTCTAAGGCTTGGGATTCACCAGTGTTTACTAATGATAGGCAACTACGGAAGAGGCTAAAAGATATAAGTGTGCCAGTGATTTATGTGAGGCAAAAATCGCGCCTAGATATTGACGGATTGATATAACTATGTTTAAACTCATAACTCTTCAGGATACTATCCGTATTCCTCCGGAAACCTTCGGCAACCCCCTGGAAAAGGTCGGCCGTGAACAGGTAAAACAGAAGTATGAAGGCGTTGTCGACGAGGAGTTAGGATACGTAATCGCCGTCACAAGCATAGAAGTGAGCCCCATAGGGAAAATAATTCCAGGCGATGGAGCAACCTACCATAAAGTATCATTTTCCCTGCTTACATTCTACCCGGTCATCCAAGAAGTCGTAGAAGGCGACGTAGTAGAAATCGCAGATTTCGGCGCATTCCTCCGCATAGGACCAGTAGACGCCCTGTTACACGTTTCACAACTCATGGATGACTACATTTCCTACGACGAAAAACAAGGAGTCCTGCTTGGGAAAGAAAGCAAAAGAAAACTACAGGCAGGAGATCAAGTGCGCGTAAGAATAACCGCGGTTTCGCTTGGGCGAGCCGGAAGCTCAGGAAAGATCGGTGTCACAGCCAGACAGCCATTCTTAGGTAAACTTGATTGGTTAAAAGAACCTCTCGGAGCATCGACAGAGAAGAAACAAGCGGAAACTAAAGAAAAAGCAGAGTGAATAGGAGTGAAAGTAATTGAGCGAGAAAGCATGCACTAACTGCCATTTCATAACGAAAGAAAACGTTTGCCCAAAATGCCGATCGACAAGCTTCAGCGAGGACTACAGCGGCTTAGTAGTAATGTTTGACCCTGAGACCTCAGCCATCGCCAAAGCTATGAACATTAAAGAGAAAGGCAGATACGCGTTAAAAGTACGCTAAACAATTTTTAAGGTAACAAGTTAACAGCCAAAAAGACCCTAAACTTTTCTTCGGGTCATGAGGTTGAAGCGATGACCGTAGAATACGCGATAACACCTGAACTCAGAATCAAACTCAAAGACCCGTTTGGCACCCTTATTCCAGGCACATTTGACGAAACAATGGACAAAATGAGGCGATTAACAGAAGAAGAGAAGCCGCCCAAACTAATTTCTGTTGGAGACGTGGTTTCCCTCAACCTTCATAAGTACAACATTAACCCGCAGTTGACAATTATCGATAACAAATCACTCAGGAGTCAGGCTATGCCGGAAACGGCAAGGGTGGAAAAAACTGTCAAAGTCGCTAATCCTCAGGGAACAATAACCAAGGAAGCAGTTACAGCAATCAAAGAAGCCATAGATAAGGGCGAGCACACCCACATCATCGTCGACGGCGAAGAAGACCTCCTTACGCTAATAGCTGTTTTGTTTGCACCGAAAAACTCAGTTGTGGTTTACGGTCAACCTCACATGGGAATTGTGGTTGTCAAGGTTACTCCACAAAAAAAAGCTCAGGTCAAAAAATTCCTAAAAGCCATGGAAATCTTCGAAAAGCTAAATAGGAAGAAAACTGTTTGAACTAACCGCTTTAAGTGAATATTTATGCAGATAAGAGTAGATTCAACCAAGGATAACCCGCTTCTGAAGCGACAAGAAGTAAGCTTCACAATAATTCAAGGTCCCAAAGAGAAGACTCCGCAGAGGCTTGATGTCAAGAAAGCCTTAGCCATCGAGATGAAAATCGGAGACGACGTAGTGTTCATCAAGAGGATGCACACAAAAACCGGAACAAACATCACACAAGGAGACGCAAACGTTTACCAAAAAGCTGAGCAGGCTAAACTAGTTGAGCCTGAATACATCCGCAAACGCAACAGTCCACCTGAGAAACCTAAAGAAGAGGCGACAGCATAATGTCCAAGAAACCACCAGTAGCCAAGAAAGAAGAAACCGCTAAAGCAGCACCCGCAACAGCGCCAGAAGCAGCCGCTCCAGCGCCGGCGAAGAAGGCTGAAAAAGGCAAAAGGGAAAAGAAGCATAAAGAGGAAAAAGGAGTCAAGGCGATGTACAAAGTGGAAGGCGATAAAGTTTCCAGAGCTCGCCCGACTTGCGAGCGGTGTGGACCGGGCTACTTCATGGCAGATCACCATGACAGGTACACTTGTGGTCACTGCGGATTCACGCGGTACAAGCAGAAATAAACAGTTTTAAATCCTGCTTGCACGATTAGGTTCTGGGTTGACCAATCATGCTTAGAGTAAACGTTGTGATAACAAGCATTTCTGCTGAACGTTTTTGGGATATGAGGAAACCGATCCCGCCCATTCAGATCAACACCAACATTAATGTTGTTGGCATGGAAAAGAAGCCGGATGAATCTTTGGAAGTACCGTTTGTTCTTTCCATCACTTTTAACCCGTCTATAGCCCAGATGAGCCTGAAGGGGATTGCTTATGTTGCAGGCGAGAAAGCTGAAGTTGACAAGGTTCTGAAGGATTACGAGCAGAAGAAGCCGCCAGCCCAGATAATTATCCAATCAATATCAAACGTTGTCTTCATCGAGTCAGTGCTGATATCAAGAATACTGAACATCCCACCACCGATTCCTTTACCGCAGATAGCTGAAACTGGAAAACCGCCAAGCTCCAAACCAGAAGGAAGAGACTACAGCGCTTAGTTGCAACCTTACAGGAACCCCTTAGATTTTCTGGTTGCAACATCAGCAATTTTTGGTTCCATCGGGAATGCGAAGTACCGATGGTTCCATTGGTATTTTTCGATTTTGTTCATCATTGAGTAAGCCGTCTTGAAGGAGGCCGCGGTCTCCTATTCTGGCTTGAGGCTCTTTTAACCTTTCTTGAAGCCGCTGCTTGGAGGTTCAGTAGGCGAAATTGCTTTACATTTCATTCGACAGTTTCCCGCGGAAAAAGCCACCGAAACCCAAAGCAAAACCGAGTCTGCCGCCGAAAAAACCGTCGCGCCTGTAACCGACAAAACTTCAACATGGAGTCAACTTGGAAAGTCGCAACCCACAATCAGATTCAAACTTGAACCAAAGAAGCAACCCGAAACGAAAAGAGCCACGGTGGAAAGCCCAACTTTCACCAAACCAAAAGTCTCAATTTAAAAATACACAAGAAAATCAAACAAAGAAGGAACCGAAAAAAACCGGTTCATTTAAGCGGCACATACATCGAAGAACGCGACGCACCGATACCTGGAGTTCCATGCCTAACAGGCTTGTTTGTTATAGCGAACTCGCCCAAGTAGTGCCCAATCATTTCAGGCTTCATTTCGACCGCGACGAATTCTTTGCCGTTGTGAATCTGGATTTTGACACCGACCATTTCCGGAAGGACAATAAGGTCGCGAACATGCGTTTTGAGGTTGACTTCTTTGCCTTGCTTTTGCGCTTCTTTAGCTTCACGAAGTTTCTCCAGCAGTATGCGTTGTTCAGTGGTTAAGCCGCGTTGAAGACTCCTTCTCTGTCTTGAGGGAAGCAGGTTGATGAATTCATCCATAGACATCCCTGTTAAACTGGTCAAGTTGTGTCCGCGGTAACTAAATTCTTTCGGCATTTTTCATCTTCACCTTAAACTCTTTCTAAACGCTATAAACCTTATCCCCGTTTTTAGCGGATTGCGCGTTTCTTCTTCTGTCCGGGTCCTCTGGCTGCGATCAAGCCGACTTTTTGCCCTGGCGGAGCGCCATGTGAAGTTGTTGTGCATCTGCGTGAGCTTCGTTTGCTGCTTCCATAAGGGTGCACAGCGGGAACCATTTTGCGTCCGCTAGTCCTCGGGTACTTGTGGCCTTTAGCTTTCATCAGATGGAATTTTTCGCCTGCTTTCAGGAACGGTTTCTCGATTCTTCCAGACGCGGAAACCACTCCTACGGTTGCTAAGCAGTAATCGTCAACGTATCTGGTTCTTCCCGAAGGCAGCCGGATCATTGTGCCTTGTGGAGTGTGACCGACAACAGTGGCATAAGCGCCTGAGGACTTTGCCATCTTGCCTCCATCGCCTGGACGGAGCTCTAAACCGCAAACTATGGTTCCTTCAGGGATTTTTCCCAGAGAAACGATGTTGCCTATTTCGGCAGGGGCTTTTCCGCCGTAGCAGATTTTTTGTCCCGTGAAAACTCCTTCAGGCGTAATTGTGTAGAAGGAGAGGCCGTTCTCGAATTTTATGAGTGAGAGGGGTGCGCCTCGGCCAGGGTCATGCACAAGATCCTGGATGGTACCAGTTAAAGATCCGTCAAATGATTCTTTGGGTGTTATCGCAGGGTACTTTGCGGGAGCAACTCGTTTGTGAGTTGAAGCTCTAAAGTTTCGACCGCCGCGACCACGTCTTTGAACACGAATTCGTTTTCCCATAAGTCATGCATCCAATCAGTTTATAGTATTCCCAGTTTAATTGCGACGTCTGAAGCCTTGAATTCAGGGGTCAGCTTCACGAAGGCTTTTTTCACTCCTTGTGGAGAGATAAGCAAGTTTACCTTGCTTACTTTTACTTCGTAAAGTTCCTCAACGGCTTTTTTTATGTCGCTTTTTCCAGCTTTAATGTTTACGACAAATATCAGTTTGTTATCTTTCTCAACCATTACACTTGCGGATTCCGTCATTAACGGGTAAAATATAATATCGTTGATTTCCATTATTCGGTTTCTCCTTTGCTGTAGAGTTTGTCTAAACTTTCGATGGCGCCGTTGGTCCAGAGAGTTAATCGGCCCGGATGGGTTCCTGGCGCTAACATTTCCGTGTTAAGGTTCGTAACAGTGGTTACTTGGACGCCTGGAACGTTGCTTGCAGCGTCAGCTAATCCTTTGTTATCAACGACGACAATTAGCGGTCCTACAGCTTGCTTCATTTTTCTGCCTCGGTGCTTGCCTTTGCCTGCCCGGATGTTTCTGCTCTCGCGAACTCGAGTGACGTCGTTTATGACGCCTAGTTTTGTTAGGGCTTCTTCAACTTCTTTAGCTTTTGTTAATTCTTCGATTGCGTTGTCAACGATTAAAGGAATGTCTGCAACAGCTTCAATTCGATGCCCACGCGAAGCAACTGTCTCTTTTTGGGCCGTAGCTGCTATCGCTGAAAACAACGCTAACTTTGCCTCTTTCTTCGGGATGTTTTTTACAATTTTCTTTTCTGCTCTCGGAGGATGAGGCTGCCGTCCTTTAACTGTACTTGGAGCAAAAGCTGCTCTTCCACTGCCGCCTTTAATACGGGGAATCCTTGCGGTTCCGCTGCCTGTTCCGCGTGACTCAGCACTTGTTCTTTTGCCAGCCATCGGGTCTCTGCCTTGCGGCTGCAACCTGTTTGACTGAAGGGCTAGGACCGCGCGTTTTATCACGTCGGGTCGCAGCGGTGTGGAGAACACCTTAGGAAGTGTGATGTTGCCCGTCGATTCTCCTTGTAAATCAAAGATTTTTGCTGTTTTTTGATTTGGCATAACTTTTCAACCTTACTTTCCTTGGGGTGATTCCAGCGACACGTACGTTACTTGTGGTGGCGCTTCTGGGATTTCTCTTGGTGGGCGTGCTGGAACGCGTAGTCGGATTTGGCGTTTTTCTGTTCCGGGGATGCTTCCTTCAATCAGGATGTATGGTCCTTTTACTTCGCCGTAACGGATGTATCCGCCTTTGACGGTTACTTCTTTGCCGTCTTTGCCGATTTTTAGTATGCGCTTGTTAAATTCTATGCGTTGGTGATAACCCATTTGTCCTGCTCTCGGAATAGAATACATGAGGTGATGGGGGTTCCATGGTCCCAAGGTGGCGATGCCACGTTTGGTTTTGCGGCCCTTATGCTGCAGTTTGGTTACTCCCCAGCGTTTAACTGGTCCCTGGAAACCTTTGCCGACCGTGACACCGGCAACGTCGATGTATTGACCGTCTTTGAAGACTTCTTCAGGCGTCACGGTCTTGCCCAAGAGTTGCTTGGCGTACTCGAATTGCTGCTCTATTGTACCTCCGCCGATTTGGACTTCGCATGCCTCAGGCTTCTTCTTTGAGAGGCTTGTCTGGGTAGGCTGGGTTGCCGTGATGACGCGGATCGCCGCGGTATTTTCCAGGTTCTGCTGGAGTTTTTCAAGCATTGCCTCTGTGTCAAAGTTTTCTGGGAGAACCATGAGGCGGTCAAGTATTGCTGGTGGATCTTTCATCCATGCCTCGCTGATATTCTGCAACCCATAGGGTGTTTTGGTGTAAGTTCGAATGCCACAAACAAGGATCGGCGGGGTTTCCAGTATTGTTGCTGCCCGCATGACTTCTTTGCCAAAGTTCGGCGAACGTTTCCGGTCTTCGATGGCAAAAACATAGGTCATACCTGCTTTGTACGCTGAAAAAGCAAGCATCCTTGGAGAATCAGAATCTATTTTTGGCCAATATCGGATTCGCGCAGTTGGGTTCTTGGCGCGTTTCCTAGGTAAATAAGCAAGTGAACCATGCTTAGGAGCATGAGTTTTACGATGTCCCATAGATTATCCGCTTCGCGCCTTTAGCAAATAGAAAGAGAGGTTATAAACATTACCGTCAGAAACGCTAAAGTAACCTACTTCATCGACTTCTGCGCCTTTCTTGCCCTATTGCTTTGTTTCGTTTGATAAAGGTATGGTCGCTGGAATATTTCATTTTTGCGGTTGAGCTCTTGTAGGCGAATTCAGGCTCAGTTGCACGTTTCGGTTAACAGGTGCTTTGATTTGTTTCATTAAAAGAACAATTGTAAATCAACTATCGCTATTCTTCTCGGCCTCAATTTCTTCGATTTGATGAGCTTGATGGAACCGTTATTTCTCTTTTTTAGCTGTTGTTTTGGGTTGCTTCTGCTGTTTGGGCTTGAATCATTTACGGAGCTAGTTGTCAAATTCATCAATAGTTCAGTAATAGTCGCTAAGAGTCAAGGCAAAGACCAAGCAGCTGACTAGTTTTGTAGAGTGGAAAACGTTTTTACACCTCAAAGGTAATCGTTGTATGCAAGCCGGGGTGGCGGAGTGGTTAACGCGCCAGCCTCGAGAATTGTAGCAAAGAGGGCTAAGACCGAAAGGCAAGATAGCTGGTGAGCTTCGTGCTCGCAGGGGTTCGAATCCCTTCCCCGGCGCCAACCCAAAAATTCGCGCAGCCTTCAGAAAAGAGAAACTTTGTTATTGGGTTTTGAGTCCGCTAAGTCTCTTGCTGAACTCGTCAAAGATTAGCTGCTTTTTTTCTTTGCTTAGGTGAAATACAACCTTGTTGGCCATTTCGTTTGAGATTGTGAAGATATAGTTTAGTTTTATTACGCTATCTTTTATGGCGCCCTCACTCTTAGATAACGGTATCCCTTTCATTGTAAGATTGCTGGTTATGCCTGCGATCACAACGTTTGTTAATTCCTCAAAAAGAACCACCGCTGGCCTAACTTTTACTTCATCGGTGTCTGTAAATTGTACGCTTGCAACAATTACGTCGCCAGGCTTAAGCATTTTCCCAAGCCTCATCTTCCTCGTTATCCCATAACTCTTTCATCTTCGCCTGCTGAACTTTGTGGAGAAACTCGTCGTATTGCCTTCTCTTGCCAGATTTTTTTGCAGCATTAATTAAATTCAAAATAGTATCGTTATAGGTTTCTCTGGGATATTTCCTGATATTTTTCAGTTCCTTAACTACTGATTTCTTAAGTTGTATTGTGGTTACGTCTTCGTCTGTCATATAGCTCACTATAAGTAACTATGGCACATTATAATAAATTTATTGCCAACAAGCTAGCCGCGCATCAGGAACCCTGGTTCACGCTCGCAAGGGTTCCAATTCCTTCCCCGGTGCCAACTCAAAAGTTAAGGAAAAAGTGCTTTTGGGCTTATTTTAACAAAAGGGCTTTGTGTTTATGCGCATTTGTTATCGACTGGTTTTTCTCTTGAGAACCAATGCGTATGCCATTTAACCCATGAGTCAGTTTGATGAAAAAGTGCTAGAATGTATATTCCGAGATAATGTGGCTTTCTCGTCTTTCTCGGTTTGCTCTGTTTCGTCATTGAGCTAAACCACTTTTCTCTTATTGACTGATTAATTATATACGGTTTTCATTCTTGTTTCCATGTTGTTCTAATGATGACTTTTCCATTATAACTCCCATGTCTTTGAGCTAAATTAAAGTTTTTGCCTTTGCTTCTTTCTACACCCTCTTTTGCTGTGATATTTAGGCATCGAAAAAACCGCTAACTTGGGTACCGCGGTACTTCCTAATAGCTACCTGTGTACCTAAGGCTTTGGCCAAGAAAGTTTGACTGTTCTTTTGGAGGAACAAACTGTTCTTCAGGGAGAGTAATGAGTAACTTTGTCTTACAGCTTGTTGATGAACATGCCAAAAAAACTAAAGACAGCGGCTGGAATTGTAATCCTTGTCTTTGGTATTCTATTAAGCGAATTTACTTTTATTGCCGTTCCTAAAAACAAAACTGAGGCATATCAAGTTCCAGAATCAACCGTAATCGTAGACCAATTTGGTCTTTTGGGACCTTTTCCTACTTCAGCTCCAACAACAGATTTTGCAGTCGGGTTTAATTTCAGTGTAGGTGAGTTATTGAATATTCAGGTTAACGTCACTTCTGGTCAGAAGATTAACTTCTATGTTGATAACGGAAGCAAAGAGTTAAGCAGCGATCTTGATTCAACTATCTACTTATCTTATCCAAATATTACCGTAGTAAACACGGATTGGGTTGTTCCCAAGAATTCAAGCTACAACTTTGTTTTCAGAAGCCCAAGCACGTTTCTAGCAAATGATGTTCATTGGCAAATAGTGAAGCTATGGAATGAAACAGACAACAGAAGCATAACCCAAAATGTCCCTTTGCTTCCTTTTCAGGTTCTCTATGTTGGAGTAACTGTTGCCTTGTCGGGAATGGCAATTACAGCACATGGAATAAGTACGAAAAAAGAGAGTTAGTAGCTTGACGCTTCCTATGGCTACATTACTCCCCCCTCTATATCTTAGTTAGTCTAGAAATCTTGACTAAACCGCGCGCGCAATCACTCGCCAAGCCTAATCGTAAAAAGTTCAGAGGCAAAAGATTGAAAATATCTTCAACTGAAAACTACAGCATTCAAATCTTTGAGGGAGCCAATTGCGAATTAACTTTTGAAAAAAGTAAAAGGTATCAGATGAGGCAAAACAAGAATCATACACAATACAACATAAAATTGAACGAAGATGGTAAAACATTCGTCGCCAAGGATTTGTCTGAGGACTTACACAATTTGTTTCTCAGCAAAATCACGACCGGAGAAATAGCGGACACGATTGAGGACCTCGTCATGCTATTTTCTTACTCAAATTAAAACCTCAATCGCTTTTAGTTCATTTGTTAGAACCAAGCGTTCTAATAACTAATCTCAGTATCACTTCAAAAACAGAACTATCAAGAATCACTGGAGAAGAACAAATATTGAAGATATTGGTTACAGGAGCTTTTGGAAACATTGGCAAAACTGTAATAGAAGAAGCACACCGACGCAATCACGAAATAATAGTGTTCGAGATAGAAAACAAAAAGACCCGCAAAGATGCTAAAAAATATCGAAACAAAGTAAAAGAAGTCATCTTTGGTGATATACGCAGTTTTGAAGATGTCAAGAAAGCAGTTCAAGAATCCGAAGCAGTGATTCATCTTGCAGCCATAATTCCTCCGACCTCGAAAAAACACCGCGAGTTAACTATGGACATTAATTATGGCGGTACGACAAACCTGATAACTGCAGTCAAACAGACCAAGCGGAATATTCCGTTTGTTTTCACTTCATCGGCAAGCGTAATGGGACCTACCCAACTTCAAAATAGATTAGTTGGTCGCAATGACCCTTTAGTTATTACCGGAAATTACGAGGAATCAAAAATAGAATGTGAAGATTATCTCAAGAAAAACGCGGATAACTATCTTGTTTTTAGGCTTGCGGGTGTGCTTCCGACCTTTTCTGCTTTATCTTTTGTAGCTGCTTTTCCTTTTCTGGAAGAAGTATTCGATATGCAATGTGACATGCGACTAGAAATGATAATGGCTGAAGATGCCGCCACAGCGTTAGTTACTGGAGTCGAAAAGCTAAAATCAGGCAACACCCAAAAAAATCAGGCGTATATTCTTGGAGGCGGCGAAAAAAATGGTTGGCAACTTAGAGGGGGAGAGTTCTTATCCCGTTTGTTTGGGTCTTTGTCAATCCCGGTTCCAGACCAGAAATATTTCACTCAAGATATCAACTCTTATCATTTAGATTGGTATGACACAAAAGAAGCCCAGCAGGAATTTGATTTTCAGAATCATACCTTTGAGGAATACATCGAGCGAATAAAGAAAACATTTAGAATCTATAAATTACCAATTGTAATACTTCGAAGAATGATCGTTAAGAAGCTTGCTAAGATGTCCCCCTATGGGGTTTAATGTTTCGACTTTTTAGCTTTGAAATGTGGGCAAGCTGACCCTTTGGGTTCCAAATTAGTAAAATGAAACACCCTGCAGGTTCCCTTGTCAAAGTTGGCGCAGTTTTCATGCTTCTTTTTCATGAAATCCATTTTTGGAATTACAAGTCGCAGCTTTTGCTTTAGACTTATTCTTGACACCTTCCAATTCCTTTTAACGACAATACTAGACGAATAACTTAACCTTAGACTTTTCTTCAACAAACTTGTCCGTTGATTGATGCATCAGCAAAGTCCTGAAAAATGTGTACCAAGTCTTTCTCGAAAGACCTTCCTATCATACGCCCTCTGGGAAATACACAATGTGGGTTGTTGCACGGTCCTTCACTCTTAAATAGATTTGAGCAAATATTGGTCTCCCTTCAGGGACCAGTTGTCCCTTTTCAAAAGGGGATTTAAGCGGGTCAATTCCAAGCAGTAAAGGTTTTCCACCACACATAGGGCATCCTAGGGTGACTATTTCTGAAAATATATGTGAACCCTCAGAAAATTACACGTGTAACAATTTAAACTAAAATCTAAAAGAAGCCCTGAACAAACCAAAAAAACAACTCAAATCACAAAGAGCAAAAAACTTTGTTCTAACCGCACAACTTTCCCCTTCGGGAGCACGCCTCTTAAGGTTACCTTTTGAGTTCGGCGTGTGAATTGTCCCCCTTAATTTTAAGATTGTCTGACATTGTCTTAAAGTGTATAATATTGTCTGGAAGTGTACAAGAGTGTATGAAAGTGTATAATATTGTCTTTTTTAGTCTCAACCTGCAACCAAAACAAGCCCCAAACCAGAAAAGCAACCCAAATCACAAAGAACAAAAAACCCTGAATTCTTCACTTAAAACGCAGCCCAAGTAGCTCAGATCTGCAACATTTTCCTCTTTCTAAAGCATAGCATCCTCATTTCTTGAATTACGGCTAGTTTTATATCTGGACCCAATATTATTTTGATTATGAGCGGGCTGAGCAAGTTGGAAAAGATTGCTGAAGGCGAAAGTGACTTTGGTGATTTTAAGGCTGCTTTGTTTAGAACATCCGACGGTCGCCACTTAGTGAGGTTTGAGCCTTTAAGCCGTCAAGAGAATCCGCATGTTGAGTGGCTCTGCGGCGATGACCATTTAGAGTGGCTTAGATGCTGGGATCACGAGTCAACAGTTGAAAGATAAAAAAAAGTTTCGGCTAAAAACCGATGTTGCTTTAGCCTTGAAAAATGTAAGGCAACGGCTTTTTATAGTGAAATTTTTGCCAGCGACCGATTCCGAGGGATTATTCTGTCATGTAGGTGATGTCGTCCCATGGGTGTCTGTAGAGTCCCTGTTTTAGCCGTTTCTGGTCGAGATAGTGGCCGGTCATTCCGATGGTTCTGCCTACCACGAACAAGCCGTTGAGGGCGCCCATCTTGATGTATTCGTCGGCTTCTTGCTTTGGCATCTCGTTGCGGAGCAGGTCGACAAAGCAGATTCCGATGCAGCCGTCAACATTTAAGATAAGGTTGTCTTTCTTGGCGGTTGTTATCTTCTCCACTTCAAGAGCGTAATCCAGAAGAGGGGTCGCTTTGAAATGTTTCTTCGCGTACTCCTTGAGGATAGTTACGCGCCTGTCAGGGTTGTTTATGCTCTTTATCAGGTGACCGATGCCCTGGATGTTTTCGCCCTTCTTCTTCATTTCCTCAACGAACTCAGCTGGGCTTAACCCCCTGTCGTATGCGTCTGAGAAGCTTTGGGCTGCTCCGTCGATGGCTCCTCCGAACCTTGGACCGATGGTAAGCATGCCGCTTGCAACCGAGGAAATCAGGTCCTTGCCAGCCCTCGCCGCAACTATAGTGTTATGTGCGCCTGAAACTGCGGGTCCGTGGTCAGCGGTAACCATGATCGCCATCTCTATGAATTTGGTTGCGTATGGGGAAAGCTGACGCTTAAACCAAAGGATGCTTAGTACGCCGCCGATTCCAATGTCTTTCTTGAAGACTTCAGAGATCGGCATCTTGCCGTAAAGCAGCTCTTCGCCGCGGTCGTCGGATATGGTGCAAATAAAGTTGGAGGGTTTTCTGATTACGCCTTCCTTGAGTGCTTTGGCGTAGTCAAGCGGGATCTTCGGCTTCGGAGGCTCAGATTTAGGCTTGATGATGCCTTTTCGGACGAGGTTCTCGTATGTTTCTTTTATTTTTTGGTCGTAGTCGTCGTAGGAGTCGGGCACTATTGCGCCTGCCTCCTTAAGAGCAACGTTTTTTGCGTCGGCAGTTTCTGATTCGCAGCCTGCTTTGGCGCCTGCGTGGCCGAATTGGACCTCGGTTTTGAACGCTTTAGAGCAGGTTCCTGTGACCCAGATCACCAGCGGCTTTGTTATCCTCCCTGTTTTAAGAGCCTCAGCTATTTCGTATTCGCCGCAACCTCCTACTTCTCCCAGAGCCACCAGCATTTTGATTTCGGGTATGCCTTCGAACCTTAGAAGGTGATCCAGAAGAGTGGAGCCTGGGTAGGTGTCGCCGCCGATTGCTATGCCTTCGTACAATCCGTCGGTGTTTCTGGCGATGATGTTGTACGCTTCGTTGCTTAAACCGCCTGACTTAGAGACAAAGCCCACTGAGCCTGGCCTGTGAAGTTTGGATTCAACAATGTTTTCTAGGGTGCCGCCTGCGTTGCCGATTTTGAAGCAGCCTGCCTTTATCCCGCCGACGGTTGCGGGGCCAATGATAACTTTCCCAAGCGCTTTAGCCTTAGCAGCCAGCAACTTCATCCGCCGTTCAGGCACCCCTTCAGCGATTATCACGACGGTTCGGATCTGCGGGATGGCTAAGGCTTCCTCAGTTGAGGGCGTGGCTGACCTGAAAGATGCAAAGTTTATCATGACGTCGACTTTGGGGTGCATTTGAGCTGCTTTCTCGATGGTTTTGTAAATAGGGATTAGGATTTCGCGTTTGCCGAAAAAGAACTTGCTGTAGCTGTCTGAGCCAGTGGGGTTGATTATTGCCGCGACCGATGGCGTGGTGCGTCCGGAGGCGTAATCAAAATCCAGCATTCTTTGTGTTGCCGCTACTTGGTTGTTGTAGATGAAGGATTGGGTGGTTTTGTCGAATAGTTCGTTTGGGTTGGTTTTGTTGGCTGGGTCTGTTTTTGTCATTTCACGTTGCTCCTTTCAGAGCCATCGAAACAATCTTTGTCATGTGGGTTTCCGGTCCATACACTTCAATCGAAACGCCTAGCTTTTCTCCGAGTTCCCGCATCTGGCACAGGCCCTCCTGATAGTTAGGTCCGCCTCTGCGCACGTATATCTTGACCTTGTTCTCTTGCAGATTCTTCTGGTATTCCTTGAGGGCTTTGATTATCCCCTTGAAAGTCGCAGCGACATCGGTGAAATTCGCTATTCCTCCGCCGATAAGCAGAAACTTGCCCTTCGGGTTTGGCTTTCGGGTCATGAGATCAAGGATTGTTTTGGCGTAGAGGTACGTGAATTCTTCGCTTGGGTCCCCTGAGTATTCGCCGTAGTTAGCCAACTCATTCATGAAGCCAAGGTCGGTGATTGTGTCAGCGTATATGACTGAGGCGCCGCCTCCCGCAACCATCGTCCAGACTCTACCTTCAGAATTGAGAACCGTCAGCTTGAGGGAAGCACCAGTTTTTGAATCCAAGTCCTCGATGTAAGATTCTTCCTTGCTTGAAACCCTGCCGAAAGGCGCCGGAAACTCGATCTTTCCCCATTTGCCGCCGCTTTCAAACTCTGCGGTGCTGTCCAACTTGGCCGCGAGATCCAATGGAACAATCGAATCTTTAGTTACGACGAGCGGGTTAATCTCCAAATATGTGAAGTTCAGGTCTGCGTAGAACTTGAACAGAGATTCGATGAAACCAGCAAGATGGTTTTTGCAGTCAGCGGGAACCTTTTCTAAAAGCTTCTTCTGGATTTCTGCTGAAGTAGGATAGGTGCCAATAGGTACTTCTAGGCGTTCGGCCTTGGTGTCTACGTCGCCGACGTTTACTCCGCCTTCATGGTAGAATAGTATGGTATCACCGTTTTTGTTGGATGTGATGGCGAGGTAGTATTCGTCTGATTCCCCGTGAGGCGTCATCGGCTCGATGATGAAATGGGTCAGTTGTCCAACGGTTCCTTTGCCAACGGGTTTGCCATCGGAGTCGAAGTTCCCGTAGACAGTTATCGGTGCTTTAGATTTCTCTTCTATCCATGATTTGGCTTGTGGGTAGTCGGCGTTGACGAGGATGAGTTTGTTTTTTCCTCGGCGTTTTATCAGCATGTCAGGTTTGACGACCAATTTTTCAAGGTTAAGCCATTTGTACTGCGTGGGCAACTCAGCTAAATCCGTGTCAGGCCCAACACTGACTATCTTGTCTGAAACCGTGAATTTCCCGTCAGAATATTCTTTGAGCAGACGCGCAAGCATACATTTGCCATCGGCTTCCCTGATTGCCTTATGAGCCATAAACATCGACCTCATGGAAGCTTCTTTAGTCTTTTTGCAACTTCAGCTATGAATTCCTCTGTATAAACCTGGCGGTTTTTAGGGTCTGGCGTGGCAACCTGCATTAAATCGCCGGTTAAAACGCCGCTTTCAACCGTTTGCAAAGCCGCCGTTTCCAGCTTATTGGCGAATTCAACCACTTCGGGCGTTTTGTCCAGTTCTCCCCGTTTTCTAAGGCAACCACTCCAAGCGAATATTAACGCCATAGGGTTGCTTGATGTTTTTTCGCCTTTGAGGTACTTGGAATAGTGCTTCTGGACGGTGCCATGGGAAGCTTCAAACTCGTAGTATCCCTGTGGGCTAACGAGGACTGAAGTCATCATGGCCAGACTGCCGTAGGCTGAGCCTAGCATATCGCTCATGACGTCGCCATCGTAGTTTTTGCAAGCCCAAAGCAACCCGCCCTCAGACTTCATTATGCGAGCGACTGCGTCGTCGATTAAAGTGAAGAAGTAGTCTAGCCCCGCCGTCTCAAAATTGACCTCCCAGTTCTTCTGATATTCTTCCTCGAATATCTTGCGGAATTGTCCATCATAAGTTTTGGAAATTGTGTCTTTTGCGCCAAACCACAGGTGAAGCTTCTGGTCGTACGCGTAGGTGAAGCAAGCTTTTGCGAAGCTTTCGATGGATTTATCTGTGTTGTGAATGCCCTGAATGACGCCTGGACCTTTGAAGTCTTGGACGGTTCCGCGGAACAGTTCCTTGCCCGCTGCGTTTGTGAAGGTCAGTTCAGCTTTTCCCGGTTCCAGAACCCGATACTCAACGTTTTTGTACACGTCGCCGTAGGCGTGTCTTCCGATGTGGATTGGTTTTTTCCATGAGCGGACAGCAGGTGGAATGTTGCTGACTAAGATCGGTGCCCGAAACACGGTGCCGTCCAATGCGGCTCTGATCGTGCCGTTCGGGCTACTCCATTCTTTTTTAAGGTTGTATTCTTTCACGCGTTCCTTGTTGGGTGTAATTGTGGCGCACTTAACGCCGACGCCGTATTTCTTTATGGCTTCAGCCGCTTCAATGGTTATTTTGTCATCCGTCTCGTCTCTCACTTTGAGCTGAAGGTCATAGTAGACAAGGTTCATGTCTATGTAGGGTAGAAGGAGCTGCTCTTTGACCATATGCCACATTATACGGGTCATTTCGTCCCCGTCCATCTCAACGATCGGTGTCTTGACACTTATTTTGTCCATTCCAACATCTCCTCCTCAGCTTTGCTTGACCGTGTACGGGAGCAGACCACCCGCGAAAAGAATGTCCTTCTGTCTTTGTGAAAGATTGTAGGTAAGCTCGATTTCCAGGTTCTTGGTTTTGTCTAAGAGAATGACTGATTGGTTGTTTTGTAGTTTCTTTTTGATGTCAGGAATTTCTATTTCGTCGCCTTGAGCAAGCTTGTCGTAGTCAGCCATGTTCTTGAAAGACAATGAGATTATGCCAAAGTTGACAAGGTTAGCCGCGTGGATACGCTCCACCGATTTGGCTATGATTGCCTTGACTCCTAAGTACATCGGGCATAACGCCGCGTGCTCACGGGAGCTTCCTTGACCGTACGATTCGCCGGCAACAATGACCGTGTGGAGCCCTTGCTTTTTGGCGTCCATGGCCCTCTTGGGGAAACCGGCATCGATCGGTTCGAACACGTATTCGGAGTACTTTGGCACATTGGATCTGTATTTGAGCCTAGCTCCGGCGGGCATTATATGGTCAGTTGTGATTTTGTCCCCGACCTTTATTCCCACCAAGCCTTTGATTTGATCGGGCAGTTCGTCGTTGGTTGGAGGCGCCCCGATGTTTGGACCGCGCGCGATTTCTACGTTTTTGTCGGTGTCTTTGGGGAAGATAAACATGGAGTCGTCGACGAGGAATTTCGTTGGCATGCTGACTTTGGGGTATTCGATACCTGCCTTTCTTGGGTCGGTGAATTTGCCCGTGATCGCCGCAACGGCTGCAACCTCGGGGCTTACAAGGTAGACCTGAGCGTCGGCTGTGCCACTTCTGCCCTCAAAGTTCCTGTTGCTTGTCCTAAGAGATGTTCCAGCAGACATAGGGCTCATACTGTTACCTATGCAGAATCCACAGGCCGCCTCTAGAAGTCTTGCGCCGGAATCCAGAAGGTCACCGATGTAGCCGTCTCTTGCCGCCATCTGCAGGACCTGTCGTGAGCCTGGCGCGACTCCGAAGGAAACGTCCGGATGAACCTTTTTGCCTTTCATTATTTTGGCTACGGTGGCTATTTCCTTGTATGAGGAATTGGTGCATGAGCCAAGCATGACTTGGTCGACTTTAATGTCTTTCATGTCACTGACGCGAACTACGTTTCCGGGGCTGTGAGGTGCCGCGGCAAGAGGCTCCAACTCTCCAAGGTCAAGGTCAACGACTCTGTCATATTCCGCATCGTCGTCTGCTTTTAGTTCAACCCAATCTGCCTCTCTGCCCTGTGCTTTGAGGAACTTTTTGGTCTCTTCATCTGAAGGAAAGATAGAAGTAGTGACGCCCATCTCCGCGCCCATGTTAGTGATAGTGGCTCTTTCGGGTACGGTAAGGTTCTTGACCCCGGGTCCAGCGTACTCCATGACTACCCCGACGTTACCTTTCACTGTGAATATTTCCAGCATCTTCAGGACGACGTCTTTAGCGGTGACCCATGGCATAAGGCTGCCTTTAAGGTTAATCTTGTAGACCTTTGGGCATGTTAAGTAGAATTCTCCTCCGCCCATCGCAACAGCAACATCCAACCCGCCTGCCCCGATTGCCATCATGCCAATGCCCCCGCCAGTAGTTGTATGGCTGTCAGAGCCGAGGAGTGTTTTTCCAGGTTTGCCGAACCGCTCCAGATGGACTTGGTGGCATATGCCGTTTCCCGCTTTGGAGTAAACGATACCGTATTTTGCTGCTACAGTCTGGAGGTATCTGTGGTCGTCAGCGTTCTCGAAGCCCACTTGGACTGTGTTATGGTCGACGTAGCTTACGGAAAGCTCAGTTTTCACCTGTTTTAGACCCATCGCTTCAAACTGCAGGTACGCCATTGTCCCCGTGGCATCCTGAGTGAGGGTTTGATCGATTTTGATTCCTATCTCGTTTCCCGGTACATATTGGCCTACTACAAGATGCTTTTCAAGTATTTTTCTAGTAAGGGACTTCCCCATAGATGACTCGTCCTTTGGAAAGGTTTGTTTTTCTTATGTGTATATAAAGGTTGTCAATTTATGGGAGATCAGCACTCCTGCATTTACTTAAATGAATTTACCCCCAATAAGAGCTAGTCAAAAGAAGAATCACTCAAAAAATCGAACAAACTGTTCTTTTTTCTTCCTTTCTTTGTGTTTAAAGCGACAGTTACTGTGAACGACCCTTGGCGGTCAGCCCGATGCGCAGGTAAAGCGGTAGCAAAAACTAAATTGCCACGATGCAATTATGTCACGGACAGCTTTGGTGAATCCGAATGAAAGTTCTGCTTAACGACGGGATGGATGAAGAAGGGATAAAACTCTTCAGAAACGCAAAAATCGAGACAGATAACTGTAAGCTTGACCCCAAATCTCTTGTTGAGCAAATCGGTAAATTCGACGGCCTAGTTGTGCGAAGCGCGACCAAAGTGACAAGAGAGGTAGTTGAATCCGGCGTCAAAGGCAACCTGAAGGTTATCGGCAGAGCCGGAGTCGGGACCGATAACATAGATATTAAAGCTGCGGTTGAAAACGGTGTCATAGTTAAGTCGGCGCCGTTTGGGAACACGAACGCCACGGCAGAGTTAGCGCTTGCTCTGATGTTAAGTGTCTCTAGGAGGGTGGCACAGGGGCATTATTCTTTGAAGAGGGGCGTCTGGAGGAAGAAGTGTTTTGAAGGCACAGAGCTTTCAGGCAAAACCTTGGGCATTATCGGATGCGGAAGAATTGGGCAGAAACTAAGCGAGCTTGCAGTCGGGTTCAGCATGGATATCATAGGGTACGACCCCGTTGTAAAGGTCACCTCTAGGATAAAACTTGTATCAAAAGAAGAGGTTCTCTCA
>Ga0326727_10005056_pt1 | contig 38308 bp, 34 predicted proteins | sample MB2enrmetagenome_FD_207643 | JGI IMG/M metagenome (GOLD analysis project Ga0326727, IMG submission 207643) | Lab enriched peat soil microbial communities from McLean, Ithaca, NY, United States - MB29MY | ecosystem: Environmental > Terrestrial > Soil > Wetlands > Peat | place: USA: New York... | reverse complement strand
ATCCACCTGTTTCGCTTCCTGGGGGTGGATGTGTTCTTGCACTGGTATTGGTTTCTATTTGCAGCGTTCGAAATAACCAACCGGGTGAACAGCTATTCGTCCCTGGCATGGAATGCGGCGGAGTACCTGGCGCTGTTTTTCATTGTGCTGCTGCACGAGTACGGCCACGCGCTGGCCTGCCGGCAAGTTGGAGGATCGGCCAACGAGATCATGCTCTGGCCTCTGGGTGGAATGGCGTATGTGAATCCACCGCTTCGGCCGGGTCCTACTCTCTGGAGCAACGCCGCGGGACCCTTGGTGAATATAGCGCTGCTTATCGTTCTTGCCCCGGTGGCACTGCTGCCGGGTAGGTTTTCCATTCTGGCCCGCAGGGCGCCCAATGTCCAGTCGTTCTTGATGGCGCTGGTCGGCATTAACGTGCTCGTGCTCGCATTCAATTTGTTGCCCATCTATCCGCTGGATGGCGGCCAGATTATCCGATGCTTGCTCTGGTTTGCGGTGGGCCGGGCCCGCAGCCTTATGGTAGCGGTGGCGATTGGCTTTGCCGGGGTGGCAGGGTTGCTGCTTCTGGCCGTGCTCTTTCGTTCCTTCTGGATTGGCGTTCTCGCCTTATTTGTCTTCGCGAGTTGCTGGGGGGGATGGCGTGAAGCGCAGATTTTGAAACACTTGGGTGAGTTGCCTCGTCGCGAGGGCTTCGCCTGCCCCTCGTGCAAGGCTGCGCCAGCGGTTGGGATTTATTGGAAATGCGGCCGCTGTGGGAAGGGCTTTGACACCTTCCAAAATCGAGCCACCTGCCCAAACTGTGGAGCAGAGTTTCCCTTGACCATGTGTCTTGATTGCCGCAAGCAGAACCCCTGGAGTGAGTGGGTCGTTCATGCACCTGTGCCCATTGACGCCTAACAGGCAGCCCTTGTACCGACTGCTTTCTACCGTTTACCCCTCACCCTTCAGCCTTCACCCTTGTTCCGCGGACCTTGCTACTTTCCCTTTTCCGGAAACGCTTCGTCTAGCTTGAGATTGAGCTTCAGGACATTTACCCGAGGCTCACCCAGGAAACCCAGATCCGCGACCTTCGTATTCTGGCTGATCAACCCCTCCACCTGGTGAAGATCGATGCCTCGTGCCTTGGCCACTCGCGGCGCCTGCGCATCTGCGGAAGCGGGGCTGATGTCGGGATCGAGTCCGCTGGCGGAAGCGGTCAACAGATCCGCGGGAATCGGCCCGGTGTAGTCAGGGTTTTCCTTGCGAAACTGCTCTGCCGAGCTTATTACTCGCTCGATGAGCTTCTGGTTGGTTGGGCCGTAATTGGACCCTGTGGAAGCCGTCGCGTCGTAGCCATCGTTGCCTGCCGCCGAAGGGCGAGGATGGAAATACTCCGGCTTCGTGAAGTTCTGGCCGATTAGGGCTGACCCCACCTCTTTCCCCGCCACGCTTAGCATGCTTCCGTTGGCCTGCCAACGGAAGAGCACCTGGCAGAGGCCCGTGACGACGCCGGGATAAATCAAACCGGTAAGCACCGTCAGCACGAGCATTAATCGAAACGCAGGCACAATTTGACGACGCATAAAAGCTCCTTGAGGGAACAGGGAATGGGGAACAGGGAACAGCCGGTCCCTAGTCTCGCCTGATCTTCCTCCTGTAACTCACTATCTGCCCACTGCCCACCTGCCCACTGCCCCCCTTAGGCCAAGTGCAATAATCCCAGCAGCCGATCGATCAGGAAAATGCAGGGAAAAGGCGCAATGAAACCACCCACTCCGTAGATCCAAAGATTGCGTCGCAGCATGGCGACGGCGCTCTGCGGCCGGTACTTCACGCCTCGCAGCGCCAGCGGCACGAGGGCGACAATGATCAGGGCGTTGAAAATCACTGCCGCCAACACCGCGCTGTGCGGGGTGCGGAGGTGCATGATGTTCAGCGCCACCAGCGCCGGATAGGTGGTCATGAACATAGCCGGGATAATCGCGAAGTACTTCGACACATCATTGAGGATGGAAAACGTGGTCAAGGCCCCGCGCGTGATCAGCAGTTGTTTGCCGATGGCCACGACCTCAATGAGCTTGGTCGGGTTGCTGTCGAGATCGACCATGTTGCCGGCCTCTTTGGCCGCCATGGTGCCCGTATTCATGGCTACCCCGACATCCGCCTGCGCCAGCGCCGGCGCGTCGTTGGTACCGTCGCCCGTCATGGCCACCATGCGGCCGCCGGCCTGCTCGTTGCGGATATACTTCAGTTTATCTTCGGGAGTGGCTTGGGCAAGGAAATCATCCACGCCCGCCTCCGCGGCAATGGCTGCGGCGGTGAGAGGATTATCACCGGTTATCATCACAGACCGGATGCCCATGGCGCGGAGTTGCGAGAGCCGGCTTTTCATTCCGCCCTTCACGATGTCCTTGAGGTGCACAACTCCCAGCATGCGCGAGCCGTCGGCCACGGCCAGAGGTGTGCCACCCGCGCGAGAGATTCGGTCTGAAATCCCTATGAAGTCGCCGGGTATTTGTCCACCCTGCTCTTTGACGAAGTTGACGATGGCGTCGGTTGCGCCCTTTCGCAGCGAGCGCCCATCCAGATTCACGCCGCTCATTCGGGTATAGGCGGAGAAGGGAATGAAGTGTGCCCCCGGTTCGGCAACTTCCCGGCCGCGCAACTGGAACCGCTGTTTCGCTAAAACGGCGATCGAGCGTCCTTCGGGTGTCTCGTCAGCGAGGCTCGACAACTGCGCGGCATCCGCAAGTTCTGCCTCGCTTACGCCTTGTACCGGAATGAACTCCACCGCCTGCCGATTGCCCAGCGTGATGGTGCCGGTCTTGTCCAGCAGGAGCGTATCGACGTCGCCCGAAGCTTCCACGGCTTTCCCGCTCATGGCCAGGACGTTGTGCTGCATCACGCGGTCCATCCCTGCGATCCCGATCGCGGACAGCAATCCGCCGATGGTCGTTGGAATAAGGCAGACCAGCAGGGAAACCAGCACCGCCACCGAGGGCACTGTGCCGCTTCCGGCGGAAGCGATGCTGTAAATTGCAAACGGCTGCAGCGTCGCCACCGCAAACAGGAAGATCAACGTCATGCCGGCGATGAGAATGTTCAAGGCGATCTCGTTGGGAGTCTTCTGCCGTTCAGCCCCTTCCACCAGAGCGATCATCCGATCCAGAAAAGTCTCGCCCGGATTGGAAGTAATCTTGACTTTGATCTGATCCGAAAGAACTTTCGTTCCACCCGTAACCGCGCTGCGATCGCCACCCGACTCGCGAATCACCGGTGCGCTTTCGCCGGTGATGACGGATTCGTCCACGGTGGCAATGCCCTCGATGACTTCTCCGTCGCCGGGGATAATGTCTCCTACTTCGCAGAGCACGGTGTCCCCGGCGCGCAGCTTCGAGGCCGGCACCGATTCCATCTTGCCCTTGCCAACAAAGCGCTTGGCGATGGATTCGGATCTGGTCTTCCGCAAGGTGTCGGCTTGCGCTTTGCCGCGCGCTTCCGCCATAGCCTCGGCGAAGTTGGCAAAGAGCACCGTGAACCAGAGCCACAAATCAATCTGGATCTCAAATCCCAGGCTCGGCGCTCCGATGAAAGCGTCACGAATCATGAACACTCCGGTGAGCGCCGCGCCCACTTCCACCACAAAAATCACCGGATTCTTGAAGAGCGTCGCGGGATTCAGCTTGAGAAATGAATCCTTCACGGCACGCCCCACCAGTTCGCGGTCGAACAGAGGTCGCGCCCGCACCAGTCTCTTGGGTATCAGTGTGGTCAGATCGTCGATCACAGGAGGAGTTGCTGTCGTAGCCATGGATTAGCTCCAGATAGAGAACATCAGCGAAGAAAACAGTTTGCCCTGGTGCATAAGGTAGTGTTCGACCAGAGGGCCCAGCGAAAGCGCGGGGAAGAACGTCAAGGCGCCGATTACGATTACCGTCCCTACCAGGAGCCCAACGAAAAGCGCGCCGTGGGTTGGGAACGTGCCGCTGGACGACGGCACCCGCTTCTTGACGACCAGGCTTCCCGCGATGGCCAAAGTGGGGATGATGAACGCGAAGCGTCCGAGGGCCATCGCCAGACCCAAGGTGAGGTTGTACCAGGGAGTGTCCGGGTTTAGCCCGGCGAAGGCGCTGCCATTGTTCTCCGGGGTGCTCGAGTAGGCGTAGAGCATCTCGCTGAATCCGTGAGGCCCGGTGTTGGTGAGGTTGGCAATGGCGGGGCCTGGAGGATTCCAGTAACCATTCTTGGCGAATGGAGCGACCAGGCTGGCGGCGGTAAACACCAGAATCACGAAGGCCGTGGCAAGGATGGCCAGCATCGCCATCTTGACTTCCTTCTGCTGGATCTTCTTTCCCAGGTACTCCGGCGTTCTCCCCACCATCAAGCCCGCAATGAACACTCCGATAATGGCGTACAAGAGCATGCCGTAGAGGCCTGACCCGACGCCGCCAAAAATTACTTCATCACTTTCGATGTTGAACAGCGGAACAAGGCCCGCGAGCGGAGTAAGGCTGTCGTGAACGTTATTGATGGCGCCGCAGCTTGCGTCGGTGGTAACGGTCGCAAACAATGCTGAACTGGCGATGCCAAAGCGAGTTTCCTTGCCTTCCATGTTGCCGCCCGGCTGCGTACTGGTGGAGCGGCTCTCAATGCCGAGTTTCGCCAGGATGGGATTGCCCGCTTGTTCGTAGTGATAGCAGACGAAGACACCGGCGAGAAACATTACCGCCATGGCGGCGAATAACGCCCAACCCTGACGCGTGTCGCCCACCATGCGGCCGAACGTATAGGTGAGCCCGGCCGGGATCATAAAGATCAAAAACACCTGGAGAAGATCCGTCAAGGGGGTGGGGTTCTCGAAAGGGTGCGAGGAATTGGCGTTGAAGAATCCTCCGCCGTTGGTTCCCAGCATCTTAATGACTTCTTGAGAGGCTACAGGACCCTGCGGAATAGTTTGCGTGGCACCCTCGACTGTCTTGACCGTCGAGTAGGGATGTAAGTTCTGGATAGCGCCCTGCGAGCACAGAAACAACGCGGCGACTAAGGAGATGGGCAGCAGGACATAAACGATAGCTCGGGTGAGGTCCACCCAGAGGTTGCCGATGCTGTTCGCCTCCTGCCGTGCAAAGCCGCGCACCAGCGCAACCGCCACGGCGATGCCCACCGCCGCAGAGGCAAAATTCTGCACAGCCAAGGCCGCCATCTGGACGAAATAGCTGAACGTCATCTCGCCGCTGTAGGCCTGCCAATTAGTGTTGGTAAGAAAGCTCACTGCCGTGTTGAAGGCCAGGTCCGGCGTGACGGGAGTGGCTCCGGAGGGCGCAGCCTTAGTGCCAAAGTGCATGGGGTTGAAGGGCAGGTAGCCTTGCAGGCGCTGGATGAGATAAACAAACAGGAAACTCGCCACGCTGAAAGCAATCACGGATGCCGCGTATTGCGTCCACCGCTGCTCGGCGTCCTCGCGCACACCAACCAGGCGGTAGATCAGGCGCTCCACCGGCCGGAGCAACGGGTGCAGGAAAGTCCGCTGCCCCTGGAATACCTTGGCCATGTAGGCCCCCAAGGGTTTCGTGATCGCGAGGATCAGGACGAAGTAAACGGCGATGTGCAGAATTCCAAGCGCGCTCATGTTTGTTCCTCTTCTTTTATTGCAGCCTCGCTGGGACCAAGTGCTGGTCCACATTCCCCTCCTCTTTGAGGAGGGGACCGAGGGGTGGTGTCAAAAGCGCTCCGGCCGAAGCAAGGCATAAAGCAGGTAAACCAAAAGAAACAGCGCAGTCACTCCGGAGATGATATAGTCCACCGAATGCCTCCTTCTTAGAGCCGGTCACAGCCCTTGGTAGCAGCCCAGCAAGCGGCAAACAACACTAACCCGACGACAACATAAAGCAGATCCAGCATATGCCCACCTAAGCGGTTAGGAAGTGATCTCAATTAAAGTGTGCCCGACGCGGCATAAAGAAGGCATAAGGATTTGCGAAAAATTTCGTTAATGCAATTGAGGGGTTCGGCGCGGCGTTGTGGTGCGGGCGTCTCGCCCGCTGTCGCGGGAGCGTCTCGCTCCCGTGCGCGGGCAGAGCCTGTCCTGAGCGGAGCCAAGGAATGCCCGCGCCACCGCGGGTGAGACGCACGCACCAGCGCCCGTAATTCCTAGTCCCCAGCCCCCATTTCAGGCTATACTGAGTTCGGGTCTACGCTGCTGAATGGGTAATGAACTGGTCCAACTCACGGTCTTCGAATCCGCGGGAACGCAGGCGCCTGCGATAGCCTCGCCGCGCGCAACCCCTGGGTCCGCGCCGGGCAGGCTGAGGACGTTCTACATTGAAACCTTTGGCTGCCAGATGAACGTGCACGATTCGGAGAAGGTGCAAGGCGTGTTGCTGGCGCGCGGCATGAAGCCTGTCGACGACCACGCCCGGGCCGACCTTATTCTCTACAACACTTGCAGCATTCGGGAAAAGGCCGCGCAGAAGGTCTTTTCTCGCTTGGGCGCCTTCCGCAAGGGAAACGGCGGGGCGGGGAAGGTGATTGGCGTGCTGGGCTGCGTGGCCCAGCAGGAAGGCGAGCGGTTCTTTGAGCGCGCTCCGCAGGTCAGTTTTGTGTGCGGGTCCGCGAGCTATTCCAAGCTGCCCGAGTTGCTTGACCGGCTCGAAGCTGGAGATCGGCGTGTGACCGGTCTTTCGCTTGACACCGAGGAGTGCTTTGAAACGGAACTGACCCGGCGCGATAATCCGTTCCGGGCCTATCTCACCATCATCGAGGGGTGTGACCAGCGTTGCGCGTTCTGTGTTGTGCCCATGACGCGCGGCTCGCAGCGCAGCCGTCCCAGTGAGAAGATCCTGGCCGAGGCCCGCCGGTTGGTGGAGGAAGGCTACACTGAAATCCAGCTTCTAGGCCAGATCGTTAATGCCTGGGAGGATCCCTCTCCCGCCCGCCGGAGTTTTGCGGAATTGCTGGCGTGCGTCGCTGAAATTCCAGGCGTTCGCCGCGTTCGGTTCACGACCTCGCACCCGAGATTCTTCACGCCTGACATCGTCCGGGCCATCGACGCACATCCCGCCCTGTGCGACCAGGTTCACCTCCCGGTGCAGTCAGGCTCCACGCCGGTCCTGGCGCGCATGCTGAGGGGTTACTCCCGCGAAGAGTATCTGGAACGAATCGATTACATTCGCCAGGCACGCCGCACCATCAGCCTGTCCACGGACATCATTGTCGGCTTTTGCGGTGAAACGCGGCAGGACTTTGAACAGACGCTTTCGTTAATGCAGGAAGTGGAGTACGATCAGGTCTTCTCCTTCAAGTATTCACCACGCCCCAATACGCTGGCGGCGACGCAGGGGGATGCGCTGGCAGAGGATGAGAAGGGGCTCCGGCTGGCAGAACTTCAGGAATTTCAGCGGCAGATTCAGTTGCGGCGTAATCAGGCGCTGCTGGGCGCGACCTTCGAAGTCCTTGTGGAAGCACACCAGCCGCGCTTGGGGCAGGCGGTGGGGCGCAGCACCACGAATCGCGTCATAAACTTTCCGGGTAGCCCGTCGGATGTGGGACGCTACCTGAGGGTGAACGTGACCGGGGCCGGGCCGAACAGCCTGGTCGGAGTGCGCGTGTAAGGTCGCTCCATTCGGGGGCCCCGACTGGCTCTTTTGCTTTGAAAACGTGTAGGGGTAGGGCTTGCCCTACCCGGGTTAACTAGGGGACGGCAAGCCGTCCCCCTACAAGCGGGTGGAAGGGAAGCTGGGAGCACAGGGGTTTGGAGGATCGCATGGAAATTGAAATGAGAATCCGCGGATTGGTGATGGATCCGGTCACGAACATGCCCATCGTGATCCTCAAGGACATCAACGGGGCCTCCGTGCTTCCCATCTGGGTGGGCATTTACGAAGCGAACGCCATCGCCCTGGAAATTGAAAAGGTCACCACTCCCCGTCCCATGACCCATGACCTGCTGAAGAATCTCTTGCTCGGGCTCGAAACGCGCGTCCAGAAAGTGGTGGTGAACGAGTTGAAGGAAGACACCTTCTACGCCCTGATCTGGCTGGAACGCGACGGACAGGTGATGTCCATCGATTCGCGGCCCAGCGACGCCCTGGCGCTGGCCCTGCGCATGGATTGCCCGATCTATGTGGAAGAGGAAGTCCTGAAGAATTCCAAGGTGGCCGCCGGAGCCACCGATAAGGCCAGCAACGAAGAGCTTCGAAAATGGCTCGAGGGATTGGGCGACGAGGACATGGGCCGCTATAAGATGTAAGGCTCGGCCGACTTGATCTCAAATCCCGGGTTTGGGATTTGATTCTGAAATCTTAGATTTGAATCTGAAATCTTGAATTTGAAATCTGAAATTTGAGATTTCAAACCACCTTAGCCCTTGCTCAGTTCATCTAAAAGGCTTATCTTAACGGTTACGCAGGGTGCGCTCGAGGTCGAGCACCCCGGGTGTTCACAAGGCACAACGTGTACGGGCACCCCCCTCGGGCGCCCTGGGCGGCCGGACGGACCGCCCCGACCCTAGCCGGCGGGAGTTGCGAGTGAGCACGGTCATCGCCATCGCTAACCAGAAAGGCGGCGTCGGGAAAACCACGACAGCTATCAATCTAGCCGCTGCCCTGGCGCTGCACGACCAGCGCACCCTCCTGATCGACCTGGATCCCCAGGCCAACTGCACTCTTTCCTTTTTCAATCCCGACGAAATCGAGCACACGGCTTACGAGGTGCTGGCCGATCACCGCATGGCCCTTTCGCAGGTTATGCGGCCCACGCGCGTGGCGAATTTGTGCCTGGTGCCGTCGCGCATCTCGCTGGCCAAGCTGGAAACTCAACTGGTGGGCCAATTCGACGCCCCCTATCGCCTCAAGGATGCCTTGCCGGCAGTGCGCAACGACTTTGACCTCCTGGTGATTGACACTCCGCCGGCGCTCGGCTTGCTCACCGTGAATGCCCTGGTGGCCGCGCAATACCTGCTGGTGCCCATCCAGGCGTCCTATTATGCGCTCGAGGGTACGGACGACCTGCTCGAGACGCTCCAGCGCATTCGCGCCCGGCCCAACCCGGAACTCGAGCTGCTCGGCGTCATCGTCACGCTGTTTGACCGGCGGACCAATCTGGCGCGCGACATTTACAAACAAGTGCGCGACGTTTTTGGGGATAAGGTCTTCAAGACCATCATCGGCAAGAACGTGCGCCTCGAGGAAAGCCCCGCTTATAAAGAGACCATTTTCACGTTTGCCCCCGACTCGACGGGAGCCAAGGAATATAGCCAGCTTGCCAAGGAGGTCATGCAACGTGTCAGCTAGACGCGCTGGATTGCCCGTGACCGTCAAGATGCGGCACAACGCCCATTACGTCGAGGAGATCATCTCCCGAACCGGCGCCGCCATCGGCAGAATGATTCCCATCGAGGAGGTACAGCCCAACGCCGGCCAGCCTCGCAAGGATGTCGGCGATTTGCAGGGGCTTACTGACTCGGTGCGCGAAAAGGGCGTGCTGGAGCCGCTCCTGGTGCGGTTTTTGCCCGAGTCGGGCAAGTATATGATCATCTCCGGCGAGCGCCGTTACCTGGCGGCGCGCGCGGCCGGGCTTTTCGAGCTTCCCTGTATCGAGAAGGACGTTGATGATGCCGAAACTCTCGAAATGGCGCTCATCGAAAACCTCCAGCGCAAAGACCTGACCCCCTTCGAAGAGGCCGACGGCATGCAAGCGCTGAGCGGCCGCTTCGGCCTGACCCATGAGGAAATTGCCAGGAAACTCTCAAAATCACGCTCTTCGATTACTGAGCTGCTCAGCCTGCGGATGATTCCCGATGAGATTAAGGCCTTCTGCATCGAAAAAGGCGTGCTTTCCAAATCGCAACTGTTGCAAGTGGCCCGGCAGCCCAACGAAGCCAAGATGATGGACCTGGCGCACCGCTTTGCCCTGGGAATCGTAAATCGCGAACAGGCTCGCGCCGAACGTAATCCCGATAAAAGACCGGGCCCGGCCGTCTTCCGCTTTGTCCCGCCTGCCAAAGAGTTTAAGCTCGTGCTGCAGTTCCGTAAAAACAGCGTCGAACGCAACGAAGTCATCGCCGCTTTGCGCCGCATCCTTGAAACCCTGGAAGCAGAGAAGTAAAGCAGAAATCAGAAATTAGAATGCAGAAAGCGCGAGCGGCGTGGTTTGACCTGATACCATGAAAACGATTCCCCTGGTTTAACTGTTTGTAGGGGGACGGCTTGCCGTCCCCGCACGAGCCGGGCAGGGCAAGCCCTGCCCCTACACGTTTTCAGTAGTGAGTTATCATTACTGCATGGATGATCCATCGCCCGAACCTGCGGCTGTTCTCCTCTTTGTCTACGGCACCCTTCGCCGCGGCCTCCGGCTCCACCATCACTTGAAAAGACTGGGCGCACAATTTGTGGCGAACGGGGAAGTGCAGGCGGAACTCTTCGACTTGGGGGAATTTCCGGGCGCTCGCGCTTCACCCAAGCCGGGGAAGAAGGTTAAGGGCCAGCTTTACCGCCTGCACAAAGTGGAAAATGCATTGAAAGTCCTGGATCAGGTCGAAGGGTTCTCGCCCCGGAATCCGGAGAGAGGAATGTTCCAGCGCAGCGCGACTGAGGTCACATTGCCCAACGGCGACCGGCGCCTGGCGTGGATCTACTGGTATCGGTGGCGCTGCCCCCGGTCTTGTGTTTTGCGTCTGTTTTGAGGTTTGGAGTGCGGCAGCTTGCTGCCGCTTTGGCCCAGGCCAGCTTGCTGGCCAGACGAACTTGAGGGACATTTTGGCATATTTGCGGCACTCCCTTAAGGGGTGTTGCCGAACCGTGTTATTAGCACCGACAACACTTGACAATTTGTGCCCATTATGATAGCCTAGAATTGGGGTTTGCGGTGGCCAGGAACGGACCTGGACAGGCAAGCGGGGAAGCGCCGGGAACGGCGTGAATGGAGCTGAAGGCTGGTCGCTGAGAGATTACTTGGCGAACAAAGCGAGAATGTCTATGAAAACAAAGGATGAGGTCAAGAAGTCATGGGCTGGCGCAGCCGTTGTTTTTGAACGTCTGCGATCCGCCGAGGGCGCAGGTCGGTCAGACTGTACCGCGTGCCCTGACTCGTCCCTGTTGGGCATCGCAGACCCCACACTTCGGGGTCTGCGCCAACCCACATGGGGGGCTGAGAGCTGAAAGCTGACTGCTGATGGCGGTTTTTCGACGAACGATCCGGGAATGTCTATGAAAACAAAGGATGAGGACAAAAAGTCGAGGAGTAGAGAAGTTGAAAAGTCGAGCGGTGCGAAGCTAGACCCGACCCCCCGACTCTCAACTCTCGACTCTCAACTCGATCTAAGCCCGGGCCAAATCACGGTGCTGGAGTCGCTTCTCGAAGCGGGCTTCAGGTTCGTGACTTTCGAGCGCTATGCGCGTTATCTGGCGGTAGAACGGGAGGGATTCGTTGCCTTGCTGGAGATCAGCGAAGGAAAGGTAAGGCTCTTCGGCCAAGTGGGGTATCATGTCGGGGAAGGAATCGCCATGCTGGTGGAGCGAGCCGGGGGCAAAGCCTTTACCTGGAAGAGCGAATCCGTCCCCGCCACCCCGGAGATGCTGGCCGCGTATGAGCGATTTAGGCAGGAGCTGAATCGACTGTTAAAAGGTTCGGAAGGAGAACCGCAGTTGGGAGGAACTGATAGGAATGAACGATCTATATGACGTACTCGTGGTTGGCGCCGGTCCGACGGGCTTGGCGTGCGGCATCGAGGCGCAGCGGGCCGATTTGAAGCTGCTGATCCTGGAGAAGGGCTGCCTGGTGAACTCGCTGTTCCACTATCCGCCCAACATGACCTTCTTTACTACGCGCGAACTGCTCGAGATTGGCGACCTGCCTTTTGTGAGCGTGAATATCAAACCCACGCGGGCCGAAGCGCTGGAATACTATCGCCGCGTCGCAGACCACTACCATTTGCCCATCCGTTATGAGGAGCGTGTGGCGCGGGTCAGGAAAGAAGACGGCGCCTTCGTTATTGAAACCGGCCTGCGCGGCGGGCAGCACTGCCGATACCATTCTCGCAACGTTGTGCTGGCGACGGGCTACTACGATCTTCCCAACCTGATGAACGTGCCGGGAGAGGACCTGCCCAAGGTCTCGCATTATTACCTTGAGCCGCACCAATTCTTCGGGCGCCGGGTGGCGGTGGTTGGGGGAGGCAATTCGGCGGCGATTGCGGCGCTGGAACTCTACCGCTACGGGGTCGAGGTGACGCTGGTGGTGCGGGAACGCGAACTAAGCCGGCATATCAAGTATTGGATCAGGCCTGATCTTGAAAACCGGATCAAGGAATGCTCCATCCAAGCTTTCTTCGGTAGCGTCCTGACTGAGATTGCGCAGGACTGGATTCTAGTGCGCAATTCTGCAGGCGAAACGGTGCGCCTGGAAAATGACTTCGTCTTCGCCCTCACGGGTTATCATCCCGACTTCGATTTCCTGCGCAGCGCCGGTGTGCGTATTGACCCGAAGACCTGCCGCCCGGAGTGCAGCACGGAAACTCGCCAAACCAACGTGCCCGGCCTGTATCTGGCGGGCGTGATCATCGCGGGCATGGATACCAACGAGATCTTCATCGAGAACGGCCGCTTCCACGGCAAGCAAATTGTGGACGATATCAGAAAGGACAGGAGTCAGGATTCAGGAGTCAGGAGTCAGTAGGTCTGCATTGAATATTATTATGTTATGTATTATTACAGATAGTACTAGAAGATGTGGCCCAAGCGGGCTGTCATTCGGGACCATCTGCCTACTGCCGACCTGCCCATCTGCCGACTGCCCACCTGCCTACTGCTTCACCGGCACCTTTGTGGCCACCGTATCGTGAGTAATCTCGAAGGTCACCTCGGTACCTGCGCGGATGAGGATGTTCTTGCCTTTCTTGGTGGAGAACTTGCTCGCCAGGGCGGTTAGGCCGCCGGCGGCCTGATCTTTGGCCTGCGCGCCACCCGCCGCCTGAGCGTTGGCGGCGATGTTGTACCTCGTGCCGTCCGGAATTGAGATAGAGTCTGCGATCAGTTGAAAATCGCCCTTCTCTTTATCCTTGCCCTTGCCTTTGGCTTGCTCCGGCGGATTCACAAACGTGAGGTGACCATCAACGGTGCTGCCTTCCGGAACAACTTCTCCCCCCTGGCCGAAGACGGGTTCCACAACCTTGCCGGTCCACATGTCTCCGCTTTCGTTGGCTTTCGAGCTCAGCTCGGTGATGAACTGCACATGCAGCTCTCTTCCGGCGATGAGCGTAATCGCATCATCCGCCGCGACGCAGATCGCAGCGCTGAAGAGCAGCGCCGCGAGTCCCACCGCGAATCTTGATTTGCTCATATCGTCGCCCCGTTTCTTGTCATTCCGAGCGCAACGAGGAATCTCGCCCTGTCGTTGCATCTGAGCCAGAGCCAGATTCTTCGCTGCGCTCAGAATGACATCACTCTTACCAACTGCGCGGATCCGACCTGCCCATCTGCCGATCTGCCCATCTGCCGACCTGCCGATCTGCCCACCTGCCTACTGTCCACTGCCCGCTCTTCTCGCCGTCGTATCGCGGGAAATCACGAAGGTCATCTCAAGGCCTGCCGGAACGATGATGTCCTTGCCCTTCTTGAGGGTGCCGTGAATGAGCCCCGCCGCCGCGCCGATCCCGGCGCCGTAGAGCGCCCCGCTTCCACCGTGCGCGATGGCGCCGACGGTCGCCCCCGCCGCCCCGCCGATGCCGGTTTCCACGGCCGTCCCTTTCCCATCTTTGCCGGGCCCTTGCAAGGTGCCCTCTTGATCCTTCACATCGGCGCCCTCGGCGTCCTTCAAGCTGGCCACGATGTTGTATTTCGCGCCCTCAGGATTGGCGATCGAATCAACCACCAGCCGCATTTCGCCTCTCCCTTTGGCATGTCCCGGCCCCTTCAAGTAAGTGATGTGGCCATCGACGAAGCTGCCTTCCGGGAAGACTTCCTTGGCTTTCAGGAATATTGGCTCCACAACCTTGGCCGACCACATGTCGCCAGCTTCGTTGGTCTTCGAGCTGAGCGTGGTGATCAGTTGCACTTGGATCTCGCTTCCGGCGGGCAGCGTAATCGTATCGTCTCCCGCAACAGACGTGGTTGAAATAACCAGAATGGCCGCGGCAGTGAGGATGAGTCTTGAGGTTCGCATGGCTCCTCCAACGAATCCCTACGTTGCGCTTGACGATTCAATTGTATCAGCTTTAGTCTTCCCTCTTACAGGCAATCCATGATCGGAGAAACAGATGGCTTCTCGACGTCAATTCTTACGTCATGCGGGCGCAGGGGTTGCTCTGACGGCCGGTGTTAGCGCGGCCCTGCCGCCAAATCCACTTGCGGGGCAGGGAAGTGCCGCGTCGGGCTCTTCTGCCTCGCTACCGGCTTCGATCAAGGCGCTAAAATCAATGAAGGAACTCGCCAAGCCGATCAGCACGGAGGAGCGGCGGGCACGGATTGAGCAGGCTCGCCGTTGGATGGCTGAGAACCGGATTGATGCCTTGATGCTGATGGGCGGCACGTCGCTCGAGTACTTCACGAACATCCGTTGGTGGGGCGGCGAGCGGCTGTTCGCTCTGCTTCTGCCGGCGAAAGGCCAGCCCTTCTTCGTTTGTCCTTCCTTCGAGCGGGATCGTGCCGAGGAGGTGATAGCTCAGAGTCCCTTCGCCGGCGTTCCTGATATCCGAGTCTGGGAGGAAGACGAAAACCCCTACGCGCTGATCGCCGAGGGAATAAGGGAAAGAGGCCTTAGTGGCGGGCGCCTGGGAATGGAGGAGACGGTCCACTACGTCTTCAGCGACGGTGTGAGCAAGGCCGCGCCGGCGCTCAACATCCTGAGCGCTACGCCGGTGACTGCCGGGTGCCGGATGCGCAAGAGTGAGCACGAAATCGCCTTGATGCGGCTCGCCGCCCAAGTGACCATCACCGCCTACGAAGCGGCTTGGCGGGCTCTCCAGCCGGGCATGACGCAGCACCAACTCGGACGGCTGATTGACGCCGCCTATTCCCAGCTCGGCTTTCCGGGCGGAGCCAGCGTCAACGTCGGCGCGTACTCCGCGCTGCCGCACGGGTCGGTTGCGCCTCAGAGCATCCATGAGGGTGAAGTCGTGATGATCGACGACGGTTGTGTCGTGGAAGGCTACACGTCTGATATCACGCGGACCTTCGTGCTTGGCAAGCCGACCGAGAAGATGCGGCAGGTGTTTGACATTGTCCGCCGCGCGCAAAAGGCAGCCCTGGATGCCGCCAGGCCCGGGATCGAAGCTCAGGATGTGGACGCGGCGGCGCGCAAGGTGATCACCGACGCGGGCTATGGCCCGGGTTATAAGTTCTTCAAGCACCGCCTCGGCCATGGCATGGGGATGGATGGGCACGAGTGGCCCTACTTGGTGCGCGGAAATACCCTTAGGCTTGAGCCGAATCTGACCTTCAGCGACGAGCCGGGGATTTACATTCACGGAGAGTTCGGCATCCGCCTGGAGGATGACATGCACGTCACAGAAAACGGCGCCGAACTGTTCACAGGGCAGAGCGCGTCACTGGAGGAACCGTTCGCGTAATGTTCGAAGTAATGTCGTGGTAGGTAAAAGGGTAAAGGATAAAGGGTAAAGCTCAGGCATCAGGTGAACGCGCCTTGTCGGTTAGCCTTTATCCTTTACCCTTTGAGGTCCATCCGTTATACTGAAGTCTGAAGGGCGATGCCAAACATACTCAAAGAAATCGCGGATTCCGCTACGGCTCTCGCCAAGGGCTTTTCCATCACTTTCAAGACTATGCTCCGGCCTACAGTGACGGAAAACTACCCGGACGAGCCGGTGCATTTTGAAGACCGTTACCGCGGCCTGCACGTGTTAAAACGCGACGAAAACGGACTCGAGAAGTGCGTCGCCTGCTTCCTGTGCGCCGCAGCTTGCCCGGCCAATTGCATCTACATCGAAGCTACTGAGAACACCGGTGACCATCGCATCAGCGCGGCGGAGCGTTATGCCAAGGTCTACAACATTGACTACAACCGCTGCATCTTCTGCGGCTACTGTGTAGAAGCTTGCCCCTGCGACGCCATCACCCACGGCCATGGCTTTGAGATTGCCGCTTACGACACCAATGCCTTGGTTTACCGCAAGGAGCAACTCCTTGAGCCCGTACCCAACCGCGCCGCAAAGAAGTAACCCCTCGCCTCCACCTCTGCTGGGTTCTGGACAGGAACTTGACATTAGCCGCCCACAGAGCTAAATTGTTAATGAGTTGATGAGAAGTAAACTCTCTCTCCCTAACGCCGGTTCTCGGCGCGTCCTCCGAACACCGCAGGATGGTGCTTCTCCCATTTAGGAGGGTGTGAGGCATGCACAAAAGATGAAGACGAGTGTGAAGGTTCCGAACGGAGTGGAAGAACTCGTAGGCACGCACGACGGGAACCTGCGCCTGTTGGAGAGGAGTTTCAATGTTTCCGTAAACCTCGGCGAAGACGCGGTGGAAATCGAAGGCGGCGACAACGAAGTGCGCCGCGCGCAAAAGCTCCTGGAAGAATATGCGGAGCTGGTGGAGGGCGGATCGCGATTTGACAGCTCGGAAGTCGAGTCCCTCCTGCGCATCGCCGGACAGGATCCGGAGGCCACGCTGAAGGGTCTTGCCGAAGCAGGCCGCCCGCGGACCTTCGGCAAGAAATCCATCACACCCAAGAGCCTCAACCAGCGCACCTACGTGGATGCGATCGAGCGCCACGACATGGTTTTTGGAATCGGCCCGTCGGGTACCGGCAAGACGTACCTGGCGGTGGCCATGGCCGTGGACGCACTGCTGAGTAAAGAGGTCAGCCGCATCATCCTGGCGCGCCCGGCGGTGGAAGCGGGCGAACGCCTGGGATTCCTCCCGGGCACAATCCAGGAAAAAGTGAACCCCTACTTGCGCCCGCTCTATGATGCGCTCTACGACGTTCTGGACCCGGACAAGGTGGAACGCTACATTGAGAAAGGCATCATTGAGATCGCGCCTATTGCTTTCATGCGCGGCCGGACGTTGAATGACGCTTTCGTAATTCTTGACGAGGCCCAGAACACGACCAGCGAGCAGATGAAGATGTTCCTGACCCGCTTGGGCTTCAACTCCAAAGCGGTGGTCACCGGCGACATCACGCAGATCGACCTGCCGGATGGCCGGCGTTCCGGCCTGGTTGAGGCCATCGATGTGGTTTCCAGAGTGTTCGGAATCAGTTTCGTTTATTTCACGGAGCGGGACGTCGTGAGGCACACCCTGGTGCAGCGCATCATCCGCGCCTACGAAGAATACGACCAGGCCCGCAGCGCGAATAACAACAAGAACCACAACCAGAGCCATTGATCCTTAATCTGCAAGACAAATACATTGTCAATACTTCCCGATTGAGCGAATATGTGGGGGAGCTCAGGTGGACGCTTAGACTGGGCAGGCGCGATTGCAACGTCTGCCTGGTGAACGACCGGGAGATCAGGCGCTTGAATACGCTCTTCCGTGGAAAGGAACGCGCCACGGATGTCCTGTCATTTCCGTGGGAGGCTCGGCAGAAGCAGGCCCGCTCGCGAACTAAGGGCGGCCGTACGCGCCGCAGGCAAGCGGGCGAGGGCTCGGATGCGCGCGCCAAGCTGGAGTTCAGAAACCATCTCGGCGATATCGTCATATCGGCCGAGACCGCCCAACGAAACGCGCGCCAGGAAGGACACTCCACCCTGAATGAGATCCGCTGGCTTATCCTGCACGGCCTCCTGCACCTGCTGGGCTACGACCACGAATCCGATCAGGGCGAGATGAATCGGCTGGAGCTTGCCCTCCGGACCCGGCTGGGCATTTCGGGAGAGTGATGGACCCCACTCCGATCCTGATCACTATTGTGTGGCTGGTCGTTTTGGCCGCCCTGCTCGTGGCCGGCGCGGTGGCCTCTTATCTGCGGCTGCTGATGCGCCGACTGACCGTGATGAGCGCCAGGAAGTTGTTTCGCCCTCCCGAACCGGGGCGCATCACGATCGACCGGGAGCGTGTGGGAGTTTCGATTTCAGCCCTGCACGGCGCTGCGATGCACCTGTTTGCCGTCGGTGTGACCGCGCTACTGGTTCTGCGCAGGCCGGATCATTTCTGGGGAAACGTGGGCGCCGCGCTGGTTATCGTCTTGACTGCGGTTGCCGTCGCCGACCAACTCATCCCTTTCCTTCTGGTGGCGCGCCACGACGAGCCGGAGGTCATCCTGGAGCGTTGGATGCCGGTGGTGCGACGACTGGTTTACCTGGCCCTGCCGCTTACTTTTCTCATTCTTATTTCCACCACCATGAGCCGCCTGTTGGAATCCACGGAGCAGGAACCGGAGCCCCCCACGCCACAAGAAAACTTGCAAGAGTTCATCGAGGTCGGGCGGCAAGACGGCCTGATCGAAAAAGGGGAGGCTGAGCTCGTGCAGTCGGTGGTGGAATTCGGGGAGAAGCTGGTGCGCGAAGTGATGACGCCCCGCACGGAAATCGCCGCCATCGACGTGAACGCTTCTCTCGAAGACCTGCGTAAGCTGTTTCGTGAGAAGCGCCTGACGAGGTACCCCGTCTACAGCGGTCAACTGGACCGGATCGAGGGTATTGTCAATGTCCGAGATCTCATGGAGTTGCCTCCCGAAGAACAGGCGAGGATCACAATTCGCAGCCTGGTCAGGCCTGTCCCCTTCGTTCCGGAAACGCGGAATATCAAGGACCTGCTCAAGGAATTGCAGAAATCCACCATTCAGATGGCGATCGTCATCGACGAGTATGGCAGTGTTACCGGCTTGGTGACTATCGAGGACTTGCTGGAAGAGATTGTGGGAGAAATCAAGGACGAGTTCGAACCCCACGCACAGGATATCGTGAAGGAAGCGGAGAATTCCTACCTCGTTTCAGGCCACACAGACTTGTCGCAGATTGGCGAAGAATTGCATGTTCTCCTCCAGGCTCCCGGCTATTCCACTGTGGCGGGGCTGGTGCTGACGCATCTCGGCCACGTGCCGGTTCCAGGGGAGAAAGTGAAGGAAAACGGCGTGAACATCGAAGTCCTGGAAGCAAACAAACGGACCGTCATAAAGGTTCGCTTGACCCTAACCCCGCAAGACACTGAGGCGGCTGATGACCATAGCGGAGCCTACTAAATCCGGATTTGTGGCCGTGGTAGGAAGGCCCAACGCCGGCAAGAGCACGTTGGTAAACGCTCTGGTTGGGAGCAAGGTTTCCATCGTCACCGCAGTGCCGCAAACCACGCGCAACCGAATTCTGGGAATCGTCAATCGGCCCCCCGCACAGATCGTGCTTATGGACACGCCGGGGATTCATCGCCCGCTTTCCCGCCTCAACGAACAAATGATGAGCTTTGTTCGCCAGGCGCTCGCGGAACGGGACCTGGCGATTCTGATCGTCGACGCTTCGGAGCGCTTCGGGCATGGCGACGAGTTTGCCGTGGGCCTGTTGAAAGAGTACGGACCTCGAACCATCCTGGCGCTGAACAAAATCGATCGAATCAGGAAGCTGAAACTTCTGCCGCTGATGCAGCGCTATTCCGAGTTGTACAACTTCGAGGAAATCATGCCGGTCTCGGCTCTCAAGGGCGAAGGGCTCGCGGAGCTTTTGGACGCCGTCGTGAGACTGCTGCCCGAGGGCCCACACTATTTCCCGCCCGAAATGTACACCGATCAGCCGGAGCGCTTTCTGGCCTCGGAAATCATTCGGGAGAAGATCATCCTCCACACTCGGCAGGAACTTCCCTACGCGACGGCCGTCATCATCGAGAGCTTTGAGGAAAGCGAGACGATCACGCGCATCCACGCCAGCATCGTGGTTGAAAGGGAGTCGCAGAAGCCGATCATTATCGGCTCGGGCGGCGAGATGCTGAAGCAGATTGGCAGCGAGGCGCGCCGCGAATTGGAAAGGTTGTTCCCGCCCAAAGTCTTTCTTGAACTCTACGTCAAAGTTGAAGCCAATTGGCGCGACGCCCGGCCGATGGTTGCCGCGCTCGATTACCGCAACGAAGGCTGACCTGGGTCAATGAATTGGCGTTCAGTGGCATCTTTCTGTCATTCTGAGTGCACATGGGCCTGCGGCCCAAGGGAATGAAAACCGCAAACCTCGTCACCCCCGCGAAGGCGGGGGTCCATCGTTGGTCCGGGACACAATCGATTCCCGCTTTCGCGGGAATGACGCGATTTTCGACAGCGCGGAGAGAAGAATCTCCGTAGACGCGTAACGAAGCAACTGCCGAGATTCTTCGCTTCGCTCAGAATGACAAGACATCGAGGAGTATTCGCATGGAATTGAGGCGACTGGGCAACAGCGATCTTCAAATTACTCCACTCGGAGTGGGCTCCTGGGCCATGGGTGGAGCAGGGTGGCGCTTCAGTTGGGGAGCGCAGGATGATCGCGACTCGATCGCGGCCATCCATCTCGCGATCGAATCCGGCATCAATTGGATCGATACCGCAGCAGTCTATGGATTGGGACACTCGGAAGAGGTCGTCGGCCGCGCCGTGCAGGGCATCCCGCGCCGCCCTTATATCTTCACCAAGTGCGAGCGCCGGTGGAACGAGCGCGGGGAAATCGGCGGCAGCCTGAAGGCCGACTCCCTGCGCGCCGAGTGTGAGGCGAGCCTGCGGCGGCTCAAAGTTGACGTCATCGACCTCTACCAGATTCACTGGCCCAATCCGGAGGAGGACATCGAGGAAGGCTGGACGACCCTCGCAAAACTCAAAGAAGAAGGCAAGGTCCGTTACATCGCGGTATCGAACTTCAACGTGCCGCAGATGAAGCGAGCCCAAGCCATAGCACCTATAACCTCGCTTCAGCCGCCATATTCGTTGCTGGCTCGCGCGGTTGAGAAAGAGATCCTTCCCTACTGCGCCGAGCAGAACATCGGCGTGATTGTTTATTCCCCGATGAGGGCCGGACTCTTGAGTGGCGCGATGCCGCGCGAGCGAGCCGGCGCTTTGCCGGACGACGATTGGCGTCGGCACGACCCGGATTTTCAAGAACCGGCATTGTCCCGCAATCTTCGTTTCGTGGAATTGCTGCGCGCGATGGGTGCGCGCCATGGACGCACGCCAGGCGAAGTGGCGATTGCCTGGACGTTGCGGCACCCCGCTGTGACCGGCGCCATCGTCGGGCTTCGCCGCCCAAAACAGGTTTCCGGGGTAATTGGCGCGGCGGAATTTCGGCTGAGCTCCGAGGAAATACGCAAGATCGAAAGCTTCCTGCTTTTGTAGGGGCGATCCGTCAGTTGACGGATTGCCCCAGGGCGACCACAAGGGCCGCCCCTACGGCATAGTCTATTTGGGTTTGGGGCCGGAAATCCCCGCGTGAGAAAACTTCCCAGCGCGCGTGAGATCGAGCTGGCGGCAGCCGCCTGCCGTCCCCCGCGTAGTCAAGGCGCGGCGCCGCCCGGTGGCGAAGCGCTAGCCATGCTGGTTCGCCGTGGTTTTCGACCTTCGCAAGCCAAACTCGATGCGCCGTTCGCGGACAACCTGGAGGCTGAGACTGCCGAGCGACTCGCGAAGAAGCTTGGACATTATGCTTTCCGCCTATTCCTGCGCGGGGCGATTCTAAAGTCGGAAGGGTTTGCGCCCGCTGAGACTACACGATACCTCGAGTCAGCCCAAGCCGAGGCGTGTGCTGAGTCGCTGGTTGATCTGCAACTGGCCGAGCGGTTACGGCGAGGCCGCTACCGGCTGCTTCGCGCTGCAAAGAGCTTTGGCGGAACCCTCGAGTGGTACGTGGCGCGCGAACTCAATCGCAGGCTCGGCTTCGATGTGGCGTCGGGCGTAAGGCTTCACGCGCGGGGCGTGGGCGGTGACTTGGACGTGGTGGCGGCGGCGGAAGGCAAGTTAGTCTATTTGGAACTGAAATCCTCACCTCCCAAGAACCTCTCGGTTGGGGAAGTGGTCGCTTTTTTCGACCGCCTGCGCCTGCTTCGGCCCGACCTGTCGCTTTTTGTGGTGGACACGGCGTTGCGTCTTGGCGATAAGGTCTTGCCGATGCTGGTGGCGGAGTTGGAGCAACGCCGAGGTGAGACCCCGCTCGTTCCGCGCCGCATCATTCGTGAGGTCTGGGCGCTAACACCCCGCCTTTACGCGGTCAACGGCAGGCCAGACCTTGTCGCCAACGTCGGGCGCGCCATCGCCGAAGGCCTGCGCGCGATCTCTCCGCAGACTTGAATTGTGTCTGCCACTCGCATCGCTGCAGACTTTGCGCTTGATCCCGGGTGCAGATTGTCTTGGCTCTTGACGCGTGAGACCGGTTCCCACAGAGGAATCAAGGGGAGGATTGGCTAGCCACTTTTCTGGCGATACATCGAGAATTCCCGGCTCCGACTCTTCCGCATTTGCTGTCTGAGGTAGGCGTTAATCCGAGTCTGATACCCGCCACCTGGCGCCTTGAGCCAAGCTACGATATCAGAGTCAAGCCGAATGGTCACGCTGGTCTTCCGAGGGCGGTAGAATTTACCGATCACTGCGTCAGCCGGTATATGCAGAATCTCGGGAATATCAGAAAGATCGATTTCCTCATCCGGCCGGTTCGCAATAGCTTCAAGTTGCTTACGTTTCTTCACTGATAGCCTGGGCATGTAGTTTCCTTTTCATACATACATTGGCTGGCGTCAAGCCTGAGCTCGCCAGCTCATTGCACGCGTCGCTGGCGTCCCTGCCAGAATTTCTCGCGCAACACGCGCTTGAGAATCTTGCCCGTACCACCTTTGGGGAGGCTTTCCACAATCTCCACTGTTTTAGGGGCCTTGTACGCGGCCAGGTGCTGGCGGCAATGCGCGATGATTTCCGTGCCCGAAACTTGCTGTCCGGGCTTCAGTGTAACCATGGCTTTCGGCACTTCGCCCCACGATTCGTCCGGAACGGCGATGACTGCGCACTCCATGACCGCCGGATGCCCGTAGATGACCCTTTCGATTTCCGCCGAAGCGATGTTCTCGCCGCCGCTCAGGATCATGTCTTTGCCGCGGTCCACGATGAGAATGTAACCTTCCTCATCGATGGTGGCCAAGTCGCCGGTGTGAAACCAGCCGTCGTGGATGACGTTGGCGGTGGCCTCGGGCTGCCGCCAATAGCCTTCCATGACGACATCGCCTCGGACTACTACCTCTCCAACCTCCGCTGCATCCGCTTTGACATCGCGCCCCTCCGGCGTCACCACACGTATCTCCGAGCCCGCGAATGCGTAGCCCGCGGTGGCTTGCCGGCGTAACTGGAACTCCTCCGGATCGCCGGCGCAGTGCGCCTTTCGGCGTGCCAGCGTGAGGACCGGCGAAGTTTCGGTCAGGCCGTAACCGCCGATGGCCCGGCAGCCCGGCAACCTACGCTCCGTTTCGCGAACCAGCGCCGTACTGGTTGGAGCACCGCCCATGATGACTTCCTTCACGCTGCTCAAGTCATACTTCGAGAAATCCGGGTGATTAAGCATAGCGATAACCATGGTCGCCACGACCTGCAAGCGGGTCACGCGCTCGCGCTGGATCAACTCCATCACGGTCACGGGGTCGAACTTCTTGATCATGACGTGCCGTCCGCCGGACAGCGTGATGATGTGCGGGGCGCCCCAACTGTTGACATGGAACAGCGGAACCGTGTAGAGGTGAACCTCACTGTCATCGCCCTTCAACGCTACGGCGGTATAGAGGGCATGCAGATAGAGGTTGCGGTGCGTCAGCATGACCCCTTTGGGATATGCAGTGGTCCCGCTGGTGTAGAAGAGTTCGGCCACGGAGTTTTCATCAATGCCGCGGTAATCAATTTCCCCAGGCTCTGCCTCGGCGAGAAGTTCGTCGTAAAGCTTGTGATACGCCCAGGCCGGCTTGGTGTCCCTCAGAGGGATATAGTATTCAATCGCCTTCACCTGCGACCTCAGCGATTCCACCAGATGAATGAATTCCGGATCGAAGCACAAAATTCTCGGCCCCGCGTCGTTGAGGATATAAATGAGCTCTTCCGGGCTTAAACGGATGTTCAAGGGCAGAAGAATGGCTCCGATCTGCGGCACGCCAAAGTACGCTTCGAGCAACCGATGACAATTGAAGCTCAGGTAGGCAACACGATCGCCGTTCCGTATTCCAAGCTTCAGCAGGGAGCTCGAGAGCCGGTCGCAGCGCTCATTGAACTGGCGATAAGTAAACCGCTGCTGATCGCAAACCACGCCCACTTTGTTGCCGAAAACCTGCGCTGCCTGCCGTTTCAGCCGCACCGGGGTGAGAGGGAGTATCATGGGAACCTCAGCATGTGGTCTTGTAGCTAGCCCTTCCGAAGGTGCTTACTCAACTATGATAGGCAGTGAGTGCCGGCAAAGCAACTCGTATATGCCTCTGCTTTTCTCGGTAGCGCTAGTTTTCAGCATGCTGTTGCACCGCGAAGATTGTTTGATGTTCACGCTGTCCCAGAAGAGCCGAACACAAAGGGCACAGAGAAAAGTCCACAGAGCGCACAGAGAAGAAAAAACACTTGTACTTCCTTCTCGGTGGTCTCTGTGAGCTCTTCTCTGTGGCCTCTGTGTTGGAAGCCCCTGGTTGCGGTTGCGCCGCGTTGTACTACTACTTCCGGATTTCTTCGTAGGCGGCGACTGATCGTTCCGGCCAAATCGCCGTCAACGCCAATGCTACGGCGATGCCCACCGACACTTCCACGAAACGGTGCGTCGCTATGACCCAAGAGGGTTGGTTACGCTCGACAAGCATGATAATGGCTAGCGTAATGCTTGCAAAGCGGTAGGCAGTCCTATCAAGATGCAAGGCTGCGGAAAGCAGTCCAATGCCGAAGACAACCACTGCGAAAACGAGAACGCTCGGGGGAAAGTAGGCCGAAACGAACGCTCCTGCAAGAGCGCCCAAGGCGGTGCCCGCAAAGCGCCTCCAGGAAACTTCCAACGCCGCTCCCAGTGTTGACTGCATGACAACCAGGGTGGTAATCGCGGCCCAGTAGGCCTCAGGAAGCCTGAATGCTCGCGCTACGGCCAAAGAAACGAGAGCCGCGACCGCTGTCCGCGCGGAATGCACCAGGGCCTGCCGGTTAAGCTCCGCAGATAACCAGCTTTGCACCTTCGCCATATACCTCACCCGTGTGCTTCCTCAATTTTCCTGCACTTCGCCCTATTAGTTGGAGTAAAACCTAGAATAGCACGGGTGTTGTATACTCCAAGGACTGCCGGGGCGGGCGACTGACCACGGGCAACCGACGAAGGAGAGCAGGATGTCGAACGAGAAAAGCTACCACATGAGCATCGAGGAGTTTCGCCGCAACGGCCGGGAGGTCATCGACTGGATTGCGGATTACTATGAGCGAATCGAGTCTTTCCCGGTGCTTTCTCGAGTTCAACCGGGTGAAATCCGCGCTTCACTTCCGAAGGAAGCGCCTATGAACGGTGAGCCGTTCGAGTCCCTGCTGCACGATGTTGAAAAGCTGATCCTGCCCGGAATAACGCACTGGCAGTCGCCCAATTTCTTCGCCTTCTTTCCGTGCAACGCCTCCGCACCCGCCATCCTGGGTGACCTGCTCTCGTCCGGCCTTGGAATTCAGGGGATGCTGTGGGCCACCAGCCCCGCCTGCACGGAACTTGAGACACACGTGCTCGACTGGCTCGTTCAGATGTTGGGCTTGCCGGGGAAGTTCCTCTCCACCTCGACGGGTGGCGGAGTGATTCAGGACAGCGCATCCAGCGCCACCCTGTGTGCGATTCTTGCGGCGCGCGAGCGTGCGACCGGCTACACCGGCAATAAGCGAGGGTGTAAAGGTGATCTGGTCGCCTATGCCTCGCCGCAGGCTCACTCCTCGATTGAGAAGGCCGTGAAAATCGCGGGCCTGGGCGAGGAGAACCTGCGCCACATTGAGGTTAACGCCCACTGGGCGTTGCGCCCGGAGGCTCTGGCGGCGCAAATCGCTTTCGACCGGCAAGCCGGCAAGGTGCCGTGCATTGTCTGCGCCACTGTAGGAACCACCTCATCAAACGCTCTGGACCCCTTGCCGCAGATCGGACGTATCTGTGAAGACAGCGGCGTCTGGCTGCACGTGGACTCCGCCATGGCCGGCACCGCAGCGCTCTGCCCTGAGTTCCGGTACATCAATGAGGGTCTTGAGCTCGCGGATAGCTACTGTTTCAACCCGCACAAGTGGATGTTCACGAATTTCGATTGCGACTGCTTTTACGTGGCTCGGCGCAAGGAATTGATCGACGCCTTATCAATTCTGCCGGATTACCTCCGTAACCAGGCCACCGAATCGGGCGCCGTCATTGACTATCGGGACTGGCAGGTGCCGTTGGGCAGGCGCTTTCGCGCCTTGAAGCTCTGGTTCGTGATTCGACACTACGGAGTGGAGGGACTTCGCCACCACGTTCGTCGGCACATCGCGCTGGCCGAGCAGTTTGCCTTGTGGATGCAGCAGGACCAGCGATTTGAACTGGCCGCGCCCGCGCCCTTGAATCTGGTCTGTTTCCGCCACCGCGCCGGAGACGCCTTCAACGAGGCGCTCGTGGACGCCCTCAATCGAAGCGGCGATCTCTACTTGACGCATACCAAGCTGAACGGCCGTTTCATTATTCGCTTCTGTGTGGGGCAGACCTATACGGAATCTCGCCACGTGGAGCGGGCCTGGAAGCGGATTGGGGAGGAGACTGCGAAACTGGAAGCGCGCGGCGGATGGTAGCGAAAGCAGAAAGCAGTCGCTCATGCCCGTCTACTGATGCGCACCTGGAAACCATGAAGGCCCTGTCATTCTGAGCGAAACGAAGAATCTCGCCCTGATCTTTTCGTTCTCGCTAGCCCACGGGCCAGAGCGGGATTCTTCGCTTCGCTCAGAATGACAACGCGTTTTCAGAGCAGGCAGCAGAAAGCTGACAGCACCTCCCCACTCTTGGGGACCAGAGTGTGAATCGGGGATCGAGCTGATCTGGAAAGGGGTGTGCTTTATGGACCGTCGAAGCTTTTTCAAATCCGCAGGACTGACCGCCACGATTGCAGGCGTTGGGGCAGGGAAGGCCAACGCCTTTGTCCCCGCGCACAACTGGAACAGATATGACTTTGGAGTGGGGCCGCAGATCACGGATCGTCTTGATCAAGGCCCGTTCCCGCAATACCCGCCCGAAGCTGTGTTCCCGGGGGGCGACGTAGTGATGGCCACGACTCCCTCCGGCGAGGTTGCACCCAACTATGGGAAGGGACTTATTACTTACATCACCGCGGACATGGGCACAGCGGAGATCAAATCCGACAACATTCCTCGAGCTATCGAGGATCTCGTCAAGCTTCCCTTGGGCGAGAAGCTTTATCTCCGGCCGACCTGGAGGGAAGTGCAGCCGCGGCGCGGACGGCTCGACTTCCCTGACTACTGGAAACTTACATTCGATCTGGCCAAGCGGTTTAACAAGCGAATTGGATTTCGAATCCAGATGCGGGCGCCCGATTATGCGGAAGAGGCTTTGCCGGATTTCGTCCTCGAAAAAGTACCCATGGTGAAACTGATCGGTGAATGGAGAACGGGACTCGAAGGGCCGCGCAGGAAAACGGCCTATTACGAACCGCGTTATGATGATCCCTTCTTTCAGGATTGCTACCGGGAACTGAACCAGTTACTCGCCGCGGAACTGGATGGCAGCCCGCAGATCGAATTCATGGATACCTTTATGTACGGCTTCTGGGGCGAGGGTCACACTTGGCCGTTTCATAACAACCCATTTCCGGACTATTCCACGGCCGAGCAGACCTGGATCAAGATGTTCGAAGTCCAGTCGGAGTTTTGGCGCCGCACGCCGCTGGTGACCAATACCCAGCCGGATTTCAGCCGTGTGGGCAACTCTGAGCTTGTCGATCGCACCGTCCGGTCGGGGAACTGGCTCCGCACCGACACGATCTTCATCGAGAACGAGCAGATTGAGACCCTTAGCAACCGGCCGCCGTGGGTAGGGGCGGTGGTCGAAGTGGGAATGTCCGACGGCACACCCGCGTCCCTCCACGTCGCGGAAGGGATTACCTACACCGACAACGTCATCGCGCACGTGATTGACGTCGGCCCCAATTATTGGTCGCTTTGGAATTTTCACAAGATCAATGCCGAAAATATCCTGCGTTATTACCATCAATACCCGCAGGCCATCGACCAGATCAGCCGGCGCATCGGTTATCGCGTGCGGCCCTCGTTCATCTGGCAGTATGCAGAACCAGACCGCCAAGGTCTGATTGTGGGGTTCGCGAACGATGGTTGCGCCGGAGTCCCGGGCGCTCTGCGTGTCTACGTTACAGGCGATGACGGAAAGGTGATAGCAGGAGGAAGCCTCGACCCCGGCTATCCTTTGCCGGGGAAAATCCGCCAAGCGCAATTCGTGCTTCCCAAGGGCGTTGGCTGGAAAGGCTTAAAACTTAAAGCAGAACTTGAGGTAAAAGGTGCTCGGCACTCCATTCGCTGGGCTTGTCACCAACCGTTGAACGACGATGGCTCCCTGACGCTGCGGCCTAACCTCCGGGGATCAGCTTGATACGGAGGGGTGTCGCAGACCTTGCCAGGGCACGCCATTCGTGGAGCGTCAACTGACATCGAGACAACTCGGCATAAAGGTCCGCTCTATGCGGATTTCCTGCTACCTATCGAACTCCCGGCATGGAGGAGAGCACGTGGCAAGACGCGGAGTAAGGCGACGATGAACTTATAGCGCCAGCCGGGCACCACGAAAAGCTGGTTACGTTTCAGGCCCTCCAGGGACGCCTCCACAACTTCGTCTACAGGAGTCCAGAGACTCGCGGCAACCCGTTTTCGGTCCACACCCAAAACTTCATGAAACTCCGTCAACGTATAACCAGGGCAGAGGGCCTGCACGCGGACAGGTGACCGGGCTTGCTTCAATTCCAGATAGAGACCTTCAGTGAAGGCGTTCATCCAGGCCTTGGTGGCGTGGTAACTGACGCTTCCGGGGCGGGCGACGAATGCGGCAACCGACGACACGTTCACTACCGTGCCTTTGCCGCGCGCCGTCATCTTGCGGAGCGCTGCGTGCGCAAGGCGGAGCGTGGCCATGACGTGCAGACGGTGCATGGCGTTCACCTGTTCCAGTGGGGACTCGTAGAAGCGCCCAGTGCCGCCGAATCCAGCGTTGTTGAGCAGGAATTCAAGACGCTCTTCCTGTGCAATGCGGTCTTCGACGCCTTTGAGTTCGTCGTCTCGAGTGAGGTCGGCGGGGAAGGGCTGGGCATTCACACTATGCTGGCCGGCGAGCTCAGCGGCCAATTGCTTAAGGCGATCCGCCCGGCGCGCCACCAGGATCAGGTCATAGCCTTCTGCTGCCAACCCGCGGGCGTAGGCTGCGCCAATTCCGGCGGACGCTCCGGTCACCAACGCGAGAGGTCGAGTGGTGTTCATGGAGTTCTCCCTGGCATTTGCAGCGAATAAAAGGCAGCGGAAAAAACCTGGCGGACTGTTATCCTGAGCGAAGCGAAGGATCTGCAGTTGTTGGTTTGCAAAACGTTACTGCGGATGCTTCGCTTCGCTCAGCATGACAGGTGGACTTTTTCCGTAGCCTGCTACGGCTTGGCGCCTGTGCCCGCGCCTCGACCAACGCCGCCCTTTTGGCTGCCGCTCGGCTTTAGCGTGAATTGCGGATTCTTAAACGTGCCTTTAAGCTCGAAGGGGAAAACCATCTTACCTCCCTTGAGAGCTGCGCCGGTCAGCCCGCCCAGAATGCTGGTGAGAGGGTTATCACTGCTGGCGACGCTTGCCACGCCTCGATAATCGAGGCTGCCGTCGCCCGCAAGTCCAAGAGATCCCGTGGCGTCGATTTGCACCCCGTTGCCGGCGATTTTGCCTTTGATCGTTTGAATCCGGTTGTTGGCGATCGTAAAATCCGTGGCGATGGAGGAGAAAGAATAAGGATCCCCGGAGGCCGGCCCCATTTTGGCAACGCGCAATAGTTGAAGCAGGTTTGCGTCCAGTTGCAAGGTCGGCAAGCGGCCCGCGCCGATGGTCAAGTGACCGGCGCCGCTCATCCCGGCCAGCGGGTCGGGAGAATGGGCCACCTCGCCGTCAAGCGCCACGTGCCCGTCGAGAACGCCAGTCATTTTCCCACGCACATCGGGAAACGCATCCAGCAACTTCGCCACGTTAACTCCGCTCAGATTTGTTTGGGTGCGGTAACGTGTGTTGGGAGTCACGAAGATGAAGGCAAGGGCCCCATTGCCTCGACCGTCGTAGCATCTGAATTCCAGGCCGTCGAGGAGAACTTGTTGGGAGAAAAGGCGGAGGTTTGACCTCAGATTCGTCACGACCATGTTCGTGACATGCAGAGTGTCCACCGCGAACGTTCCCTCCGTCACAAGAGAACCTTGGACATTCTGGGCCTGAGCGCCTTCCGTGAGCGCGTTAAGATCGAAGTGGTGCAGTTGGCTCGTCACTCCCTCCGCTTCGACGAAGGCGGGGCCTGCCTGGCCTGACGGCAACAGGTCTGCAATACGCAGATTCCCTTTGCTGATTTTGACATCGGAAATAGTCCCCAGGGTGAAGAGAGGCTTAACGCCGGACGGGTCCGGCTCGGGGTCGCCTGGGGGAGGCGGATCAGCGGAATTCCAATGCCCCCTGAGGTCGTAAAGCAGGCTTATCGAGGGCCCCTCCAGGTCGAGCGAGTTGACAACCACCTGATGGCGCCAAAGGCTTGCGGCGTTGACTACCGCGTAAATCCTCCGAGCTTCAATGAAATCTCCCTGAGGAAAACCTGCAGGGTTCTTCAGCGCAAAATCATCCGCGCGGATGGAGAGGCGAGGAAAAACCGTGAGTGCGAGGTGCCCGATCGTTGCGCGCCTGCCCAGTTGCTTTTCAATCAGCGCTGCCACTTGCGGACGGTAGCGGTCCACGTTGAGGAGCCGGGGAACGACCACCGCGATCAAGACCAGTACGACCGCCAGGAAAATCAGAATGGCAAGTAAGATCTTTTTGTGTTTTGACAACGAAGTCGTCCCTTTGAAGCCAGGGTCAATCAGTGATTCTACACCACGACGGTCTAATGCGGCGGGATCTGAGCCGCCTTGGCCTTATCCTCAGTCGTTAAGCGATTTAGCTTAGCGGTGTAATAATCAAAGAAGCTCTTGTTGGGGGGCGCGACCTGAACTGTCTCTACGAACTCTTGAGGGTTTGTTTTCTTGATGACGGTGCGAAAGAGCCATCCCGGCGGAGGCTGATCGCCGCCCTCGGGGTTAATGTGGGTTTCAGACCCGTCGACGGTCAAGCGGTATCGCGTAATGAATCCCGTGCTGGAAAACATGCGCAGCAAAAAGCCGCCCGCCTGCCGGTCCGGAGTAAGGACGCCCAGCCAGGATTCTGTCATCGGCGCCGAAGTCTTGGGCGACGGCAAAGTGGTTTCGCCGCGGAACAGAATGACGTGCTTGTCCAGTTGATAGCTGACGGACAAGTGTAGTTCGCCTTGAGTTTTCTCGTCCGTGGTTTTCCCACTCCAATCGCCCACCAGCCAGTCCACGGTCGAGAAGTCCGGGCGATCGGGCAATGGGATCTGGTAAACAGTGGAAGGCTTTTCCTTGGAGTCCACTGGGGCGGCTCCGACGAGGCAAGCGAGAGCAAGGATAAGTGGGATCATGCGGTCCTAATGATTATACGTTATTTTCGTCCCACAAGGCGAAGGCGCGCTGTGAATGCTCGTCTCTGGCCTCCCGCAAACGCGAAGGGAGCGAGAAAGGTATTAACCGCATTGGGATTGTCGTGATTGGTAGCGTTAATGGAACTGACGCGCAGGGCCCATTCCTGGCCGCGGAAGTGGAACCGCTTTTCAAGCCCCACGTCCAGGTCAAAATAGTTGGGGTAGCGGAACGCCCCCGGCGCGCTCACCAACTGCTGTTGCTCGTTCACGGCATCGAACGGATAACCCGTCCGGTACTCCATGCGGGCACTCAGGAACAGCCCCCAGAGCGGCAGCGGCGTCTTACCCCAGCCGATCAGGCGATCAGGGGTGTCCCACAGCAGCCGGCCCGGCGCCTGCGGAACAAAATAGGGAGTCAAGAGAGAATAATCCAGGGCCTGGTTGCTGCGTGCGCTCGAGCGGGTGTAATCCCCGTAGATTTCAGCCTTGTTTCTAAAAACTCGGCGCACCCAGATCTCAGCGGAGTTATAACGGTCGCTGCGGTTGTCCTGAAACAGAAGCATCCCCCACAGGGGAGCGGGCTGGGTTTCTTGATAAGCGAAGCCATGGGTTTCCACACGCCGCAGCAGGGCAACGCCGGTGAAAGTATTTGAACCCAGCTTTTGCTCCCACTCGAGACTGGTGGTGTTGAAGCCCGTCTGCCGAAGGCCGCCGCGCGGCAGCACGAATTGGGTAGTGGCAGATTGCGGGGCCGGCGTGGTCCCGGTCGAGTCATATAGGGTGTCAATCCGTTCTTGATCGAGCCCTTCACTCCAAAGGGCCATATTGATGGGGCGGTAGTAGATTCCCCAGCCGACAGAGATTTTGGTCCGGTCATCAGAGAAGGGAAGGAAGCTGGCTGCCAGGCGCGGGCCGAATATCGTCTTGCCAATGATCTTGTCCCAATCCGCCCTTCCGCCAATCGTAACGACCAGCGGTCGAAGCACCTTCCACGAATCTTGGAGAAAATAGCCGAACTGCGTGTTGTCGAGGTGAAAATACGGCGCGCCGCTAAAGGTGGTTTTCAGGAGCAGCGTGTTGTTGGCACTGACCGTCTCAATTGGATTGCGAACCGCTCCTTGAGAAAAGGCCAGCCCATCGGCGTTGAAACCCGCTTTCACCTCATGGCTTCCGTGCCAGGGCAGCGTAGAAAGGTTCAGGTTGCCGATCACCTGCTCCCGGTGGTGGCGCTGGAGCAGGGTCTGAAAGTAATTGCCAGAGGCAGCGATTGGTTGCACGACGTAAGGCTCCGAACCGAGCGGTTCGTCGTTCAGGGTGGCGTTGTCCGTGGCCGCGCCGAGTTCAAACATGTTCCTGCCAAAGAAGAATTGGTCCTTGATGGAAACAAACTCGCGATGCGCATGATCGTCCGTGGTCGTCGAAAGGGGAGTAAACAGACTGAGGCCGAGATGGGAATATGCAAGTTGGTTGTACAGAAAGCTGCCTTGAAGAATGTTGGTGGGCGTCAGGTTCATTTGTACCCGGGCGAGATTGTCGCCCGACCACTGCTCCTGCGTATCGCCGTTGCGCGGCAGCCCCTGAATCAGCGAAAAGCTGTGCTGAATGCTGATGCCGTCGGAGAACCAGGCCCGGCCGCTATGCAGGGGGCCCGAGAAATTGAAGCGTGGGTACCAATTTCCAAGGTGCACGCCTTGTTGGAGATTGACCGCGGGGAGGAAATCCGTGGTTCCGAACCTCCACCGGTCGTCGCCCACGTAGGTGCCGAATTCCATCACCGCACCGGCGGCGTGCGCGTACTGAGCTCCGTAACGGCCGTCGTCCACTTTTACCTCGCGCACGCTGTCGATATCCAGGCTGCTGGTCAGTTGACCGGAGACAGGATCGCCAATCTCGAAACCGTCCAACATATACTCGGCGTCCCCCGAGCGCCCCCCAGCCACGTGGAGCGCGCCGGAGTTGTCCTCCGTGACGCCCGCGATCATGGGCAAATAGGCAGCGAGGTCGTGGGTGCTGTAAGTGGGAAGATCGAGGATGTCCTGGGCATCGAAAATCTCCTTGTGCTCGGGCTCCAAGGGATCGATCTGCTTGGCTGACGAGCGGACTTCCACACTGGAGTGCACCTCGAATTCGTGGCTTAGAGTAAAGGAGACTTCGTTGGTTTCCTCCTGCAAGGGCACCGCCTGCTCAGTAAGGCGGAAATAATCAGGCTTGCTGAGGCTGACGAAATACTCGCCTGGCGCCGCTAAGGACACTTCGAAATGCCCCGTGTCGTCCGAATAAGCATATTGGGTGATCCCGCTTTTGGACTTAATTGTAACCTGGACGCCACTCACCGGCACGCCGTTCTCGTCCACAACCGCGCCGCGCAGTTGCACGGCCGCTGTCGCTCCGGCCGCTGCATACAGCGACATTAGGATGGCCAAACACGCCATCGACAGCCCATCACCGGGAGTGAGAAGCCTGCGGGCTTTTGCGGCCAAGGGTCCTCGCTGTGGTGCTCACTAAGTATTTTATTCGACGCCCGGCCAGGAGTGTAGGGAATAAACGGGGCCTGTGAAACCAGTGTCAATAATCATGGGTAAGTCCTGTGGCCAGCGTTTCCGAACGCGTGTCCAGTAGTTGCCGCTGGCCAGTTGTGCAAACTCCCCCAAAAAGAGAATAATATTCCCCATGGGGAAACTGTGCCGCATCGCGCTTTGGTTCGTGCTTGCCTCCGCGCCGCTCTACGCGCAGGGCAACTACGAGATTCAAGTTTACGGCGCGGACACTGTGCCTCCTCGCCGCACGATGGTCGAACTACACAGCAATTTCACTTTCGAGGGTTTCAAAACGCCCCTCGACGGCGTTCTTCCCGACGAACATCAATTGCACGAGACGGTCGAGATCACCCAAGGCTGGAATGATTGGTTTGAGACAGGATTCTATATCTTCACGAGCGCCGGACCGCGGCAGGGGTATAAATGGGTTGGCGACCACATTCGTCCGCGCATACGCGTTCCTGATAAGTGGAATTGGCCGGTAGGCGTCAGCCTTTCCACCGAGATTGGCTACCAGCGCCCCATCTTTTCGGGCGATACCTGGACCTGGGAGATTCGGCCCATCGTCGATAAACAATGGCACTCCTGGTATCTTGCCTTTAATCCTGCCCTGGAGCGCTCGTTCCACGGCCCCAGCGTCCACGAAGGCGTGGGCTTCTCACCGGATTTCAAGGTTGCCTACTCCGTCACTCGCAAGCTCAGCGCGGGGCTTGAATACTACGGATCGCTCGGGTCGATAACCGGGTTTGACCCCTTGTATCTTCAACAACACCAAATTGTGCCGACCATCGATTATGATTTCGGGCCGAACTGGGAGTTCAACCTCGGTGTCTGCGAGGGGGTTACTCGCAGTACCGATCACCTGCTGGTTAAGATGATCATCGGGCGGCGATTCCGATTTATCACGCCGCGCCTGCCTCACTTTCTGAAGTCCGGTCAAGCGGAAATGGACTGATCTCGCCCATGACGAGACACGTTAGGTGCGCAACGGTGCTTCTCTTGTGCTTGCTGCCGGGCTTGCTGGCCTTCCGAAGAGAACCGTCCGCGCCGTCCGGCCCGCCGCTTCCCTTGGGCCTTCCGCCCATAACGTGGCCTGAAGATAATCCCTATTCACCGGGGCGTGCCGAGCTGGGAAGGATATTGTTTTTTGATGGCCGCCTTTCCTCAAATGGCATCGTTTCATGCGCGTTTTGTCACGAACCGCAGCACGCGTTTTCGGCAAGCACCGCATTCTCAAAAGGCGTGGATGGAAAGCAGGGCACCCGCCACGCTCAGACGCTTATAAACCGCGCGCGGGGCAAGTCAGAATTCTGGGACGGCCGTGTCCCCACCCTGGAAGCACAGGTCATCGTTCCCGTGATGAATCCCGACGAGATGGGCATGACGGCTGAGCGGGTAGTTCAGACGCTCCAGGGAATTAAAGGCTATTCCCCGCTTTTCGCTGCAGCTTTCGGAGACGGCACCGTCAACTTCGACCGCGTCTCCAAGGCGATCGCCACCTTCGAGCGCACCATCGTCTCCGGAAATTCCGCCTACGATCGCTACCTCGCCGGCGACAAGTCCGCTCTGAGCAAACCTCAGAAGGATGGCCTGGACTTCTTCAATCGCAAAGGCGAATGCGCCGAATGCCACGCCGGCCCGGACCTTACCACGGAAAAGTTCGCCAACCTCGGTATCGGAATGGACCTGCTTCATCCCGACCCGGGGCGCGAAGCGGTCACCAGGAAGCGGGGAGATTTCGGGAAATTCAAAATACCCACCCTGCGCGATCTTTCCTACCGCGCTCCCTATATGCACGACGGCCGTTTCAAGACTCTCGGAGAGGTGTTGGATCTCTATGCCAAAGGAGGCGAGCCTAACCCTCACCTGGATACCCGGCTCACACCTTTCTACTTGGATGTGGAGACGAAGCAGGATCTTCTGGCGTTTCTGGATTCACTCACCGGAGAAGGGTGGCAGAAGATCACCCCGCCGAGAAGTTTCCCGCAATAAGGCAGGCCGGTTTCACGCCAAGTCGCAAAGCACGCGAAGGTCGCAAAGCAAGCCCTTTCGCTTCGCGCGCCCGCCTGAAGGGCTCATTCGAGGTTTGCGTGGAGCCTGAACATCTGCTCTGATGTCTTTCCGAGTTTCTCCATCAGCATCATCACCATCACATCCAGGGTGACGAGCAGACTCTGCTCGAAGAGGGTCCCCATTGGTTGAATCGAGGTCTCAGGATTCTGCCGTCCGCTCTTGGGCGTGGGGGCAGGAACCACCACTAGGCGTCCCGCGAGCTTGGCGAGCGATGACTCGGGGAAGATGGTGATGACTCCGACTTTCGCTCCGTTCTCGATCGCGCTCTGCGCCATGGCCACGATTCCCCGCGTCTCGCCCGAACCGGAGGCGACCAGCAGGACGTCCCCGTGCCCGATGCCGCGTGTCGTCACCTCGCCGACCACTTGCACGGAGAGGCCAAGATGCGCCAAACGCATAGCGAAGCTGCGGATCATCAACCCTGAGCGCCCGGCACCGGCAACGAAAACGCTCTCGGCTTGTGCAAGAAACTGAACCATCTGTTCCACGGCGGCAGGGTCAACTCGATCGAGCGTCTGCCCAACTTCCTTGAGCACTGCCTTTTCATCCTCACGGAAGGGCATGAACTACCTCCGCACCCACCTGGCGCAGACTTCGTGGAGGGTGCGGGCCGCTTCGCGCGGGTCCTCGGCCTTGACGATCCCGCTGCCCACCACCAGGATATCCGCGCCGGCTTCACAGGCCGTTCCTGCGCTGTTCACATCAATTCCTCCCGCCACGGCAATCAGGGCCTTGGAGAGTTTGGAGCGGAGCAGCCTCACACCCTCAAACGCTTGCTCGCCGGCTTGGTGCGCGTCCGTCGCGGTGTGGACACACAAGATAGCGCAGCCGAGTTCTTCCAGTTCCTGGGCGCGCCGTGCCGGGGAGGGAACTGCCATCAGATCAGCCATGATCTGTCCTCCGAACTTCGCCGCCGCACGCACCGCGCCCCGTATTGTTTCATTGTGCGCAACGCCCAGTACGGTCACGATGCTGGCTCCTGCCTCAAATCCCAAGCTCGCTTCCCCTTCGCCGGCATCCATGATCTTCAGATCGGCCAGCACTGTCTTAGCGGCATAGCTCAGCTTGATCCTGCGGACCGCCTCCATCCCGTACCGAATCACGCTGGGAGTTCCAACCTCGATGAGGTCGGCAAAGGCGTGGACCTTTTCGAGCAGGACTAAGGCTTCCTCGAGTTCAAGGAAATCGAGCGCAAGTTGAAGCTTGACACTCATGGCGCTCAATACTTCTCCCAATGCAAGACTTCGGAAAGGCGACGTTTAGGCTTCTCCGGGGCTTCCGCAGGGTAGCCGAGCGGAATCAAGCTGACCAACCGGCAGCTTGCGGGGGCACCGACCAGACGGCAGATGGTTGAAGCATAAGACTTCTTGTCCCCCGCCACCCAGCACGAGCCCAGTCCGTGCGAGCGGGCCGCGAGCAGGATATTCTGCGTCGCAGCGCTGCCGTCTTCGAGGTAATACTTCGTGTCGTTGCACACCACCACCACACACGCACCGGCCTGTGCAATGAACTTCCCGTAGTCCGTAATATCAGCAATCTTGCGGAGCATCGCGGACTCCGTCACGACCACGAATTCCCAAGGCTGTACGTTGATGGCGGTGGCGGCCAGCCTCCCGCAATCAATAATGTCCTCGAGTATGTTCTTTGGTACGGGTTCGCTTCTGTAGGCGCGCACCGACCGCCGCGTCTTCAACACCTCAATCGCGTCCATCGCTGTTTGTCCTCCCGGAAAAAGGGGCGGCTCTAATGACCGCCCTGGGCAGCGTCATTTTAGCAGGAGGAAGAACCTCGTGCAGAGGAATCGTTCCCGTGTTGCCTTCCACTTGTGGTGCGGGCGTCTCACCCGCGAGTTGCGGAGGGGGCGAGACGCCCCCGCCACAGCGGCCGGGACGCCCGCGCCACATCTCTGCCTCGTCAGAGGTTTAAACAGCCCTTTTACTCAGGTACTTCTTCCACTCGGCGCGCTAAGAAAGCTTCCGGCGTCGAAGTGGCGTGCGGTTGCGGTAGGGACGCCGGTTGCCCAGCGCCCCCCGCACAGATCCGTACAAGCAGTGCTACCGCATACGGCTCCTACCGCAGATGCTTGGCGTCAAACCGCAAGTGGGGATAGGGATGGAGAACC
>Ga0326727_10005054_pt1 | contig 38311 bp, 21 predicted proteins | sample MB2enrmetagenome_FD_207643 | JGI IMG/M metagenome (GOLD analysis project Ga0326727, IMG submission 207643) | Lab enriched peat soil microbial communities from McLean, Ithaca, NY, United States - MB29MY | ecosystem: Environmental > Terrestrial > Soil > Wetlands > Peat | place: USA: New York... | reverse complement strand
CGGCAAAACGCCCCTGCCGCTGGTGCTGGTGCTTCATGGCGCGATTCAGGGCGCTACCAATGTCGAACGCATGTCCGGCATGAGCGACAAGGCGGACAAGGAGAGTTTTCTGGTTGCCTATCCGAACGGCACCAGCCGGTCTGGATTAGCGCCAACCTGGAATGCCGGCGCCTGCTGCGGCTACGCGCAGACCAACGAAGTGGATGATGTCGGCTTTCTGCGCGCCCTGATTGACAGGCTCGAGCGCGACTACACCGTCGACCCGAAGCGCATCTTCGTCACCGGAATATCGAACGGAGGAATGATGTCCTATCGCCTGGCCTGCGAACTGGCGGACCGGATCGCCGCCATCGCTCCCGTCGAAGGCGCCCAGGACGTCGAGTGCCACCCCTCGGGGCCCGTTTCAGTCCTCATCTTTCACGGCACGGCCGATCTGCTGGTTCCTTACGACGGCGGCACAACCCCGTATCAGCTCGGCCCCAAGCGTACCGATACTTCTGTGCGCTCCACGGTGGCGTTCTGGGTAAAGCAGGATGGCTGCACGGCGACGCCCCACCGCGAGGAATCGACTCAACTACACATCGACACCTACTCCGGTTGCAGGGACGGCGCTGGCGTCACGCTTTACACCATTCAGGGTGGCCACCACATGTGGCCCGGCACGCGCCTCAGCCGCAATGACGTCCCCGCCACCGACATCATGTGGTCGTTTTTCGCGGCGCATCCCAAGAGCAAGTAGGCAGAAGGCAGTAGGCAGATGGGCAGTGGGTAGTGGGCAGTCGGCAGTGGGCGGCAGGCAGTAGGCGGTAAAACAATCTTCGTCTCCGTGTCAAATCCTCGCCCGGGTTCTGCAAGCTGAAATCTGAAATCTGCGATCTGGTTTTCCGTTTTCTCGCGCCGTACGTTTTGTGCTGGGTCTCCTCTTGGTTGGTGGAGCATACATAAAATCAATGTATGCCCCACACGGAGCTTATCCGCCGACTGTCCACTACTCACTGCCCACTGCCCACCTGCCTACCTGCCCACTGCCAGCAACGCTGGCTTCAGCGTCCAAGCCTGGAGTTTGGCGAGCGCCATCAGTTGCGGAGCGTCGAAGCCTTCCGGGAAGATGATCCAGTCCCAGAGCCTTGGGGAATCGTCAGCGACATAGCGGGCGGCAGCGAGGTGCGCGGGCCGCAGGGTCACGAAGTCTGGCAAGGTGTGCGTCTGCAGCAAGGCTTGCGCGGACTGGGCGAGCGCCACCAAATAACTCTCAGGCGGCACGGGCTTGCTTCCGAGCCAAACCACATTCGGAATTTGGCCGTTCTTCTCGAGATACTCTGATACGTCCAACGCAGTGCGCGAAAATTGGCTCCACGAGACGTTCAGGTCAGCCGAGAGTTCAGACGCGGAAAGTGCGGGACCATACGGCGTATCGCGCAGCAAGAGGCGCTCTGTTGCTCGTTTCCGCACCGTGCGGGCGACGTACTCATTGAGAAGCGCCAACTGCTCGCTGGCGCTCAGTGCATAGTTTCCGCGCACCTGGAATGAGACATCTGAAGAAACCTGGGCGGCAATTTCACCCAGCTCCTGTTCCGAAAAGCTGCGGCCTTGTGCGCGGTCAGGCATCACGCCCAGAGCGTCAGATGCGGTGATGAAGCGCACATTCGGGAAAGACTTTATGTAATGGACAAGCCCCTCGAGGTAGTTGAAGTCTCGCTCAATTTGCTGGGGATCTTTCATGGGTGGCTTCTTCCACTCGTCCTGCGGGGGATTTGCTCCGTGGGCAAAGTTGACGCCATCCCAGAACTCACGGTGGATAAACTCACAGGGGTGAAAGTAAATGCTGACCACGCCGCCCGAAGGGGATAATTCGGCATAGCTGGCCTTAAAGTTGGCCTTCGCCTGATCCAGATTCGACCAATCATCTTTGGGACGAAGATCCGAGCCGGCCTTAATGTTGAAGACGTTCAATAGCCCACCGTACCAGAAGGGCTTGCCATCCAGCCCCACATGAGGGCCGTCGTCGAGGTAGACCCTCACGCCCCAGGCTTTCAGCGCGGGGAATACCTGCGGCGCCCAGGAATTGCCCGGCTGTCCGTAGCAGGTAGGCGCTTTGCCGAAGATTCGGCGGAGGTCTTCAAACCCGGGCCGCTCCCGACGCGTAAATTCCGCTGCCCCTTCTTCCCAATCGAGCTGCGATTCGTACTCCGCTACCGTGGGATGCTGGCTGTGCGTGTTCGCGTGGTAGCCGATCTCGTTACGGCCGAGCGCTTCGATTACGTCTCGGCGGCCCCGCCGCTCGAGGGTGCGGCCCTTTTCTGCTACTACCTTGAATGTGGCGCGAACGCCCTCGCGAGAGAGAATCTCCGTTATGCGCTTGGCCGCGTCATCACTCTGCGGAAGAATGTAATCCTCAGTATCAAACCACAGAATCACGTACACGTTTCCCGGAGGTAGCGCGGGCGTCTCACCCACTGTCGCGGGAGCGTCCCGCTCCCGCCGCATCGGTTCAGCGGCCCACGAGCGCCCGAAACTGGCGGTAAAAAGCAGGGCGAGCAGAGCCAATCGGCCGAAACTCGAAATTCGAAACTCGAAATTCGAAAACAGCCGATTGTTACCTCCCCATGCGCGGACTTGCGTAATCACCCTCAGTAAGCTACGAAGACTCTGCGTCATTATCTCCCCCCTCCTAGCACTGGCATTATAAACCAGGCGCCAGGTGTCAGATGCCGGGTCTCAGGTGCCAGGTGTCCGGTGCCTGGTGTCCGCTGCCAGAGGTGTCAGGCGCCAAGTAGTTGTGCTAAGCTCATCGTTCTCGCGAAGACAGCCCTCTCCCTTGGGGAGAGGGTGGCCCCGCTGCCGGCGTTTTCACCAGCCGGAGCGGGCCGGGTGAGGGGTTAGTTTGCGGCTCAGAGAAAAACTCCTGCTTCGGACGGCGGGCGAGGAGGAACCAAGCGAGGACAAGGAGAAGAGACTTGTTCTCCCCATCACCCGATCACTCGATTGGAGCGATGAGTATGAAGTCGTTTAGAGACAGATTGGCTCAAGGTGACATTCTAATTTCCGACGGCGCCATGGGCACCTTCCTGCAAGCCCGCGGCCTCGAGCCGGGCGAGTGCCCGGAATCGTGGTGCATTTCTCACCCCGACGTGGTCAAAGGAATTCATGAAGCTTACCTCGCCGCCGGTTCAGACATCCTGGAAACGAATTCATTTGGCGGGACTTGCTACAAGCTGAAGCCTTACGGGCTGGCTGACAAGGTAAGAGAGTTGAACCTGGCGGCAGTGGCGCTCGCCAAACAGGCCACGGGCGGCAAGGGTTACGTTGCCGCCGCCGTGGGCCCTACCGGGCAACTCGTGGAGGACGAAGGCGGAGATGCCACACCCCAAGCGCTTTACAAGGCGTTCGAGGAGCAGGTGGCGGCCTTGGCAGAGGGCGGCGCGGACGCGCTTTGCATTGAGACGATGACGTCCCTCCCGGAAGCGCTCCAGGCGATCAAGGCGGCTAAGGATTGCACCCAGCTTCCGGTTATTTGCACCTTCACCTTTCAAGCCGGCACGCGGGGTTTTCGCACCATGATGGGCGTGACGCCGGAACGCGCGGCGCGGGAGGCGGTGGCGGCCGGCGCGGACATCGTAGGCTCGAATTGCGGCAGCGGCATCGTTAACATGATCGAAATTGCACGCCAACTGCGAGCTGCGCAGCCGAATACGCCCATCCTTATTAACGCCAATGCGGGTATGCCGGTTCTGGAAGGGGAAAAGACCGTCTTCAGGGAGACGCCGGAATTCATGGCTTCCAAAGTGCCGGAGCTCATTAAAGCTGGCGCGCAGATCATCGGCGGCTGCTGCGGCACGACGCCCGAGCATATCGCTGCCATGGCGAGAGCGGCCCACCGGATTGTCGATTGACGATTGTCGATTGCCGATTGACGGTTAACGATTGAAAAACGCGAGACCGGCATGCTCAGAGGCCATTTACCTCCGCTACCGCCGCGCCGGGGGGGCATATCGTCAGGGCAAGTGGATTCCCGCTTGCGCTGGAATGACTTGACCTCAGTTTGGGCGGACATTCAATCGGAAATCGACAATCGTCGATCGGCGATCAGTGCGTCACCCGGCTGAGTGGAACTTCCGCTCCCCCCTCGGCCTTGCTTAGCTCGGCTGCTTGCATGAACGCGAATATCTCGAGCGTCTCTTCCGCGCTGACGGGAGGAACGCGTGTGCGCAGGAACTCCGCAATCTCTACCAGCAACGGCCTGTAACTAAATGGTTTGGGCTCAGAGTTCAGAACCGCCTTATCTGTGAACGCGGTTATTCCGTAAGCGTAAAGCCCGCTCCGAAAACCCCTCATCACTCCCAGACGCCCGCCCTTCCATTTTCCCACCGCCACATCCTCAGTGTCCGTGTTCAGGTGGCTTACGGATTCGCATCCTGTACCCATGAGGGTATAGAGTATTTCCACCCCATGAATGCCATACCACATCAGATCGGGGTGATGAGGCTCAGTGGGCGAAGGACTATAAACGCTGTAGGTCAGGACACGACCGGAACCCTCTGGGTTTTTCAGGCGCTGGGTTTCCTCCCAATACCTTAGAGAGGAGGAACTGAACCACGGCACGCCCGCTTGGCTCGCCAGTCGCGCGATCTCTTTCGCATCCCGGTAGCTGGCGGCAAGGGGCTTATCGATGAAGACCGGTTTTCTAGCTGCGAAAACGGGCTTCGCCTGATTCAAATGCACCCGGCCGTCTACGCTTTCGAGCAGAACGCCATCCACCATGTTGCACAGTTTCGGAATATCGTCCACGATCTCGACTTTCCACTTGTCGCGCAGTTCCGCCGCGTACTTATCGACTCGCTCCCTGCTCTCCGTGACGTCCGGGCTGCCTCCCTTATACGCGGCAACCACGCGCACTCCGGGGACATGCTCAGGATCGGAGGCATCATTGAACATTCGAGTGAACTCGATAACGTGGGAGGTGTCCGTGCCGATGATTCCAACCCGAATCACGGGGCTTGATTCCTCCTGGGCCCTGCCCATCGAATGCGCAAGCAACAGAATGAAAACCACCCACAGACCTTTCCGCCAAAAACCCTGCGACAGGAACATCGTGATCTCCTCCAACCGAATTTTTAGCGCGGGCGTCCCGCCCGCTGTCGCGGGAGCGTCACGCTCCCGCAGAGAGGACACTTTACCAGCCCTTGGCCGGAAGGTCCAGATTTCAAACTGACCCCTTACCCGGCGCCTGCATCGTCGGGGCCATGTGGAGTATGATGATATTCGGGGATTGTGATTATGGCTACCTTACAGGAAGTCTTAGAGGAAAGCGTCCGAGAGGGCGAGCTTTACGAAAAGATGGAGCGCAGCTTTGTGCGCTGTTACGCCTGCGGGCATTGCTGCCGCATACCGGAGGGGCAACAGGGCGTGTGCAAGGTTCGCTACAACCAAGGCGGTAAGCTGATGGTGCCTTGGGGGTATGTGGCGTGCGCGCAGTGCGATCCCATCGAGAAGAAGCCCTTCTTTCATGCCTACCCCGGCGCCCTGGCCTATAGCTTCGGCATGATGGGGTGCGACCTGCACTGCGGCTATTGCCAGAACTGGGTTACCTCGCAGGCCTTGCGCGACCCAAGCGCCGTGTCGCCTCCCCTGCGCGCGACGCCCGAGGGTCTGGTCCGGGAAGCACTGCAACAAGGGGCGAGAGTTGTGGTGAGCACTTACAACGAGCCGCTCATCACCAGCGAATGGGCGGTCGAGGTTTTCAAGCAGGCCCGCGCAGCGGGCCTCGCCACCGGATTCGTCTCGAATGGCAATGGCACCCCGCAGGTACTCGAGTATTTGCGGCCTTGGGTAGACCTATATAAAGTCGACCTAAAGAGCTTTGAGGACCGGCATTATCGCCAGCTCGGGGGACGAATGCAGCCCATACTGGAAACGATTCGCAGGTTGCATGAAATGGGATTCTGGGTGGAAATCGTCACCTTGATCGTGCCGGGATTCAATGATTCGAACGACGAACTGAACCGGATGGCGGGATTCCTTGCCGGCGTTTCGCCCGATATTCCCTGGCACGTCACCGCCTTTCACAAGGACTACAAGATGACAAAGCCGGAGAATACCAGTTCGCAAACGCTCGAGCGGGCGGCCAGGATCGGCAAGGGGGCTGGGCTGCGCTTCGTCTATGCCGGCAACCTGCCCGGCCGGACTGGGGGGCTCGAGAATACCTATTGTCCCAACTGTCAGGAGCTCCTGGTCGAACGCGTCGGATTTCACGTCCTCGATTACCGGCTCACCGCGACGGGTTCGTGCCCTGGATGCGGTACTGCCATCCCAGGCCGTTGGGCGGCGGAGTTCCAAGGCCAGATTGCTGACTTTCCCTACTTGCCTCGATCCCAGAGGTTCGATCGCATCCGGGCCGGCCGGCGCTGAAGTGGCACAGGCACTCTTGCCTGTGTCTGAGGCTGATGCACTGCACGGGCAAACACAGGCAAGAGTGCCTGTGTCACTTCAGCGTAGCCCGTAGAACAAATATCCAGGGCCCACTCGCATGTTATGCATGAGGGAGGCGGGCGAGACGGCTGCGAGAAGCAATCCCCCTACTGCCTGGGCCAGTGCGATGGGCCAGATGTTTCGATGCCGCGCGAAGATTTCGGCGAAAATAAAACCGGCCAGGGTGGTGGCAACCATGAGGATGGGATTCGGGATGTGAGCCGAGCCGAAGATGATTCCGACTAGAAGCGAGCTCAGGTGGCGGCTGCGGACAGCCTCCATGAGGCGATTATGAAAATAGGATTGCGCCAGGTACTGCTGAAATGCGCACCAGACGCCGTACCCCAGCAAGGAAGCACCGGCGTGACGGTTGACCGGTACCCATGTTAGGGCATGCCGAGCAAATCCATAGGCGACAAGAGGAACGTAGACAATCAAGGCAATGGGCAGAACCAGTTGGGCATTCGCGCGCATTCCGGCAAGCGAAAGGCCCATGCTCCTGAACGTCTCGCGGTGCAAGACTTGGCTTACCAGGATGAAGCCCCAGAGCGCTACCCACATGTGAGGAAGAGTGTGCTGCCAGCGCCAGATGTAAGCGATAATGCCAGCATAAACGAGCAAGGCTTCCAGGGCCGAATAGACCGGTCGCCAGGAGTGTGAAATGCCCGTGGATTCAATTTCACCCACTGAGGTTACTGTGCTCACGGAAAGTCCCGCAAGTATTCTATCTCAATCGAGGCGAAGTGGCAAAAGCCGGCGCGCCGTGCTTGCGACGGCGGCTATGCTGGCAGCCTTGGTCCTTGTTCTTCTGCCCTGCGCACCCGCTCAGGAGGCGCCATCTTCCAGGCCGGCGCAGGAACGCCATGTGCTGGTCATCTCGGTGGATGGATTGGGCGCCAGGCTGTATGACCGTCTGGCCGCGAAGATCAACATTTCCAACTTGCCGCGACTGCGCAAGGAAGGGAGCTATGCGGAGGGTGTGCTGGGAGTATATCCCACCCTGACTTACCCCTCGCACACCACAATGGTTACGGGGCGAATGCCGGCTGAGCACGGCATCTACTCGAACCTGTCCTCGCGCGAGCCGGGCAAGAATCCGCAAGACTGGTTCTGGTTCACCAAGGCCATCCAAGTACCTACGCTCTGGGATGAAGCGCGCGCGCGCCGTTTGACCAGCGGCGCCGTCTTCTGGCCGGTGACGGCCGGCGCCCCTATTGATTGGGATGTCCCGGAGATTTGGGATCCCCACGGGGCATCCCAGGTTGATCCCGCCTACGTCGCCAAATACGCCACACCCGGAATCCTGTTTGAGGCCGTTTTGGAAATCGGGCCGCCGCAGCCGGGCCAGGAACTTGATGTGACCCGGACTCGCCTGGCAGCGTTCATCCTGAAGAAATATAAGCCCAATCTCTTCCTGGTTCACTTGTGCGATCTGGACGGGGCTGAGCACGAGTTCGGCCCCGACAGCCCTCAGGCTGCCGCCACGCTGGAGAAGATTGACGGTCACCTAGGTGAATTACTGGCCGCCGACAGGGCTGCCGGCCTGGCGGATTCGACTGACGTGTTCATCGTTTCGGATCACGGCTTCCTGCCCGTAAAGACGGAGATCAGTCCCAACGTGCTGCTCGTGAAGGCAGGGCTTTTGACAACGGACGGGAAGGGAAATGTCACCGGGGGAAAAATCGCCACCGTCGCCGACGGAGGGTCGTTTTTCATCTATTGGCCGAGTTCCGAAGACCTTCGCTCCGCGGTGAGTCAGGCTTTGAAACGCCTGGGTGACCAAGGCGTGCTTTGGGCTGTCCTCGACCGCGCGGCATTACGAGATTTGGGTTCGGACCCCGCCGCGCAGATGGCGCTGGAAGCGTCGTCGGGCTACGCTTTCAGCAGTAATGCGGCCGGCGACCTGCTCTCGAGGACGGGTACCCCCGGGACACATGGGTATTTGCCTTTTCGCCCTGAACTTGAATCGTCGTTCGTCGCCTGGGGACCGGATATCAGGCCCGGCGTGGACCTGCACACCATCCGGATGACGGAAATCGCTCCCACCATCCTGAAAGCGATGGGGATCGACGACCCGAAGTTCGGCGATGAGCCGGCGCTCGAGGATATCTTCAAGTAAAGGAGTCAGAGGAAATTATAAATAGTGAATAGTAAATTGTGAATTGCTCTTCTTCAAATCGCAGTTCACAACTCATAACTCACGAGTCAGGTCGTAATTCACAATTCACAACTCAGGAGTCAGGAGGAAGGCAGAGGGGCAAGGTTACAGCGGATAGGTAGTCGGCAGTTAACGCTTAATTTCAATTTGTTCTATATATTGATAACCCACAATTTATAATTTATAATTTACTATTCATAATTCACTATTCAGAATTTTCCCCAGCCCTTGCGCTGGAGTAGAAGGACCACTCACTGGCCCAGGTGGCCACGCGGAACCAGTAGCGCCCGAACATGACGAGCTGTTGAACAATCAGCAGGCAGGCCAGCGCCAGCGCTTCACGTCCATGCGATCCCCCGGCCACGCTGGCGTTAACGAGTCCCCAAGGGAACAGCAGCCGGTAGACTCCCAAAAGCGCCAACCCAAACAGAGAAGGAATAAGATAGACGCCGATTGCTCTCCTGAGACGCCCGAGCGAAAAACCCAGCGAAGCAAGGAATGCCTGGATGGCGCCCGTGCCTTCTTCCAGCACCAGCCTTACGCGCGCGTAGTCCATGACCAGATTCACAAACGCCAGGCCCAGCAGCACGAGCAGTGACACCGCGAGGCGAACAAAGAAAACCGAGCGGTCGTCAGCCCAATTGCCCGTCCAGTCATCCACCCATTGGCCCAGTTTTTCATTCAGCACTTTGAAAACTATCCAGTAGCAAACGAGGCCGATCACCAGAAGGCGCAGCAAACGCCAGAAATAGTGTCCGGTCTGTCGAAAAAAGTCGCCGAAGGAATACTTCGCATCAGGCGCTTTGAAGTGCGTCAACACACCGCCCGCCAGCACGGAGTTCAGGGCCAGGGAGACCAGACCCATGCAAACAATCACCATCGCATAACGATCGAAGCCGCGCGGGTTATGAAAGGCGAAATCCGTTAACCAATCCACCGAGAAGCCGCGTGCTAATTCCCGCCCTACAAGGCTGTCCCCACCGAAACCCTGGATGCCACGGTAGATGGGAAATCCGGCCAATATCGCAATGATGAGATTAGCAAAAAACAGAATCGCCACTGCCGATCCGCTGCGGCGTGTGATCGAGAGTCCCTGACGAATCGACGATCGGATGTTCATCGAGTTCCTCCTGGCGTAGGCCGCAGATTAACGTGGATCAACGCAGATCTCAATCGGCGTCCATCCGCGTTTATCTGCGGCTTGGTCCTCAACTGAAGAACCCTCCGGCGAAGAACAGGTTCTCCAGCCAGAAAATCCAACGGATGTACCACTTGGCTGCGGCGCGGTTGTCAGGCTCAGCCAGCCGGCTGTTATTGGTGAAGTTGGCCTCCAGCGCCAGCTTTCGCTGCGGGTCAACTTCCGCGGAAGCCAACTTGGACGGTTTCTCGAACACGAATTTCACCCAGCGATACTTCCCGTCCCAGTTTCGCCGGACGATCTCGCCGTTGTCGAACCGAATCTCGACATCCACAGGCGCGAGGGCCTCACCCAGGCGGCGCACAACGACCGTGGAGCGATAGAGCTTGGTTTTGCTTTTCTCCAGGAGCTTGGCCGCGTCCGCTTCGAGGTACGTAATCCTCTTTCCATTTTCGTCGTAAACGCCGATTTTGCCCTCGAGGGGTTTGCTCTCCAGTTCACTAACCTCGTAGTTCGCAACGTTTGAGCTGTAAAAGAACTGCTCGAAAAACCAGTTCATGTCCTGGCCGGAAACTTCGTTAACGACGTCGATAAAGTCCCGAGTGCAGGGGTGACGATATCGCCAGCGTTGCTGATAGGCGCGCATGATGCGCGCCATGGTTTCCTGCCCCAAATAGCTCTCCAGGGTTCGCAGCGTGAGCCCCGGCCGGGTATAAGAGTTGACCCCGTAACTGGCTCCATCCAGGTACTGCCATCCGAACCGAACCAGGTCGTCGTCCTTGGCATGTTGGAGGTAAAAGAGGCGGCCGGCGGTGCGTTGCGGCGATCCCACGCATCCGAAGTAAGTCCCCATAGGAACGCCTCCCACGCCCGCGAAAGGGAAATGCGGCAACTGGACCTCGAACCACGAGTGAAGAAGGATAGGAATGCCGGAGACATAGTCGTAACTGCATCCCTCGCCGTAAGCTGTTTCCAGAACCTTGCTCGTCGAGTAAGTGTTGAAGCCTTCGTCAAGCCAGGCTTCCTCGAATTCATTGTTACCCACCATGCCATACCAAAACTGGTGTCCGAACTCGTGGACGGTAACACCCTCGGGGCTAAAAGAATGCTCGCCCGGCCAGAAGTAGGCGCCCGCCGTGATGAACGTGGGATATTCCATGCCGCCGGTGTTCGAGCCGCGCGCGGGATCGACCACCGTCAACGTGTCGTAGGGATATTGGCCGTACCACAAGCCGAAATACTTCAGCCCATTGAAGGCGGCGCGGAAGTAGCGGTCCGCGACGCTCCGATGGTCGGGCTGGAGCAAAAGCGTTACCGACACGTCGCGGAGGGCAACCTGATCAGCGGGCAGGTTAAGGATTCGCGCCCAGTTCACGACTTCGTCGCCGCGCACCTCGCTGCCCCAGTCGAAGGTGCGGACCAGCTTGATGAAATGCGGGCTGGCGGTCCAGGCAAAATCGTGAACGTCGTCCTGATGGTACCAGTAGGTAGTGGTCCGATCGGGATTCGGTTGGGAGCGGCGCAAGAAGCCGGTTGCGCCCAGGACGTAGTTCGAGGGTACGGTCAGGTCAACGTCCCAGGCGCCGTAATCCGCGTAGAACTCGGTGTTGGCGTGGAACTGGTGGCAATTCCAGCCGCCCTGCTTGCGTGCGCGCTCGCCCGCGCCTTCGTAAACGCCGATCTTGGGGAACCACTGGGCCACCAGGATGTAATCCCGGTCATAGCCGGTGCGCGCCAAGGCGCGCGGGAGCTTGGAAGTGAAATCGACCGAGAGCTCGAGAGTGCCGTGAGGTGGAATGGGTTGTGGCAGCGGCACGCGGGCCACGGTCTGGTCGGCGGCGTTATCGTCGTCAGGGTGCACGAAGGTTAGCGCCGCTGTCAGGTCCGCCCCGCCGACAATCTGAAGCTTGTTGACATCCACCCATCCCCACTTCTGTCCTTCCGGCTCGGCTTTCCAGTCTTTCAGCAGTTCGCGTCTCCGGCTGATGGTGGCCTCGCGCAAGAACGTGCTGTCCGCGTTTTTGAAGGCGTTGAGGTACAAGTGAAAATAAAGGTCAGGAATCGTATCCTCGGTGTGGTTCCACCAAGTGAGGTGATAGTGACCCGAGATCTTTTTCGTGTCCGGATCATACTTGGCTGACATCTGATAGCGGACGATGGGATGTTCGATGTGGGATTGGTAAGTCTGAGCGCTGACGTTGAGGGACACTAGAACCGCCAGCACTCCGAGCAAGATTCGTCTGTTCATCTTGCCTCCAGGATAGGTCCGGACCGGTTGGTTTTACGATTTCGTTAATTCTATCTCACGCCCCTGAACCGGGCGTGCCCTATTCTATCAAATCCATAGGCAAATCAAACAATGTCTTTCGGGATGCCGAGCGGGCGTCTCGCTCGCTGTGGTTGTGTGACATAACCATATTGGCGAGACGCCGTAGGGGCGCCCCTGCTGGTTGCCCCAGGGTGGCCACAAGGGCCGCCCCTACAAGATCCGGGGCTTTTCTCTCTCCGTCTTCGCGTGTGTGCCAGTTCCCCAAAAGGGCAGCACGAACCGGATGGCCAAAAAAATACCGAGGGTGAGCGTGAGCCCGATCAGTTCTAGAAAGACGGCGCGGAGGAGTTTGCTGGCGGGGAGGCCCAATTGCTCTCGCACCCAAACCCATGCACAGATGTCGTAAACATACAGGCCAACCGTGCAGTCGCGAGTGGTGCGACTGGCCGCAAAAAGGAATAAGGCTATGATGGAAGCGCCTGCTACGACTCTCAGCCCGTAGAGAAGAGTTCGTGCGTAAGGCCGTTTCCCCCGCGCTCGCCGTTGTCGTCCGGTTGATTCCATGCGGCGGCATTGTACCTGCTGGGCGCAGGGGATTCAAGCTCTTACCACAGAGGTGCGAGTCGAAGCCATGATCTCCTCCACTAGCCACTGCTCTTCTTCCGTTTTCGTTTCTTCGCCGGTGCAGCGGGGTCCGGCGTCGATGTTGTACCCGTTGACGCTCCCGCCAGCGACTGCAAAATCGCTGCGCCATTTGGGCTGCCCCACCCGGTGCATGCATCCCATCCCGGTCCCGCAGAGTAGCCGTCGTTATTGCCGGAGGTGATGTCATGGAACGTCCCGGCCACGGAGGCGATGGTTTGGTATAGAGTGGGATTCAGGTAACCCACGGAGGTTTTCAATCCGGAGTTAAAGCAGGCGATCAAGCCCGCCCACAGGGGGGCGACGGCGCTGGTTCCACCCACCACGATATTGCCGCCGTCCACGTCGATTTGGTAGCCGGTGTAGGGATCGGCGTCGCCGGCCACGTCCGGCACCCCTCGGCCCACGAAGTTCCCAGGGTTGACCGAAGGGGGGACGTTCGCGTTCGCCTGCCAGGTGGGGAGAGGAAAAGTAGCGCTGACTCCGCCTCCTGTAGCGCCGTTATCGGGAAGGTCGTTCCAGACGACCTCGTCGGTGATGGTTGTCCCGCTACCCACCAGGTGCGTCCCGCCGCAAGCAAGGGCGTACGGACTGGAGGCTGGGAAGTCGACGTGATCCAAGCCGTCGCTGACCCCGTCGGTGGCGCCGTTGTCGCCGGCCGCGATGCAAACCGTGACGCCGACCGCAGACGCCGCCTCGAGCGCGCTGTTGTATGACTGTAAGGATTGCGAGGTCCAGGTGGATTCCGGCCCGCCCCAACTGATCGAAACTACCGAGGGGTTGTTCTGTTTGTCGTCTACCGCCTGGTTGATGGCGTCGAGGAAGCCCGCGTCCGTATTGGGGGCGAAATAGACCACGATATTCGCTCCCTGCGCCACCGCCCCTGCGACTTCGATATCCAGCATCACTTCGGCGTCAGGGCCGTCGGAGTTGCCTGTGGGCGAGTTCTGGGCGCCGTCGACAGACACCGCTGTGACCGTGGGGGCGGGGGAAATGCCCAGCCCGCTGAAGTAGGTATTCAAGTCTGATTGCGTGTAACCTCCGCCCAGCTCGATGATGCCGATGGTCTGACCCTGGCCGTTCGCGCTAGACGGGAAATCGTAAAGTTCGCTGACTTGGGGCGCCGTGTAGGACACCGATGAAGAGCCACCGGCGCGGATGTGGCCGGACGACCCTTGGGTCACGATGCGGAAGTGCGCTTGCGCTTGAGGCCGGTTGTCAAGGCCGTGGACGCTGACAATGATGTTCCTCAACGCCGCTGGAATGTACACAGGCCCAACGCGTCCGCGATAAGCCGCCTCGGGCCCCTCATACCTACCCAAATTTACCTGGAAGGCTTTCGCGCAAGCGGCGGCGGTTCCCGTGAGCTTCACGGTCCTCGAGGCCACGTTCGCGCTCGAGACTTCCAGGCCATGGGCGCGAGCAAACGCCTCGAGTTGCTCGAGGTCTTTGGGGTCAGCCCCATAGCGTTCTGCGTATTGGGTCCGAGTCAGCCGCTCCCCGCTGGCGACCAACTCGTTCAGCGGTTTCACTCTCTTGCCCAAGGGCCGCGGCCGCACGACCACTGTTAAGTGCAGTTGTTCATTAGGATCGCACTCCCCCGACTTAGTCGCGCCCCTCATCGGCTCGCGCTCGCTGCCGGGCACTGCTACGTATTCGTTAGCTGCCATTCTTCCCCCTCTCCCCTCTCTCAAAACCGGAACCCATGTTCACATCAAATGCGCCTTCGGCGCTAAAGCGTCTTCATAAACTCGATCAGATCCCACTTGTCATTATCTTTCAAGTCGACGCCGAAAGTGTGACCCACGTTGGAATTCCCCGGCAAACAGATTTCATACTTGAAGCCCTCCCGCTCGGCCTCCGGGCCCGAAGTGATGAAGCCCACTTCCTTCGGGTCATAGACGTTGTAGCCCGTGTTAAAAACCGCCGGCCGTTTCTCCACGGGTTCGAGCAGGTCCCACAAGGTGGGGACGGAGCCGTTGTGCAGATAAGGGGCGCGCGCCCATACGCCATCCAGAGGAGTATTGCTATAGCCGTTGGTCTTGCGGTAAGCGTCAAACTGGAACGGGGGAGTGGTAAAGGTGTGGAATCTGTCGACGAGGGCCTCAGTGAAAGAGTCCAGGCGGTGACGGTCGGTCCCGACGGAATCAATAGGTGTCACTTGGCCGGTTTTTGGCGAACCAAAAGCATGACAGGAAGCGCATTGGGTCTCGTAGATGGCCTTGCCGCGCGCGGCCTTGGTCTGGTCAATCGGAAAAGGGAAAGAGGGCGGGCGCAAGTCGAGCAGGAAATCCGTGACTTCCTTAAAACTCGCGGGAATAACCGACTGAGGTGCGGCGCCCACGGCCATGGCGGCGGCGTAATTGCGCTCCTCGAGTTTGTTATTGTTGCCATCCCAGTGCAGATACAGATTCTCGCGCGGACGCTGGTTCCAAATCTGCGGCAAGTCGACGGTTCCGACGGAGCCGTCGTCGGGCATGTGAAAGACGTTGATCTTGGTGGGGTTGAAGGTGTCCACGCGGCCGCGGCCCTCGGTGGGGCGGCTGTCCTGCCAACTGTAGGCGATCTTCTGCGTGAGCAAGCCGTGCTTGGTAACAGGAATGATCATGAAGCGGTAGACGAGTCCCTCAAACCACGACGTCTCGTGCACCTGGTTGATGGCCTTCAGCACGTTGGCCGAGGTAAAGCGCGGATCACTCGCGCAAGCGAATAAAAAGTGTTGAAAGGCCTCGAGGTCGAGGGTGTGGGCAGGCGCTCCCAGGATTACCTTGAGTGTGTCGGAGGGTGAAGCGCGATAGGTTCCTGTGTGGCAAAGCGAGCAGTTGGCTTCCAGCGCTGGGTAGCCAATCTTGCGCAATGCAAACCCGATGGGAATCTCCTGACCAGGTTCGAAGATGAAGCCGAAGGAAGCCCATCCACCGGGCCCCGGCAACTTCTCGGGGAACATTGCAGGCAGCACTTGCCAGATGTAGTAGGGCAGGCGGCTTTCGGTGCTCAACCCGATGGGAGCGTGCTTGAAGTGCTCCTCCGGCGTGGCGCCTTGGAAGTCCGGCTCCGCCCGCAGCAGGTAATACCACAATCCGAAGCCGCCCAGCGCGGCTGCTACGACAAGAGTCGCAAGCACAGCCTTGACCCACGCAGAGCGCAAGCCATTCCTGAGCCAAGCGCCCATCGCGGCCAGTCTCTTCCCGACGCCGCGCAGGCTAACCCGGTCCTCCGGGCGTAAGGCAGGATTCAACAAGAAGAGGAGCAGAACGGCGAACATGAGGTCGGTGATGAGCAGCGGCCGGACGACGCTCGCCGGGGCCGATTGCCGCAGCAGGATGAACCAGAAGACGGAGGCGACCCATCGCGCCAGAACCACGAGCTTGGTGTGCGTAGGGAAGTGGGCGGGGTCGACTGCAGAGGGCGCGTAGAAAATACACAGAGTCACCAGCAGCATCCCCACATTTTGAAGCCAGAGCAGGGATGTCTCAGGCGGCATTTCCAGGCTCGCCAGGAGCATGTCCGGCGCAAAGATGGCGGGTAGCGCAAAACAGAGGTTGAGAAGGATTCCGATCCATACGATCCGGCCGAACCATTTTCCCGCAGTGCCCATCTCTGCCCCTCCACCGGTGTCATTCCGAGCGTAGACTCCATGATACTTCCGTTCACTACCGTGCATGAAAATGATTCCCCTCCTTATTAAGGAGGGGTCAGGGGTGGTTGACCGGAACCCTGACGCTGCCACCCACCACCCCCTACCCCCTCCTCCCGCTGAGGAGGGGAGTCATTTTCATGGCAGTCGCTATTGAGTTGCCTCCAGATGCTCCAGGATGAACGGAAAGACATCCCTCACTGCTTCCTTACCGAAAATACAGTCGATGTGCCCGTAGCCACGGATCACTTGCCGCTTGTAGAGGCTGCTTCCATTCGCCTCGGAGAGGTCATGCAGGGTGATCTCGGTGCTTTCCGGCAGGAAACATTCGTTCTTCGCCCCATGAATAAATGTGATGGGGATGGCCAGCCTGTCCAAATGGGGAAGGTAAATGTCGTTGCCTTCGAAGTTCACCAAGTGGCCAGTGTTCGCCAGGCGAGCGAGGTGGATAAAAGCTTTCATGTTGGCCACGCCGAACATTTCGTGCAGGGCTTCGTGCGTCGCTTCGTCGAGGTTGGCATGTTCGTAGAGCGGGGCATACATGAACGTAATACGATGGCACGTGGCGTTGGTGCAGCGATTCTTGAGGTCCAGTGGATAGAGCCTCAGGCCCGCGTCGTAGACCTTGGCTAACAACCCTTCATGGTTGTCCACATAGGCCGTTAGCGTTTCGATACCCACGTCTTTGAGGAAGGAAGGCAGGTGCAGGCCCGTCTTGATGCGGGTGGCAAGAGGAGTACGGAACTGGGTGGCGATCTGGGAGGCGACGGCGGAGCGCACACCTTTAAGCCCAGCCAGTATGGCCATGAAGAACGTGGTGGAACCCCAACAATGGGCGACCATCTGGACACTCTTCGCGCCGGTAAGCTCTCGGACTTTGCTGACCGCGGCCGGGTAGTCCTTCGTCGCCACGTCGTCTCCACTGGTCTGAAGAGTGGCCGCCGGCAGTGCAATGCTCGAGCGGTAATCGAACAGCCACACGTCGTAGCCGTGTGCGAAGAGATACTCGAGTAAATTGGTTTCGATGGTGTCGATGGAGAAAATCAGGCTCGAGACGCCCAACCCATGCGAGAGGATTACCGGGCCCTTGGCGCCTCCCTGATAGCGCGTAAGGCGAAGCCCCACGCCGTCCGCAGCCTTGAAGAACGCAACTTGCGGCGTGCCCACCCGCAACGGACGCTTTTGGCGGGGCGGGGCGTCGGCATTGAACACGCTGGGACGAACGAACTCGTCCGCATAGGTATCGAACAACGGACCAAGAAAGAAGCGCGCGAACCGGGCCCCGGCTGTGAGGCGCTCGGCGAGTGTGCCGGCGTTGGTCACCTTCATGGTAGTCAGTTGACGGGCGAAATCCTCCGGAGCGATGTGGAGAATTCCCTTGCCCAGAATCGGGCTGGCCGCGCTCTCGCCGTCGTAAATCGTACTGTAGAGGGTTGAGGTTGCAGGCCAGACTTGAAAGAGGGAATCAGGGTGCGTCACCTTGAAGCCCTCGAAATAATAGGTGCGGCCTTCGTCACTAACCATCTTCATGCGGTAGCGCATGTTGTGGGTGTCGACGTTATTCGCGTCGACAGTGAAGAGGTTGAAGCGCCCTTCCGCGACGGTGAGGGGCTGAGGGGAAAGCACCGGCGCCAGGACCGTCCCGACCATGCGAGCTTCGTGCGCGGGATTGGAGATCATGTCGTCCAGATCTTCACTCACAATGGTGAGCGTGAACTGGAAGGGCGAGTTGTTGGTCTGGCCTTGGTCAAACCCGCGCTGGTAAATGGGGTCGAGCTGGAGCGGGGGCGTGGGCGTCGTCTCTTGCGTGGAGAAATAACCCTTCATTGTCTCCGTGAACTCGACGCCGGCCTTGAGGGGCGCAGCCGCTTTCGGCGCGGAAGGCAACCGATAGTCGATCTGCCAGCCGCGGTCTTGCGCCAGCAGGGCCATGGAGCGCTCCGCGACTGCCGAAATGGTGAGCAAGGGATTGACGCCCAGCGGAGTGGGAATCACGGAGCCGTCCGCCACATAAAGGCTTTCGTAGACACCTGCGCCTGTGGTCCCCGAAAACACCTGCCCTTTGTGGTTCACCACGCCGCCGGCCGCGTCATCCGCCATCACGCATCCCCCCAGCGGGTGCACGGTAGTCAGGTTGCTGTGGAGCAGCTTGCTCCAAAGCGGATTGTGAGTGAAGACGCCGCCCAGGGCCTCCGTGGCCTGCTTCAGACGCGCATTCACCTTCTCGAAGATGGGCTGGCCACCTACGCCCGGCCAGCTCAGCTCGAGGTTGCCTTTGGCGTCCAGGGTCATGCGGCCCCGACCGTTGTCGTGGGTCATCACAAGGTAAGTTTGGGTGCGATTTACGGCGCCGTGATAAGGTCCCTCGAAATCAGTTAGAAGTTCCCGCTCCCTTTCCTCAATGAGTTCCGTGCCGGCCACCGGCTCGGCCGAGCCGGCGACGGCCGCCGCGGCCTCAAATGCGGCCGGCAGGAATACGCCCAGCGCCCCGGGCGGTGATCCTTCTTCAGCGACCATCCCGTCGGTGAGGGCCGGTTGGTGGCGCATGTCGATGATCCCCGTAATGCAGGGTCCCACAGGAGGAATCTGTCCCGGCGTGTGATGCCCCCATCCGACGCCGTTAATCACCTGGGCCGTGTTGTATCCGAAGGCAAGCACGTCTCCGTTTCCGGTGAAGCTCTCTCCCAGCCGCTCCGAGAGCGACAGGCCGTGCTGGGCGGAGCGGAGCAGGATTTCCGTCGAGCCCAGTGCCCCCGCGCCCAAGACCACCAGGTCAGCGGTGACAGCGACCTCCGGCGCCTTGAATTTCTCGCGCCCCACTCCCAGCAACTCGCACTGCACCACCCACTGGTTGTCCTTGCGCTCGATCCAACGCACTGAAACCTCGGTGAAGATTTCCGCGCCGTGGTTTACCGCGTCGGGGAGGTAGTTCACGATGAGCGTGTTCTTGGCGGCGTAGTTGCACCCCGTAACGCAATCTCCGCAATTCGCGCACTTGTGTTGCTCCACGCCCACGTGGTTTGGACCTTCCACCGTGAAGTTGACGTTGATGGGCGTGCGATAGAACTTCTGGCCCAAATGCCCGGCGGATTCCTCGAGCGCGCGCAGCTTGGGAAGCTCCGGCCCGTCCTGAGGATAGGGGTTGGGTTTGAGCATTTCCTCGGCCAGCGCGTAACCTTCCTCGAGCGGCGTGTCGCGATCCACTTCGAGCGTGCGGTCCACCGGCTTCGGGTTGCGAAGCTCGCGGGGCCAGCGCGGATCGTCGAAGACGCGGGGCTCCGCCCGCAGGGCCACGTTGGCATTGACCAGAGAAGTGCCGCCCAGGCCGCAGCCCACAAACACATTGATGTCCGGGTGGATATGAAGGTCGTAGAGCCCCGTTCGCGATCCGAATTGCGGCGCCTCCGGCGAATGAGCCTGCATTTCGGCCACGGCCTCGCTGGAGCGGTTCGGGTATTCGCCGGGCTGGAATTCTCGCCCGCGCTCGAGTACGCAAACCTGCTTTCCTGTACGCGCCAACCGCGAGGCGGCAATGGCGGCGCCGTAGCCCGAGCCAATCACTACGACGGCGTAGTGTTCCTTGAGGGTTTCAATGGATGATGCAAGTCGCGACATGCAGCCTCCGAGAAGTCGAGAAAGTCGAGAGTCGCCCTGTTACATGCAGCCCTCTCCCTTGGGGAGAGGGTGGGCCGCGACGGCGTTTTCACCAGCCGTCGCGGGCCGGGTGAGGGGTCACTTCCAGGGCGCGGAGACATTAACCACCCCTTAATCCCCTCCCTAACAAGGAGGGGAACACGCCCCTCCAAAACAAGGAGGGAACACGGCTCCTAAGCCAGCGCCTGTTGAAACATCGGATTGTCCTCGTCGCTGTCCTGGTAATACGAGGCCTCACCCGAGGCGCCGTCGAGATCGATGATGGCGTAGCCGTGGTTGCACAGTCCGCCGGCTGTGTCCAGGCGAATGGGATTGCCGTCGTCGCCCTTGATCAATGGGATCTCAGGGTGCTTTGGAACTTTAACAACTTCGTCAATCCCCACCGGGAATGCCCCGTGGCCCAGGCAGCAACTGCGCGCCAAGTTCATGTAGGAGTCGTAAAGCACGAAGTCGTGCTCGTGTCCCCAAATCCAAAGCGCCAGCTTGGGCAGCAGAGGGCCAACTTGCGAAGAGAGGCGCATATTAACTTCCTGTCCGTCGATGCTGTCATAGGCGGTAAAAAGCTGATGGTGTGAAAGCAGCACAGTGCGGCGGCCGCCCGCGTTATTCACTTTGTCAGCGAGCCATGTGACCTCGGTATCCTGCAAATATGTTGCGCCGGCTCCCCCGCCGGCCGGGTTGTGGTCGTGGTAACCGGTATCCATGGCCACGAACTGCCAATTGGCGTTTCGCAGGCAAAAATAACTGGCGGGCTGGCCGAGCTGCTGAATCAGTTGGTAATAAGGAACGCCTCCGGAGTACATGTCGTGATTGCCGGCGAGTGTGAAGGTGGGAATCCGGTCGAGCTTCTCACCGAGGTTTAGGATTTGTTGCCATATCTTCAAAAAGTAGTTGGTAATCTCAAACTGAGTTCCGGCGTAGTAAATGTCGCCGAGGTGGATGACTACGTCCGGTTTCTTGTTGGCAATCTGCCGCAGCACCAGTTTGGCGGCATCCTGACCTGTGCCCCAGTCGCCCACAATCGCCACCTTAGCCTTGGCGGGAAGCTTGCCATCGATGACAAAGTCGCTGAGGTTCTCATAAACAATGTAGGGAATCTGTTTTTGTTGGGCGACGAAATACTCGGCGTATTTGGCGGCCGCTTCCGAATAGCGGGGATCGCAGTCGCCGAACTTGGCAAGCTCATCCTTATATCGTTGCTCGTCGGCTTGGTTGCCCACAATCTTCGCCTTGGCCAATTTGAGAGCCGTGAGCGAACAGAAGCCCGCGGTTTGGGCCAGCCCCTCGGTGGCGGGGTGAACGGCGGTAGCGGCCGAGATGGGTGTGCCCGTGTCGACCTGCGTGCAATAGGAGATGGCTTCCGAAGACATCGAATCGAGATCGTCAGGACGACCCGCGATCACCTGCGGAGCCCCCACATCCTCGACCTGGGTCCCGCCAGCAGCCTTGGCTTCGACCTCTCCTACCGCGGCCTGCCATATCGAAAGTTCGGGATCATGAAATTGCTTGAAACGCGCCATAAGGCAGCTCCTTTCGTTCTCAAACCGACATCATTGCCCGCAGCAGATCGACCATACCGGCGCCTTGGTAAGCGCGGTCGCGCCCCAAGTCCGTGGCGGTCTTGACGAAGATTCGTTTCACAGTCTCGGGGTCGCCGCGGAATTCCCGGTGTCCCGAGAGAAAAGCTGCAATAGCGCCGGAAACGTGCGGGGCGGCTGTGCTGGTGCCGCTCGCTTCCTTGTACTCATATCCCTGCTCGGGATGCGCATGGCAAGAAATGATCTTTTCACCCGGCGCTACCAGATCGGGCTTCCGGCGTCCGTCCGCTGTGGGTCCCTTCGACGAAAAGTAAGAAACTCCGTAACGATGCGGAGCGCTCTTGTGGACGGAGCCGACCGAAATGGCGGCTTCGGTATTGGCGGGGTCGGTAATCGAGGAGCCCACCGCCACCGCTGCCTGCTCTCCGCTCGCCAAGGTCGTCTGGCCGTAGCCCCAGTTGCCGCACGAAATTACCACGATCAACCCTGAGTCAACCGCGCGCGTCACCTCCTGGCAAAGCGGGCTGTAACCGCAGCCGTAGCTCTGGGGGTCGAACGGGTAGCCCAGGCTCATGTTGACGCCATCCACGCGGATTGTCAGGCTCGAATCGTTCAGCTTGCGCAAGTATTCCAGCCCGCGAATCGCCGCCGAGGCCGATCCGGTGCCATCGTCATTCAGAACTTTTATGTTGAGAAGTCGGGCAAGCGGCGCCATGCCGGAGGGGCAGGCTGCCAGTTCGGCTAACTGCGGAGTTTCGCCCTGTTCTTCCACGAAAGTCGCGGCGTGGTAGGGTTTACCTTCTGCCCAGGCAGGGGCCGCGCCTGCAATGATGCCGGCCACGTGCGTGCCGTGACCTTCGTGGTCGTCAAGCGAGTCGGAGCTCGAGAAATTCCGGCTGAGCGTGCTGTCCACGGTCTTCAGGGTTGCAAAGTGTGGGTGAGCGGCATTGATGCCCGTGTCCATCACCGCCCAAGTGATCCCCTTGCCGCGGGCGTCAAAGGTTCGCCAGCAAGACGTCGCCTTGACCGTGTCGACGGAGCGGAGCAAGTGGCCATAAGTGGTCTCGTCTTTCCAAATCTGGTACACCGATTGCCCCAGTTCGGCAAGTTTCTTAATGTCCTCAGGGAACAGGGAGGTGAAGACATAGAAATCGCTTTCGCTCACCCGATCGCTTTTGTCGCGCAGAAACTCTTTGACTTTCTCCTTGGATTCCTGGATTCCTGACTCGGGGTGCGAGTCCGACTCCTTCAGGCACACGATGACGGGAATGCGCTGGGGCGAGCCGCCCTGCTGCGCTTCGATTTCGCGCTGGATGGGACCAGCAATCACGAAATGCTTCATACTGGGGCGGTGCGGCTTGTTCCGCATACCATGCCTCGCCTTTTAGTTTTTGTGCCCTGAACGATGACTGCCAATGTTGCTAGATGCGTATTGTTTATAGCACAACTAACCCAGGCGGTCAATTCTTAGGGTCAGCCCAGGGGACACAATCTGGGCGCTGGCCGTCGAGTGTTGGCCCGACGCGAGGTCCATAGCAATAAGGCCCCAAGGATCGGCAAACCTGTCGTGCGTGTCGCTTGCCACACCGGCCATTCGATGCCACAAATCGGCCTGAGCTCTTTGGAACTCCGGGCTGTTGGACGCAGGCGTGGGTTTCTGAGCGAAGAAGCGCTTGGCGGCGCTCAGCGTTACCCCCAGGCTCGACATGGTCTTGGCCCACCACTCGATCAGCAGGTAGTCCCCGGCGATAACGGGAATCTGACTATCGGGACGCAAATCGGGGAAGAGCGGGGCAAGATTCGTCACCGTGCCACCGGTAGCCTTAACCTGCTGCCAGATTGCGTCGCTTTCCAAGCTGCGCAGCCGATAGCCGTCGTCCGCATCTGCGTGCAGAATCTGCCGAAGCGCCCGGCGGCCGATCTGTTCGTACTCCTCGATGCCGCGCGGCTGGTCATCCGGGCCAAGGTATAGGCTTTGGCTGAGGGCATCATCGTAATCAGTGCCTATATAAAAGGTCGAGCGTCCGAAATCGCTTACATTGGAAAGCCGCTCTTCTATCTGAGCCTCTGAAACCAGCCCTAAGGCCTTGAGAGCATCAAGATAGGCGGCCATGGTCCCCCTATTGGTTTTCGCATTCGCCGCAAAATGCCAATAGGAAGCCTTCAGGCTTGGCCCGTGCGCGATCAAGCCACTGCATCGGTAAGCCGCGGTTATAAGGAATGACTGTGCCAAAACCTTGCGCAGCTTATCGGGGTCGGCCAGGTAATTTACTCCTCCGCTCACCCGCGTCGCATTGGCCTCGTCCGTAATCAGGACTGCGCCACTTACCGCATCGGTCAATATCGTTCCTTTGAGCGTGAGGTCGTTGATCGAGGCGTAGTTGTAAATGCCCAGGACGTTGACCTTAAAGCTGTGCCCTTTCTTGCGAGTAGTGGTAAGAACGCTCTGAATCTCGGAGATGCCGCGGGGCAAGTGATCTTGAGGACCTTGCAGGGTCGAAAGATTCAATCGCAAGGCATCCTGCAGAGCGGCATTGCCCTCTGGCCCGAGGTCACGCCAACTGATCTCATAAAGGAATGCCGCCTCATTAGAAGAAAGCGCCTGGAGTTCGGCTTGCACGGCTAGCTCAAGCTGTCGTTGCACCGCCGTCCGCAAGGCGCTCTCGATCGCCTGCTGTTTCTCCTTTGTGAGCCCTGAATCTTCAAGTTGGCCGGCGGATGGGAAGGGGCTAATAGCCTTAAGTACCGTCGAGATGAAATCCACATTCGTTGTCCCCGCCGTTACGCCTATGGACGGGCCGGCCTGCACGATGAAATCCGATCCCCGCTTCCGGTAAAAGCCCATCCGCAGGGTCGCATCACCGGTCTTCTGAATGCGCACCTGAAAATCGCCCTCGATGCTGTACGAAGCCGTGATGTCGATTGCGGCCCCGGCGCCTACCTGGATGCCAGGCAGCGCTGGAGAGGAGAGAGTTGCCAGGGGGTTCACGGAAGCCAGCAAGTTGACGGTTCCACGGACCTTGAGGGACCCGGTTCCTTCAACGGTGACAACGTCACCCACCTCGAGCGCGGAAAGGTCGGCCACCCTAAAAGGAATCACATAACTCTGCATGGAGGCTTCGAGTGCGGCCCTGAAGGTGGGGGTAGTAGGCGTGGTCGCGAAGCACTTGTAGTGCGTAAAAGAGACTTTGGTCCCCGCTGTGAAACCGGCCACTAGCTCGCCCGCAGGAACACTTACGCCTGGTGAAATGGAAGCCTGAACGCCCAGGCCCAAATAAGCATGCCCGCTGGGTATCTCGATGGGACTCTCGAAGGGGTCGGGGTCGAAGAGCTTCCCGGTCGTATTCAAGCACAGCGTGGCAGAAATCGCCGCGCCGCCCGTAAATTGAGGGCCGGTCGGTGCGATAGTCGTTAGTTCGTTGAATGACAGACCGATTTGCGTGGTCTTCAGCGGAAACGCAACGAGGGAGACGTCTTGGAGGGAAGCAAGGTCTTGCTGAACGACCGAGAAACTGGGGAGTTTCTGAAAATACTTGGCAAAGGCGGAGTTCGGATTAAGGGCGGCCTGAACGTCAAGTCCGAAGCCATCGACAATTTGTATGTTTGGCACGTTAGCACCCCAGGCTAGATCGAGTTGTGTCCGGGCGATGTTTCAGCTTGAAGTTGTAGCGGCAAGTCTACCTCGCCACGTGGCGGCGTAAGCCGCCTCTACGTCAAACTGAGTCACTACCCGTGTCCGAAGGAATGATGCCTGCAGAAGGACTGTAATATAACCTACGACATATTGTCAAATCTAGTATTCCCCGTAATTCCCGCGCAAGCGGGAGTTCACCGCGGCACCATCCGGGTCCCGAAGGGACCCAATATCATTAGCCGTAGGTGAAACCTACGGATAGCGCAAACACCCGAGAGTTAACCAACCCCGAAGGGATTGAACGAAGGCATATTCGACCCCTTCGGGGTCGGCAGTCATCGAAGGGGGAGGGCTATTCACCCGTAGGTTCCACCTACGGCTAATGATCTTAATGCCCTTCGGGCATTCGGCCCCCCGCGCAATTATTTCGTTGACTCTTATTACGTGGTTATGTACCATACAGTTGCTTCGGTAGTCGAAGCCTAGGGCGATTCTTAAAACCTACGTTTTCGAGATGGCGCGATGTTGACTCCCGCAGGGGTGGCGGCTTTCCGCCGAAAAACGCCTCACCACGGCGGGCATAGAGCTCACGGAGATTCGCAGAACCATTCTTCTCTCTGATCTCTGCGTCCTCGGTGGTGAATCTTTCTTCGCCGTCGGAGGTTGAATATGTTGGGACTCGATTTTGCCAGTCGAAAGAGCAGTTACGACTACGTCATCGTCGGTTCCGGATACGGCGGCTCAATTTTCGCCGCGCGCCTGGCAGCCGCGAATCTGAATCCCAAGCCTTCCATTTGCTTGTTAGAACGGGGTCGCGAATGGCCGGTGGGAACTTTCCCCAATGAGACGGCCGGCGTGTTGGCTGCCGCAAGAGATGACGCCAACCCGCTGGGACTATACGAGTTTCTAAATTACCCGGACATTTCTGTGATCAAGGGGTCGGGCCTGGGCGGAACCTCGCTGGTGAATGCCAACGTTGCGATCATCCCGGACGCCGAAGTCTTCCAGGAGTCGAGTTGGCCCCGCACCATCACGCGCGACATCCTGATGCCCTATTATTTGCGGGCGCGGCAAGTGCTGGCTGCCAGTCCCCATCCTCACGCCATGGACTTGGCCAAAGTGCAGGCTATGGAGCGTCGTGCTGCTGAAATCGGACTGCAAGCTTACCCGCTCAACATCGTGGTCAACTTCAACATCGACGGGAAAAACCCTTACGGGGTCGAGCAGAAACCTTGTACCGATTGCGGCGACTGCGTGACGGGCTGCAACGTAGGAGCGAAGAATACTCTTTATATGAACTATCTGCCATTGGCCCGTAGCGCCGGGGCGGAAATCTACACCCAGACGAAGGTCGAATGGGTGGAGAAGCTTCCGGCGGGAGGTTGGCGGATTCACGGCTCTCATGTGGCGGACGATCACTCGAGTAAATCCTTCACTTTGGACGCAAGAAACGTAGTGCTCTCCGCCGGCGCTATCAATTCCCCTGAAATACTCCTGCGCTCGGAAATGCACGACCTTTCCGTGTCGCCGGTCTTGGGAACGGGTTTCAGTGGCAACGGAGACTTCTTCGGACTCGCTTACAACGGATCGTACGTCACCAATGTGCTGGGGTACGGTTTGAAGCCGCCCGTGCCTGGGGAGGCGTTGCCCTGCGGGCCCACCATCGTCAGCGCGATTTCGTACGACGGAGGGGCGCCCGTTGAAGACCGTTTCACGGTCGAGGACCTTTCTTTCCCCAGCGCCTACATCCTGGGCGCTAAGGCGGCGTTTGCTCTATTGCATGGCGATCCGACCTTCGCGGGCAACGAGGCCGCCCAAAAGCAACGCTCGCTCGCCGATAACGACCTCCTTCACCCCTACCGAATCGACGGCGCTCTGAATCACACTATGTTTTACCTGGTGATGGGCCACGACGACGCACGCGGCACCATGGTTTTCGATGCTCCCTGGTACGAGCCCGACGGGCGCATGAGCATTCAGTGGGATGGGGCAGGGAGAGAAATCATTTTCACCCGCGTCAACGAAGAGTTGCGCCGGCACGCGCGCGCCTTGCAGGCCAACTTCATCTCCAATCCACTCTGGGCTATCTTCAAAGCCCGGCATCTGATTACCGCCCATCCCTTGGGCGGATGCCCTCTGGGCGAAGATTACCTGCACGGCTCAGCGGATGAGTTCGGCAGGCTTTTTGCCGGAGACGGCAGCGTCCACGAGGGCCTCTTCGTATGCGATGGCTCGCTTATCCCCTCGGCGCTCAATGTGAATCCCTTCCTGACCATCTCCGCCTTGGCGGAGCGGATTGTCGAACGGAAAATCAGGGCTGAGCAGGGCGATGCCTACCCTCAACCCAAGAAGGCCGTGAGCCTCGCCGCGATCGATCCGATCACCGTCTCAACCTACAGCGAGGGCCAATTGGAGCCGCTCTTCCGCCGTTGCGTATCGCTGGGGATCGACACGCTCATCAACCAAGGCGGGCCGCCGCAGATCGATCTAGCCACCCGCACCATTCGCAACGATCAATTCTGGAAAGGGTTTTTCCCGCACGATCACATCTTGAACACCATGTCCTCGGCGCTCTTTACGGGATTCAAGAAGGAATTCCACAAGCAGGACGGCCACTACACCGGCATTACCAGTGACACCGACGATCATATTCATGCGCGAAACAGTTTGGAAGAGATTAACCTCTCCAAACCCAAGGGAACTCTCGAGGCGGGAAAATACATTCTGCTCAAGTATCTTGATCCGCCCTGGCAAGGGTTCTACGACATCTTCAAGGTCATCAACCAGGATCTCCTGATTGGGCGGGTCTACTTGGGCGAGTACCCCAATGGCGTCCGGCAGTTCACGTTTCCCATGACCCGCAAATACAGCTTCGAGCAGATGACCGTGAACGACCATGCGGCGCTTTATGCCGCCGGGGCAGTTCCCACTGCCCGGGACCTCCAGGGCGTGTGGAGGATGGACGTCATCTCGAACGCCAATCATGCTACCGGGGCGGCATACCTGAGCTTCGATTCAAAGCCCGACGGTACTTTCGAAGCCCGCTACCTCCTGATGGGTTTGATGGAGGGGTTGGTCATGCCCAGTTTTCTCAAGGATCATTTTCAGTTGAACGACTTCACACCCTTCCACGATGAGATTCGCAAGGTCACCAGCGACTTCCTGGTGGGCAAATACGTCACGGGCATTCCGGCGGCCGCGGCGGCGCTCACGGATAATCTATCGCTAGGGATTTTTCACTCTGATTCCGCCGGCCAGTTCGGCTTCTATTACATGTTGACGAAGGCGGAAAAGAAAGCGCTCCCCACCGATACCCTTCTCCAACCCTTCCTCGACGTTTATCTTCCCGACGGGCTGAGCTTGACGTTCGATGAAGAGATGGTCGGCTGGTATTTCGAGGGCGCCACCACCCCATCCCCCGGCCGCGCCGGCGATCTGACCATTGCGCAGCGCATTCCCGCCACCGGGACGCCTTCCGGCGGCGTGGCTTGCAAGTTTGACGTGAAGATGACGGCTCGCGATGTCAACGAGTTCATCGACGGCCCGGAGCACGAGGCCGAGATGCAAGGCACAATCACTTTCGATAAATTCCTGGGCGCCAACCAGGTGAGCTACCCGGTCGATTCACAAAACAGCCAGTTCAATTACTTGGAGGTGGACCCTGCGACGGGCGAAGCCGAAATGAGGTATCACCTCGAGTTTTCCGCTCCCGATGGCCGGCGCTTTTACCTCGAGGGTAGAAAGTACATGCAGAGGGACACGACGGGGCAATTGCGAGGCGTGGCGGATGTCCTCCAGGATTACACCACGCTCTACGCTCACATCTACGAGCGCAAGGACGGCCAACCCGACACGCAAGTGGGCCTGGGCTACTTGAAGTTTAAGACCTTCGAGGATCTCGCCGCAGTTGGGAATCTGGTGGGATTCCTGGCTTCATTCCAGGTGACGGGCACGAGCGATCCCCTGCTCCAGATGCAAGCTCGGATGCGCTTTCTGGCCTTCACCGCGCAGTTCGTTCAACTCGAGTACGACCCACTGGCTCTGCCTATTGCCGGTTAGAGCCCGCGGGTCCCGAAGGGACCGAATATCATTAGCCGTAGGTGAAACCTACGGAAGGCGCATACAACGAGAGTCAATCAACCCCGAAGGGGTTGAAAGGAGGCATATTCGACCCCTTCCGGGGTCAGCAGGTGTTGAAGGGGGATGGCTATATTCCCGTAGGTTCCACCTACGGCTAATGATCTTAATGCCCTTCGGGCATTCACCGTTAACGAGGAGGATAATACATGCCACCGCTCACGGTCACAAACTGGTTTGGAGACCTGGTCTCGCACCCTCAGGTGGTCGTCGAGGCTCATTCCGCTGAGGACATCGTCGCGATTCTCAAGGATCCGTTGAAGTACCCCTCACCCGTACGCGCCATCGGCTCCAACCACTCCACGGCGCCTTGCGGCGTGGTGGAGGGTGGAACGCTCGTCCAGATGTCCACGATGAACCAGATCCGGCAGATTACGGCGGATGCGGTTACGGCCCAGGCCGGTGCAATCTACATCGACGTCGCCCAGGAACTCGAGAAGAAGAATCTGCAGTTCTACGTGAACACCGAGATTGGCAACCTCTCCCTGGGAAGCGCAGCCTGCTGTGGAACAAAAGATGGCTCCATGCCAGGTGAATATGGCCAAGTGGGCTCCTATTTGACACAGGTTGAGATGGTTCTCCCCTCCGGCGACATCCTTGAGGTTGACGAAAGCCAGCCCGAACTCTTGCAACAGATTCGCTCCAGCTATGGTTTATTGGGGATTGTGACCGCGGCCACCTTTCGCGTGCGTCCCATTCTCCCCATGGCGGTTTACCACGAAAACTTCAGCCTGGAAGATTTCGTGCGCGAGCTTCCCGATCTGATCGCCCGCAATGAGTCCATGATGTATTACGTTTTTCCATTCGACAATCTGATCACGGTGGAATTTCGGAAATACAACCCCGGCGCCTCGGGGTCTCCCAATCGCGTCATCTGGCCGCTGCGCAACTACCTATGGGGAACGACGGGGCCGGCTTTCTGCCGTCAAGTGACGGCGGAGATTTCCGATCCGGCCATCCGCTACGGAGTGATCGACGGCTTCTGCGCTATGTGGCGCTTCAAGCTCACAAACCTGATTCGCAGCGATTACACCATTGCCACCGACCAGATGATCCGCTATCCCGTGCCCGCCAACAATAGCAGTTACACGTTCAGCTTCTGGGCGTTTCCCGAATCCCGCTTTGCCGACGTCATGGCCGGGTATTTCAAGTTCTCGCGCGACTATTACCAGCAGAAGGGTTATCGCACGAATATGCTGAGCGTGGGCTACCGGGTGGCCCAAGATCAAAAGTCTTTGTTCTCTTATTCCTTTGACGGCAATGCCATGACGGTGGATCCGGTCTCCACGGCGAATCCAGGCTGGGAAGAATTTCTGGACGCCTACAACGAACTTTGCAGCAATCAAGGCGGGATTCCACTCTTCAATCAAACCGCCAGAGTTACAGCAGGGCAAGCCCAGAAGGGCCTGGGAGACCGGTTGAAGGTCTTTGCCAAGACAAGGAAAAACTATGACCCTCAAAACCGGCTCCTGAACGGCTTCTTCCGGGACGTGCTTGGCGCATGACGTAAACCATGGAAACTCGAAATCGCGCGCCACTCCTCATTGCTGTGTTCGCCGTACTGGGAGTCCTCTATCCGGTTTTGGGAATCCGGACCCCTCAAAGCACTCCCGCAATTCCCCAAGAGACCCTCCCAGACAAGTCCGAAAACTCGCAAGCAAAGCCCGTAAAGCCGGAATTCCCCAGTGCAGAGGATCTTGTTTCCAGCTTTCTCTTCAGCCGCGCGGGTGAGAAGGCGAACCCTGCGGACAAGGCTGCCAACCAGGCGTACGGCATCGAGTTTCTGATTGCCACCGTACCTGACCCTATCGATTCCCGGCTGCCCAACTTTTTCGACAGCTTTGCGGAATCGATCGGAAGCGCCGCGGAAGCCGCAGGTTACACCTTGGACCGTTTTGCTTTGCCTTGGATGGAGGAGGGTGACAAAGGCGAAAACGGACCTGCGCTCGGCCGCCATACCCTCGCGGAGTCTGTACCCGGCCTGATTCTTTTTCGTGACCCCAATACACGGATGCTCTTGCTGGTTTTTCTGGTGGGAGAAACGCCCACCACGGGAATTCACAAGCAGGCTATGTTTTCCGCTCTCGACCAGATGGCGCAGTTCTATCCCTGGGATCCCCAGCATGTGAAACTGCCACCGGGCTTACCCCAGATCAAGAGTCCAGGTCCCCTCGACACCTTGCGCGTGATGGGACCGGCATTTTCGGGCTCGGCGATTTCACTGCGCTTTGTGCTGGAAAGTTGGCTTGAGTCTCGAAATATTCCCAGCTTGCGATTTCGAATCATCTCCGGCACTGCCACGGCCATCGATGCCGATTGGCTCTCCCATGCGGGCCATGACCAAGTGAATTTTCACGCCACCGTGCCGCCGGATCGCGAGACTCTTCAAGCCGTTGCCTGCTACATTCAACACCTTGGCTATCGCCGCATCGCGATTCTCTCTGAGGGGAACACGGCATACGGGCAGAACCTGGCGCGTGATATCGCCGAAGGCAGAAAAGGGAGTAGCCAGTCCCAAATGCTTTGCCGGGACACTACAGAGGTCCCGGAAATTCTGGACCTTCCATTTCCGTTGCATATTTCGGAGCTGCGTGAGGCGTTTGTCCAAAAAACAAACACGCGGCAACAAACGGCGTCTGGAAGTGGAAGCGCCAAGCCCCCCTCCGCCCCCTTCACGCAGGCGGATACGACTGAACCACTAGAGGTCCTCCCCCCCTTTTCAGATCTGACTGTTCAGTCGGCAGAGTTAACGCTCTCGAACCTTCTCTCCACGATAGCGCGCGAGCAGTACAGCTATGTCGGGATTGTTGCCACCGATGTGCGCGACGCTACGTTTCTGGCTCGTGAAGTCCGGTTGCACGCTCCTGCCACGGTGCTCTTCACCCTCAACTCAGACCTTCTTTACGCTTATCCGGACGTAAACAGTGTCACGCGCGGCATGCTCGTCATTACTCCTTATCCGCTCTTCAATATCGAGCAGCTTTGGACCTACCCTTACCGGGGCGACAAAACTCGTCTCCAGTTCTCGAGTCAGGCCGCGGAGGGCGTTTACAACGCGACTTTGGCTCTCATGTGTCAAGAGGGCAAGATGGTCGATTACGGCCGACCCTTGCCGTGGCCCGCAGACGCCGCGCAACCAGCAACGCACAAACCCTCGCTCTGGGTGACGGCGATCGGGAACGGAGAAACTCTCCCCATCGACTTATTGAGGTGGGAAGATCGCAAAGGCTACACGTACTCGCCGCCTTCCGCCCAAGGGGCCGGCGATGCGCAGGCGGATGACGCTCGAAAGCCCAATGTGGGGCGTGGACTCTACAACGAAAATGCGGTCGTAGCGGTCATTATACTCAGCTTGCTCTTTTCCACCTTTTCGGTGCTGATTCTCAGCCAATACCGGCGATCCGGGAGGAGAGTAGGGCCGAATCGCATTTCTGTCCTGCTGGGGGATACTGCCTCTCCTGCTTATTGGTCCGAGGGCCGCCTCTACCTGCTTTGTTGTTGTGCTAGCTTGCTGACCTTCTACATTGTGGTCATGGCGGACTTTTGCCTTCCCCTCATTGCAGGCAGTGAGTTGCGCATCAGAATACGAACGACCCCAACACCTACGGTTGCAATCTTACTCTCTGTGGTAACGATTCTCCTCTTGCTATCAGCCACGCACGCACTCGTGGCAGCCTTCCGAGCGGCGCCCGCAGGCCAGAGAGGGTCTGCTCTCGAGGTGACGCTCTTTGCGCTGTTGGGCTTAGGGCTGGTTTTCATTCTCGCCGGGTTCCTGGCGGCCTCATGGTATGAGACTGTGAGGCGATATCCAGCCAGCGGCCTCTTCACTTTCCTCCGCTCCTTCGACATGGGAGGTGGGCTTTCGCCTCTCTTGCCGCTTGCCTGTGTCGCCACTGCGGCGTGCCTGTGGGCGTTGTGTTCCTTCCGCCGGCTTCGACTGATTGACATCTTGCGTGCATCGGGAAGCGTCGAGAAGAGCGATTCCTGGCTCAGTTTCTTGCCTTCGGAGGGACTTTCGTTCAACGTCGTTCGAGAACTCGAGAACAACATTAAGCACAATCTGGAAAGCGCCTCCGTGATTCCGGTGCTGGGGTACACGTTGCTGCTGGCCTTCGCGCTTTCGCTGGGACGCTACTTCTTTCATACGCGCTTGGTCCACGCCCTGGAAGCGCGGCCGTTCTACTGGATCTTTGAAGCGGCTTTTTTCATTGTTTATTGGGCTTTACTCATGGAGTTCCTGCGCCTGGTTTTTGCCTGGCGGAGTCTGAACCTGCTTCTGCAACGGCTTTCCTGGCATCCGATGCATGCTGCTTTCAAGCGTTATCACGAGCACTTTCCGAGCCGCGCGAAGATGAATCTGACCCGCCCGCCATCCAGGTTTGCGGCGCTCGAGTCCTCCGTCGAGCAGGCCGGCCGCCTGTTGCAAACTGCCAGGACGCTGATTCAGACTGCCGACACGGATCCGGACCTGCGCGAGGTGCTCCGGCAGTCAATTCCCGAGTGGGAAGCTCAAGTGCGCAGCGCGGAGTCCGAGCTTTACAAGGCTCTGAGACTGCGATGGACCGACCCATCGCAAGTCGAAAGTCATTCCGGGCTCGAGCCGGTTCACAAGAAACATGCCAACCGGCTGAGAGGAGATTGGCGACAGCCACTCGCTTCCCGTTGCCGCGCCCACCGCGCCCTGTTCCAACTCATGCAATCGCTGACAAAACCTATGGAAAAGCATTGGTCGTCCGGCCACGCGGAAAACGCTGCTGCCGCTGCCACAAAGTTCTTCGAGCAAGTAGAGGAGTTTATCGTCACCCGGGTTGTCAACTTCCTGGCGGTCGTCTTTCCGTCGCTGCAGAATCTCGGATACTTCGTGCTCGTCGGGTTGTTGCTGATGCTCCTGGCCGTCACGTCTTACCCTTTCCAACCAAGGAATGAATTCCTACTCTTCAATTGGGTCGTGATTTTGTCCTTTGTCGGTACAGCATTCTGGATCTTCGTGCAGATGGACCGCGACACGGTCTTGAGCCTCTTAAACGGGGCCGATCCCGGCCAGCTCAATATCAGCCGTGAGCTGGTGCTGCGGATTTTTCTCTACGTCGGAGCCCCGCTGCTGGCTCTGTTCGGCGCGCAGTTTCCCGAAAGCGTGGGAAAGATCATCTCGATATTCACAGCCGCCCAGGGCAGTCCTTGAGTGGTATAGTTCTTGGTTATGGTTGCGAAACTGGCGAAGCCGCAACCTGCCGAACATGAGCGAACCAGCGCGCGACATCCTGCACTGCATCGGTAACACCGCTTTATTGGCTCTGCGCAACATCGTGCCCGCAAACGGCTCCCGCATTCTGCTGAAATTGGAAAGCGAAAATCCCACCGGCAGCGAGATCGAGGGCTTTGTCCAAAGCGTGGGTACCGCGGCATCCCTGCGGGGTATCGGAGAAGCCTTGCGCTGCCATAAGAAGCGGATCCGAATTGTTGCCGTCGAACCTTCGGAATCTCCGGTTTTGTCGGGCGGCCCGCCAGGCGCTCACAAGATTGATGGGGTCGGAGCGGGCTTTGTCGTACCGCTCTGGCGGAGGGATCTTGCCGATCAGATTGATCGGGTCTCCACGACAGACGCTACGGCCATGGCGTTTCGGCTGGCCCGCGAAGAAGGCCTTTTTGCGGGGACCTCCACCGGCGCCAATGTCATCGCCGCTTTGCGACTCGCTGAACAACTGGGACCCGGCGCGACTGTCGTCACGATCATGTGCGATACCGGGATGAAATATCTCAGGACCTACGGAGCTAAGCTGAGCGAACAAGCATGAGATAACCTGAAGTCCGCCGCCCTGACCCGGCGGGCACATTACTGCACGACGGTCACGCGGGAGATTTCTGCGTCGCAGCGTGGGACGGATCACCCTCTTTTGGAGCTCTCATCCAACGCGAGCTGTTTCGGAGGAACACCAACCCATCGTTCATGTTCGACCCCACGGGCAACTTCTTCTAGGTGTGCAACCCGTTCGCCGACGCCATCACCACTTTCCGCCGCAATCGGACGACGGGCGCGCTCGCGTTCACCGGTCAATACACTCCAGTAGGCAGCCCGGCATCTATTATTTTCCTTGGTAAGGAGGTACCAGTTCCGAGCAGACAAGCCGCAGAGTCTCTCTCGGTCAACCCTGAAGAGGTTGATTGTGGCTATGGTCCAGCGCGTTGGGACCACTAATGACGCGTCGGAGGCGCCTGTCGCGAATATCCGGCCGGCGCCTCGAACAGGGCGGGATCAGGTTCTCGACGGACAAGGTTGAGGAGTTCGATCACTTGCTGCCCAAAGCGCGGGTCGCTCCTCCGCCGCAATAGATCGACTCCCAGTCGCTCTGAATACCAGCACTCATCGACGGACACAATTCTCTCCGCATTGCCAAACATTCCCGACGGAAAGGTGTGCGTGGTTCGTCTTCCCCACACTCCAACACCTGCAATCTCCTGAGTGCCGAGTTTCTCGTTTTTGATGCTTTCTCCAGCGCGCGTCGCCTTGAGGGTCCGATAATCCGTCGGGTCGTAGTTGGTCGGTCGTACTATAGGCCTGGTTATAACGTTATGGTCCTGCGGGTCGATGTGTATTCTTCGCCCTTTGACGGGATCGTAGATATTCACGTAATAGATAGGGTGGTCAACGTCCTCAGTCCAAGGAAGGTGCTGTTCCTGGTAAATGCGCCCCTTGCTGTCTCGCGCGATCCGGTCCTCCACCGTGCGGATCTTCTTCGTTCCGTCCGGCAAGACCTGGGTGAGCGTGGTTCGGGCCGTGGCGGTGAACGGTTTCCCTTTCAGTTCACTGATTCCAATCTCGGCCGGCATGATGACCCTCATGCCTTGCGCCCCCATGCCGAGCCCGAATCCTAGAATGGCGATCGCGCAGCACAATGCGGTTCTCATAAGAGCAGATGTTAGCACGGAGCCGGCATTTCGGTCCCTATCATGCCCTCAACGGTGATTTCCCCCAGTCCAATGATGGCGGGACCACGGAGGCCCCTAAGAAAGCGCAAAGTGGTCCACAGGCGCGACTATTATCCTCCGCAAGGGCCTACGCGAGTGAGGATTCACGTGCCATCCAAGAGCCGCGGAGGAAGCCAAACTGCGGCTACCTGCGCGTTACGCCGTTTCCTACGCGCCAGAACCCGGCGCGCGGCTAAGCTGCTGCGTTTTCGGAAGCATTCCCGCCATTACGGTCTACGTTCGTTGCTGCCTGGTACATTTTGTCGCTGCCTGCCTCTGGTGCATTTCCCTTTGTTTTCTTAGACATTCCCGGTTTGTTCCGTGAATTTTCATGTTCCGGCGCCTCGGGCGTCCCCGGCTCCTCATACGGAGTGTCTATCCCTAGCGTTGGATCGATGTCTTCCATCTCGGAGTCTTTGCCCGCTTTCAAACCGGCCTCTACCATCAGAACGTTGAGCGAGTCGTCGATATGATTTTTGCGCATGCCTAGGATGATTTTCACCTTGCGGTCAATCGAGCGGTCCAGCGAGCCTTCCTGGCGCAGCATCATGCGCCACGTGTCGCCCGCCGGAGCCAGGCAGGCGTCCCGCTCGATGGCGGCCTTCTCCGCGTTCAGCTTCTCGGCGTATTCGAATTCCTGCTTGAGGGCAGCGATTTCCTCATCCAGCAGGCGGAGAAGTTCCCGGAGATCGTTCTCGCGCGCCTGCGGGGTCGCGCCTTGCTGTTGCTCGCCGGCCTCGCTCAAGTCCGAGAGGAGGCGGAGCAACCTCGCAATGCGAGCCACCCGCCAGCCCATCATGCCCCGGTAAAGGCGTTCCATTGTCGATTGGTGATTGGCGATTGCTGACTGTCCATTGCCGATTTTCGATTGCCGATTGTCGATTGCTGACTGTCCATTGCCGATTTTCGATTGCCGATGGTCGATTGCCTGCGCTACCAGGCATCGAATAACTCCCAACGTGGACAGAATCCTTCTCAGCCGCACCCCCGGATCATTGTATTCCGGCACGGCGACCTCGAGCATTTCCTGGTACCTGGGATCGAAGGTAGCGTTGGCCAGCTCGATCTCCCGCCGGTGCTGCCTCTCTTCCACCTCCTGCAAGGCGCGGCGCATCACCCCCGTTTGCATGCGCTCCAGCCTCCCGCGCCGCCAGTACAGCTTGGCCAAGTCTTCGATCTGTCTCTCCCAAAGCGTGTCTCCGGGACCGTAGGTGGTCATAAGCTGCTTTTCGAGGGCTTCGAACTCCTTGGGATCTTCGCCCAGGGCCAGCATGGCAAGCTGGTGGTTCTGGGCGGCGGAGTAGAAGCCGTGCTTGAGGGCATTCATCTTCACATTCTCTTTGCCTGCCGGGCTGCGGGGTCCGGTGGCATGCTGGGCGTTGTGGCGGAAGGCCTGGAGGAGTTCCGGAGTAAGTTCCGGTGGTTTACGTAAAGACATAGTTTCTCCTTGGTAAGGTTGGATGGTGGAGGAAGGGTCCTTCCTCGAAGGGTAAGCACGTTCACACATATAGGCTATACAATAGGCTCTGTGACTTGTCAAGTGAAAAATGCGAGGAAAATGTGAGGCAAAATGTCAAGCGGGCTAGGCCATGCAGGCAGGAGTCAGGATTCAGGAGTCAGGAGGCAAAATTCAGGAGGCAGGAGGCAGGAGAGTCGGGAACGGAATTCCGAATTCCGCATTCCGAATTCCGAATTTCGTTTTTCGCTTTTCGATTTTCAGCTCAGTCAGGAGTCAGAAAAACCTTACGCAATGGGTTCCCCGCCTTGTTAAGGAGGGGTTAGGGGTGGTTGACCGGGACGCGACGCTGCCACCCACCACGCCCATAGGCGTTAAGATAAGCTGGGTCCCGAAGGGACCCAAGATCATTAGCCGTAGGTGAAACCTACGGGGGGCAGCAGCGCAAGTCATCATCCAACCCCGAAGGAGTTGAAGCCGGACCTATTCGACCCCTGCGGGGTCGCGGGCGAGCTGAGGGGCTGGCATCTGGTCCGTAGGTTTTACCTAGGGCTAATGATGTTAATGCCCTTCGGGCATTAAATATCCACCGTGTCCGCCTTATCTTAACGCCT
>Ga0326727_10005053_pt1 | contig 38312 bp, 32 predicted proteins | sample MB2enrmetagenome_FD_207643 | JGI IMG/M metagenome (GOLD analysis project Ga0326727, IMG submission 207643) | Lab enriched peat soil microbial communities from McLean, Ithaca, NY, United States - MB29MY | ecosystem: Environmental > Terrestrial > Soil > Wetlands > Peat | place: USA: New York... | reverse complement strand
AGCCGACGTGCAGCGAGGGCGCGGTGCAGTCGAAGCCGATATAGCCGACCAGCGCGCCGCTCGCCGCCTTGTCGTCGAGGCCGGCGAGGTCCGAGCATTGGTGGACGAAGCCGCGCTCGACAAGCACGCGCAGGAAATCGGATCGGGGCTGAAACGCGTCGCTCACGTAAGGCTCCTCGGCCGGAATTGGCGCGAGGTTTAGGGACAAGGGCGGGGATATGCAACCAGCCTATCTTGAGGCGAGCTTGCGCGGCCGCCCGCCCTTGCGGCCGTTGGCGCGCGCGGCGGCGGCTTGGGGGGCGATTTTATTCTTGACGGGACCAGCACCAAATAACGATCAGTTTGAGCGCGGCGACCGAAATCCGGCAAGTATCCAGCCAACAATTAACAGCGCACACCCCAAGAGGACGGGGAGCGCAAGAACGTCGACAAGCCGGAATTGTTCGTCAGCCATTTTGGCTGGATGTGGCCCTGCAATACCAAGGGCCTCTCGCGCTGGTCGAGGCACGGATGCCCATTCCTACCAAGTAGACCCGACAGTTCCCGCTACCCATATTACGGACATCGCGGCCTAAAGCCGAAATATACCCCGACGCCAATTCATCAAGATCGGCCGTCCCTACGCTTGAACCCGCGCTTTCCTTGCTTTGCCTTTGTCCTCGGCTTGGGGTAGGGCTTTCTACCCGGCCGCTCCACCGGCAATTCTACGGGGCGATCAACGAAAAATCCAGGAGGAATCGCGCGCGCTGGGGCGGCGACTTCCGCCTCTTGCTTCGTCTTGGCGAGCGTGCGCGCGAGGCCGCCGCTCCTGCCGAGCAGGCCGGCCATCCAGCGAGGCGACCCGAACACGCCTTGCAGCAGCGCCGGCAGATAGAGGTCTGCGTCGAGCCTCGGCCAGTGCAGGCCGAGGCCGGACGGGGTGATTTCGATCGCCGCCAGATCGGCCGGCTTGGCGTCGGCCAATCCTTCGGCCAGATGCGGCGGGAAGGCCAGTTCCAGGCCGTTGCTCAGGGCGACCATGATGCGCGCAACGCGGCGGTCGTAGCGCGCCGCGATTGCCCGCGGCGACGATTCCATGCGTTCGCGCATGCGCTGTTCCGCCTGTTGGATCGCGGCGTCAGAGGCTTCCACGGATCGTCTCCCATTGCGCGCATAGGGTTGGAATATGGGCCACGATGTTGTTGGCGATGTTGCGTATCTCGTGTCCGCTGAACCCGTAGCTTTCGCGCAGTTCCGCCGGCCCCTCTGGGCAATTGAGCAAGATCACGGCTTCGCCTTTCGCGCCGATGACGTGCACATGAGGCGGCGGGTGATCGTTGGGATAGATCGTGACCCTCAAGCCGTCGATGCGCAGGATCGTTGGCATGGCGCAGTATGACGGAAACCCAAGCGATTTGGAACTGCCAACGGCCGGAAATCTCGCAGTCGACTTAGGCAACGAGCCGAGGGTTGCGCACTATCCGTCGCGAAAGTTCCGACGTCGCCAGTTCGCTCTTGTTCTGAAATCGGCGACGGAGCAGGTTCGGCCCGAAGGGAAGCGCGAGGCGGGCCGGCGCGAAAGAGGGACGGGCGAAATGAACGAACTCGACGCGATCATCTTGTCGCACGCGAGCAACGAATGGCAAAAGGTCGCGAAGATCGCTGGGCAGGCGATGGAAGAACCCGAAATCGCGTTCATTGACGATAGATTCGATACCATCGTCGCGCGCATTCGCGATCTCGTCGCTCGTGGGCGCCTTGAGGCGAAGGGGGATGTGGGGCGTCCGCGATTCAGCGAGGTGCGACTGCCCGCCCGCCCCGGCGAAGACGAACTCATCGCGCGCTATTTCGCGCCGCTCGCCGGCGCGGCCGGGCTCGGGCTTAACGACGACGTCGCGCTCGTCGAGCCGCCCGCGGGCCGGGAGCTGGTCCTCACCACCGACGCGCTGGTCGCGGGCGTGCACTTCTTCGCCGACGATCCCGCCGGCGCCGTCGCGCGCAAGGCGCTGCGGGTCAATCTTTCCGATCTCGCCGCCAAGGGGGCCGAGCCGACCGGCTTTCTCATCGCTCTGGCGCTGCCCGGCGACTGGACCGCGCGCTGGCTCGAGGCGTTCGCCGCCGGGCTCGGCGCGGACGCGGCGCTCTACCGCTGTCCGCTGATCGGCGGCGACACGGTGAAGACGCCGGGGCCGCTGACGATCGCCGTCACGGCGCTCGGCGCGGTGGAAAAGGGCCGCATGGCGGCGCGTTCCGGCGTCAGACCGGGCGATCGGCTGTACGTCTCGGGCGTGATCGGCGACGCCGCGCTCGGATTGCGGCTGCGGCTGGGGCTGGGGCCCGAACTCGCTCGCGAGCATCGGCGCCATCTCCTCGATCGCTACCTGTTGCCGCAGCCGCGTCTGGCGCTGGCGCCGGCGATGGCGGCCTACGCGCACGGCGGCATGGACGTCTCCGACGGCTTCGTCGGCGATCTGACGAAAATGTTGCGCGTCAGCGGCGTCTCCGCGCGCGTCGAGCTCCAGCGCCTGCCGCTTTCGCCCGCCGCGCGGGCGGCGATCGCGGCCGATCCCGCGCTCTTCGACGTTGCCGCGACCGGCGGCGACGACTATGAACTCCTCGCCGCCGTCGCGCCGGAAGGAAGCGCCGCGTTCGAGGCGGCGGCGGCGGCGGCCGGCGTCGCCGTCACGCTCGTCGGCGAGGCGTTCGCCGGCGCGGGGCCGCCGCGGTTCATCGGCCGCGACGGGCGCGAGGCGGCGTTCGCGCGCGGCGCGTTCAGCCATTTCTAGAGACGGCGCGAGGGGAATTTTCGCCAGTGACCATCGACGCGCACGCCATCACCGCCCGTTTCCTCATCGCTTGCGCGCTGGCGCGCGCGGCCGGCGAAATCGCCAAGCGGCGCTTTCTGCGTCGCGATTCGTTCACGATCGGCTTCAAGGGCCCGCAGGACTACCTCACCGAAGTCGACTGCGAGATCGAGCGCTTCGTCGCCGCGCGCCTGCATGAGGCCTTCCCCGGCGACGGCTTCATCGGCGAAGAGGGCGAGGGCCGCGTCGGCCAGGCCGGCTCGCCGATCTGGGTGGTCGATCCGATCGACGGCACCGCGAATTTCGCCCGCGGCGCGCCGCACTTCTGCGTCTCGATCGCCGCCGTGCTCGAGGGCGAGGTCGAGATCGGCGTCATCTACGATCCGATGGCCGACGAATTGTTCGCTTGTCGACGCGGCGCCGGCGCGACGCTGAACGGCGAGCCGATTTGGGTTTCCTCGACGGTCGATCTGAAGGCCGCCGCGATCGAGGTCGGCTGGCACTTGCGCAGCGGCGCCGAGGCGGCCGCCGGCCTGTTCGACCGCATCGTCAGGACGGGGGCGGCGCCGGCGCGGTCGGGCTCGGCGGCGCTGGGCCTGGCCTATGTCGCCGCCGGGCGGGGCGACGGCTATGTCGAGAACCATGTCCGCGCCTGGGACTGCCTGGCCGGCGTCGCGCTGGTGCGCGAGGCGGGCGGCTACGTCAGCGACTTCCTCGCCGGCGAGGGCCTGCGCGAGGGCAATCCGCTTATCGCCTGCGCGCCCGGCGTGAAGGACGCGCTGATCGAGGCTGCGGCGATCAAGGGGCTCGTTCTTTGACCAAGGGCGGGATCGCGCCGGCGGCCGCAGCCGAATCCCGATTGCCGGCGGCGCCGCCATGCCTTAGCGCTGATCGCCCGTCGGCGACGCTCGACGGAAAACCCGCTGTGGAGATTGAAATGACTCATCGCCTATTGACGTCCCTCGGCTTGTTCGGCGGCCTGATCGCCGCGCCGGCCCTGGCGGAATCGTACAAGTTCACGCTGCACAACGAATCGAAATACGCGATCACCGGCTTCCAGACTTACGAGGACGGCAAGTGGAGCACTTGGAGCGGCGTCAGCGTCGCTCCTGGGGAATCGGAAAATATGGACTGGAATTCGGACGAGGGCGATTGCGTCGTGCCGTTCCGCATCATCTACAAGGACATCGAGACGGAGCAGTATAAAGTCGACTGGTGCAAGATCAGCAATATTCGAGTTCACGACGACAGCGTGACCGCGGACTGACAATCGAATATTTCGCGGCGGCTCCGGGCGGCCGCCGCGGCGGATTGCGGCGTGACTCGGAGGATGCCTGCCGCTAAACAGCCGCGGCCGACGTCGCGAACGCGCAGGGAAGTCGGCCGCGCAACGCTCCGGATCCAACTCATGACCGCCCAAACGCCGTCCGCGAGGCCCGCCGCCTTCGTCCTCGACGGCAAGGCCATAGCCGAGGAAATCGTCGAGCGCGTCGCCGCCGAGGCGCGCGCGCTGGCGGCGCGCGGCGTCAAGCCGGGGCTGGCGGTGGTTCTGGTCGGCGAGGACCCGGCGAGCCAGGCCTATGTCGCCAGCAAGGGCAGGGCGGCGCTCGCCTGCGGCTTCCACTCGGTCCAGCGCACCCTGCCCGCCGAGACGAGCGAGGACGCGCTGCTGGGGCTGATCGAACGGCTGAACGCCGACCCGGCGATCCACGGCGTGCTGGTGCAATTGCCGCTGCCGAAGGCGATCTCCGCGACGCGCGCGGTGGAGCGAATCGACCCGCGCAAGGACGTCGACGGCCTCCATCCCCTCAACGCCGGCCTCATCGCGACCGGCGCATCGGATCGCGCGCTCATTCCCTGCACGCCGGCGGGCGCGATGATTTTGATCGACCGCGCCTGCGCGGCGCTCGGAGAGACGCTCGAAGGCAAGGAGGCCGTCGTCATCGGCCGTTCCAACCTGGTGGGCAAGCCGATCGCGCAACTTCTGCTCCAACGCAACTGCACGGTGACGATCGCCCATTCGCGCACCCGCGACCTTCCCGCCGTCGCGCGTCGCGCCGACGTGCTCGTCGCCGCGGTCGGCAAGGCCGAAATGGTGCGCGGCGATTGGGTGAAGCTCGGCGCGATCGTCGTCGACGTCGGCGTCAACCGCGTGGCGGGGCAGAGGCTCGACGCCAAAGGCAGGCCGAAGACGCGCCTGGTCGGCGACGTCGCCTACGCGGAAGCCGCCGCGCGCGCCGGCGCAATCACCCCCGTGCCCGGCGGCGTCGGCAGGATGACGGTCGCCATGCTGATGGCCAACACGCTGATCGCGGCGCGCCGCGCGGCGGGAATCGAGGCGCCGAAGTTCTAGCGCCGCTCGCCCTCGCCCCAACCCCTCTTCCGCAAACAGGCGAGGGGCCTGGCGACGGCGCCGGCTCCTTCTCTCGCTCGAAGGAAAAGGCGGCCGGAGAGGGCGGCGCTGCGGCGAAAAAGCGCAGGCGGCTTGGCGATCGCTGGAAGGCGCGCGCGGCCGCCCGTCTCGGTGCCTTTCTTCTCGCTTCCCCGCGACAAATCCGCGCTGCCGCGTTGCGGCGGGTCGCGGATTCTGGCAAGACGGCGCCCGAAGCGATCGGCGCGCGACGCGCCGCGCAACCTAGGCCACTGGGGGCCGAACGTCATGACTTTGAGCCTGATACTGTTATGCGGCCTGCTGTCGCTGGTCTACGGCGGCTGGACCGTCAGCCGAGTGATGGCGGCCGACGCCGGCACGCAGCGCATGCAGGAGATTTCCGCCGCGGTGCGCGAGGGCGCGCAGGCCTATCTCAAACGGCAGTACACCACCATCGGCGCGGTCGGGATCGTGGTCTTCATCGCGCTCGGATTGCTGATTTCCTGGGTGGTGGCGATCGGCTTTCTCATCGGCGCGGTGCTCTCCGGCTCGGCCGGATTCATCGGCATGAACGTCTCGGTGCGCGCCAACGTGCGCACCGCGCAGGCGGCGACGCAATCGCTGGGCGCCGGCCTCGACATCGCCTTCAAGTCGGGCGCGGTCACCGGCATGCTGGTCGCCGGCCTCGCCCTGATCGGCGTCGCCGGCTATTTCTGGGTCCTGACCGGGCCGCTCGGCTATGCGATCTCGGATCGCGTGGTGGTCGACGCGCTGGTCGCGCTCGGCTTCGGCGCCTCGCTGATTTCAATCTTCGCCCGTCTCGGCGGCGGCATCTTCACCAAGGGCGCCGATGTCGGCGCCGACCTGGTGGGCAAGATCGAAGCGGGCATTCCCGAGGACGATCCGCGCAACCCCGCCACGATCGCCGACAACGTCGGCGACAACGTCGGCGACTGCGCCGGCATGGCCGCCGACCTGTTCGAGACCTACGCGGTGACGGTGGTGGCGACGATCGTGCTCGCCTCGATCTTCTTCGCCGGCGCGCCGAACCTCGAGGCGATGATGCTGTACCCGTTGGCGATCTGCGCCGCCTGCATCGTCACCTCGATCGTCGGCACCTTCTTCGTCAAGCTCGGCGCCAACAATTCGATCATGGGCGCGCTTTACAAAGGCCTGATCGCCACCGGCCTTCTGTCGGTCGTCGGCCTCGCCGTGGCGACGCATTTCGTCGTCGGCTGGGGCGAAGTCGGAATCGTGGCGGGCAAGTCGGTGACCGGCGCGAACCTGTTCGTCTGCGGCATCGTCGGCCTGGTCATCACCCTCCTCATCGTCGTCATCACCGAATATTACACCGCCAGGGGCAAGCGCCCGGTCAACTCGATCGCGCAGGCAGCCGTCACCGGCCACGGCACCAACGTCATCCAGGGCCTCGCGGTGTCGCTCGAATCGACGGCGCTGCCGGCGCTGGTCATCGTCGCCGGCATCCTCGCGACCTACCAGCTCGCCGGCCTGTTCGGCACCGCGATCGCGGTGACGACGATGCTCGGCCTGGCCGGCATGATCGTGGCGCTCGACGCCTTCGGCCCGGTCACCGACAACGCCGGCGGCATCGCCGAAATGGCGGGCCTGCCCAAGGAAGTGCGCCAGTCGACCGATGCGCTCGACGCGGTCGGCAACACCACCAAAGCGATCACCAAGGGCTACGCAATCGGCTCGGCGGGCCTCGGGGCGCTGGTGCTGTTCGCCGCCTACACCAACGACATCAGGCATTTCATCGACACCGGGGTGCCTTATTTCAAGGACGTCGGCGCGATCGATTTCGGTCTCGCCAACCCTTATGTCGTCGCCGGCCTGATCTTCGGCGGCCTCATCCCCTATCTGTTCGGCGGCATCGCGATGACCGCGGTCGGCCGCGCGGCGGGCTCGGTGGTGATGGAGGTTCGCCGGCAGTTCAAGGAAATGCCGGGGATCATGCAGGGGACGCAGCGTCCCGACTACGGCCGCGCCGTCGACATGCTGACCAAGGCGGCGATCCGGGAAATGATCGTTCCCTCGCTGCTGCCGGTGCTTACGCCTTTCGTCGTCTATTTCGGCGTGCTGGCGATCTCCGGCTCCAAGGCCTCGGGCTTCGCCGCGCTCGGCGCCGCGCTGCTCGGCGTCATCGTCAACGGCTTGTTCGTCGCCATCTCCATGACCTCGGGCGGCGGCGCCTGGGACAACGCCAAGAAGAGCTTCGAGGACGGCTTCGTCGACAAGGACGGCGTCAAGCACATGAAGGGCTCGGAGGCGCACAAGGCGTCGGTGACCGGCGACACGGTCGGCGACCCCTACAAGGACACCGCCGGCCCCGCGATCAACCCGCTGATCAAGATCATCAATATCGTCGCGCTGCTGCTGCTGGCGATCCTCGCGCAGCACTGAGGGGGCGCGGGCAGACGCGACTTCGAGGGCGGGGCTCGGCCCCGCCCTTTGCCGCCCCTGTCGGGCCGATCGTCGTCAATGCGGCGAATTGCCGCGCGGCGGGACGGCGCGTCGTCTCTTAGAGCGTTTCTAAACACGGATTGGGCGCTACGGACCCTGCCGCGGGCCAGGGACCCATCATGCTCGGAATTGGCGACAAGCCGCCTCATTTCTCGGTCGTCGGCGTCAAGTCGAAGTTTCATTTTCCCGAGGAGAACGGCCGGAGCGCGTTCGAGACGCTGACCGAGGCCAGCTTTCCCGGCAAGCGGAAGGCGATCTTCTTCCATCCCGGGATTTCACCTTCGTCCGCCCGACCGAGATCGCCGAACTCGCGCGCCTGGGCCGGGAATTCGCCGACCGCGACGCGGCGGCGCCGGGCGGTTCGACCGACAACGAGCGCGTTAGACTCGCCCGACGCGCGGGAATCGAGACGCCGCGCGCGCAAAGCCGCGCCCTCAGGAGAAGCGCAACAGGCCGGTCATGATGTTGCGCAGGAAGCTCGGCTCCGCCCCGCCGGTCGGGGTCGTGCGCGAGACGAAGTCGAACACCTTGCCGTCCTGCATGCCGTACTTGGCGATGCGGTCGACCTTGCCGCTCTTGTCGAAATAGATCGCCAGCACGCTCTGGTCGGTCATCTTCGGCGGCATGAACGCGAGCGGGCGCGCCATCTTCTGGCCGATGTAATACCAAGCGTCGCCGCCCACCGTCGACGTCGTCGAGGGCGTGCCCATCAGCGCCAGCGCCTGGGGTTTGGTCGTCTCGCCGACCTTGAGCTGATCGAGGGTTTGCTGATCGACCTGATAGCCGCGGTCGAAGTCGCCGTCGTAGCCCATGCATCCGCTCAACGCGGCGCCGAGAGCGAGGACGCCGGCGAAGGCCGCGAGGCGATGACGCAGGGAATTGGGGCTCGGCCGCATGGGCGTTCTCCGCTTCGATGAGAAGCTTTTCTGCTTGCCAGATGGCGTCGCGATGCCTAACCCGAGGCGCTGACGAAAAGCAAGGCGTCGCATGATCCTCGCCCGCTGGCGCGCCCGGCGCGCCAACCGCATCCTGATTGAACAGATTCACGGCGAGATCGTGGCGGCGGCGCGCGCTCCCGCCCTTTATACGCGTTTGGAGGTCGCCGACAGCCTCGAGGGCCGCTTCGAAATGGTCGCCTTGCACGCCGGACTGGTGATGCGCCGCCTCGGCGAACTCGGCGAAGTCGGCGCCGAGATCGCGCAGGACCTCGTCGACTGCGTCTTCCGCCATTTCGAGGACGCGCTGCGCGAAATGGCGGTCGGCGACGCTGGCGTCGCCCGGCGCATGAAGCGCATGGCCGCGGCCTTCTACGGCCGCAACCGAGCCTACGGCGAGGCGCTGGCCGCGCGCGACGCCGAGGCCCTGGCGACGGCGCTGGCGCGCAACGTCTACGGCGCGAGCGAGGTCTCGGGGGCGCCGCGCTCGCGCGACCTCGCCGCTTACGCCCTTGGCGCCGCGCTGGCGCTCGAGCGCGAGGAGATCGACGCTTTTTCCAGCGGCCGGTTCGGTTTCCCTGCAGCGTTGGGAGAGACGCGATGACGAGCGAGGCGTTGTTCAGCCGCCCGGTGCGGGTCGAAGCGTTGCCCAAAGACGGGCTCGCCCAGACGATCGAGGCCAATGCGGCCGAGCGCGCGGCTCTGGCCGAACTCAATCGTCTGCCCGCTATCGCCAAGCTCACCGCGACGTTCACGCTGCGTCCCGCAGGACGGGCCGGCGTGCGCGTTTCCGGCGTCGTCCATGTCGAGCTGACGCAAACCTGCGTCGTCTCGCTGGAGCCGTTCGCGGCCACGCTCGACGAACCGGTGGACGTGCGCTTCGCGCCGAGCGCCGAACGAGGCGGGGCGCGGCGCGGCGCGTCCGGCGCCTCCGCCGAGACGATCCTCATCGACGCGGAGGACGCGCCCGACCCGATCGTCGACGGGCGGATCGATCTCGGCGCGCTGGCGGCCGAGTTCATGGCGCTGGGGCTCGATCCCTATCCGCGCAAGCCCGGCGCCGCCTTCGCGCCGCCGGCCGAGGAAGTCGGCGGCGCGTCCTCGCCGTTGCAGGCGCTGGCGGGCGCCGCAACAAAGAAGAGCTGATCGGGCGCGCAAGTCCGTCGCGGCGCCGTTCGACGCCGGCGCGCGGCCGCATTTTCGCCAAACCGGCCCTCCTTGGTTCCGCGTCATTGCCTTGCGCGACGAAGCCGCTATTGTCCCGCGCGCCGGCGGGTTAAGGCGCAGTCAGGATAGAAACTTGAATGAACAAGGACGTTCGCATAGCGCTCGACGCGATGGGCGGGGACCACGGGCCATCCGTCGTGCTGAACGCCGCGGCGATCGCGCTCGTGCGCCGGCCCGACGTCGAATTCATCCTGTTCGGCGACGAAAAGGCGATCGCGCCGCTGCTGACCGCCTATCCCGCGCTCGCGCGCAAGTCGCGCATCGTCCATTGCGAAGTCGCCGTGAAGATGACGGACAAGCCGAGCCAGGCGTTGCGTTTCGGGCGGCGCGCGTCCTCGATGTGGCTGGCGATCGATGCGGTCAAGCGGGGCGAGGCCGATTGCGCGGTCTCAGCGGGCAACACCGGCGCGCTGATGGCGATGGCCAAAATATGCCTGCGCACGATGGCGCAGATTGAGCGCCCGGCGATCGCCGCGATGTGGCCGACGCTGCGCGGCGAATCGATCGTGCTCGACGTCGGCGCGACGATCGGCGCCGACGCCGAGCACCTCGTCGATCTGGCGATCATGGGCGCGGCGATGGCGCGCATCGTGTTCGACATCGACAGCCCGACCGTCGGCCTGCTCAACGTCGGCGTCGAGGAAATCAAGGGCATCGAGGAGGTCAAGGCCGCCGGCCGCGTCCTGCGCGAGACGGCGTTGCCGCACATGCGCTACCACGGCTTCGTCGAGGGCGACGACCTCGGCAAGGGGACGGTGGACGTCATCGTCACCGAAGGTTTCGCCGGCAATATCGCGCTCAAGACCGCCGAGGGGACCGCCAAACAGATCGGCCAATACTTGCGCGACGCGTTGAACCACAGTTGGGCGTCCCGCCTCGGATATTGCCTGGCCCGCGACGCGTTTCGCGCCCTGCGCGAAAAAATGAATCCGGCGCGCGTCAACGGCGGGGTGTTCGTCGGCCTTGACGGCGTCGTCATCAAGAGTCATGGCGGGGCGGACGCCGAGAGCTACGCCGGCGCGATCGAGGTCGGCTACGAGATGGTTCGTCAAGAGTTGCTCGGCAAAATCCGCGAGATGATCGCCCAGGCCAATGAAGCGCGCGCCCCGGCCGCGACGGCGACGGCCCCGGCCCCGTGAAACCTCATGCGCCTTCGGAGGCCTCCGCTTTCATGAAGCCGACGACCATTCGCTCAGCCGTGCGCGGCGTCGGCGCCTATCTGCCGTCACGGGTGATCGGCAACGCCGAGATGGCGACGATGGTCCACACCACCGACGAATGGATCGCCCAGCGCACCGGCATTCGCCAGCGTCACATCGCCGCGGAGGGCGAGACCACTTCGGCGCTCGCCGTCAAGGCCGCCGCGGCGGCGCTGGCCGACGCGGGGCTCCGCCCCGCGGACATCGATCTCGTCATCGTGGCGACCTCGACGCCGGACTACACCTTTCCGGCGGTGGCGACCCAGGTGCAGGCCCATCTCGGCGTCGCGCACGGCGTCGGCTTCGATTTGCAGGCGGTTTGTTCGGGCTTCGTCTTCGCGGTGGCGACGGCCGACAAATTTCTCGTTTCCGGTTCGCACAAGCGCGCGCTGGTGATCGGCGCCGAGACGTTCTCGCGCCTCCTCGATTGGAGCGACCGCACGACCTGCGTGCTGTTCGGCGACGGCGGCGGCGCGATCGTGCTGGAAGCCGTCGCCAGCGACGGGGCGGCCTCCTCGCCCGGCGTCATATCAACGCAATTGCGCTCCGACGGGCGCCATCGCTCCAAGCTCTATGTCGACGGCGGCCCCTCGAGCACCAAGACGGTCGGGCATCTGCGCATGCAGGGCCGGGAAGTCTTCAAGCACGCCGTCTGCATGGTCGCCGACGTCGTCGAGGCTTGCTTCGAGGAGGCCGGCGTCGGTGCCGCCGACATCGACTGGTTCGTGCCGCATCAGGCCAACCTGCGCATCATCGAAGCTTCCGCCGACAAGCTCGGCGTGGCGCGCGAGAAGGTGGTGGTCACCGTCGACCGGCACGCCAATACTTCGGCCGCCTCGATTCCCTTGGCGCTCGACGTCGCGGTCAGGGACGGCCGCATCAAGAAGGGCGACCTGGTGATGATCGAGGCGATGGGCGGCGGCTTCACCTGGGGCGCCGCGCTGATCCGCTGGTGAGCGCCATGCGCGCCGCGCAGGTTGAGATCGCCCAATTGAGCGAAGCGGAGATCGAGGCCGCCGTCGCGCTGTGGGAGGAGGGCGGGCTGGTCCGTCCCTGGAACGATCCGCGCGCCGACATCCGGCTCGCGCTGGCGGGGCCGAGTTCGACGGTGCTGGCCGCACGCGCCGGCGCGCGCCTCGCCGCGACCGTGATGGTCGGCTGGGACGGCCATCGCGGGTGGATTTATTACCTCGCCGTCGCGCGCGATCTCAGGCGCCGGGGGATCGGCGGGCTGATGGTGAAGGAGGCGGAGGATTGGCTCGCCGCGCGGGGCGCGCCCAAGCTCAATTTGCTGGTGCGCGCCGAGAACGCCGCCGTCGTCGGCTTTTACGAGTCGCTTGGCTATCGTCGTGGCGAAATGATCTTGTTGCAGCGCGCGCTCGGCTGACCGGGCGAGCAAACGGGGGAGGCGGAATGCTCGCCATGGCGCCGATCGAGCGCGCGATCGAGCGCGGCGGCCTCGTCGCGCGCGGCGCCTTCGCGCTCGACGAGGCCGACAGGCGCTCGGGCCTACCCGGCCTCGAGGCGATCGTCCTCGTCGGCGCCGCGGGAGCGCGGGGCTGGAGCGCCTTCGCCGCCTCGCCCGAGGCGCGCGACGGGCGCCCCCATCCGCTCGACCGCTGGAGCCGACGCGTCATCGGCGCGCTGGCGACCGCTCTGGGGGCGCGGGCTCTCTATCCCTTCGAAGGTCCGCCGTACCTGCCGTTCCAGCGCTGGGCGATGCGCGCCGAACCCGTCCATGTCTCGCCGCTCGGGCTGCTGATCCATGCCGATTACGGGCTATGGCACAGCTATCGCGGCGCGCTCGCCTTCGCCGAACCGATCGCCGTTCCCCTGATCGCTCGGCGCGCCAGCCCCTGCGAGGCGTGTTCGGCGCGCCGGTGTCTGAGCGCCTGTCCCGTCGGCGCCTTCGCCGAGGACGGCTACGCCGTCGCCGCCTGCGCCGCGCATCTGCGCAAGGCGGCGGGCCGCGCCTGCATGGACGGCGGCTGTCTGGCGCGGCGCGCCTGCCCGGTGGGCGCAAGCCAGGCGCACCGGCCGGCGCAGGCGAGCTTCCACATGCGGGCGTTCCTAAGCGCGCGGGGGCGTTCCTGAGCGCGCGCGGCGCGGCCGGCTAGTCCATCGCCGCCGCCTGTTCGCCCGGCTTGGCGGCGGACGCCGCCTTGGGCGAGCGGAGCAGCGCCAGCAGCGGAAAAGCGCAGAGCGAGACCAGCGTCATCAGCAGGAAATCGTTGGAATAGGCCATGGTCGCGGCCTGCTGGGTGACCACGCCGTCGAATATCGACAAATCGCGTAAGGTTCGGCCGGCGAGCGCCATCGCGTCGGGCAGGCGCATGGCGTCGTTGAACGGGGTGACGTGCTCGACGAGCTGGCTGTGGAAGACCGTGATCATGTTGGTCAACTGGGCGATGACGACCGAAATGCCGACCGACGCGCCGATGTTGCGGATCAGCGTCCACAGCGCCGCCCCCTCGGTGCGCATCGCCGCCGGCAGCGTCGCGAACGCAATCGTGTTGAGAGGCACGAAAAAGAAGCCGAGGCCGACGCCTTGGGTGAGCGAGTCGATGGCGATGGCGCGCGGCGAGACGTCGGGCGTCCACCCGACCATCACCCACATGGAGAAAGTCGACAGCGTCAGCCCGAACAGCATCAAGAGGCGCGCGTCGAACTTGCCGATCAGGCGGCCGACGACGATCAGGGCGAAGAACGTGCCGACGCCGCGCGTGCCCAGGATATAACCGCTGGTCAGCACCGGATAGTTCAACAGATTCTCAAGGAACGGCGTCACCAGCGCCATGGTCGCCAGCAGGACGATGCCGATCAGGAACATGAACGCCATGGCGATGGAGAAATTCCAGTCGCGGAAGATGCGCAAATCGATGAACGGACGTTTCGCGGTCAGGGCGTCGGCGAAGAAGAAATAGAAGCCGACGACGGACAGGATCGCCTCGACGACGATTTCGTTGGAATCGAACCAACCCTGGTCCTGCCCGCGGTCGAGCATCATTTGCAGCGCGCCGATGCCGAGCGAAAGCGAGAGGAAGCCGAACCAGGAGAACGGCGCCTCGCGATGGGTCGCGCTTTCCCGCATGAACGCGGAAAGCCCGAGCACGGTCAAAATTCCGAACGGCAGGTTGACGTAGAACACCCAGCGCCAGGAATAATACTCGGTGAGCCAGCCGCCGAGCGTCGGGCCCATGATCGGCCCGAGCATGACGCCCATGCTCCAGATCGCCATCGCCTGGCCGCGCTTGGCCGGCGGATAGATGTCGAGCATCACCGCCTGACTGATCGGCACCAGCGCGGCGCCGAACATGCCCTGCATCAGGCGGAAGGCGACCATCTCTTCGATGCTCTGGGCGACGCCGCAGAACATCGAGGCGAGGGTGAAGCCGGCGGTGCAGACGATGAACAGCTTCTTGCGGCCGAAGCGCGCCGCCATCCACCCGAGCGGCGAGGTCATGATCGCGGCGGCGATGATATAGGAGGTCAGCACCCAGTTGATCTGATCCTGGGTCGTCGACAACGAACCCTGCATATAGGGCAGGGCGACGTTGGCGATGGTCATGTCGAGCGCCTGCATGACGGTCGCCATCATCACGCAGATCGTCATCATGGCGCGCGAGAAGGGCGCGACTTGCTCGGTGGCCGCTTCGTTCATCGCGACGAGGCGGCCTTTTCCGCCGGCGCCGGGTCGAACCAGGAGAGCGCCCAGGAGGAAAGGTCGCTCCACAGTCCGGCGAGCGTGCGCTTGCGCCCGGTGTCGACGGACAGGATCACGCTCATGCCGGCGCGAAGGTTGGCGACGTCCTGATCGGCGTCGAAGGAAAAGCGCAGCGGCACGCGCTGCACCACCTTGACCCAGTTGCCGCTCGAGTTTTGCGGCGGCAGAATCGCGAACTGCGCGCCCGTGCCCGGCGCGATCGAGGAAATCCAGCCGCGCCATTGGCGTCCGGGAAACGCGTCGACAGTCACGTTGGCGCGCTCGCCGACGCGCACGTAGGTGAGGTCCGATTCCTTCGGGTTGGCGTCGACCCACAGCCCCGTGTCGGCGACGATGGCGAACACCGGCTGCCCGGCGGGCGCGACGCGGCCGAGCTCGATTTGCACGACTTGCGTCGCCACCCCGGCGATCGGCGCCGTCACGTTCGTGTTTCTCAAATTGCGCTCGGCGTCCTCCACCTGGGCCTTGGCCTGGACGTAGTCGGGAAAGGTGTCGATCGAGGCGTCGGGCCCGCCGCCGAGCTTGACGATGGTCGACTCCTGCCACCAGCGCGAGAATTCGAGGATTTGCTTGGCCTGCACGAGGGCGGCGTTCGACGTGTCGAGGTCGGCTTGCGTGCCGGCGCGGGATTTCACCAACGCCGCCTTGCGATCGTAGTCGGCTTGGCGCAGGTCGACCGCCTGCTGACCCATCTCGATCTGCGCTATGTTGCTCGCATAGGACGAGCGCAGGTTGGCGAACTCCACCCGCGCCGCCGCCAGCCGGCCTTGCGCCAGCTCCAGCGCGGTGCGGTAAGGCGCCGGGTCGATGTCGAACAGCGGATCGCCGACGGCGACGCGCTGTCCTTCGAGGACATGCACGGCGACGATCGGGCCGGTCACTTGCGGCGTGATCATCACCCTGTCGGCGCCGACATAGGCGTTGTCGGTGGTGACGTACCGACCGGTGGCGAGCCACCACATGAGGGCGAGCGCGAGCGCCGCGAGCGGCGCGACGACGAGCAGGAAAAAACGGACACGCTCGCCGAGTCGCCGCGGCGTCGGCAGTGGCTCCGCCGCATACGAGGGGAGCGGAGCCGTCGGAGCGGCCGGAGCGCTCGGCGCCGTCGCTGGGGCCGGCGCCGGCGGCGCGGCGGGAGTCGGGGCGCGACCGATCGGCGTCGGCTCGCCCGACCGCTCGCGCGGGCTGGGAGAAACTTGCGACACGGTGTTAGTCTCCGCCCGTCAGTTCGTGCTTGAGGTTGGTCTTGATGCGTTGCAGATCGGCGACGAGCCCGGCGATCGTCTGTTCGTCGAGACCGGCCAGCGCGCGCGCCATCACCGCCTCGCCGAGTTCGCCGAGCTTTTGCAGCGTCGGCGCGGCTTCATCGGTCAGGAAAAGCCGGTTGGCGCGCCGATCGGCCGCGTCCTCGCGCCGCTCGACGAGACCGGAAGCAGTCAGCTTGTCGACGAGTCGCGCGAGCGTGATCGGGGCGATTTCGAGCGAGTCGGCCAGTTCGCACTGCTTGACGCCCTGGGCGCGCTGCAACTTCACCAGCACGGCCCACTGGGCGCGCGTCATGTGGACTTCGCGCGCGCGCTGATCCGAATAGGTGCGCAGCATGCGCGCCACGTCGTGCAGGGCGAACGCGAGTTCGCGGGTGCGGCTGAAAGGCGGCAATTACGATCTCGCTTATTATATGTCACCTTATAATAAGCGCAGAGCGACGCCGCAAGGCGGATGTGAGCGATTCAAGCGGAAAATCGTTAACGCGGCGTTGTCGGGCGGGGCGCCGGCGAGGCCGAACGAGCCCTCAAGAGCCGCGATAGGTCGAATAGCCCCACGGCGCCACCACCAGCGGCACATGATAATGCGCCTTCGGGTCGGCGATGGCGAAGCGGATCGGCACGACGTCGAGGAACGGAGGCTCGGCCGTCTGAGCGCCTTGGGCGCGAAAATACGCGCCGACGTGGAAGGAGAGTTCGAACGCGCCGACGCGCGCTTGCGCCGCGCCGATGAGCGGGGCGTCGGTGCGCCCGTCGGCGTTGGTGCGAACGCTGGCGATCAGCTCTCGTGCGCCGCCCGCCGCAAGCGCGTGCAATTCGATCGCGACGCCGCTCGCGGGGCGCCCGCGCGTCGTGTCGAGAACGTGGGTGGTCAGGCCCGCCATGCGAAATCCTCATCCGTTTCGTCCGCCTCTAGCCGATAAGCTTCGCCTTTGGTAGAGGGAAGCCCCGACCGTCGCGTCTGGTCATGCATAACTTGCATAAATGAGCCGCCTGCGTCAGCATTGCCAATGGACAGGCGCCATGACAGAGAATCAGTGTGCGAAGGCCGCCAAAGTCGGGATGCTCGGCGTGCGAGGCATGAGGGAGGCTCCATGAGCGACGACCCGAAGGGCGACGCGGCGGAGACGCGAGAATGGCTCGATGCGCTCGACTCGGTCGAGGCTTTCGAGGGCCTGGAGCGCGTCGACGAGTTGCTCGACGCGGTCGTCGTCTCGGCCCGCCGCAAGGGCGCCAGCCTGCCGTTCGCGTTCAATACCGCCTATGTCAACACGATCCACGCCGACGATCAGCCGGCGCATCCGGGCGTGCGCCCGCTCGAGAGGACCATCCGCCGCATCGTGCGCTGGAACGCGGCGGCGATCGTGCTGCGCGCCAACAAGGAGTCTTCGGAGCTCGGCGGCCATATCGCCAGCTTCCAGTCGGCGGCGACGCTCTACGACACCGGCTTCATGCATTTCTGGCGCGCTGCCGACGCGACGCATGGCGGCGATCTCGTCTATTTCCAGGGGCACTCTTCGCCCGGAATCTACGCGCGCGCCTTCCTCGAAGGACGCCTCAGCGAGGAACAGCTCGTCAATTTCCGTCAGGAAGTCGGCGGCAAGGGGCTTTCGTCCTATCCCCATCCCTGGCTGATGCCCGACTTCTGGCAATTCCCCACGGTTTCGATGGGGCTCGGGCCGCTGATGGCGATCTACCAGGCCCGATTTTTGCGCTATCTCCACGGCCGCGGCGTCGCCGACACCGGCGGGCGCAAGGTCTGGGCGTTCTGCGGCGACGGGGAAATGGACGAGCCCGAATCGCTGGGCGCGATTTCGCTGGCGGGGCGCGAAAAACTCGACAATCTCATCTTCGTCGTCAATTGCAATCTGCAACGCCTCGACGGGCCGGTGCGCGGCAACGGCAAGATCGTGCAGGAGCTCGAGGCGGATTTCCGCGGCGCCGGCTGGAACGTCATCAAGTGCCTTTGGGGCTCCAACTGGGACCCGTTGCTCGCCGCCGACCGCACGGGAAAACTGCGCCAGCTGATGGAGGAATGCGTCGACGGCGAATATCAGGACTTCAAGTCCAAGGACGGCGCCTATGTCCGCAAGAATTTCTTCGATCGCTATCCCGAGACGGCGGCGATGGTGGCCGACTGGAGCGACGACCAGGTCTGGGCGCTGAAGCGCGGCGGCCATGACCCGATCAAGGTCTACGCCGCCTACAAGGCCGCGGCCGAGCACAAAGGCCAGCCGACCGTCGTTCTCGCCAAGACCGTCAAAGGCTACGGCATGGGCGAGGCGGGCGAAGGGCAGATGATCGCCCATCAGCAGAAGCATATCGGCGACCAGGCGCTGAAGAGCTTCCGCGACCGTTTCCACGTTCCGGTCTCCGACGCGGACATCGGCAAAATCCCGTTCTTGCGGCTCGCCGAAGACAGCGCGGAGATGAAATACCTGCGCGAGCGCCGCGCCGCGCTCGGCGGTTCGCTCCCCGCGCGCCGCCGCGTCAGCGCGCCGCTGGAAATCCCGCCGCTGGCCGCCTTCGAGGCGCTGCTGAAGCCGACCGCCGAGGGGCGCGAAATCTCCACCACCATGGCCTTCGTGCGCATCTTGACGACGCTGCTGCGCGACAAGGCGATCGGCTCGCGCGTCGTGCCGATCGTGCCCGACGAAAGCCGCACCTTCGGCATGGAGGGACTGTTTCGCCAGTTCGGCATCTTCAGCCAGGTCGGCCAGCTCTACCGTCCGCAGGACGCCGACCAGCTCATGTACTACCGGGAAGACTCGAAGGGGCAGATCCTGCAAGAGGGCATCAACGAGGCCGGCGCCATGGCCTCCTTCATCGCCGCGGCGACCTCGTACTCGACTTCGAACACGCCGATGATCCCCTTCTACATCTTCTACTCGATGTTCGGCTTCCAGCGCGTCGGCGACCTCGCCTGGGCGGCGGGGGACATCCGCGCGCGCGGGTTCCTGATCGGAGGCACCTCCGGGCGCACCACCCTCAACGGCGAAGGATTGCAGCACGAGGACGGCCACAGCCACGCGCTCGCCGCCAACGTTCCCAATTGCGTCGCCTACGATCCGACCTACGCCTACGAGCTGGCGGTCATCATCCAGGCCGGCCTGAAGCGCATGTATGGGGATAACGAGGACGTCTATTACTACATCACCACGCTCAACGAGAATTATCCCCATCCCGGCCTGCCCGAAGGCGCCGAGGAGGGGATTCTCAAGGGCATGTATAAGTTGCGGGCGCTCGAAGCGAAGAAATCCGGCCCGCGCGTGCGCCTGCTCGGCTCGGGCGCGATCCTGCGCGAGGTCGAGGCGGGGGCCGAGCTGCTCGCCAAGGATTTCGGCGTCTCCAGCGAGATCTGGAGCGTCACCAGCTTCACCGAGCTGCGCCGCGACGGTCTGGAGACGGAGCGCTGGTCGATGCTGCACCCGGAAGCGCCGCCGCGCCTTTCCTATATCGAGCAGGCGTTGCTGAAGGGCGTCGGGCCCGTCGTCGCCGCCACCGATTACGTCAAGTCGGTTCCGGACGGCGTCCGGCCCTACGTGCCCGCCCGCTACAAGGTTCTGGGCACCGACGGGTTCGGGCGCTCCGATTACCGGCGCCGGCTGCGCTCGTTTTTCGAAGTCGACCGCTTTCACGTCGCGCTGGCGAGCCTGAAAGCGCTCGCCGACGATCAACTGCTGCCGGCCCGGCGCGTTTCGGAGGCGATCGCCCGCTACAAGATCGATCCGGAGCGAGCGAGCCCGGCGCGGAGCTGATCGGCTTGGCGCTTTGCCTTAAGGATTGACCCGGCGCGCGAAGGAGATACGCCCGTGGCGAAAATCGAAGTCAAAGTGCCCGACATCGGCGACTTCAAGAACGTGCCGATCGTCGAGATCATGGTCAAGCCCGGGGATCGGGTGACGGCCGAACAGCCGTTGCTGACGCTCGAATCCGACAAGGCGACGCTGGACGTTCCGGCGCCTGCGGCGGGCGTCGTCGGAGAGATCGTCGCCAAGGTCGGCGACAAGGTGTCGATGGGAACGGCGCTGCTGACGCTGGACGAGGCGGACGCCGCCGCGCCCGCGCCGGCGCCGCCGCCGCCCCCGGCGCCCGCGAGCGCCGCGCCCACGGCCGTCGCGCCCGCGCCCACGGCCGTCGCGCCCGCGCCCGCCAAGGCCGGCCCCGCGCTGGCGGATTTCGCCGGCGTCAACGCCGGTCCGGCGGCGCGCCGGCTGGCGCGCGAACTCGGCGTCGATCTGACGACGCTTCACGGCTCCGGCGAAAAGGGCCGCATCACCACCGAGGACGTGAAAGCTGCGTTTCGCGGCGGATCGTCGGCCGGCGCGGCGCTGCCGGAGGTTCCCGCCGTCGATTTCGCCAAATTCGGTCCGATCGAGACCGCGCCGCTGTCGCGCATCAAGCGCATTGCCGGCCCGCGTCTGCACGCCTCCTGGGTCAATATTCCCCATGTCACGCATTGCGACGAAGCCGACGTCACCGACCTCGAGGCGTTCCGCAAGACGCTCGACGCCGAAGCCAAGGCGGACAAGGCGCCTTATCGGGTCTCCCTGCTGCCGCTGCTGCTGAGGGCCTTGGTCGCCTCGCTGAAGGCCTTTCCGGTGTTCAATTCCGCTTTAGCTCCCGCTAAGGACGCGTTGATTTATCGGAACTATTGGCATATCGGCGTCGCTGTCGACACGTCCGAGGGGCTGGTCGTCGCGGTCATCAGGGAGGTCGACAGGAAGGGCGTCCTCGACCTCGCGCGCGAACTGGGGACGCTGTCGGCCAAGGCGCGCGAGGGCAAGCTTTCGCCGGCCGAAATGCAGGGCTCGACCTTCACCGTTTCTTCGCTCGGCGGCATCGGCGGCACGGCGTTCACGCCGATCGTCAACGCGCCCGAGGTGGCGATCCTCGGCGTCGTGCGCTCGAAAATGGCGCCGGTTTGGGACGGCAAGGCTTTCCAGCCGCGTCTGATGCTGCCGCTGTGCCTTTCCTACGATCACCGCGTCGTCGACGGCGCCGCCGCCGCGCGCTTCATGCGCCATCTCGCCGGCGCGCTCGAAGACATGCGGCGCGTGCTGCTGTAGGGGCGCAATTCTTGAGTCCCAACATCATCCTCGAAAGACAAATAGCGGATTGAACGACAAATTCGATCGGCGCGGAGCGCAAGTCCATGGCGGCTGAAATCAGGCTTCCCGATATCGGCGACTTCAAGGACGTGCCGATCGTCGAAGTGCACGTCAGGCCGGGGCAGAGCGTCGCCAAGGAAGACGTCATCCTGACGCTCGAAAGCGACAAGGCCTCGCTCGACGTTCCCGCGCCGGCGGCCGGCGTCATCGGCGAGGTGAAGGTCAAGGTCGGCGACAAGGTGAGCAAGGGCGCGCTGCTGGCGCTGTACGCGGAAGGCGGCGCCGCGGCGCCTGGGCCGGCGGTCTTCAAGGCGGCGTCGCCGGCCGCGGCGGCGAAGGCCGACTTCGAATGCGACGTCGTCGTTCTCGGCGCCGGGCCGGGCGGCTACACCGCGGCCTTCCGCGCCGCCGATCTCGGCAAGAGCGTCGTGCTCGTCGACCGACGCCCGACGCTCGGCGGCGTCTGCCTCAACGTCGGTTGCATACCCTCCAAAGCGTTGTTGCACGCCGCCAAGGTGATCGACGAGGCGGCGGAAATGTCCGAGCGCGGCGTCGTCTTCGGCCCGCCGCGCATCGATCTCGACGCTTTGCGCGGCTGGAAAGACGGCGTCGTCAAGCGTCTGACCCTCGGGCTGACCGGCCTCGCGCGCCAGCGCAAGGTGACCATCGTCACCGGCGAGGGCGCGTTCACCTCGCCTCATACGCTGGCCGTCGCCGCCGCGCAGGGCCAGCGCGCGATCCGCTTCACCGCCGCGATCGTCGCCGTCGGTTCCGAGCCGGCGGCGCCGCCCTTCATCCCGCGCGATCCGCGCGTCTGGGACTCGACCGACGCGCTCGAACTGAAATTCGCGCCCAAACGGCTGCTGATCCTGGGCGGCGGCGTCATCGGGTTGGAGATGGCGACCGTCTATCGCGCGCTCGGCTCGAAGATCACCGTCATCGAGATGATGGACCAGCTCATTCCCGGCGCCGACCGCGACATCGTCGCGCCGCTCGCCGGGCGCTTGCAAAAGCGCTACGAGGCCATCCGGCTCGAGACCAAAGCGACGGCCGTCGAGGCCCGGCCCGACGGTTTGTTCGTCGCCTTCGAGGGCGAGGGCGGCGCGGGAAGCGACGTCTTCGACGCGATGCTGGTTTCGGTCGGGCGCCGCCCCAACGGCGGCGCGATCGGCGCCGAGGCGGCGGGGATCGCGATCGACGGGCGCGGCTTCGTCGCCGTCGACGGGCAGATGCGCACCAACGTCCCCCATATCTTCGCCATCGGCGACGTCGTCGGGCAGCCGATGCTCGCCCACAAGGCCTCGCACCAGGGCATGGTTGCGGCCGAGGCGGCCAGCGGCCTCAGAAGCGCCTTCGACGCCAAGGCGATTCCCGCCGTCGCCTACACCGATCCGGAAGTCGCGTGGGTCGGCGTCACGGAAAGCGAGGCCGAGGCGAAGGGGCTCGCGTTCGGCAGGGCGGTTTTCCCCTGGGCGGCGAGCGGACGCTCGCTGTCGCTGGGGCGCGAGGAAGGCCTGACCAAGACGCTGTGGGACGAGCGGAGCGGCAGGCTGATCGGCTGCGCGGTCGTCGGGCCGAACGCCGGCGAACTCATCGCCGAAGCGACGCTGGCGATCGAAATGGGCTGCCAGGCCGAAGACGTCGGCCTGACCATTCATCCCCATCCAACGCTGTCCGAGACCTTCATGATGTCGGCCGAGGCCTTCGCGGGCACGCTGACCGACCTCTACCTGCCCAAGAAGAAATAGCCGCGGGCGCTCATTCACGCCGCGGCGGCGGCCGGCTCGCAAATCGGCCGCGCGCGAGCGGCGTCGGCGAGAAAGCCCGGAACGGCGTCGGCGGGCATGTCCTTGCTGAAGTAGTAGCCTTGCATCATCGCGCCGCCGAGCCCGCAGAGGATTTGCGCCTGCTCTTTGGTTTCCATGCCCTCGATGACGCACGCCAGCTTCAGGTTCCGGCACAGGTCGATGACGGTCTTGACGATGTCGCGGCAGGTCGGCTGCGTCTCGATGTCCCTGATGAAGCTGCGGTCGATCTTGATCTTGTCGAGGGGCAGGCGATGGACGTAGCTCAGGCTGGAATAGCCGGTGCCGAAGTCGTCGAGCGCGATGTTCGCCCCCAGCGCTTTCAGCGCCTTCAGGCATTCGCAACCCTTGTCGAAATCGCGCATCAGGGCGGTCTCGGTGACTTCGAGGTCGATGCGCCGGGGGGCGACGCCGCTGTTCTGGATGATGGCGATGATTTTCATGATCGCTTCGGGGGAGCCGATGTCGCGCACCGAAAGATTGAAGGAAACGCGAATGTCGTCCGGCCAGCTCCGCGCGCACACCAGCGTCTTGCGCAGCAAAATTTGCGTGAGTTGGGTGATGAAGTCGGTGCGTTCCGCGACGCGCACGAAGATGTTGGGAGGCACCTGGCCGAGTTCCGAACTGTTCCAGCGCGCGAGCGCCTCGAAGGCGACGACTTCGCCGCGCGTGACGTCGAAGATCGGCTGAAAGTTGACGGAGAGCTCCTTTTCCAGATCGCCGTTGCGCAAGCATTTCTCGACGGAGGCGAATTGCCGAATTTGGATTTCGTGTTCCCGGGAGAAGATCACCGGCCGCCCGCGAGCGCGCCGCTTGGCGTGATAGAGCGCGTAGTCGGCGCGTTCGAACAGCAACTCCGCGCTCGTCCCGGCCTCGGGATAAGTGGCGAAGCCGATCGAGCCGGCGATCTGCACGGTGACGTCCGCGACCTGGAACGGCGCCCGCAGCGCCGCGCAAATGCGCTCGCCGTAGGCGTCGATTCGCGCTTCCGAGAGGCGGCCGTCGATGAGGACGCCGAATTCGTCGCCGCCCAGACGCGCCAGCAAGACGGCCTCGTCGGAGACGTCCCTCAGCCTCCGCCCGGTCTCGATGAGCACCTGATCCCCGGTGACATGGCCAAAAGCGTCGTTCACCGACGCGAAGCCGTCGAGATCGATGACGCCGACGACGAAGCGCTTGTCGCTCTGCGCGGCGAGGCCCAGCATTTCATGCAAGTTGGCGAAAAACCGACGCCGGTTCGGCAGATCGGTGAGGGTGTCGAGATTGGCGAGGCGCGAGTTCTCTTCGGCGAGGCGGAGCGTCTCCCGATGTTTCTTGGCGAGCTCCGTCTGAAAATTGATCATGTTGGCGAAGTCGCGCGAATGCGTGAGCACAAGTTGGATCATCGCCGCGCCCACCAGCGCCATGTTGACGCCAATCGCGACGTAGGTCGGCCGTCCAGTCGAGATGAGAAACACCGCCGCCGGCGCGGCTCCCAGGAGGGCCACGACGAGGGCGGCGGGCCGAACCTGCATCAGGCAGAAGGTGCAGCCGATCACGGTGATCGCCAAGAAAAAGGCTAACTGCCCCTGGGCGTAGGCGTTGCCGTAAGGAAAGAGGCCGATCCCCGAGGCTACGAACAGCACGGTCACGAGGCCGGCCAGCGCGACCGTCTCCTTGAGGCGGCGCACGATCTGGTCGGCGCTCAACTGCCGTTCTTTGGTCCGCATCCACTGGAATAGTCGCACCGCGCAAATGAGGCAGAGCGCCCCCGAACCGTAAACGGTCAGGCTCCGCGGCGCCGTCTCGAAATGCGTGTAGGAAACCGCGGCGACGTTGGTCAGCAGCATGAAATAGAGCAGCGGCACTTGGCTGGTGAGAATGCGGAGCTGCGCCTGCGCCAGTTCCGGGTTGTCGGCCGGAATTTGGAGCAACGCTCGTATTTTTCGCGCGGAAATCATCTTCGCGGACCTTCACGCCCTCGGCCGGGGGCCTCGACGCGAGCGCAGGCTCGAGGACGCGCTTGAGACCGTTGCGCGCCGGACGGCGAGCGCTCCGACGCAAAGCCCGGCCGGCGAACGGCGGAATAGGGGAAAACATGCCGGACGCGGCGCCGGCTCGACACAAAGCGTCATGCCCCTCAACGTCGATCGAGTCTCCCCGCCAGGCTGTCGATAGCCATGCTGGGGGGAGACACGCTAAGAAAGCGTTTATTTTCGGCGGCGGGCTCAGCGGCGCCGCGCCGGAGCGGAAGATCGACGCGAAGAAAGTTAAGGAAATGGCCGCATGGGGCGAGGCGCGCTTCAGCTCGGGCGGCGCTCGCTCGCGCGCGAAGGCTCGGCGGCCCGCGCTTTCTCGCGCCATTCCTCGGCCAGACGCGCGCCGCTCGCGCCCTGGCCGAGCAGGATTGGCCGGGAGAAGAAAAACCCTTGCGCGACGCTGATGGCGGTGCGCTCGCGTAAGTACGCGAGTTCTTGCGCGGTCTCGACGCCTTCGACGACGACTTTCGTGCCCAACGCCTCGCCGATCGACTCGATCGCCCTGAGCAGGCCCTGATTGATCGGCCTTTCGTGGATCGCTGTGATGAACGAGCGGTCGACCTTGATCTCGTCGGCGGTGATTTCGGCGAGGGTGGACAGCGAGGAATAGCCGACGCCGAAATCGTCGATCGAGATTTTCGCGCCGAGCTCACGCAACATCGGCGCGACCTGCAATTGGAATTGACCGGCGAGCAGGAACGCTTGCTCGGTGAGTTCGATCATGAAGCGGCGCGCTCGGCCGCTGGCCACGAGCCGGTCGGCGAACGCGCGCATGAAGCGGGCGTCGCCCGCCTGCTCGGCGGCGATGTTGAACCCGAGCGTCAGATCGGGGCCGAACGTCGCGTCGATGGCGTCGAGCGAGGCCAGAGTCTCCTCGAAGAGGAGGAGCGTCATTTCGTTCATCAACCCGGCGTTCACGGCGAAGGCGATCGAGTCGCCCGGGGAGCGCGCCTCGCCGTTCTCGTCGCGCCAGCGCATCAGGACTTCCAGCCCGTCGAGGTCTCCCGAGCGGAAATCGACCTTCGGCTGCAACGCGCACAGGAAGCGCCGATCGCGGACGGCCAGGCGAAGATCCTGCTCGAGCCGCGCGCGCTGCTGCGCGCGCAGGGCGAGGGCGGGTTCGTAGACTTGCGTTTGGCCTCTGGAGCGCCGTTTGGCCTGCGTCAGCGCCGCCTCCGCCTTGGAAATCAGCCCCTCGACGCTCGCGTCGTGGAGCGGAAACAAGCTGAAGCCGGCCGAGGCCGAGATCAGGATCTCGAGACCCTCGACGTAGAACGGATGCTTGAATCGGGCGACGACGCGGTCGATCTTCGCCCTGACTTGCTCCGCGTTCGGCGCTGTCGCGACAAGCAAGGAAAACTCGTCGCCGCCGGTCCTGGCGGCCAGCTCGCCCTCATCGAGCTGGCCGGCGATCCGCCGGGCGGCCTCCGCCAGCAGCGCGTCGCCGACGGCGCGGCCGTAGAATTCGTTGACGGCGTCGAACTGATCGAAGGCGACGACCGCCACGGCGAAGTTCGGACGTTCCTTAGCCGATCGCGTGGATTGTCCGACCGCCTGTTCGAAAAAGCCGCGATTGGGCAATTGCGTGAGTTCGTCGAAATAGGCGCGCTGGAAGAGTTCGTCCTGCAAACGGCGCTGGTCGTCGATGTCGGTGGCGGCGCTGATCCGGTAGGCGCGTCCATCGGCGCTGAATTCGCGGCGCTCGATCAGCACGGCGCGACCGTCGCGGATCGCTTCCTCGCGTTCGGCGCCGCCGTCGCCAGGCTCGTCGGCGCGTTTCGCCGCCGCCGGGTTGGCGAACACGCGCTCGCCCTCGCGCGCGAACACTTCGATGGCGATCGGCAGGGCCGCGAGCGCGGCGCGCAACGCCGAACAATCGAGTTCGGGCGGGCGGGCGCCGTCTTCGTTCGCATTCGCCATCGCCAACTCCCGCGATCGTCGGCCGGAGGCCGAAGGCGTCGTTCAACGCTTGAGGATTTGCGCGCGGATCTGCTCGATGCGGCTGGCGACGGGGGAGGCTAAGTTCGCATTGCGCGGGCCGTTCGCCTCGGCGCTCGACTCTTCGCTCGCCGGGGTCTTCGCGCCGAGCGCGCCGCGCCAGCGCTCGACCACCGCCTTGACAAACGTCCGCTCGTCGCCCGTCGCGCCATGCGCGCCGGCGTGCTGGAAGGTTTCGCTGTGCGGGATGCGATCGGCGGCGAGCGGCTTGAACTTCATGCGCGTCGGCAGGGGAAAGCCTTCCCCGAAGCCGACCAGCTCCCGCGTTCCCAGCGAGGGAACGAAGGCGAGCAGATTGGCCGCCGCGTCGGTCACCGCCGAGCGCAGCAGCGCCTGATCCCGGTCGTTGGCCATGCGCATCGCGAACAGCGTGCTGCATTGGGAGATGATGGTGGGATCGAGCTCGGCCGGACGCTGGGTGACCAGGCCGAGGCAGACGCCGTATTTACGCCCCTCCTTAGCGATGCGCAGCAAGGCGCGGCGGGTCGGGGCGAATCCGACCGAGCGATCAGCTGGCGCGTAGCGATGCGCCTCCTCGCAGACGAACAGCATCGGCATCGCCCCGTCGCTCCACAGGCCGAAATCAAAGGCGAGCCGGCAGAGAACGCTGGCCACCGCGTCGACCACCTCCACCGGAAGTCCGGCGACCTGCAGAACGGTCATCGGCTGGCTGCTCGGTTCGAGGCGGAAGAGGTAGCTGAGGATTTCGCTCATCGTGTCGCCGCCGACGTTGGCGTTCTCGAACATGAAGGCGTAGCGCGCGTCGTTGCGCAGGACGTCGATGCGCGACAGCAGGCGATGATGGTGCATCCGCGAGGCGCGGTTCTCCAGCCTGCCCATGCGCTCGTCGATCAGCGCGACGAGGTCCTGCATCGTGTAGGGAACCGGCGTGTCGACGTTGTAGCCGGCGCTTCGCGGGTCGACCTTACGCAAGATCACGTGCTCGCTGGACGCCCGTTGCGTCTGGTAGAGGCTCTTGGCGATCGGGATCTGCTCGGCGAGAATGTCGAGTTCCTCGTCGACGCCGGCCCGTCCGTAGTACAGCGCGTCGACGAATTCTTCGAAATTGAACAGCCAGAAGGGCAGCTTCAGGGTCGCGGCGTTGACGACGTTGGCGCGCGGGCCGAAACAGCGTCCGTATTCGTTGTGGCCGTCGAGCAGGAAGATGCGTAGATTCGGCCGGACGTCGAGGATTTCATTGAGGATCACCGCCACGCCGCTCGATTTTCCGACGCCGGTCGAACCCATAACGGCGAAATGCTTGCTCAGCAGGTTGTCGACGTCGACATAAGCGGCGATCGAATCGTCGAGATGAAGGACGCCGATATTGATCGCGCTGGCGCTGGCGCTGGAGGCCTTGTAGACCAGCCGCAATTCGTCGCGCCCGATGATCCGCGCGGCGTCGCCGATCACCGGATAGGCCGACACGCCGCGCGAAAAGCGCTCCGCGCCGACGGCGTCCGTCTCGATTTCGCCCATCAGGTCGAGGCGCGCCACCGCGCCACATCGCGCATCGGCGTCGGTGTCGCCGCTGCTCGCGACTTCGGTGACCACGCCGATCAGGCGACGGCGTCCGGCCGTGATCGCCAGGAAGGTGCCGACGGTCGGACGCAACTGGTCGTTGATCGCGGGCGCCGGCAAGCCGACGCACGCCTCCGAGCCGCGCACGCTCAGCACCGAACCGAGCGTCGTCGGCTCGATCGGCGGGCGTGAAGAATAGTCGAACGACGAAGCGGCCATGATCGCTCGCTCTTTCCCTAGAGATCGCGCATCGAAATGTTTGAGGAATTATCGCCGTAGATTCTTTCGGCGGAGTTAAATCGGCCGGCGCGCGGCGCGTCGCGGCGCCGACGGGCCGAAGGCGGCGCCGATGTCGCACTTGAATTCTTGGCCAAAACCTGACTTGTCGGCGCTGGCGGGGCGGGCGAACGGGGAGGCGGCGCGGTGAGGCTGTTCTGCTTCGGTCTGGGCTACAGCGCGCGACGGGTCATCGCCCGCGCCGGAAACGTCGAGGCGAGCGGCGCGACGCTCCGGGCCAAGGCCGCGAGCGCCTGGCGGCGCGAGGGCGTCGCGGCGTTCGCGTTCGAGGCCGCGCATGACGAAGAGGCGCTTCTCGCCGCGCTGTCGCGCGCCGAAATTCTGCTCGTTTCGGCGCCGCCCGGCGAAGCCGGCGATCCCGCGCTCGCGCGTTGGGCGCGGCGGATCGCCGCCGCGCCGAAGCTAAGCCGCATCCTCTATCTCTCCAGCGTCGGCGTCTACGGCGATCGCGGCGGCGGTTGGGTCGACGAGGCGGCGGCGCCGCTGCCGACTTCGCCGCGCGCTTGGGCGCGCCTCGCCGCCGAGGGGCAATGGCGGGCGCTCGGGCGGGCGAAGGGCGTTCCCGTCGACATCCTGCGGCTCGCCGGCATTTATGGTCCTGGCCGCAACGCGCTGGTGAATTTGCGCGCCGGCGCGGCGCGGCGCGTCGTCAAACCGGGCCAGGTCTTCAACCGCATCCACGTCGACGACCTCGCCGAGGTCGCCCGGCGCCTCATGGAGGCCGGCGGGCCGGGCGAGGTCTGGAACCTCGCCGACGAAGAGCCGGCGCCGCCGCAAGACGTCGTCGCCTTCGCCGCCGATTTGCTCGGCGTGGCGCCGCCGCCCGAAGAGGCGTTCGAGGCCGCCGCGCTTTCGCCGATGGCGGCGAGCTTCTACAGCGACAACCGCCGGGTCTCGGTGGACAAGCTCCGGCGCGCGCTAAGCTACCGCTGGCTCTATCCGACTTACCGCGAGGGGCTGAGAGCGCTCGCCGCGGCGGGGGAAGGGAGAGAGAGCGAGAGCGGAGGCCAGATCGAGGGGCCTTGATCGGCGTTGGCCGGCGAATCCTCATCCGGCCGCCCCGCTGTCACGCTTGTGCGAGAGGGTTGGGGCGAGGGGACGGCGGTTCGACGAGAAGCCGTCAGCCTAGCGCCGCTCGCTCAATTCTTCGTGTCGTCCTCGGCGGGAATGAGGATGCCGGAATTGGGGTCGATCCAGGCTAGGCGATCGCGCACCGCCTTCACCCCGGGCGTGTTCTCGGCGATCACCCGCAGACCCTCGCGCAGGCGTTCGTCGGTGACGGCGCCTTCGAGAGTGACCTCGCCGTCCTTCGCCGCGACCCGGATCGAGGCGCGCGGCGCCCAGCCCTGCGAGTCGATTTCGGCCTGGATCGCGGCGCAGATTTCAGCGTCCGATCTCGGCGCGACGCCGCGCGGCAGGGCCAGATACAGCCTCTTCAACAGATCGGAACGGGAGAGGACGCCGACGACGCTGCCGCCGCGCATCACCGGCAGGCGATTTATGCCGCGACGGATCATCAGATCCACGGCTTCGGCGAGATTGGCGTCCTCGGCGATCGAGACGACGCTCTTGGTCATGACCTCGGCGACCTTGCGGCCGTGAGCGTGGGCGTAGTCGTGGGCGAGCCGGCCGCCGCTGAACAGCGATTCGAGCCAATACGGCCGGCGCCCTTCCGTGCCCAGTTCGCCGCGCCGCAACAGATCGCCCTCGCTCAACACGCCGACCAGCGCCTTGCGCTCGTCGAAGACGAACAGCGCGCTGATGTGGGCGCGCAGCATGGCCTCGACCGCTTCGGCGAGATCGGCCGTCTCGCGCACGCCGACTACGCCTCGCGTCATCGCATCCTGCACGCGCATGACATGTCCCCGCTGGCGCGATTTCGCGCCGCGGCCCTTCTACTTCAGGCAGGGAGCGAGGCCGTTGACATCGCGCAATTGGAGGCCTTCCTGAGCGCTAGAGTCGCGCCGCCCGGCCGCGTGCGCTTGTCGATCGCGGCGTTGCGAACAGCGGCCGGTTCGACGGCCGAGGCGGAGTCATGGCCAATCCGATCGCCGTCGGCGACGCGCGGCCCGCGCGTCAAGTCGCGCCCTCGCGGCGCCGGCGCGGCGGCGATGCTCGCCAAGGCCGGCGGCGAGGAGAGCGCGCTCGCCTGCGGCGCCCATTCGCCGCTCGGAGAGCAGGCGGCGCGCGCGCTTGGGTGGGGAACCCCCGTCTCCCTTAAAGCCCCATCGCCTCCCCGTGCAGCGCGAGGTCGAGGCCTTCGCGCTCCTGGTCGGCGCTGACGCGCAGGCCGACGAGGGCGTCGACAATTCTCAGCGTGACCCAAGTTCCGACCGCGCACCAGAGAATCGTCACGCCGACGCCGATCGCCTGGGCGAGGAGCTGCGACGGGTTCCCCTCCAGCAGCCCGGATACGCCGGCTTGCCCGTCCGCGGCGCTGAGCGCGGCGGTGGCGAACACCCCCGTGAGCAGGGTGCCGAGCGCCCCGCCGACGCCGTGGACGCCGAACACGTCGAGCGAATCGTCGTAGCCGAGCCGCTGCTTCAGCGCGGTGCACGCCCAATAGCAGACGCCGCCGGCGAGCGCGCCGATGACGACGGCCTCCCAGGGCAGGACGAAGCCGGAGGCGGGAGTGATCGCGCCGAGCCCGGCGACCGCGCCGGAAATCAGACCGAGCACCGACGGCTTGCGGCGCGAGGCCCATTCGAACGCGCTCCATGTCAGCGCGCCCGTGCATGCCGAAAGGTGCGTCGCGACGATGGCGAAGGCGGCGCGCGGGCCGACGCTGAGCGCCGAGCCGCCGTTGAAGCCGAACCAGCCGACCCACAACAGGCCGACGCCGATCACCGCCAGCGCGAGGTTGAACGGCGCCAGATTCTCGCGCCCGTAGCCCTGCCGGGCGCCGACCATCAGCGCCGCGACGAGGCCGGCGACGCCGGCGTTGAGGTGAACCACCGTGCCGCCGGCGAAATCGATCAGGCCGAGGCGCGCCAGGAAGCCGCCGCCCCACACCCAGTGGGCGGTCGGGACGTAGACGATGAGCAGCCACAGCGCGCAGAAGACGAGAAAGGCGGAAAACTTCATCCTGTCGGCGACCGCGCCGCCGACCAGAGCGCAGGTGATGACCGCGAAGGTCATCTGATACGCCATGAAGAGAATCTCGGGGATGGTCTTGGCGAACGGGCTGACCGACTCGACGCCGACCCCTAAGAGCGCGATCCGGTCGAAGCCGCCGATCAGCGCGCCGTCGCCGCGGAAGGCGAGGCTGTAGCCGAGCGCGAACCACAGCAGCGACACCACTCCGGTCGCGCCGACGCTCTGCGCCATGGTCGCCAGGACGTTCTTGCGCCGCACCATGCCGCCGTAGAACAGCGCCAGGCCGGGAAGCGTCATCAGCAGCACCAGCGCCGTCGCGGCGATCATGAACGCGGTGTCGGCCGCATCGATATTGGCTTCGCCGGCGAAGGCGGGCGCAGAGAAGGCGATGAGCGCGGCCGCAGCGAGGCCGGCGCGCGAAATCAGAGGGTGCATGGGCGCGATCCCGATGGCTTAGGAGGGGGTTAGAGCGCTTCGTCGTTGGCTTCGCCGGTGCGGATGCGCACGACGCGCTCCAGCGGGGTGACGAAAATCTTGCCGTCGCCGATCGTGCCGGTCCGCGCCGCCGTGCGGATCGCGTCGACGGCCGCCTCGGCGAGCGCGTCGGGGACGGCGACTTCGAGGCGCGCCTTGGGCACGAAGTTCACGACGTATTCGGCACCGCGATAGATCTCGGTATGGCCCTTCTGCCGGCCGTAACCCTTGACCTCGGTGACGGTCATGCCGTGCGCGCCGATCCGGTCAAGCGCCTCGCGCACGTCGTCGAGCTTGAACGGTTTGATGACGGCGGTGATGATCTTCATGGGCTTTTCTTCGTTCCCTTCGAGCAGCGGAGCGCCGGCGCCGATCTTTGCGGTCTTTCCGGGTCGATTTGGTCGATGATGAATTCTTCATCAATATGCATGGAAAGAGGGCGAACGAAAACCGCCGCATGCGTCTTTTCAAGGCAAATTTTACCGCGCCGCCGTCTTGAGGCCTGCGCCAAACCGCCGCAGGCGGGCCTAAGCGCGCACATTCGGTCTAATGGGCGCGTAAGAGTTCACGGCGCCGAGGCCCGGCGCCGCCGGTGGCGGAGGAGTTGGCGAGGGCCCGGGGCAGCGGCGCCGCTGCCGCTACCGCGCCTTGCTCGTCAGCGCCCTCGCGGTCGCTTCGTCGGTCACCACGACGGTCGGGCGCAGCAGTTTGGCGGCGCCGCGCATCGCCTCGATCTTGGCCGCGCCGCCCGAAGCGAGCACGCGGACCGGCGCGGCGGCGACGGATTCCAGCGGGATCGACATCGTCCGCGCGTTGATCGGATGGTCGACGAGCCGGCCATCCGCGTCGAAGACGTTGCACAGCATCTCGCCGACGGCGCCGTATTCGCCCAGTCGGCGTCGTTCGCTTTCGTCGATCAGGCCGAAGCCGGCGACGGTCGATCGAGCGCTGAGGGCGCCGACGCTGACCACGACCGCGTCGAGCCGCCGGGCGAAATCGTAGACCGCCTTGAGGCCGCAGCGTTCGATCAGCGCCTGGCGCGTCGCCGGGCCGTCGACCAGGGCGGGGGCGGGGATCAGATAGCAATCGGCGCCGTAGACGCGCGCGAATTCCCAGGCGAACTCGGCCGGGTTGACGCGCGCGACATGAGTGACGCCGCCGACCAGCGAAACGACGGTGACGTTCTTGACCGCCCGTTCGCGCAAATGATCGAGCGAATGGAACAAGGTGCGCCCCCAGCCGAGGCCGATCTTCATTTCGTCGGCGACGAGATCGGAGACGAACGCTCCGAGCGCGGCGCCGATCGGCGCCGTCGGGTCGGCGTCGGGCGAGGACAGCGGCGCGACGATCGCCTCGGCCGCGTCGAGCGCCTTGGCGAGAGCGATTTCCAGGCCGGCGAGTTCGGAGGCGCAGCGCTTGAGCGCGATGCGCACTTCGCCGAGCGCGCGCGCCTGCGCCAGCATGCGCGCCACCGAGACGCGGCCGACGCCCATCACATGGGCGATGTCGCTCTGCGTCATCTCTTCGACGTAGTACATCCAGGCGGCGCGCTGGCGCAGGCGCTCGGCGCGCTCGAGCGGCCGGCGCCGTTCGCCAGCGCAATCGCCGCCCGGGGCGGCGGCGGACTTCTTCGTCGGCATGGCGCCGTTTGAGCACAATTGGCCCCGATCACGCAATCTCCGCGCCTCAATTCAGGCTGTCGAGATAGGAAACGACCAACAGCGCGAGGCCGGCGACCGCCGCCAGGATCAGCACGCCGATGACGGCGACGTGGTCCTCGCGCGCGGACGGCGCGAATTCGGGTTCGCTCGGCGCTCGCGGCTCGGGCGGCTCGAGCGCAGGAGCCTCGGGGCGCGGCGGCTGGGGGAGAAGCGCCGCGGGAGCGGCCGGCTTCACGGCGCGCGGCGGCGCGGGATGCGGCGCGACGCCGCCGGACGTCGACCCGCCGCGCAGGAACACGAACGCCGCGCCGAGCGCGGGGGCGATCGCGACCAGGCCGGGCGCGTTGAGATTCGCCCAATCGGCGATCAGCGGATCGGAAACGGCCATGTCGCCGGCGATCCAACCCAGCAGCGCCGCGCCGATCGCGATGAGGGCGGGCGCGTTGGCGAGCAGCGTCGAAAGGATCAGCCCGCCGTAGGCGAGCACCGGAATGGAGAGCGCGACGCCCGCCAGCAGCAGCCAGAAGTCGCCGCGCGCGATCGCCGCCAGAGCGACGACGTTGTCGAGGCTCATCGCCGCGTCGGCGACGACGATGATCGTCGCGGCCGACCGTAGGTCGCCGCGCGCGAGAGCGAAGGAGCGATCTTCTCCCCCGTCGGACCCCGGCTCCGCCGTCACGTTGAGCGCGATGACGATCAGCAGCCAGGCGCCGGCGAGCTTGACCAGCGGCAGCGCGAGCAACGAACTCGCAAGAAGCGTCAGGACGAGCCGCAGCAGGATCGCGCCGCCGGTGCCGAGCAGAATCGCCTGGCGCGTTTCCTTGGGGCCGAGCGAACGGCAGGCGAGCGCAATCAGCAGGGCGTTGTCGGCGCCGAGCAGCAGATCGACGAAGAAGATCTCAGCGGGAATGACGAGCCACGCGGCTCCCGCGCCGAAGTCCATTTCAATTCCCCGCGCGCGGGACGCTCGGCGCGCGCATCGGCGCGCCGCGCCTCATTGCGCGCTTGCCCCGGCGGCGGGCGCGACGGCGGCGGCGCCGACCGCCGCTTGGGGGCCGTCCTTGAGCACGCGCAGGAAATCCGCGTCGGGCGAAAGCACCATCGTCGGGCCGGAATCGGCCAGGGCGTGACGGTAGGTCTGCAACGCGCGATAGAAGGAATAGAACTTCGGGTCCTTGTCGAAGGCCTCGGCGAGCAGGCGGTTGGCCTCCGCGTCGCCCTCGCCGCGGCTGATGGCGGCGGCGCGCTGCGCTTCGGAAAGGATGACGGTGCGGTCGCGGTCGGCGCGCGCCTGGATCTGCTGCGCCCATTCAACGCCCTGCGCGCGCAGCTCCTTGGCCTCGCGCTGGCGCTCGGATTTCATGCGATCGTAGATCGCCTGGCTGGTCTCGAACGGCAGGTCGGCGCGATGGAAGCGCACTTCGTTGATTTCGACGCCGAGCGGCTGCGCTTTGGCCGCCACTTCGTTCTTGATGACGTCGATGATCTCGGCGCGCTGGTCGGTCAGCAGCGCCAGCAGAGGAACCTGGCCGAGTTCGCGGCGCACCGACGAACTGACGAGCTGGGCGATCTGGGCGCGGGCCTGATCGATCGTCCGCAGCGCCTGGTAGAAGCGCAGGGGTTCGACGATGCGAAAGCGGGTGTAGGATTGCACCTCGAGCCGCTTCTGATCGCCCAGGATCATCTGTTCGGTCGGCGGTTCGAGCAGCAGCAGGCGGGTGTCATAGACGGTGACGCTGTCGATGAACGGCGCCTTGAACTTGAGGCCCGGCGTCGCGGCGACGCCGATCGGCGCGCCCAGGCGCACCAGCAGCGCCTGTTCGCCTTCGCCCACGACGTAGAGCGAGGAGGCCAGCACGAAAATCGCCAGCGCGACGAGCGCCGCGACGACGAGACGCGCGCGCGAGATCATTTGACGCCTCCCTGAGGCGCCGGGGCGGGCGGCGCCGCCATGGGCGGCGTGTACGGCCGCGGCCTGAATTCGCTGACGGGCATGTAGGGCACGACGCTGGACACGCCCTTGCCCGACGTGTCGACGATCACCTTGGTCGCCTTCTTCAGCATTTCGTCGACGCTCTCGAGATAGAGGCGCCAAGCGGTGACGTCCTTGGCGGACTGGTAGCTGCCGTAGAGCGACAGGAACGCGTTCGCGTCGCCCTCGGCGAGGTCGACGACCTGGGTCTTGTAGGCTTCGGCGTCCTGGCGGATGCGCTCGGCTTCGCCGCGCGCGCGCGGCAAAATATCGTTGGCGTAGGCCTGCGCCTCGTTGCGCGAGCGCTCCTGGTCGGCGCGCGCGCGCTGCACGTCGTTGAAGGCGTCGATCACCGCCAGCGGCGGCTCGACGCGCTGCAACTGCACCTGCGTGATCTGAATCCCGGCCTGTTCGGAATCGAGCAGCGATTGCAGCAATTGGCGCGCCTCGTCGGCGATCTGCGCGCGCTTGTCGGACATCGCGGCCTGGATCGGGGTGCGGCCGATGACTTCGCGCAGCGCGCCCTCCGCCGCGATCTTAACCGCCGCCTCGGGCGCGTTGACGCGAAACAGGAATTGTCCGGCGTCGCGGATTTTCCAGAACACCGCGCAATCCGCCTCGACGATGTTTTCGTCGCCGGTCAGCATCTGCCGCTCGCGTCCCGCCGCGCTGTCGCCGGAGGCCGGAAGCGCGGCGGCGCCGAGCTGGACTTGGTTGATTTGCGTCACCTTGGGAAACAGCACGGTCTCGATCGGGTAGGGCAGATGGAAATGCAGCCCCGGCTCGGCGGTGTCGACCCATTTGCCGAAACGCAGGACGACGCCTTGCTCGTCCGGCTGGACCTTGTAGATCGACGTGGCGGCCCAGGCGACCAAGACGAGCGCGACGAGGAGCCGCCGGGCGCGGCGGTCGAAGCGCGGCAGACGCGCCAGGCGGACGAAGCTGTCGCGAGCAATCGCGCCGAATCCCTCGAACTCCGGCTTGGGCGCTTCGGCGCCGGCGGCGGGCGTTTCGCTCATGGGCCGTCCTTCGTTGCGGCGGTCTTCGGAACGCGGGGCGTCGAACTTCGCCAAGCCGCCTCGGCGGCTATGAGAGGACGATGGCGTGGGCCACGTTTCGCCGGGTCAATCCAGGCCAACCGCCAGGTTCTCCTCCAGCATCATGCGCGCGCGGGCGCGCAGCTTTTCCGTTTGGCTTCTGAGCTGGCCGCAGGCGGCCAGAATGTCGCGGCCGCGCGGCGTGCGCACCGGGCTGGCGTAACCCGCGCCGAAGACGATGTCGGAGAAGCGCTCGATGGTCGGCCAATCCGAGCATTCGAAAGGGGCGCCCGGCCAAGGATTGAACGGGATGAGGTTGATCTTGGCCGGCAGGCCTTGCAGCAGGCGCACCAGCGCCTTGGCTTCGGCGGGCGAATCGTTGACGCCCTTGAGCATCACGTATTCGAAGGTGATTCGCCGCGCGTTGGAGGCGCCGGGATAGTCGCGGCAGGCCTTCATCAACGCGGCGATCGGGTATTTCCGGTTGATCGGCGCCAGCTTGTCGCGCAGCGCGTCGTTGGTCGCGTGCAGGGAGACGGCCAGCATTACGCCGCATTCGCGCCCCAGCGCCCCGATTGGCGGGACGACGCCGGAGGTCGAGACGGTGACGCGCCGTTTCGACAGCGACAGTCCGTCGCCGTCGGTCAGGACGCCGATCGCGTCGCGCACGGCGTCGAAGTTGTAGAGCGGCTCGCCCATGCCCATGAAAACGACGTTGGAGACCGCGCGCACGCCTTCGCCGGAAGGGACGAGCCCGTCGGTCGGCGCGACGCCGCCGGGAAAATCGCCGAGCCGATCGCGCGCCACGAGAACCTGCGCGACGATTTCCGCCGCCGTCAGGTTGCGAACCAGCGCCTGGGTGCCGGTGCGGCAGAACGTGCAGTTCAGCGTGCAGCCGACCTGGCTGGAGACGCACAGGGTGCCGCGATCGGACTCCGGGATGTAGACGCACTCGATTTCCGCGCCCTTGTCGCGCGGGCCGACGGCCGGCATTTTCAGCAGCCACTTGCGGGTGCCGTCGGCGGAGACCTGTTCGGCGACGATTCCGGGGCGCGCCAGCGTGTGACGCTCGGCGAGCCGGTCGATGAGCGGGCGCGCGATATTGCGCATGCCTGAGAAGTCGCGCGCGCCGCGATGATAGATCCAATGCCAGAGCTGCGCCGCGCGCATGCGTCGTTCCCGCTCGGGCACGCCGATTTCGGCGAGCGCGCGCGTCAATTCGGCGCGCGTCGCCCCGGCCAGGACGACGGGCGCGCGGTCCTCGGTCGCGAGAGCGGCGGCGGTCATGGCGGGGCTTCTAGCACGGCCGAGGCGGCGGAGAAACGTTCTAAGTTCCG
>Ga0326727_10005052_pt1 | contig 38312 bp, 24 predicted proteins | sample MB2enrmetagenome_FD_207643 | JGI IMG/M metagenome (GOLD analysis project Ga0326727, IMG submission 207643) | Lab enriched peat soil microbial communities from McLean, Ithaca, NY, United States - MB29MY | ecosystem: Environmental > Terrestrial > Soil > Wetlands > Peat | place: USA: New York... | reverse complement strand
CCGGTAGACATTTCGTCTGACGTGGCTACTCTCGCCGAGCCCTTGGCCATCGCCCTGCACTCCCTCCGCCTCACCTCAATCCGCGCGGGTGAATCCGTAGCGGTCATCGGCGCGGGGCCTATCGGCCTTTTGACCATCGCCGCGCTCCGTGCTGCCGGCGCAGGGCGAATCTGGGCCATCGAACCCCTGGCGCATCGCCGCGAGCTGGCCCGAACCATGGGCGCCGGCGCTGCGCTCGAGCCCGATGAGGCCGTTGAGGAGATCCTCAACGCAACCGGGCAGCGCGGTGTGGACTGCGCCATCGACTGCGCGGCCGGACCAGAGACCACCAATCAGGCCGTCATGCTCACCCGCAATGCCGGCCGGGTCGCGCTTACCGGCATTCACTCCACGCCCCTGGTTTCGCTCGATGGCTCGGCCATGCGCCGCAAGGAGCTTACCCTCTACAACGTGCGCCGCTCGAACCACGAGACCGATGAGGCACTGGAACTGCTCCAGGCGCAGGCCTCATGGTTCGCCCCGATACTGACGCACGCAAGGCCGATCGACCGCATCGACGAGGCCTTCGCCATCGCCAGCCAGTATCGCGACGGCGTCGGCAAGATGATCGTGCGGTCGTAGGCGGCCTCCGTTTTCGCTGCGGCCACAGGGTTGGGACGCTCGCGAGCCGGCTTTTGTCTGGCCTTGGATGAGATCTGAGGCGAGAAAAAATAAACGGTCGGCCTTAGAGGACGATTTTAGAACTCTCCTGCTGGCCTCAGGGTTTTCAGACCCAAGAGAGCGCCCAAACCTAACCTGGAGGTAGCGCGGTAGTATCCGGATTAGGGACATCCAACCGGAATCGCAAAACGGGGGCGAATTGGATTTGGAAACGTGCCTCGGCCTGCAGGAAAGCGAAGTCGAGCTTATTCAGATCGAAGGCACTGATCCAGCTTTTGCCACAATCGGCAACGACTTGCGATAAACCCTTACGGGAGAATACCTGCGGATGTTGGTTCGTTGACGCCCCACGCCGATTCTTGCCGCGACTGGCTACTTCTAGAAAATGGTTGAGCAACCTATTTGGCGAATGTGCCATCCAAGATGTCGAGGAACCCTAACGGGCCGAGGCAGTCATCAGTCGCGCCCGCTGAATGGGTTAGACTTCGATCAGTGTACCGGTGAAAGTGCAACGTTGGAGTGCAACTCGGTGTTTCAATCGCTTAGGAATCCTTGCGTTCCTGGGATTGTCTGTCTGTGTGTTCGCATGGGGTCTGCAATATAAGCTTTCTCTTTACGATCCAGCTCAGCCAGCTTCTCATCAGATTCCTCAGGCTAAGCTCCTCTCCAGGAATGAGCAAACTACAACGACAGCAGGCCCACGGGTAATTCGAACCAGAACCTCCTCCAGCGTCAGTTACACCGTTCCGACCTCCGTCTTCTTAGTTCTGCTTCTCGTTTTCTGCGCAACGAGCCCGCAAGTGACGGGCCAAAGGGAAGAGCGCGCCAGCGATTCGTGGCACCTTCGCCACGCCCAGTTGCGTTTTCTCTTCGTTCGCCCCCCTCCTCTCCTCGTCTAGTTTCTTCACTCCACAGTCGTTCGATAAATCCGGTTCGGGCCGATTGGCCGGGCGCTGCACTGCGGGCTCTTCGCTCCCGGCAATGTCGCGCCATTTCAAACCAAGGAAATCACAGAATCTGATTTACGGGGTCTAGTCGAACCATGCGAAAGCAAGCCTTCCTTATTCTTGCCGCCGGCTTGGCGTTCTCAGTCACGGCCAGCATCGTTGCCTGTCACAGGGCGGATAGCAAATCAGAAGCGAGAGCCGCAACTGTTCCATCCGCAAAGGTTGCCACGGCGCAGCGGGGCGATATCTCACATGTGCTGACGCTGGCCGGTCAGTTCCAGCCTTATCAAGTTGTGGATGTGCACCCAAAAGTGAGCGGCTACATGTCGCGCATCAATGTGGACATTGGCGACATCGTTCATCAGGGCCAGACGCTGGCGGTGCTTGAAGTGCCGGAGTTGAAGGCAGAGTTGCAGCAAACAGTATTCCAGTTGCAGCAGACCAAAGAAGAAATCACGCGTGCGCAGCACGATGTCAGCCGAGCCGAGGCCGAGCACGCAGCTCTTCATGCAGCATCTGATCGCCTGAAGCAGGCGGCTGCCGGCAGGCCCGGCTTGATTGCGCAACAGGAGCTCGACGATGCCGAGGCCAAGGACCTTTCGTCGGAGGCGCAGGTAGACGCAGCCAAATCGGCGTTGGCGGCAGCGCAAGAGCACGCGGGAGCGGCGCAAGCAGACAATCAGCGTGTTGAAGCGCTGCACAGCTACACCAATGTAACGGCTCCACTGGACGGGGTTGTGATTTGGCGCTATGCAGACACCGGCGCACTAATCCAGGGCGGCACCAACTCCAACGACCAGGCGCTTCCCATCGTGCGGTTATCGCAGAGCAATCTTCTTCGGCTACGCATCCCGGTACCTGAGAACGATGTGAAATACGTCCACGAAGGCGACCAGTTGCAGGTTCGCGTAGATGCCATCGGACGATCCTTCACGGGAAGAATCGTTCGTTTTACGCGCGAAGTGAACTTTGAAACCAGGACCATGGAGACGGAAGTAGACGTCGAGAATAAAGACCTCTCCATCTCTCCGGGGATGTACGCCAATACGATGCTGCAATTGGGACACGTAACAAATGCATTGACGATTCCCGTGGAAGCGCTGGTGCTGAACGGGCAACAGGAGTCTGTCTACGCGCTCGACGACAGCAATCACATTCACATTCGCAACGTAGCGGTTGGCTTGCAGGGATCGAAGCTGGCCGAGATCACCAGCGGACTCAAACCCGGAGACCGGGTGGTGATCGGCGGCCAGGACAAGTACCAGGAGGGCGAAGAAGTGAGCCCATTGCTTACCTCTTCGCCGGCCTCAGAGACCGTGCAAGAGACTGGCGGAATGATCGACATGAAAGCTGAAGCAAGTAATGGAGATACGCACTGATGCCGAAGTTCGCTCTCAGATTTCCCTACTTCATCATCATGATTTGCCTGCTGGTTTCTCTTGTAGGAGCGGTCAACATCGCCCAGATGCCGGTGGATCTTTTCCCCAAGATTGATATGCCGGTGGTGGTGGTGGCGACTTTCTACAACGGTATGCCGCCGGAGCAGATCGAAGCGGACATTACGAATACATTTGAACGCTTCTTTACTCTGGGCGCCAATATCGACCACAGCGAATCGCGTTCGCTGACCGGCGTGAGCCTGATCAAGATTTACTTCAAGCCGGGCACCGATCCCAATGCAGCGTTGAGTAACATCGCCAATCTGGCCATGGCCGATCTGCGGCGACTGCCGCCTGGAACGCTGCCGCCGGTGGTGTTGGGCATGGATGCTTCCACTCAGCCCGTGTGCCTGGTAACGCTGAAGGGCCAGGGATTGAACGAGACCAACCTGAAGGATCTGGCGCAGTTCCAGGTGCGCAACCAGATTTCGAATGTGCAGGGCGCGTCGGTGCCGCAGCCCTACGGAGGAACATACCGTCAGATTCAGATTTACGTGGATCCTCTGAAAATGGAGGCGCGCAATCTCAGCCTGAACGACGTGGTGACGTCGGTGAACGGCTCAAACCTGATTCTACCGGCGGGCGATGTGCGCATCGGCTCAAAGGACTACAACATCTACGCCAACAGCCAGTTCCCCGATGCGAATTCCATGAACCAGATGCCGCTAAAGTCGGTGGGCAACTCGTCGGTCCTGGTCGGTGACATTGGCAAAGCGATCGATTCCGGCGCACTGCAATACAACATTGTGCGCATCGATGGGCAACGGTCGGTTTACGTGCCGATCTTCAAGCAGGGCGGGGACAGCAATACCATCACCATCGTCAACGGAATGAAAGCCGCAATTAAGCACCTGGTCGACATTCCTGAATCGCTGATGACCAACGTGGTATTCGACCAGTCGGTCTTCGTCAAACTGGCGATCAAGAATGTTTCGAAGGAAGCGCTTATTGGCTTGGTGCTTACAGGCGTGATGATTCTTGTTTTCCTGGGCAGCCCGCGCGCCATGATCGCAGTGATTCTTTCTGTTCCGCTCTCCATGGTGGTCTGCCTGCTCGTTACCAATTACATGGGCGGCTCCATCAACACCATGATTCTCGGCGGCCTTGCACTGGTATTTTCTCGCCTCATCGATAATGGCGTGATTGTTCTTGAAAACATCTTTCGGCATATGGAGATGGGTGAATCCCCTGTGGTTGCGGCAGGGGCGGGCGGAACAGAGGTTTCCATGGCTGTGCTTGCCGCCACTTTCACTACTTCCATCGTGTTCTTCCCGGTAACGTTTTTCACCGGCGTGAGCAAGTACATCTTCACTCCGATGGCGCTGGGCGTGGTACTTTCAATCTTCGCATCGTACTTCTTCGCAATGACGGTGGTACCGCTTTTCTGCGCCAAATTCATCCGCCTGCACGGCGACGTAGAAGGCAAACCATCTCAGTCGAACTTGTTCACGCGCCTCGAAACTAAATTCGACGAGAACTTCCAGGCCATGTTGAACTGGTACGCGGGACGCGCGATGCGGGCTATGGAGCGGCCCGGCTTTACCGCTGCAGCCATCCTCGGCGGCGTGATGCTGCTGCTGTTGGGCACGGTTCCCTTCATCGGTCGTGCATATTTTCCCCGTACCGACCCAGGCCAATTCATCATTGACGTGCGCATGCCAAGCGGGACTCGGCTGGAAGTAAGTAACGACTACATCGCAAAAGTCGAAGACATCATCCGCAGTGTGGTGCCGGCAAAGGATCTGGATATGGTCGTCTCCAATATTGGCGTCTATCCCGATCTTTCGGCCATTTACACCACCAACGCTTCAATGGACACCGCCTTTGTGCAAACCAGTCTGAAGGAGGGGCATAGTGTCGGTAGCTATGAGTACATGCGCCGTGTCCGGGAAAAGCTCTCGCAACAGATGCCGGAACTCTCAACCTATTTCCAAGCCGGCGGTCTGGTCGATTCGGTCATCAACCAGGGACTGCCGGCGCCGATCGACATCCAAATCAAATCGCAGGAGATGAAGAGTTCCTACGCCCTGGCCACACAACTGGCAGCGACGATCAAGGCAATGCCGAACGTGAGCAATGTGTATATTCCGCAGAACATCGACTATCCCGGCCTGGCCTTGAACATCGATCGCGAGCGCGCGAGCCTTATCGGGCTTTCGGCGAAGGACGTTGTAGACAACGTGATTACGGCGCTCACTTCCGACGGCATGGTGGCTCCCAGCTATTGGATCGATCCGAAAAGTGGCAACAACTACATGGTCACGGTGCAATACGCAAACAGTTGGATCAACAACATGTCGATGGAGGATATGAAGAACATTCCGCTACGCGGAGTGCGACCTGCCGGCTTTGGCCCGATGCAGGAGGGCGGGCAGTCGGATCCAGCCGCGTCGCAGATGCCCGGCAACGACAAATCGGCGGGCTACGTGCCGTTGGACGCCGTAGCTGATATCCAGCAGATCAACACGCCAACCGAGGTGGACCACAACCAGATTCGCCGTGTTATCGACATTTACGTGGCCACCAAGACCGAGGCGCTTCAAGGTGTGGGCGCACAAATCGATGGTCTGCTGGCTGACACGAAGCACGACCGGAATACGGTGCTCGATGTGCGGGGCGCCGTGGTGAGCATGAACCAGGCATTCCACGATTTCGGCGTTGGCCTCATCATTGCCATCCTCCTTGTCTACCTCATCCTGATGGCCCAATTCGCCTCATTCATCGACCCCTTCATCATCCTGATGGCGATTCCACCTGGCTTGGCTGGCGTGGCACTGATCCTGCTGGTGACCGGCAGTTCACTGAACATTATGTCGCTGATGGGAGTGATCATGATGGCCGGTATTGTGGTGTCGAACAGCATTCTGATCGTCGAGTTTGCTGGGATTCTTCACCAGCAGGGAATGGGGCTGAAGGCAGCGGTGGTGGAGTCGTGCAAGGTTCGTCTGCGCCCCATTCTGATGACTTCGCTGGCCACGCTGCTGGGCATGATACCGCTGGCGCTGGGTCTGGAGGCCGGCAGCGAACAGTATGCGCCGTTGGCTCGGGCCATCATCGGCGGGTTGGCGCTTTCCGTCATCGTCACCATGTTCCTCGTTCCAGCCGTGTACCTGGTGATCCACGGGCGCGAAGAATCCAAGACCGCGGTTGAGGAAGGAAAGGCATGACAGAATTTGCAAAGAGAAGGTTGTTAACTGCCGCGTTGGCGTTATTGTTATTCGCCTTGTTGCCATGCGCAGTGCGCTCCCAGAAGGCTCCGGCGGCGCCCATGCCCTCCATAGATCTTCCGGCGGCACAAGCGCCAACTGGACCCCTTGCGCCTTCCGGACCGACGCTGACACTCGCAGACGCAGAGCGCATGGCGATTGAGCACAACCCTAACATCAGCGTGGCTCGTTTATTAGCTTTGGCGCAGGCGCAGGTAACGCGAGAAGTGCGTTCTGCCGAACTCCCCACGGCACAGGGTGCACTGACAGCCGTAGACGCACACGAGAACAGCCGAATCACGGCTGGGTTACTCAATAATCCAACCGTCTACGATCGCGCTGCAGGCGGTCTGACAGTAAGCCAACTGATCACTGACTTCGGGCGCACGCACAACCTTGTGCGGAGTGCGCAATCGAATGCGCAGGCGCAACTCGAAAACGAGCGTGCCACAGAGCTCGACATCAAGCTGACAGTGGATCAGGCGTTCTATCAGGTGTTGACGAGCCAGGCAGTGCTGAAGGTGGCAGAGGAGACGGTAAACCAACGCCAGGCGACCGTGGACCAGGTTGGCGCTCTCACCAAGTCAAAACTGCGGTCGGATCTCGATCTAAGCTTTGCAAATGTGCAACTCTCACAAGCCAAACTGCTATTGCTGGACGCCCAGAATGACGCCGCCGCCGCTATGGCCAGCCTCAACACTGTGTTGGGCTCCGAACGGGATGAGCAATACACGCTCGTGGATCAGACTACGGCAAATCCTGAGCCTGCGCCCCAAGATGCCGAAGCGTTGCTGCAATCGGCGTTAGCTGCGCGTCCCGATCTGGCAGCGCTCAACGATAACTACACCGCAGCCCGCAAGTTCAGCACCGCGGAGCGCGATCTTTGGATGCCGACCGTTTCGGCGCTAGCCGCGGTGGGCGGCACACCGGTCCGCGCGGATCAGATTCAATCCTCGTGGTACGGCGCCGCTGGCGCAAACATCACCATTCCCGTGTTCAATGGGTTCCTATTCAATGCTCGCGCACAGGAGGCAAAGCTGCGCGCCAATGCTGCCGGGGAACAAGTAAGGAACTTACGCGATGTGATTGCGCGCGATTTGCGAACCGCGGTCCTGAATGCGCAGAACGCGTTTCAGCGCATCGGGGTCACGCAGGAAATGCTGAACGAGTCGAACATGGCTCTCGATCTTTCAGAGGCAAGGTACAAGATCGGCTTAAGCGGGATCGTGGAGCTGACCCAGGCGCAACTTGCACAAACTCAGGCAGAGATCGCTTATGCGAATGCCTGTTACGCCTATCAAACCGCGCTGGCGGTAGTACGGTTCCAGACGGGTCAGTAGCCTTGTGGAATTTGCCAGGTCATCTAATGCGTGGTTGGGTTCTCGCCGCTAACGGATCGTATCCATGTTTCCGTGAGCGGTGATCGCACGAATCATTCTGATGTTGCGCTCATTTTCGAGGAGATTGCCACTATGCCGGTAATTGGCGACAGACCCGAATTGAATCTGAAGACGGTCGTCTATGCGACCGATTTTTCTCCCTGCTCCAAAAACGCCGGCCTTTACGCCGCTCGCATGGCTGACTATTCTTCGGCAAAGCTGCTTGTGACTCATGCCTTCACGCTAGCGCAAGCCGCGATGGAAGTTGAGATTGGTGACAGACGATTAAGCCAGCAAAGAGACACTTTGACGCATCTTCTATCGAACGAGGCTGCTCTCTTGGGAGCAGATCCGGTCAAAGCGATTCCTGTCCTTCTCGAAGGGGACCCGGAGTACGTAATTCCGGGTCTGGCGGACACGCATGAGCCATCAATGATCGTTCTGGGAACGCATGGTGGAGGTCGGATCGAGCGGGGAGTCATTGGTTCGGTCGCGGAAAAAATCCTAAGGTCCACCCGCTGGCCGGCGCTTACCGTAGGTCCTCAAGTGCCGCCATTGTCTAAGCAATTGTTCCCCTTCGAGAGGATCCTGTTTGCAACCGACTTTACCGTTGCGGCCACGAACGCAGCTATCTACGCTTTGACATTCGCTGAGGTATTCGGGGCGAAGATTGATGTGCTCAATGTGATTCAGGAGGCCGTAATCGAGCATCCAGATCGTCTCGCCGATCTTCAAACTCGCTTCTTTAGTGCCCTTGACGCCCTTGTGCCGCAATGTGCCAAGGAGTTCTGCGATCCAAGAACCTATGTGGCTGTCGGCGGGGCACACGACAAAATCGTTGAACACATCAGAGGGCGGTCGATCGATCTCCTGGTGCTCGGTATCCGGAAGACTTCGCATATCAGCATGGAGATGAGAACATCTGGGGCATTTCGGATCATAGTAGATGCTCCCTGCCCGGTACTGACGATTAGAAGCTGAGAATTGAATCGCTTTGCTGGAGAATTGGATGGCAAGACGGAAGAAGAGTCCGAGCTACGAGTATCACCATACCCCAGCAACACTGCTGATCGCATTGTTTGGGGGTGCCTGTGCCTTCGTGACTGTTGAGACCTTCCTCCCGGACCTTTTGGAGTTGTGGGAGCGTCAGTTAGGCAAGTTCCCGGGCTGGCAAGTCCATATGGGATTGACGTGCATTGAAATCATGATATTCTTCACATTCTTGTTCTTTCTGGAATGGTTCGAAACAAGGTCACGCATAACAGCGTGGCGAGCAAGTGCGCCGTGGTTGCCTCTCGTTGGTCTCGCCCTGTTGGCAACAATCGTCCACATCCCCTACTCCGTTGTGATCCTGGTAGGAACAATCTACGGCATATGGGCCTACCGCCAAACCACTAGGGTGCGTCGCTCGCCCCGCCTTTCGTGACCCGCGTGCAACCGGTGCGGTTTTCTGCCCTGCACTTAACACGCCCGAAAAACTGATTTACTCACCTGTCGAAAAGTAGTTGAGAGCGTCGTTCATTGTCACCTCAACTATTTCTTCATCGGCATCGATGGATTCTCGTTTGATCCATAGCCGCTCGATCGTTCGAAGGGAGCACCCGAATCTTTGGGCTGCACGTGATTTTGCGACTTCTAACGTGCAACCTTGGCGGTTGAGTTTGGAAACGTAATCTAGCGCTTCATTGGCCTTTTGGCTCGACAGCGCTGGAGGGCGACCGCTGTTCAGGGCAGGCAAATCAACTGCCGCCCTCTTGGCAGCTAGTTTAAGCCCGAAGCGCAGGGTACAGTGCTCACCCTATCTAGGGATGAAGACGTTCATGCAACCGTAGTCAGCGGAAACAAAGTGGAGTACGAGGGACAGACTATGAGTCTGTCGGCCTCTGCGCTCGCTGCCCTTCATAAGCTCGGCGGTCATACGACGGGTGCTGTTAGTGGCTCTGACTATTGGATGTATTACTGAAAGACGCTGGACGATATTCGCATTAGGAAAGAGTCAGAGAATGAGAGCGACTGGCTGACGGAACTGGAGGAAGGCCCCAAATCCAATCTGCCTTGACACCGCGAATTGGGATGGGTCTATTCGTCCTCTGGTGGTTTGAGTACAGGCGAAAATTCTCGCAAGAAACAGACCCCTCGCTTAAGATATTTCTCAAGGAGTCAACATTCCGTAACTTATTGATTCTAAAGATGGTCGGGACGGGCAGATTTGAACTGCCGACCCCTCGCACCCCAAGCGAGTGCTCTACCAGGCTGAGCCACGTCCCGACACAAGACGAACCGGCTCATTGCGAGCCGGTTTCAGGGGTCCAGAGATTAGTTTACACCGATGCGCCGCTGCCTGGCGGTCACTAGTAGTGGGTCAGTTTGAAGGGTACGGGCTTCAGCCCGTACATAAATCGAGCAAAATAATCGCGGGCTTTAGCCCCTGAGGGAAGGTTTTTTCAAGCTGACCCACTACCCGGTCACTCGGCAGGCGGAACGTATTCCGACGGCAGCGCCGAGCCGGCGCCGAAAAAGAACTCCTCCATCTGTTCGACGAGGAACTGCTGCGCCGTGGGGGTCCAGGGTTGCAGCCGGTACTCGTTCAGCAGCATCTTTTGACGGTCAACCCACTCTGACCATGCAGCCTTTGAGACGTTCTTGTAGATCTTCTGGCCAAACTCCGAGTCGAAGGGCGGCTCGTCCAGGCCCTCCATCTCCTTCTTGTAACGAACGCAAAAAACAGTGTGCGCCATGCCTCGCTCCCAGATTCCATTGTATTGGATACCAAGCCGTGCCCCCGGTGGCAAACTGCCTGCCGCGTACTGCATCTCCTTGTCCTGCAGCCCTTCATGAAAATTGTGAAGATTTTATAGCCGGTCCACAGAAACTAGGAGCAGAATCGCCAGCATGGTGGACTTGGGTTAACCCGAGCCCGCGCAGTGCCCTCCCCCACCCCCCTCAGGAGCCCGGCAGGAGAGATACCCGGGCGCAGATGCCGCGCGAGCCCTTCAGCCCCCTCCTAAGACCCAGGTTCCGGAGGAAGTCACGTGACTCAAGAAAGCGTTCAAAACGGCCTGAGCGAGACCGCCGCGTCCGGCCTCGCCTACCTCACCTTCATCCCGGCGATCATTTTTCTGATCGTCCCCCCTTACAACCAGAACTCCAACGTCCGTTTTCACGCCTGGCAGTCGATCTTTCTTTCCATTGTGTGGGCGGCGATCTGGATTGTGCTTCTGGTGATCAGCGTGATTCCGGTGCTCAATTTCTTCGATGTAGTGCTCACACCCGTCGTGGCCATCGGTTTCTTCATCCTGTGGGTGATAGCGCTCGTCCAGGCGTTCCAAGCCAAACGGTTCATGATCCCCGTCATTGGCAATCTCGCTCTCAAGCAGGCCGGCGGCACAGGCTTTTAACCCAGGTGTCAGGCCGCGCACGGCGGCGGCGTCAACGCCTTCGGCCTCTCTTGCCGAACCGCCGCTTTGCCTTCGCGGCCGGCGGCGACGCGCCTGCGTGTTTCGCCTTCTTCCGGTTGCCCTTTGCTTGTTTGGCAGTGGGCTTGGCAGCCTTTCGGCCTGCGGGCTCGTCTTCAACAATTGAGAACTGCAGCTTGCGCTCCTGCGCCAGCACGCGATCCAGGATTACCTGCAACCTGTCGCCCGCCCTGAACCGCCGCCCCCATTTTTCGCCAACGATCTCGTGCGTGTTTTCGCGCCACGTGAAACGGTCGCCGGGCAGCGTATCGATCGGCACCAGCCCCTCGACAAACAAATCGGTCAGCTCCACAAACAGGCCGAACTTCGAGGGGTTCAGCACCAGCGCGGCAAACTCCTCACCCACGCTGTCCTGCATGAACCGCACCTTTTTCCACTCCACCAGCTCGCGCTCGGCCTCGGCAGCGCGACGCTCGGTCTGGCTGGTCTCGTCGGCAATCTGCTTGAGCTCCTGCTCGGGGATGGGTGGCTCGCCGGTAAAAAGCTCCTCTGCCCTGTGCCGTTCCTGCGCGCCAATATGCGGCGCCGGCGAAGGGCCGTAGATTCCTTCGTTGGGATGCACCCACGGCGAGGCCAGCCGGCCCTCGGTCACCTCACCTCGACCCGCAACCCCTGCCCGCAGAAGCGTCTTCGCAATGCGGTGCACAATCAGGTCGGGATAGCGCCGGATGGGCGACGTAAAGTGCGTGTAGGTGGGCGCTGCCAGCGCAAAGTGGCCCTCGTTCACTTCGCAGTAGCGTGCCTGCCTGAGCGAACGCAGCATCAGGTAGCTTAGGATCCGCTCCTCCGGCTTGCCCTCGATGCGCTCTGCCAGCTTCTGGTACATCTTCGGAGTCACCGCGATATCCTCGGCCACCTCGTGCACGCGCGGCTTGCGCCCCTGTCCGTACGATTCCCGACGCTCGGCCCTGATCTGGATGCGCTTGACCGGCAGCGCACCCAGTCCGAGCGAATAACCAAAGCTTGCAGCCAGCTCCTCAAATTGAACCACGCGCCTCGGCTCCGGCTTCTCGTGAATGCGGTAGATCGACGGCACGCCCAAATCCTCGATCCAGGTAGCGACGCACTCGTTGGCCGCCAGCATGAATTCCTCGATCAACCGGTTGGCCCAGGTTCGCTCGGCGCGCGTCACGCCCCGCATCTGGCCCTGCTCGTCAAACTCGATCACCGGCTCGGGCAAGTCGAAATCAATCGAGCCCCGCTCCTCGCGCCGCTTGTTCATCTTGACGGCGAGCTGCTGCATTCGCTCGATCTCTGGAACGAGAGAGGCGTATTGGCCTCGCGTCTCATCGTCGCCTTCGAGAATCGCGTGCACCGCGGCGTACGTCATTCGCGCGGCCGAGCGAATCACGCCCTCGGCAATCTCGTAGCTTTCAATGCGCCCCTCGGCGTCAAGCTGCATAAGGCAGCTCAGCACCAGGCGGTCTTCATCGGGCCGCAGGCTGCAGATATCGCTCGAGAGCTCCTGCGGCAGCATGGGAATGGCGCGATCGGGAAAGTACACGCTGGTGCCGCGCAGCCGCGCCTCGAGATCGAGGTCCGTGCCCTCGCGCACGTATTCCGCCACATCGGCAATATGCACCTGCAACTCGTATCCGGCGTCCGCGCGCTGGCGCACCATCACCGCATCGTCGAAGTCGCGGGCTGTCTCGCCGTCGATGGTCACAATCGGCAGTCCGCGAAAATCCGCCCTGCCGGCGGCAGCGTTTTGGTCAAAATGTGCAACTCTGCGAGCTTCGGCCAGCACCGCCTCGGGAAAGATCCGCGGTAACTGGTGCTTGCGGATCATCATCTCCACGTCGACGCCGAAATCATCCGGATCGCCGAGCACTTCAATCACGCGCCCGATGGGTGGCCGCGTCGGCGTAGGCCAGCTGGTGATCTCCACATCGACAACAAGACCCTCCAAATCGTCGTGTTTTGGGCGAGAGCCTGCCTTCGCGCCGAGGACACGATGCGGCGTGATTGCCGCGCTCTCCGGCGGGACCTCCGCGCCCGGCGGAATCACAATGGCCTGCGTCATGCGCTCGTCGAAGGGAACCACGCTGTGGCTCATCGAGCGGTCTGACCTCGCGTAGTGAAAGATGCCGACCACAGTTGCGTTGCGGCGCTCCATCACCCGCACAATGCGACCCTGGCGGCGTCCATCGGCTTTCGGCGGATCGAGCTCCACCAGCACCTGGTCGCCCTGCATCGCGCCGTTGATCTCGTTGGGGGGAATGAAGACGTCCTCGTCCACGCGCGCCGCGGGCTGCCGGGCGTTGGGTCGCACAAATCCGAATCCGTCGCGATGCAGATCGAGCCGGCCCCCGATCAGGTTGTCGCGCAGGTTATCGCGGCTCGCTGCGCCGGTTGCAGCCGGAGTTTTTGGAATGCCCCACATTTCGCGGTCGATTCTGGCAAGCTGGCCGCGCGCGGTAAGCCGGGCAAGCTGTTCGAGCAGCAGACGCCGCTCGCGCCCGCCGCCCAGACCCAGCTCGCGCACCAGCTGTTTGTATCCCGCCTTGCCTCCGGCGGAGCGCGCTATGCGCGCCACCAGCTCCCGATCGGTCATAGCTCAAGAGTAGGGCACCGGACGGCCGGGCGCGAGGAATACGAGCGCGCATTCCCTTGCGGAATTCTCGGGATCTGCCTGCATAGCGTTGCTTTCAAAAGACAGCCATCCGGCCAATCCGGATTAAAGCTGGGTCCATTTCGGGTTGGAAGGGCCGATGCCTGCCCCGCCACCCCCACAAATACCCGTGCGGCAGGACAATGAGGCTGCTCCTGCCGCGTCGCGATCCGGCTAAGTCCCCATCCGCCTGTTGTCATCCCTGGGTCATTGCTCGCTTCCCGCTGCGGCGCTTCGATCCCCCGGCGCGAACAGGCTAAAATAGCGGGGACGGAAGAAATCGGAGCGGAGGCGGCTGACCGGATTCAGCCTCCTGCCGCACCGCACGCGGGTTTGCCGAAGCCTTCAGGCAAGACGGCAGTACTCATCCACTTTTTATTGGGTTCGCGCCATTGGCACTGCCTTGGCAACTCCCACCGGGTCCCTACGCTGGGACAGAAAAGGAACTATCGTGAGCGCTATGTGGAAACCAAGCCAGACCGGATCGATCAACACCAACCCCGCGCCCGAACCGCCGCGCGCCGTGCCGCCGGCTCCGCCGGTTGAGGCTCCCAGCCGCCCGCAGGCAGTTACCGGCGAGCAGGCCACTATCAGCAAGGGCCTCTTTATCAAGGGCGAAATTAGCGGCTCCGAGTCGCTATACATCGACGGCAAGGTTGAGGGTAGCGTTAACCTGCCGGGCAACCGCGTCACCGTCGGGCGCAATGGCCAGGTGGCGGCGAACATCGTTGCGCGCGAGATCGTCGTTCTGGGCAAGATCAAGGGCAACGTCTCGGCCTCAGACCGCGTGGACATTCGCGCCGAGGGCTCGCTCAGCGGCGACGTGGCCGCGGCCCGCATCAGCATTGAAGACGGCGCTTTCTTCAAGGGCGGTATCGACATCCGCAAACCGGACGCGAAACTCGCCGCGGTTCCTTCTGCCCCTGAGCCGGTGAAGGTCGGGCAGTAGGCCGATTCGTACAACCGATTTCCGCTTGATCCGCACGCCGCCGGGCATTGAGGGCGTGGGTGTGTTTTTTGGAGAGCCCGTCACTCCCGCGCGCCTACAGCAAATTCGGAGTTGGTGTATGGGAGGTTGATGCTGCCGAGGGGCGTTTTCCTTAAGAAAACGGCCCCCTGTATTCGTTCAGCGAGCCCTATAGGAACTCTGATTTTGCTCGGGCTTCCTTAACGCGGCTTTAACCCCAGCCGCCTCATCGTCACTCGGGGCAGGGCCGAGCCGGTCTTTTCAAGAACAACTTTAACCAGTAGCAGCCACAGCCCTGTTCCCGCGGCAAGAAGGGCTGCGTCGGCTACTCGCGCATGATGCGCCCAATAGACTGCGGCGAGGTGCGCGCGCATCCACACGAATCCCCACGCGAGCAGGGCAACGGCGCCGCCTCCTGCGATCCCGGCCAGCAGGCATCGGCCCATCTCGGCGTAGTCCAGGCTGGCCAGCGACACCATGCGCCGCTTATGCAGCAGCACTGCAATCGCCAGGGTCTGCATGGCGATGCCTATATCCGAAGCAAAAGCCAGTCCCATCGCTCCCCGCGCGTTGTAGAGCGCGTTGTAGATGGGCAGCGAAAGCAGGGTGACGATGGTTCCCGCAACCATTGGCGCCATGGTGTTGCCGGCCGCGTAGAATGCGCGCGCATATACCGCCTGGGCCGACCACAAAAACAGCACCAGCGAAAATACCGCAAAATACGCGGCGCAGTTTTGCGCGTCCCCGGCCGTAAATCGCCCGCCGGTAAACACCAGGTCGATGGCCGGATAGCCCAACGCGATCATTCCCGAGGCTGCCAGCAGGCTCAGGCTGGCAACCCGCGAAACCGAATCGGCGACCCCTGTGGCGAACTCGTATCGCTGCCCCTTGGTCCACAAGCTCGCAAAAAACGGCATCGAAGCAAGGCCGGCCGCCTGCGCCAGCATGGCCATGGGCGCTGTAAAAAGCTGCTTGGCGTAGCTCATCAGTGACACCGCGCCGCCCACCTTCGAGGCAAAGTGCGCGATGATCCAGTTATCGGCGGTTACCAGCGTCACGCCCGCCATGAGCGGCAGCGTAAGCCTGACCCAATCGCGCAGCCCCTCGTCGCGCCAGTCGAGCATCCAGCGGAATCGTGTGCCGGCCCGCCGCGCGAAAAACCAGTTGAGCAGGAACGGCCCGCAGAACGCGCCGGCCACCGTGCCCAGCGCCAGCGAGGAGACGCCGAGCTTTTTATTCAGCAGCACGCCGCCAACAATCGTGCCCAGGCTGTAGACGAGTGGGGCCACGGCCTGCACGCTGAACTGCTTGCGAACCAGCAGCACCGCGCCAAACACCCCTCCGGCAAAAAAGCAAAGCTGGGCCGGCAGCAGAATCCGCGTCAGTTTGGTGCAAAGCGCGGCCTTTTCGGGGTCAAAGCCGTTAAACCACCAGTGGACGTAAAACGGAGCGAAGATCTCGGCCAGCACAATCGCGCCGCCCAGCACCATGTACATGGTTGAAAGGATGACCGAAAGCGAGCGGTTGGCCTGTTCGTCCTGTCCGGCCTCGCGGTAGCGCGTCAATATGGTTACAAAGCTGATGGACGCCGCGCCGCCGACCAGGAAGTACGAGATCATGTCGGGCAGCACGAATGCCCCGTTGAACGCGTCAGCCTGCAAGCCGCTGCCGAAAAGCCAGGCGATGTACTTCACCCGCACCAGCCCGATAATCCGCGACAAGAAGGCCGACACCATCAGCACTACTGTTGCGCTGAAGACAGAGTGCGCATGCGAAGGTTGCAGCAGCCCCAGTCCGCGCGCCCACCGGGATCGCGGGCGGGGATTGGGTTCAGTTGAGGTCGAGCCGGTCACTGCAGTCGATTCTATCGTTGCACCACATCTTCACGCCGCCCACCGAATCTGATTAGCCAAGAGTATGCTGTCTGCATGCGGATTCCATCTCGTCTCACCGCCATTTCCCTCTGCCTATTCGCCTTAGCAACCGGATTCTCCCAATCCATTCGCGGCCGCGGCGGCATCACGCTGCCCCCGCCGCCCGAGGTCCAGGCAACTCCGGTCACCGACGACTACTTCGGTACCAGGATCGTTGATAACTACCGCTGGCTCGAGGACGAGAAGAGCGACGCCACCCAGTCCTTCATCGACGCAGAGAACGGATACACCGACCGTTATTTGCGCCAGGACCTCATCTACTCCCAGATTCCCGATCAGCTCGGCGCGCTGATGGACGTTACCGAGACCGGCTCCCCCGTGGAGCGCAACGGCAACTTCTTCTTCATGCGCCGCCTCGCCGGCGAACAGCAGTTTTCAATTTACGTGCGCCACGGATGGACCGGCAAAGACGAGCGGCTGCTTGATCCGGCGGCGATCAGCCGCGATCCCAACACCTCCATCTCCCTCGACGATGTCTCCCGTGACGGGGCGCTGTTCCTCTACTCGGTAAAGCAGGGCGGGGCCGACGAAGCTGCCATTCACGTCTTCGACGTCAACGCCAAAAAGACCCTCCTCGACGAGTTGCCCAGCGCGCGTTATTTTTCAATGGACTTTGCGCCCGACGGCAAGAGCTTTTACTACGCGCGCAACAACAAGGACGGAACCCTGCTCTTTCAACACGTTTTGGGCGAGCGCCCCGTGCACGATCGGCTCATCTTCGGGCACGAGTTCCGCGGCGAGCCGCTCGCGGCCGACGACCTTTTCTTTGCGCAGGTCACCGACGATGGCCGTTACCTCGTCGTCCAGATCAATCGCGGCGTCCCTCCCCGCCGCGTCGACATTGTCTTCCGCGACCTGACCAGGAAAGATTCGTACTTCGACATCCTCGTCTGGAGTCTCGATGCACGTTTCTCTGCCATCTACGCCGGCGGCGCGTGGTATGTGAAGACCGACTACAAATCCCCGCTGGGCCGCATTCTCAAAGCCGATCCCGGCGTCATGCCCGAGGCGTGGACGACGATTGTGCCTGAAGGCAAAGAAGTGATCGACGAGTGGACGATCGTGGGTGGCAAGCTTTACGTGAACCGCCTCAAAGACGTCAAACCTGAAACATCGATCTACACCCTCGACGGCAAGCCCGCCGGCCAGCTTGCCTACGACGGCATCGGTTCCGCTTCCATCATCTTCGGCAGAACCATCGACCGCTACGGCTATTTCTACTTCTCGTCGTTCATCGTTCCGCCCACCCTGTACCGTCTCGATACAAGCACCGGCAAACGTGACGTGTTCTTCCAGCCCAAGATCCCGTTCGACTCCAGCCAGTACGAAATCAAGCAGGTTTTTTTCAAATCCAAAGACGGCGCCCGGGTGCCCATGTTCATCGCCGGTAAAAAGGGCCTCAAGCAGGACGGCTCCGAGCGCCTGCTCATGACCGGCTATGGCGGCTTCAACGTCAGCCTTCCTCCCGACTGGGATGCCGAGTACGCCTGGTGGCTCCAGCAGGGCGGATGGTTCGCGATGCCCAACCTGCGCGGCGGCGGCGAGTACGGCGAGCAGTGGCACGAGCAGGGCATGTTCGACAAAAAGCAGAACGTCTTTGACGACTGGTTCGCAGCAGCCCAGTACCTGATCGACAACAAATATACCTCGCCTGAGCATTTCGCCATTCGTGGCCGCTCCAACGGCGGCCTTCTGATGGGCGCCTCCATCGTCCAGCATCCTGAGCTGTTCTCGGCTGTCTGGTGCGGTTATCCACTGCTCGACATGCTCCGTTACCAGAAGTTCAAAGTCGGGTCATTCTGGACCACCGAATACGGCTCGGCCGACAACCAGAAGCAGTTCCCGTATCTGCTCAAGTACTCGCCGTATCAGAACGTGAAGGTGAGCGGCGCTTACCCTGCCGTCATGTTCTTCACCGGCGACAGCGATACCCGCGTTGACCCGCTGCACGCCCGCAAGATGACGGCGCTGCTTCAGTCGGCATCAAAAAGCGGCCGTCCCGTTCTGCTCCACTACGGCAGGGGCGGCGGACATTCGGCGGGCGTCAGCGTGGATCAGGAGATCGACGACTACGCCATGGAGCTGGCTTTCCTTTGGACTGAAACAGCACAATCTGCAACACAGAAGTAACGGAATCCGCACCCAGGTACAGTTACTCAGGCCTGTAGCCTTGCGTAACCTATTGTCTGCTCTGGCCGAACCGATAACTCAACTACGAGACCTGGAAAAAACGGGTCTGCTGTACCATTCGCCGGCTCTGGGGGCGCACCCTGAAGCCGGCGTCGCATCTTTTTTGCGGGTTGTAGACGAAACGGGCCCTGCCCCAAGTTGGGACCGTCAGCGGGAATCAAGTTTCTGTTCGGTCCGGAGCAGATGAATATGGCGCAGGCAGGACTGGTGGGAGGCAACGCCGGATACATGCAGGAGGATGGCCGGCTCGCCGCATTGGCTGCAAGTGGAATTCTCGACTCGGAACCCGAGGCCAGCTTCGATGCCATCACGCGCCTGTGCGCGGATTACTTCAAGGCCGATTCCGTGTTGCTGGGTTTTGTGGACGAAAGCAGAGTCTGGATCAAATCGTATTGGGGAGTGCCGGTGCGGGAACTGCCGCGCCGCAATTCAATCTTCGAACTGGTGCTCGCTGAAGACGGCCCCGTCATCGTTCCCGACATCCACGAGGATTCGCGATTCGGCGAGGACGGTGCGTCGTTTCGCCGCCTCGACGCCCGCTCGTTTGCTTCGGTTCCCGTCCGCAATTGCGACGGCCACGTTCTGGGCGAGCTCATCGTCTTCAGTGCCCACCCTCGGCGGCCCATGACTCGCGATGAATTGCGCATGTTTGAGAGCCTGGCGGAGCTTGCGGCCAACCAGGTTGAGTTGCGCCGGTTCAGGAAGAATTTGAGCCAGCGCGGAATGCGCCCCGCGCGCCGGCCGCAGAATGCCGCCGCCATCTGGCCCCAACGCCCCGACCTTCGCGCCGCTCTTGAAAAACATGAGTTCGTGCTCTTCTATCAGCCTGAGGTTGAACTCGCCACCCATCGCATCGTCGGACTTGAGGCGCTCATCCGCTGGCGCCATCCCGAGCGCGGGCTCATTCCGCCCATGGAGTTCATTCCCGCCGCCGAAGAATGCGGACTCATTCTGCCCATCGGCGACTGGGGCCTGGCCGAGGTCTGCGGCCAGATCAGGGATTGGACGCGCGAAGACGCAAACCACAGTGCGCTTCGCGTCTGCGTTAACCTCTCAGCGCTCCAGTTTTCCCGCGACGGTCTGGCCGACCACGTTGAAGCGCTGCTCTCCCGCTTCGGCATCGCCAGCCGCCAGCTTGGCCTCGAGATGACCGAGTCCAGCCTCATGTCAGATACCAGCACTGCCTTCGACGTCCTCGGCGATCTGCGCCGGCTGGGCGTTTCGCTGCTCATGGACGATTTCGGCACCGGCTACAGCTCGCTCAATTACCTGCATTCGTTTCCCTTCGACGTCCTCAAGATCGACCGTTCCTTCGTCAGCCGCATGACCCAGGGCGACCAGGCATTGCAGATCGTGAAAACCATCATCGAGCTGGCTCGCGTGCTCGGCATGGACGTTGTGGCCGAAGGCGTGGAAACCCGCGAGCAGCACAATCTTCTCCGCGACCTCGGCTGCCGCTACGGCCAGGGCTTCTTCTTCTCCCGGCCGCTCAGCGCCGAAGCCATCACTGAGCTGCTGCGCCTGCCCGGACGGATTCTGCCCGAGCACTTGCTGAACGCGCAGCCCGCTTAAGAAGCGCTTCTGCCGGCCCCAAGCCCGCGAAGCGGGCGTCAGACGGTAGCCCCAGGCGTGAGCCTGGGGAACGTGGAATCCGCAGTTCGATTAAGAAACGCTTCTGCCGGCCCGTGCCCGCGAAGCGGGCGGAAGATGGTAGCCCCAGGCGCGAGCCTGGGGAACGCGGCCGAGTCAACAGGCACAGCCCGCTTGAGCGGGCGGAAGATGCAGATGTGAATCACCCGATTTTGCAACGCGGAAAGGTTCCGATTCGGGAGCCTTCTTTCCATCGTTCCCCATTTGAGATTCACGCTGCGTGCTCCGCGCAGAATTCCCTCATGTCTCCGCCTCCTGCCCGCTACCCTCGTTTCCATGCAGAGCCCATCGCAGTCGGCGGCCTCAGCCGCTTCCTCGCCCGCGCCTTCGAGCTTCGCCGGCTTCCTCTCCGCGCTCACTTCGCCGGTGCCTTCATCGCGTGTTAATTCCTGGAATGACGATGCACTCGCCGACGACGTGGCCACTTTGAGTTACGAAAGCGCGCTCAAGGCGCATTCGCGCTACAAGCCGGCGCCTGAGCCGCTCACGCAGTCCTCCTCGGCCGATGTCCCCGAACGCGTCTCTCCTGCCTCAGGCAGTTTGCTCCCAACCGCCGCACGCCAGTCGCAACCGCCCTCACCAACGTCCGCAATTGGGCCCGGCGATCTCAAGTCGGCCAGCATCACCATTCGCATGAGCCAGGCAGAGTGCGCACAGCTCAGACAGCGCGCCGCCGAAGCTGGAATGACCATCTCCGCCTATCTGCGCTCCTGCACATTCGAGGCGGAAGCACTGCGCGGTCAGGTGAAGGAAGCACTTGCGCAACTCCGCGCCGCGGCGTCATCGAGCGAAAAGCATCCTGCGCCTGATCGCCCCACAAAGTTCGGCTGGCTGCCGCGGATATTTGCCAGCGGAGCGCCAACTCGGAGGGAGCAGGGGCATTCATGCCACTGAAAAGACCGCCCTGCTGTCTCGCCTTTAGGCGCGGAATTCGTATCACGCAAGAACTCATTCGCGCCCCGCGCCAAGTCACTCTCCAATCCCGCCGGCCTCCTTTTTCCAGCCACCGACACTCCTGAACCCGGGCCGGCCCCCGTTTACAAATCCTGGCTCAACGAGCACCTCGGCGATGATGCGTGAGTGGAGAATGATCGCTGGCGGCATGGGCGTTTCTCGGGAGTAATCCGAGTCTTGGAGGGGTTCGTTCGATGCCAGGTCTCAAAAGCGAGACCTGGGGCACCCTCAGATCGCGGCTGAGCGAGATCCCTAAGATACGGGCCGCCCGCCAGCGCATGTAAGCCTGGGCGAGACGGCGGAGCTCGGAGTATACGAGTGGAAGCAGGCGGCCGGCGGCTCCGGGGGCGCCGGCGTGCATTGCTTTGAGGAGCTGGGTAACTTCGCCGGGAACCGATTCCATCGCTTCCCTCACCCGGGTCATGGTACCCTGAAAGCCTCTTAAGGGCTTCATCGAAAGATTCCCCATGACAAGCCCGTCAGAAAATCAAAATCAGGCAGCGGAGCGGCTATTCGGCGAAGCTCTCGATCTGCCGCCGGATCAGCGGTCCACGTTTCTGAATCGCAAGTGCCAGGGGCAGCCTGCCCTGCGCAAGATGGTGGAGGAGTTGCTTGCGGAGAACGACCGGCTGAAGGGGTTCATGTCCGAGTCGCCCTTTGCGTCCGGCGATGACTCTGCCGATGGCGCGGCTGCGCAGGGACTGCCCAAGGGGACGCGGCTCGGCCGCTACACGATTGAGGAGCCGCTGGGTGTGGGCGGCATGGGAGCGGTGTATCGCGCCGTGGACACAGACCTGCGCCGCGACGTGGCCATCAAAGTGCTGCGTGAAGACCCGTCCGGCGACGCTGAACGCGTGGCGCGTTTCAAGCGCGAAGCGCGCGCCCTGGCGGTGCTCAACCATCCCAACATCTGCACCATTTACGAGATCGGCGAGCAGGATGGCCAGGTTTTCATCGCCATGGAGTTCCTCGACGGGATGAACCTGCGCGACTGGATGGCGCACCAGCCGCTGGAACTCGAGACTGCGCTTACCTTGGCGATTGAAATCGCCGACGCCCTCGATACCGCCCATACCGCCGGCGTGATCCATCGCGATATCAAGCCGGCCAACATTTTCGTCATCAGTCGGGGCCATATTAAGGTTCTGGATTTCGGTCTGGCGAAGGTTATCCATCGAAAAGTTCAGGGTGATACGACTGCGGCGGTGAGCGAAGCGCATCTGACCAGCCCGGGCTCCGCGATGGGGACCGTGGCGTACATGTCGCCGGAGCAGGTGCGCGGCAAGGAGGCCGACGCGCGCAGCGACCTGTTTTCGTTCGGCGTGGTTCTCTATCAGATGGTCACCGGCCGGCTGCCGTTTTCCGCCGAGACGACGGGGCTCATGTTCGACGCCATTCTCAACCGCGCGCCTACCCCGCCGGTGCGGCTGAATCCCGACCTTTCTCCCAGGCTTGAGGAGATTATCACGAAGGCTCTGGAGAAAGATCGGAACCTTCGCTACCAAAGCGCGGCGGAGATGCGGGCCGACCTGGAACGGCAAAAAAGAGACACTGCCTGGAGCCGCGGAGGTACTGCCGTGGCGCGGGCTGGCAGCATCAGCGCGAGAACAGGACCATTGCGATGGTGGCCGCGGGTGTTGATTAGCAGCGCAGTGCTGATTCTGCTGGCGCTAGGCCTCTGGTGGTTGCTTTCTAACCGGACTCAATCGCAGAAGGAATTGGTCCAGCGACAACTGACTGCTAATTCTCCAGATAACCCGGTTCTAGCCGCTGCTATTTCGCCGGATGGCAAATTCCTGGCATACAGCGACGCAAATGGCTTTCACCTGCAGTTAATTAGCACGGGCGAGACGAAGCAGCTGCCTCTTCCTTCAGGGCTCGCAGTCGTCAGCGTCTTTTCAGGCGCTCCGGCGACCTTGGGTGCTCCCCTTTCGTGGTTTCCCGATGGGAGCAAGGTTCTTATCACTACTGTTACACACCCCGGCGAGGCCCCCAGCCTTTGGGCCGTATCCATACTAGGCGGGGCAGCACGTAAGCTGCGGGAAGGTGCCGCCGCTGCGTCCTTTTCCCCTGACGGTTCTCAGATCGCCTTTCTAGGCGATTACGATTCAGGCTCGGCGAAGGGGATTTGGTTGAGCACCGCGGATGGAGATGATCAGCGGCGTATCATGGCCGCACAACCTGGTGAAGAATTTAACGAAGTGGCCTGGGCTCCGAACGGGCAACGTCTCGCGTACTCGAAAGGACTCGCCGGTACCGGAATCTACGTGAGCGCCATCGAGAGTGTGAGCCTAAAAGGCGGCCCTCCCACTCGGATTCTATCAAGCCCAAAATTGCAGGGGTTTTGTTGGTTGCCGGATGGACGTATCGTCTACTCCCTGCGGCAATCGGTGATGACTGGCGATGACTCAAATCTTTGGGAAGTGAGGACGATCACTCAAACAGGCGAACCCACGGGCCAACCCCGGCAACTAACAAACTGGCCGGGGTTCTCCTTCTCCGGGTTCACGGTCACGGCAGACGGAAAGCAGATGGAGTTTCTTAGGCTCACCGCGAAGGCCCATGTGTATGTTGGAGAGTTGGATGCAAAGGAAACACATCTAATTAACACACGCCGCCTCACGTTCGACGAACATTTCGAGTGGCCTGAGCGGTGGACGCCGGATAGCCGGGCCGTCGTGTTTTGGTCGGACCGCGATGGAAGCTGGGACCTCTTCAAGCAGACGTTGGACAAAGATGACACCGCCGAATTGCTCCCTCTCGGACCCGAACCGAAGTGGTATTCCAGTTTCAGTCCTGACGGTCACTGGATTTTGTACATGGCTCTTCCTGAAGCCCGATTTCCCGGTGGTTCGGTTCCAGTACGAATCATGCGGGTCCCTGTATCTGGTGGACCCCCGCAATTGGTTCTGACTGCATTAGGTACGACGGACATCCACTGTACACATGCCCCTGCCAACCTCTGTGTCTTTGACGAGCAACAGCAAGGTCATCTTGTGTTTACTTCTTTCGATCCCATCAAGGGCCGAGGGCGTGCACTTGCCACCATGGAAATGGAGCCCTCTATGTTAGACCGTCCGAGTGAGCAAGTGCCTTGGGACCTTTCCCCGGATGGCTCGCAAGTCGTCATGACGCGCGAAGGGCGCATTCGACTGTTATCCCTAAAGAGTGGGGTGACAACCGATTTAGCAGTAAGGGGAGGGAACAGCTTTGGCTATGTCGATTGGTCTGCCGACGGAAACGCTCTGTTTGTTTCCAGCCAGACGCCCCAGGATTCCACCCTGCTTCGCGTTGATCTTAGAGGAGAAGCCAATGCGCTATGGCATCAAAAACTCAATTTCATGGGCACCAAAGGAATACAGTCTCCCGACCGGCGGCATTTGGCGGTGGCGGGCTGGACAACCGATAGCAACGTCTGGATGATCGAGAACTTTTGAGAGTAGCGGAGTTGGCAGTCGTGGGCAGCGGCAGCGGAGTTTCAGAAATTCCTCGACCACCCCTCCATGGTCGCGAACAACCCGCTCTCTACGCTGGCCCATCTCGGACTCGCAAGGGCGTGTGCGCTGCAGGGCAACATCGACAAATCCCGTGCTGCCTATCAGGATTTCTTTACCGTGTGGAAGGACGCTGACCAGGACATCCCCATCCTGAAACAGGCCCGGGCAGAATACTCGAAACTTCAGTAGAGCCTGTTATTAACTTCGCGCCCGTAAACCCAATGGAATCATCGCGTATTTTTCGAGATGACTGGAATTCAGAGGAAGACCGTAAATGCATTCCCCATCAGATCGCGAAGATAGTGCATTTTGCGCGGGTTTTGAGCATTCGGGCGACACGTGCTGCTCCTCAAAGTTAATATCAGGCTCTAATCACAGGCCGGGACCTTGATCGGCACCCTCGCATTCGAGTCACTACAACCAAGCTCAATTTTTGACTGGCGGTAACAGGCCAAATCACTCATCCAGCACAGTTTCCGGGGTCTTTTATCGGATTAGTACCCGGAAACGCCCTTCTCTTCAGGAATCCTCGATGCGCGACTCTAGGGAAGGAGTTGGCGGGTGGCCCAGGTCTTGAAAATGCTGATCGATCCACATCATGAGGTGCCCTAGATCTCGATTTTGAGACCTGGGAAAGCAACAACGCCTCGGTCGCCAGGGATCGCTCTCCTGAAGTCGGCCAGCGTCCGCCGATCCGTCGCTGATGATTCTCCGTTGACGACAATAGCCCAACTCACTCATTGCACCTGCCTCTTGCTCCGAAGCAGGAATTGATCCTTGGAAACGCGTTTCTTGGCCCCCCTTCCGCACGCGGCCGCCTGCGCGCCGCTCGTTACTGACCTCCCTTAGTCCCTATCGCCTACTGCCTATTCCCTGTTCCCTATTCCCTATTCCCTGCTCCCTTGTGTCCCCCACCACCGCCCACCGCCCACCGTCCACCGTCCACAGCCCACCGCCCACCGTCCACCGTTTTGCAGGTAATTTCCCCCTTCCGGCGCACAATTCTTAATAGAAAGAATTGAGGCCGGAAACATGAGGAACATCACCGTATCTGTCAGCGACAAAACCTACGCAGACGCCCGCAACTGGGCGGCCGAACACGGAACCTCCATATCCGCGGCTGTCGAGATACTCATGGCGAAGCTTCCCGCCACGACCTCCGATGGGGACACGGGGCTGCTGATTAACCGCGTCAGGCACCAGGCCCGCGTCAAAGACCGGGCTGCCAGGATGCAGGCCGCTCCTGAAATCTCTGATAAAGCTGCCGCCCGAAGAGCATCGGAATCCGCCCCTCAGCCCCGCTCCATCTTTCGCACCCTGTCGCGTTTTCTTAAAAAGCACGCAGAAACTGTGCAGCTGTAAGCCGCCCCAATTAAATCAACAAGTTGACATGCAAAAACTGCACAGTTCCAACTGTGCAGGGGCTGTGCAGTGGCTGTGTAGCGGCGGTCCAAAGCCGTGCAGCTGTGAGCCCTTTAGTCCCTCGTCACCACCAGGCACTTCAGATACTCGGTCTCCGGTAGGTTCAGCACCACCGGATGGTCCGGCGCGGCGCCGCGCCGCTCGAGCAGCCTTACGCGTGCGCCCGCATCCGCAGCCGCTGCTGCAACGGCGCCTTCGAGGTCGGTCCAGCTCACATGATGCGAGCACGAGCAGGTCACCAGCAGCCCTCCCGGCCGCAGCATCTTGAGCGCGCGCAAATTCAGCTCTTTGTATCCGCGCAACGCGCCTTCAACCGCACGCTTCGACTTTGCAAACGCCGGCGGGTCGAGCACGATCGTGTTGAACTGCTCACCTGCGTTCGACCAGTCGCGCAGAATCTCAAATGCGTCGGCCTCGATCCAGTCGACCTCTGCGCCGATCTGCGCGCGGTTAGCCTCAAGATTCCGCTCTGCTACTTCAAGAGACGAATGCGACGCATCAATGCCCGTGACCGCTTTACTCACCCGCGCGAGGTGCAGCGCGAACCCGCCCTGGTAGCAGCAGACGTCTAGCGCTCGGCCAGTCGCGCCCAGCCGCTCGGCCCACTCGGTCGCGGCCGTGTAGTTCATTCGCTGGTCGAGAAATGCGCCGGTCTTTTGCCCGGCGTTGGCATCGTAGAAAAACTTGAGCCCGTTGATCAGGAACTGCGTTTCGGTCATCGGTGACTTTCGATCGGCCGCCCACAAAGGCCCGGCGGCCGGTGCAGGCAGTCCCTCGAGCTCGCGGATGCGCGGATCGGGCCGCTCCCAAATAGCCTCAAGCCCGCCCGTTTCTTTCACAACGCCGCTCTTTGCGTCCAGCTCCTCGCGCAGCACGCGAACCACAGTCTTGCGCACCGCTCCACTGTCCAGTCCTTTGTTCAGCAATTGCAGCACGGCAAGATCGGCATACTTGTCGATCACCAGCCCCGGAAGTTCGTCGGCTTCGCTGAAGCACAATCGGCAGGAGTCGCTCTTGCCTTGACGGTGATAAAGCATTGGCAACCGCCGTGCGATCGCCGCACGCAGCCGCGCAGCCAGCAGTTCGAGCCACTGCGGCTCGTCAATCGCCTCGCGCGAAACTATCCGCAAAGCAATCTGCGAAGCCGGGCTGTAAAGCGCCGTGCCCAGCAGCAGTCCGCGATTGTCGGCGACCGGCAAAAGCGAGGGCTCATTACCCTCGCCCAACTCCACCGACTCAACCTCTGAGGCGTAGACCCACACGTGCCCGCCGCGCAGCCGGTCGGCCGCGCGCCGCGACACGATTGCACCCGGTACTGCGAGCGGCTGCGTCGCCGGCTGTGCAGTTATCGTCGCGGAGGGCCGCGGTCTGCGAACCGAGCCAGATACGGCGGCCATTTCACCGGCCGCCAAGTCAACGATACGCCCGTGCGTCTTACGCGGTTTTGCCATTTGCTCTCTTAAGCCTACTAGTCCATGTGCCTTTTTGGCTCTCTGAAGGGTGACGTTTATTTCGACCCCACGGGCGCAGACCTATCCGTGGGGATCCCGAATAAGGGAAACGCCACTCGGCCCGCTCGGCATGGACGGATATGTATGGACTCCGGGCACAGCTACCCTGCGGTCGTTGTGCGGCCTGCGCCGGGAGCAAAAGGCGCCGTTACTTCTCCTGAATCGACTCGAGGTACCCGCTCAGGTTGATGATCCGGAGCGCTCCCATGTTCTGGCCTGGATAGGCCGTATCTATCCCGCGAAGGATCGGACCCCATACCGGCATCTGAACGGTTCCGTGCGCCGCGCTCGCCGCACCGAATTCGAGCACCGCCTTCACGTGTCCCAGGGGAAATCTCCCTCCATTGTCTCTGCTCAATGCCGTCAAGTCTGGGGGCCGATTTCTCAACGCCTGAGCCGTCGGGCCGTTGCCCTTGCCGTACACGCCGTGGCATGAGGCGCAATAACTCGCGTACATCAACTTACCGCTGCTCGCCGGGGTCCTGTTGACGGTAACGACGACCGTCTTTGCCGACTGATCCGCATATCCTGCGGCGACGGCGATTGTCACAGCCAATGTAGCCAAAATGGGGCATTTCATTGTATTTTCCTCCATTTCAACTTCAAAGCAATGTGAACGTAGTATTAACGCCACGTTAACGTTGTGTTAATAAATACCCCCATTGTTGGTCGGCACGATGTGACTTCAGACACATCCAATGGCAGTTCCAGTTACATATGTGTCGCCCGGGATCGACGGTTCGGATCGGCTGCACTGGATTGGGAAACAGTAATCTGCCGCGGGATATCCCAGATGAACCGCGCTCCATGCCCGAACAAGGAACCGCTGGAGGCCGAACACAAGCGGACTTTTATTTATGAAGTATTGCGACTGCCGGGCGAGCCATCCCCTCAGGAGCCGGCTTGTGCGGTCTCTCGCCAAACGCGACGGCAGATCGCGGAGGTTTTGCCCCCGGCTTGCCCTTATGCGGTTCGTTCGTCCTGGCCATCCGCTCCCTTTCGCGCCTCACCACCCGAGAGGGCCGGGAGCGTCAGGCCCCGGGTCACCTCGTCTGGATGGAACGCAGATACTGGCTCAAGTTGTTGATTCTGAGCAATCTCTGGTCAGGATGCTGCTGGTCCATTCTACCAAGCACCGGGCCCCACACCGGCATCTGCGCATTTCCATGCGCGGGCAGTTCGGTGCCGTACTCCAGCACCGTGGCAATGTGGCTCGACGGGTACTTGCCGCCGTTGTTCCTGGCAAGTGCCGTAAGGTCGGCCGGTTTCTGCTTGAGCGCAGGCGTTACCGGACCGCTGCCGCGCGCATCCATGCCGTGGCATGGGGCGCAATAGCTCGTATACATCTGTCTCCCGTTTACGGGACCGGTCTTTTGGACCGCGATAACCACCTTGGCGTTGTTTTGATCCGCATATCCGGCCGAAATCGCCAATGCTCCGGCCAGGGCGATGAATGAGAGGCTTTTCAACATAAGATCCTCCGATCCGGGCCTCTACCCTGCGGCAATCCTCCCAATGGCGAAACACGCGACAAATGCTTCACGCGGCGTGCCGAAAAAAACGGGCCGTAATCAACGGCCGTCTAACCCGCCCGAATTGGAGAACTGCCGCAATTGAGCATTACGCGCCTTTTTCCACAGGACGGGAAGTGATGCACGACACATCGCTGGGTGCCCGGGAGCGCCGGCAATGCCGAAACGATGGAGAGAAACGCGTGTGGGAATCAGGGGCGAATCTGCGCAAATTGCTGCAAATAGAGGGCATTTTCCTCAGTTTTCCGGCCCGGCCCGGCCGCAAATCCTGCCTTCGCAATGCCCTCAAAGCCCTCCTTGTTAGAGTCACAAAAACCTATGCGGCCTATAATGAAGCATGGCGACTGCCAGGCAGACTATCCTCGCCGACGTTTCCCAGCCGGTCCCGCCCGTGGCGGATGAGATTGAGGGTGCGACTGCGGGCTCCGCCATCGAAGCCTCCGTCGAGCCCGCCACTCAATCTGCCCTGAAGCCCGCATCCAAACCCGCAACCGAGCCTCTCCCAAAGACCCTGCCTTCCACCGCCTCGGTAAGCGAGCGGTTTGAGGCTCTTCTGCGCCAGGTTCACACCAATCGCCCCAACGACGACACCGCGCTCATCCGCAAAGCCTGGGAGTTCTGCGTTCAGCATCACAAGGGGCAGATGCGCGCCTCAGGCGAGCCATACATCATCCATCCCCTCGAAGTTGCCGAGGTCCTTGCCGAGATGAAGCTGGACTCGACGGCCATCTCCGCGGCCCTGCTTCATGACGCTGTGGAAGACACGCCGGCCACCAGCGAGGAGATCGCCGTCGGCTTCGGCGACCAGGTGGCGCATATCGTTGAAGGCGTTACCAAGATCGACAAGATTCAGTTTGCAAATCGCGAAGACCGCCAGGCCGAAAATGTCCGCAAGATGCTGCTGGCCATGGTCTCGGATGTGCGCGTGGTGCTGATCAAGCTGGCCGACCGCCTGCACAACATGCGCACGCTGGTGCACCTCAAGCCCGACCGCCAGGAGGCCATCGCCCGCGAGACCCTCGAGATCTACGCCCCGCTCGCGCATCGCTTGGGCATGGGCAAAGTGCGCGGCGAGCTTGAGGACCTGGCTTTCCGCTACACCGATCCGGTGAGCTACGAGCGCGTTGCCGCCGCCGTCGAGGCCCGCCGCATTGAAGGCGAGCAATTCCTCCGCAACGTTGACGACACTCTTGTCGAGCAGCTCCGCGATAACGGCATCCAGGCCCGCGTTGAGTGGCGCATCAAGCGCCTTTACTCCATCTACCAGAAGATCGAGCGCACCAAAATCAGCTTCGAGCAGGTCTACGATCTGCTCGCCATTCGCGTCATCACCCAGGATGTTGCCTCCTGCTACGCGGTCTTCGGCCTCATTCACACGCTCTGGCGCCCCGTTCCCGGCCGCATCAAGGACTTCATTGCCATTCCCCGCGCCAACCGCTACCAATCGCTGCACACCACGGTAATGGGTGAGGGCGGCCATCAGTTCGAGGTCCAGATCCGCACCGAGGAGATGCACCGCATCGCCGAAGAGGGCATTGCCGCGCATTGGAAGTACAAAGCCGGCGAAGGCGTGGTGACCTCGCGCGACGAAGAGCGCCTGAACTGGATTCGCCAGCTCGTCGAGTGGCAGAAGGAGATGACCGATCCCAACGAGTTCCTCTCCAGCCTGAAGATGGACCTCTATCCCGACGAGGTCTACACCTTCACTCCCAAGGGGAAAGTGGTTGTTGTCCCGGCCGGCGGCACGCCCATCGACTTCGCTTACACCATCCACACCGAGGTGGGCCACACCTGCGTGGGCGCCAAGGTGAATGGCCGCATGGTGCCGCTGCGCACCAAGCTCCGCACCGGCGACATCGTCGAGATCGTCACGCAAAAAGACCACAAGCCCAGCCGCGACTGGCTCACCTTCGTCAAGAGTCCCCGCGCCCGCAACAAGATCAAGCACTGGCTCAATGAAGATCAGCGCCGCCGCGCCGTGGAGATCGGCCGCAAGCTGCTTGAGCGCGAGGCCCGCCGGTTCAAGGTGCCGATGGCGCAGATCGGTGACCAGGATCTGGGCCGCATCGCCGGCGAGTATGGGGTGGCTACCGCAGCCGATCTGCTCGCCACCCTCGGCCAGGGCAAGCACACCGCGCATCAGATCCTGAACAAGCTATCGCCCGGTTACGCCAGCCAGGCTGAGCAGGAACCGGCGCCCGAGGCCAAGCCCGGCGAGGGCGGCATGAGCGATGCGGTGCGCAAGCTGCATCTCACCGGCTCCGATTCACTTGAAGTCGAGGGCCAGAACGATCTGCTGGTTTACCGCGCGCGATGTTGCAACCCCATCCGCGGCGAAGAGATTGTAGGCTACGTCACTCGCGGCAAAGGCGTGGCCGTGCATGCGCGCAGTTGCCCAAACGTGCAGAACCTGCTCTACGAGTCTGACCGCCGCATCAACGTCGAGTGGTCGCGTGCCGGCGCCGAGACCTCCGGCGCAACCACCCAGCGCTACCCGGTCAAGATCACCATCTACTGCGACGACCGCACCGGCATGTTGAAAGAGCTCACCGCCGTCATCTCCGACGAGAACACCAATATCCGCAGCGTCGACATCAAGCGCGACGACGAAGGCGAGGCGATGATTGAGTTTGTGGTCGACGCCGAGGACCTGCGCCACTTGAATCGCATCGTCCTCGGGTTGCGCCGCGTCAACGGGGTGCGCGCGGTGCAGAGGACGCAGAAAGTCTAAAGGCAGCCATTAGCGATTAGCTTGTAGCCATGAGATGTTCCGTGGCAGAGGAGCTTTCGAGGGCGTTCCTGACTCTGTTTTTTTGCCTAATATGACTCACCGGTCTCAATTGCTCATATTCTTGCTGCTTGCAGGTGCGAGAGTGATTCAGTGTGCCGATTTGTGCGCTGAGGAGTTCTAATGTCGTTTGGAATTTATGCAGGCGGATTCGCGATTCTGATTGCCGGTCTTGCGTATGGGGCGCACCTGATGCGTATACCCACGCACTGGATTGTCGTGGGCGCGATCGTGATGATCGGGATTGGAATTCTCTCGGCTGTCAAGAACACGCGGCAGAAAGACCCGGTGAGCTAGCGGCCTGCTGCATCCCTAGTCCCTAGTCCCTGCCTTTTACACCAGCGCCAGCACCGCCATCCCCTTGCGCGGCGGCATGAACTTCTCGGCTCGGTACGCGATCTGCAGCTTCTCGCGGTCCAGCAGCTTGCGGATCTGCCCGCGCGCGTGGTCGGCCCACGGTCCGCGGTTGTCGAGCTTGACATATGCCTGCCAGTGGCGCAGCGCGCAGCGTACTTCACCGCTTCGCTCGTAGGCCAGCGCCAGGTTGTAGTGGGCGTCGGCGTAGCGCGGAGACAGCGTTACCGCGTACTTGTATGCGGCGATCGATTCTTCGAACCGTTCCAGTTCGTCGAGCACGTTGCCCAGGTCGAAGAAGGCCAGCACGTAGTTCGGATCGATCTCGGTTGCGCGCCGGTAAAACTCTTCGGCCCGCCCGTACTGCCGCAAGTGAAAATACACCGTCCCCAGGTTGATGCACGCGGCCGCATAGCGGGGATCGATGGCAAGAATCTGTTCATAGAGCTCGATGGCGCGCTGCTTTTGCCCGGCTTCTTCGGCCTGGACCGCGGCCATGAATTGCTCGTTCAGCCCGTGCGCCGGCGGCCGCAGCGGCGCCAGTTCAGCCGCCGCCGATCTCCGCTCCCCGCTCTCCACGCGCTCAAAATCAAACAACAGCTGGCGCCGGATCGGGTCTACCATCTCGCCGCCGTGCCTGAAGGCCAGCCGCGAGCCGGTGCGCACCACGCAGGCCTCCAGCAGCGGATTCTCCATCCCCGCCACGGCCTTCATCGCCGTGATCGACTCCCGGATCGACGCGGCAGGTACGTCTTCCTCGCGCAGCACGCGAAGCGTCCGCAACTCGCCCAGGTCCTGGAATGTGTAGGTCTCTTTGGGAAGGATCAATCCAGCTCGCTCCCAGCCCTGCAACTGGCGGGAACTGATCTGGAGGATTCGCAGAACATCCTGGCGGTTATAGCTACTCACTTGGCAGTGCTCCTGTTTCAGCGAGGGACCGCTCTACTTGCGATTATGCCAAGAGTATGCGTGGATAAGCGGACTCTTACTACCGTTGAATTGAAAAAATTGGTGGATAACCCGTGCCGTATTTGGTTCCCTGTGCACCTTGAACGCACACCGCCTCGCTTGGACGGCGCACTCGCTCGCTCTTCTATGCCTTTCGCCCTCCGCGAAGGAACAGAAGAAAGCATGGAGAGTGCCCGTGTACTTTGCAACCATATTAGTGCTATATTTCTTGCCTGTGGCGAAAGACCGCGCACGAGGTCGGAGCATGGCCGGGCTCTACGTTCACCTTGCTCTTTTGATTGGATCAGACGGTTCAATTTCGGTGCAATCCGTTAGCGATGAGGTCCCCGCTCCTCTCGGATTCCCACGCGAGGATTTCCTTACCTCAAAGGTGAGTTTCAATCACCTCGTGCATCCGGGCGATTCCGATATCGCCGCGACCTTGTTTTCCATTCAAATCAAGTCGTCTTCAGGCGACTTCCTCATTCGCCTTCGCCACGCCGATGGCCGTTTCCGGATCTTCCGCGGCAGCTATTTCAAAGAGCCCGCGCCGTCGCCGGGTTGCGTTACCGTCCATCTCGAACTTGCAGACGTTCGAAACATCGCCACTCCCGGCGACGCCATCCTTCTCTCCAGCTTCCAGACTCTCATTACCCATACCAACGACTACCTCTATATCAAGAACCGCAATCACGTCATTCTCGCCGCCAGCAAACAGCTTGCGAAATTCACTGAGTCTGTCGAAGATCCCGGCGATCTGGCCGGCAAGACCGACTACGACGTCCGCCCTGAAGCAATTGCCGATCTCGACTACGCGCTTGAGGAGCGAGCATTTGCCGAGGGCCGGCGCACCAATCTCATCCAGCAGCTTTCCGATCAGGAAGGCATGCAGTATTGGATCGACAACCGTAAATATCCCATCAATGGTCCCGACGGCGATGTGATCGGAATCTTCGGAATCGCCCCCGACATCACCCGGAATTTCGAGATCGAGCGCCGGGTCCGCGAGAGCGAAGCGCTGCTGCATCTCTTCATCGAGCATGCCCCCGCGGCACTGGCCATGTTTGACTGCGAGATGCGTTACCTGGCCGTGAGCCGCCGCTGGCTCGATATGTACGCGCTGACCGAAGTTGAGGTCATTGGCCGCAGCCACTATGACGTGTTTCCCACTATATCCGAGCGTTGGAAGGCCACCCACCGCCGCGCGCTTGCCGGCAAAACCATACGCGATGAAGCGGACCTTCTCGAGCTGACCGACGGCAGGCGCCAGTGGCTCCGACGGGAGCTAATTCCGTGGCGCGAAGACGATGGCTCCGTCGGTGGAGTCATCATCTTTGTCGACGACGTTACCGAGCAGACCGAGACTGCCGAACGGCTCCGCCTCGCCGCATCGGTTTTTACTCATGCGCGCGAAGGCATCACCATTACTGATGCCGCGGGAACCATACTTGAAGTGAACAATGCTTTCACGCGCATCACCGGCTACTCGCGCGATGAGGTGCTTGGACGGAATCCGCGCGTCCTCAAGTCGGGTTTGCAGGGCCGGGATTTTTACGAGCGCATGTGGAACTCGCTGCGCGAAGAAGGCCATTGGTCGGGCGAGATTTGGAATCGCGCCAAGAGCGGCAATATCTATGCCGAGCACCTCACCATCAACGCCATACGCGATGCCGGCGGAAATGTCCTTCAGTACGTTGCCCTCTTCAGTGACATTACCGCGCTCAAGGAGCACGAGCTCCAGCTTGAGCGCATGACCCATTACGACAGCCTCACCGGCTTGCCCAATCGCGTCCTGCTTGCCGACCGCCTGCGCCAGGCCATGAGCCAGGCGCGACGGCGCGGGCAGAAGATCGCAGTGGCCTATCTCGATATCGATGGGTTCAAAGCTATCAACAGCCAGTACGGTCACGCCGCCGGCGATACGCTGCTCATCACGCTTGCCATGCGATTCAGGGCCGCCCTGCGCGAGGGCGATACGCTTGCCCGTCTTGGCGGCGACGAGTTTATCGCCGTCATGCTCGACCTTGGCGAACCCGATGCCAGTGTGCTGGTGCTCGAGCGCCTTCTTGCTGCTGCTCAGGAAGAAGTGACCATCGACGGTCAGTCCATGAAGGTCTCAGCCAGTATCGGTGTCACCTTCTATCCCCAGGATGAGGAACTCGATGAGGATGGTCTGGTGCGCCAGGCCGACCAGGCCATGTATTTGGCCAAGCTGGATGGCCGAAACTGCTGCCGTGTATTCGATCCAAGCCAGGACCAGAGCATCCGCGGCCGCCATGAGGGCCGCGAGCAGATACGCCGTGGGCTGGCTGCCTGCGAGTTCGTCCTCAACTATCAGCCCAAGGTAAACATGCGCACCGGCAAGGTCACCGGCGCCGAGGCCCTCATCCGCTGGCAGAATCCCGAGCGGGGACTTATGGCGCCGGCCTCCTTCCTGCCCGTCGTTGAAGACCACCCCCTGGCCATCGAAATCGGCGAGTGGGTAATTGAAACGGCGCTCTCGCAAATGGAAACCTGGCAGAACCAGGGCCTGGAGCTGCCGGTTAGCGTGAATGTGAGCGCCATGCAGTTGCAGCAGGTTGACTTTGTCGATCGCCTCTGCGCTCTGCTCGCAGCGCACCCCCGCGTCAGGCCCGCCCAGCTCGAGCTTGAAGTGATTGAAACCAGCGCGCTGCGCGACGTGCTGCAGGCTTCGCTGGTTCTCAATGCCTGCCACAAGATCGGCGTCTCGGTGGCGCTCGACGACTTCGGCACCGGGTACTCTTCGCTCGCCTATCTCAAACGCCTGCCCGTCGACGTGCTCAAGATCGATCAGAGCTTTGTGCGCGAGATGTTCGACGACCCTGAAAACCTCACCATCCTCGAGGGCGTGCTTGGCCTGGCTTCGGCCTTTCGCATCAACGTGATCGCTGAAGGGGTTGAAACCACTGACCAAGGGTTGGTGCTGCTGCAGCTCGGCTGCGAATTTGCCCAGGGCTACGGCATTGCACACCCCATGCCGGCCGAAGAACTCCCGCGCTGGGTCGCCCAATGGCACTCTGATCCGCGCTGGAAGCACGTGAAGCCGATGAACTCAATCAACCGGCAGATGCTCTTCGCCGGCGTGGAGCATCGCGCCTGGATTGCCGCCTTTGAAGCATTCCTCAAGGGCAAGCGCAACTCGCCGCCCGCGCTCGATTCCTACCAGTGCCGCTTAAGCGCCTGGCTTGACAAGGAGGGCCGCGCGCTCACCACCCTGCCGTCTGCAATTCAGACCATCCATCAGATGCACCTCCAGCTTCACGGGCTGGCCAATGAGATCCTCATTGCACACTCGCAGGACCCCTCCCGCGGCCTTTCCCGGCTCGCAGAGCTCCACGAACTCCGCGATCAGCTGTTTTACCAGATTGAGAATTATCGTGATCACGATGGGACTGAATGAAACGTCAGTCTTTTCAAGTCAAACTGCAAATACCTGGTCTATGGGGGCTGCGCCATGAGCGGCGAAAAAGGCTGGAGCCGAAGATCGGACTTGAACCGATGAACTGCTGATTACGAATCAGCTTTTGGTGCTTTTGCAAGAAGTTGCATGAAGTCGCAAAATGTCGCATAACCTATTTATTTAAAGAAGATACAAGATATTCAGACTTGCAAGATGTCGCACGGAAAAGCACCAAATTCCAAACCAAACATGCACCAGAACATGCACCAGATTTCCGGCTGACTCGCGTCGCTCTGGCCAATAGCGCAGGAAGATACGCAGGAATCTCCGCCAGAGTGAATAGTAGCCGCTGCCCTGCTTCTGAGGACGACTCGCAGGTAGGCGAACCCGTTGCTTAACTTCCCTGTCGCGCTAAGTCGCTTAGAGTTGCAGGAAGTTCCGGTACAGAGTATCTCCATTTTCCCGTCGCCTCTCAGTCGTCGCTCATCCGCTCATTCAATCTGAATTCGAGAGTAGGGGGCCACGCCTGCCTTAGGAGTCGCACTCCAGGAAGACTGACGCATCAATGATTGAGGTCTGTCACGAGCAGAAAAGGCAGCTCGGACTGCACCTGATTTCATTCCGGGATAGCTGCCGCCGTCAAAAAGCTCGAGCCCGGACTGCATGTTTCGATTCATCCATCCCGTTACTAAAGCTGCTGCAGCCTTTTGGAACAGATAGGACCGCTGTTCTCGCGCACGGCAAGGCAAACGTCCTGTGGCAGTTGTACAGAGGCGTCTAAGTCTTAGCCTTACATTTTCAGGCGAAGACGTGTGCGGAAGGATCGGGAATGGCTGCGGACAAAGCTCATTGATCAATCAACACGCCGAAGGTTGGCAAAACTTGCAATGCGTGATCGTTGTCAGCGCTATGCAATCCACGCTCGGAGCGATTCAGCCATCAAATTGACCGGAAGCGGCTCAGATGCTTGTCCAAAAGCGAATTCAGGAGGCGCGACCAAGTAAGCCTCAGAGAGGCTTTCCGCCAAACAAATGCATACGGTGGAGCGCTGGTACTCTTGATACCGGAGAGCGGACAGCCAGATGTAGGCCGCCAGAATCTGCGCGTCCATTGCACTACCCGGTAAATCGTCGACCGAAGGAAGCGGGTTGACCTGGTCGGGATTCTCAAAGACGGCGACACTCGTGAAGGGCTTTGGCTTGCTGCGCACACCGAATCTGACCGCCAGAAAACGAGGCCGCGCCCGGCGAACAGCTTCCGATGCCGCCCATTCCACAAACGAATTCCCAAAGATCACGGCGCCGTTTCCGCTTAAAAAGAGCGCACGGACGAACTCCCGAACCGCCGGGTCCGACGCTATCTCAGGAGGACAAAATGGGAGGACATCAACCTTGCGCAAATCATCGAAAACCGAATCTGCATTGGC
>Ga0326727_10005051_pt1 | contig 38319 bp, 32 predicted proteins | sample MB2enrmetagenome_FD_207643 | JGI IMG/M metagenome (GOLD analysis project Ga0326727, IMG submission 207643) | Lab enriched peat soil microbial communities from McLean, Ithaca, NY, United States - MB29MY | ecosystem: Environmental > Terrestrial > Soil > Wetlands > Peat | place: USA: New York... | reverse complement strand
GTGGACTTATCGGTGTCGGCAGATGAGAAGAGCCGCCCTTTCAGGAGCACAATACCCATTGCCTTGAAGTAATCTCCTGCGACGGAAAAATCGTCGGCGAAGGGGGTCTGCCCGCGCGGTGGATCGGGGCGGCCCTCGATCAGATAGTCATCCTCCGTGTCGTTTTCCGACATTGGCAGAAAGCTGACCAGACCAACGTCAGAGAGGGAGGAATCCTTCTTGGCCGCGTCCAGAAAACGGTTCCAAAATACCACTGCTTGAGCGTCGTTGTATCGCGGAAGCGCCAGAGTGACGTTCATGGTGAGCGCCCGCGATGGCTCAAATCCCGGATCGACGCGAAGCAGGCGCGTGAAACTTTTCATGAATAACCCAGCGCCGAATGCCAGCAGCAGGCCCAATGCGATTTCAGCGACCACCAGCGCACTACGGAGTTTTTGTCCACGCAAGCCGGTTGTGTTGGCGCGGCCCCCATCCTTCAGAGCGTCGTTTGGATCGGAGCGCAAGGCTCGAATTGCCGGCGCGGCTCCAAAAAGGACAGTGGAGATTGCGGTCACAGCGACGGCGAACAGCAGCACCCGCCAGTCGAGTGCAATGGCCGGCAAGGGAGTTTCGGAGGGCAGTAGAGAGAGTAGCCCGTTCAATCCCCACGAGCCCGCGAAAATTCCCAGCGCTCCCCCAAAGATGGCGATGATTACGGCCTCCGTCATGCTGTCACGGAGCATGGCTCCCGCGCCTGCGCCCAGGGCGGTTCGCACGGCCATTTCGCGCGCACGGCCCGCGGCACGAACCAGCATCAACCCAGCCAGGTTCACGCAGGCGAGCAATAGCACGAGGAGGACGGCTCCAAGCAAGGTGAGCATCATGGGACGGGAATCTTTAACGAAGTAATTTTGCAGCGATTCCGCGTCCATGCTGAAGCCCGAGTTGTGGTCGGGATGGGCGGCGGCCAGACGCTTTCCGATGGTGGCGATTTCCGCGCTGGCTTGCTCCACGGTGACGCCGGGCTTCAACCGTGCGATGCTTTCCCCGGTGTGGCTTCCGCGCTGCTCATAAAGGTGGGGATCGGTCCCGACCGGGACCATTGCCTCGCCTTTGATGAATGGGAATGAGAAACCGGGCGGCAGAATCCCCGTTACGGTGTACGCCCCTCCTTCTAAGTTGATGCTGCGCCCAACTATGTTCGGATCGGCTTCGAAGCGCCGCCGCCACAGTGCGTCCGTCAATACGACGCGGTGCGGAGCGTTAGGCTGATCTTCCTGCGGAGTGAATCCGCGGCCCAGCGCAGGCTGAATTCCAATGGTGTCGAAGAATCCGTAGGAGACCATAAGAACCGGAATGAATTCCGCCTGTCCGCCTTCGATGAGCGTGTAGCCGCGCGGGATGACGTCACTGGTGGACGCAAACGATTTTGCATCGCGCCGCCAGTCAAGATAGTTGGGGTAGGAGCACGAGACCCGTCCGAAGCTTTTCAGATATTCGTTCACATGCACGATGCGGGCAGGCTGGCCGAATGGCAAGGGACGAAGCACCAGGGCGTCGACGACGCTGAAAATGGCGGTATTCAGACCGATGCCGACGGCCAGGACGAGCAGAGCTGTGAAGGCAAACCCCGGGCTTTGACGCAAACGACGCGCCGCAAAGCGTAGTTCGTGCATGTAATTCTCCTTGAAAATCCGGCAGGCTGAATGCCTGCCCCACCTAGGCTGCTACCGTGGTCTCCTCGACGATGCGGCCGTCGAACATGTGTACCGTGCGGTCCGCGAACTTGGCATAGCGAGGATCGTGCGTCACCATTACGATGGTGGCGCCGTTGCGATGCAGATTGCGCATCAACTCCATCACGGCCTCGCCATTGGCGGAATCCAGGTTGCCGGTAGGCTCATCGGCCAGCAGCACGCTGGGGCTTCCGGCTAGAGCTCTCGCGACAGCTACGCGCTGCTGTTGACCTCCGGAGAGCTGCGAAGGATAGTGCTTCACGCGATGCGCCATGCCCACTTTCTCAAGTGCTTCCATGACCGCCTTTTTGCGCTCGGAACCAGGCATGCCGCGATAGGTCAGAGGCAGTTCCACGTTCTCATAGACATTCAAGTCGCCAATCAAATTGAACGCCTGAAAGATGAACCCGATCTCGCGATTGCGGATGCGCGCCCGGTCTTGCATGCGCAGGCCGCTGGCGGGCTGGTTGTTCAGGATGTACGTACCGCCGCTGGGAGTATCCAGCAGGCCCAGGATCGCGAGCAGCGTCGACTTGCCGCATCCCGAAGGACCGGAGATGGAAACGTACTCGCCCTTCTTGATGTCCAAATGGATTCCCGCCAGCGCGTGCGTCTCCACTTCATCGGTGACAAACACCTTGGTTACTTCTTCCAGGTGAATCAGGTTCTGGTAATCGGCGCTCATATCTTTCTTCCCCCGCTCTTTCTCGTTAATTTCAGTGATTGAAACGAATCCGATCGTGCGAATCCCACTGGTTCATGTCCGACAGAACCACCATGTCGCCGACCTTCAATCCGTCCAGCACCTGGATGGTATTGACGGACGCCAACCCCAATTTGACAGTCACGCGGCTCGCATATTTTTCGTCCGGCGTGATTTTGAACAACGTAACAGTGCTGTGCGGCTGGCCGATGGTGGGCCGCCCCACCTGCAAGACGTCGGCAAGGTGCTCCAGTTCCACGGTGCCATCGACGCTCTGATCGGGCCGCGCTCCCTGGGGCAGTTCGCCATCGAGCGCGACATCCACCAGCACGGACCCATTGACGGCTGCCGGGTCAATGCGGATTACGTGCCCGGGAATGACGCCGTTGTGCGTATCGATGGAAGCCTTCTGGCCCACCAGGACGTCCTTGGCTTCGGTTTCCGTGATCTTGATTTGCGCCTTCAATTTGCTGGGCTGCGTCACTTTGGCCAGGACGGCCCCGGCAGCGATCTGCTGACCCACTTCAACGGGCAAATCTACAAGAACTCCGGGCGTGCCCGCGCGCACATTGAGCTGATCGACTTCCTTTTTCTTAAGCTCGTAAAGCGCCTTCAACTGTTCGATCTTGACCTCTTGAGCGTCTAACTGAGCTTTCACCGAGGAGTCGATAATCTTCATACGCTTCTTTTCGAGCGCGTCCTTCTCTGCAAGTTCCTCAGCCTGAGCTACGGAAAGCTTCAACTCCACATCGGGGAGCAACCCAGCGTCCGCCAGCTTCTGGTCGCGGTCCGCTTTCAGCTTGGCTTGCTGATAATCGGAATTCACCTGCGATGCAACGGCCTCTTTGTCGAAACCCTGGCTCTCGAGCTGTACCTTCAGATCCGTGTACGCGGCCTGCGCCTGCTTCAGGTTGAACTCAGCAGCCAAGGCGTCATTCAGTAATTCCGGATTGGTCAGCGTGAGGATTACGGAATCGCTATTGACCAGCGTGCCTGGGCGGATGTAGATCCGTTCCACGCGGCCCGCGTTCTCGGCCGGGATGAACAGGACCTCCAGCGGCACGAGCGTTCCGATACCGCGAACCTGCACAATCATGGGTCCACGCTTTACCGTATCCGGCCAGATGGTACCCCACTCCACTGTGGGTGCGGCTGGTTGAAGATGATACGCCGCGTAAGTGATGCCGGAGATTGCAACTACCGCGAGCCCGATCAAAACCAGGCGTTTGATCAGCTTATTGCGTTTATGCGAGGGATTGCGAGGGACGTCCATACAAAGGCTTCCGTTGTGTCAGGGCAATCGCGCTGCCAAGCAGTTCTGGCTGCAAGTGCTTGAAAAGTATATGGGGGTTTAGGGTGGGGTGTTCGCTTATGGGAAAGGTTCGAGTCAGGGACGAACAGTTTTGGGGCATTGGCGGATCAGTGGCTCAGAGGGATTCTGCGACGCCCGTTCCTGATGCGGCGCAAATACACTAGATCGTCTTCGATCGTAAAACGGGGAGTGCAGCCGTGCCAGTATTTCGGCAGAGTCCTGCTCCGCTCTTGCTGCTTCGAGGCCGGGTTTGAACAATTGCGTTGGAATCCGCGTCACACTTTCATGAGGCGCGTCGCACAGTGGACTGTGGCACTGTTGATCGGCTTTATGCTTCTAGGCATGGTACTCGCCGAGATGTCCCTGCATGTGCAGCGGCCACCCGGTTTCGGCGCATATCCTGCCGACACGCCTCACGCTACGGCGTTCGGTGGAATTACCCTGCGTGGGGTCTTTTCCGGCGCTGGGAATCGCGGCTGCGTGCTCCTGCTGCATGGCATCGGCGATACGCATCTTGGCATGGCGGGATTCGGCGAGGTGCTGGTTGCGTGCGGCTATCGCACGCTGGCTCCCGATAGCCGGGGACACGGTTGGAGCGACGATGCGCTAGTTACTTACGGGGTCCGCGAATCACGCGATGTCTCCACCTGGGTCGATTGGCTGCAAACCCACGGCTGCACGCGCATCTACGGCCTAGGTGAATCGCTGGGCGGCGCAGTTCTACTGCAATCCCTTGCGCACGAAAAACGATTTCGGGCGGTGATCGCCGATTCTGCCTATTCCAGCTTTCCGCGCATCGCCGTCGACCGGCTCGATCGGATGCTGCCCCTCCCCGCACTGCTTGGAGATGTGGTAGCCGGGCCCGCTGTCGCTGGTGGCCTGCTCTATGCTCGCGTGCGCTATGGGGTAGATTTAACAGCGACGTCGGCAGTCGACTCACTGCGCAGCACCACCACGCCTGTGCTTCTCATCGATGGCTTGGATGATAGCCACACGCCAATCCAGCACTCCCGTCGGTTGGCGAAGGCAAACGCGCGAGTTCAGCTATGGGAGGTCGCCGGCGCGAACCACTGCGGGGCGCTTGGCGCGGCGCCCATCGAATTCCAGAGACGGGTAGTGGAGTGGTTTCAGTAAACGCGTCGGAGGCGGTATCCGAAAGCTCCGACTAAAGTCAGGCCAAAAACCAGCAACAACATCGAAATCGGCTCTGGTGTTGCGACGGGTCCCACGCTGGGTCCCGGGTCGGAGGAGAACGTTAAGCTGCCCGCAGCTGCAAAGCCTGCAAGGAACCCGGACCCGTTATCCACGAACGAAGGCACCACCGACGACAGAGCCAGCGAGAACGCCTCGGTCTGAGACCCTGTGAACTGAACGAAGGCAGAACTGTAGGTAACCGAACCCGACGGGGGTGTTGAGGCGGATAGGCTTGCCCCAGTGCCCCCATCCTTGCCTGTGAGCGTCGCATTGGCCGCCGATGTGATGGTTCCGGACAGCAGATTCGTCTGGCCACCAACAGGAGTATTCAAGGTGATCGAAAATGTTCCGGTGAAACCGCCCTCGGATATGGTGCCCGCGCTGGCGTTCAGCACGTCCGTCGAGTTCGACGAAAGATTGAGCGTAAGAGTCGCGGAAAGAGGACCGGACAGAGCCGCCGGCAGCGTGCCGTTGATATTCGAGAAAACGAAGTAAATTTGGCTTGTCCCCGTGAGAGTAACGCCTGACCCGGTGTCGACCAAACTAAAGTTCTGACCCGCTGTTTGTTCCAGGCCTTGGCCAAAAGTCACCGGCGAAGCCAGCGAAGGAACAGAAGCCACACAGCCTGCCACTAGGGAAAGAAAAAAAGAGTTGCGGAGTCTCATGTCGATGTCGGTGAAATACCTTTGGGTGCTCACATTAGTTTACATAGGCCAACTGTACTAGTCAAATAGAATTTTGGTTCCAGGTTTTCCGGTGGTACTTTGCTAAAAGCAACTAGAGTAAGGAGTTGTACCTGTTTTTCCCATGATCCCGGCGGCGGTTCGGAACGTGTTCGCGTGCGCTTCAACGGTTGGATCGATCGGGTCTGAATACCCTCCCCCGATCGTAATTACCACCGGAGTATTACGCGCAACACAGGCTTCCAGCACCAGACGATCCCGCTGGATTAATCCCTGGTGGGTAAGCCGTAAACGACCTAACCGGTCAGTGGACAGCCCGTCCACACCGGCCTGGAAGAAAACAACCTGGGGACCGGACTCGAACACCGCCGGCAATTCCCGCGCGACGTTCTCCAGGTATTCTTCATCTCCGGCGCCGTCGGCAAGCGCGACATCGCGACGCGAAACCTGCTTCCGCAATGGGAAGTTCTTTTCCCCGTGAATCGAAAGGGTATAGACATCGGGGTCATCCGCGAATATTGCCGCGGTGCCATCGCCCTGGTGAACATCCAGGTCCACCACCGCGGCCTTTTTCACGCCGAAATTTTCACGAAGCCAGAGGATACCAATCGCGATGTCGTTGAAAACACAGAATCCCGAGCCTTCGGCGTAGAACGCATGGTGGGTTCCGCCAGCGAGAGCGCCACTACAGCCGAAGTCCCACGCGCGTTTGGTTGCCGCGAGCGTTCCACCCGCTGACGCCAGAGTCCTCTTCACGAGCGCTTCCGACCAGGGAAAGCCGATTCTTCGAACTTGCTGGCGCGTCAAACTTCCATTGAGAAACCGGTGCACATACGCTGGATCGTGCGCCAACTCGACTTCTTCTTGGGTGGCCAGTGGTGACGGCTGGAATTCAAAGCGCGGATCGTCTTCGAGCGCTGCCCGCAGCGCCCGATATTTGTGCATCGGGAACTTGTGGCCGGCCGGTAAAGGAATTGTGTAGAGGTCCGAATAGAAGAGCCGCAGCGGCATTCGACTTCAAAGCTACCGGCGCGAAAGATCGCGGATAAAGATGTCTTTGAACAGAACATCTCCGCCACCGCCCTCATGCATTTGCAACGCGATAGTCCCATCCGAGGATTTTGGCTTCGGATCCGTAAAATCCAGGACGACGATGCCATTCAGCCGCGCTACGTAGTGATTGCCTTCCACAACTAACAGATAGTCATTCCAATCGTGAGGATGTATTACCTGCTCGAATTCCGCGGCCGGCCAGGCGATCCATTCGCGTCCATCGCCGTAAATGCCGCCGGTATGGCGATGCAAGGTAGGGTCGATTTCGAATTGCAGGCCCTGGCTTACGTCCACCGTTCCGGGTTTGAAAGCCGTGTGAAAGAAGACGCCGCTATTGCCGTCGGAAACGCACTTGAACCGGAGGGATAAATGGAAGTCCTTGAACTTCTGCACGGTTTGCAAATAGCCGTAGTGTTTGGTGACGGTTTTCCCGTGGATGCTGCCGTCCACCACTTCCCAGGTTTCCTGACCCACGGGATCCCAGCCTGTGAGATCTTTCCCGTTGAACAGCGACACCCATTGCAGGTTTGGCAGGGTGGTCGGCACGTCCTGAGCAACGGCCAAAGAGGCCACGAGTATTACGGCAAATAGCTTCATTTCAGCTCCTGTTCGATCGCTCTTGCAATGCTTCGAGAATACTTCTCCACCAGGGCTGGGTCGCGTCCCTCCACCATGACGCGCGCCAGCGGTTCGGTACCTGAAAATCTCACCAGCACCCGTCCGGCCCCGTCCAGGGCCTTCTCTGCTAACCGGATCTCGGCCTGCACGCCCGCCAAATCCTCCAGCTTGCGCCGCTCCTTCACGCGGATATTGACCAGCTTTTGAGGAAATACTTCCATGTCACTGGTGAGTTCTTCCAGCGTCTTGCCCATTTTCTGGGCGGTGGAAAAGGTATGGAGAGCGGTGAGCATCCCGTCACCCGTGGTGGCGAACTCGCGGAAGATGACGTGGCCGGATTGCTCCCCGCCCAGGCTGGCGTTCACGCGCAGCATCTCTTCGAGAACGTATTTATCCCCCACCGGAGTTCTGAGCATGCGGATTCCGTCGCGCTCCAACGCAAGTTCGAGGCCCAGATTCGACATGACCGTTGAAACGACTGTATCTCCGGCGAGATGGCCGCGCAGTTGCAAAGCGCGGGCCAGGATCAACATCACCGCGTCGCCATTCACGATGCGGCCGCTGGAGGATACGAAAATGGCCCGGTCGGCATCGCCATCGAAGGCCACTCCCGCGTCGGCTTTGTCGGCAACCACCTGACGCGCCAACGATTCCACGTGCAAAGCGCCGCAGTTCAGGTTGATGTTGCGCCCGTTGGGTTCATCGTGAATCGACGTCACGCACGCACCGGCACGACGGAATAGTTCGGGCGCGAGTCGCGAAGCCGCACCGTTGCCGGAATCGATCACGATGTTCATACCGTCGAGGCGGGCGGGCAGCGTGGAGAGCAGGTAATCGGCGTAACGCGGAGCGAGTAGAGCGTCCGGTTCCAGGGGCTCGGGGGGAACCGGCTGCTGCCGCATCACCCGAAAGATTTCGTGCTCGATTTCCAGTTCTTCTTCATCCGGCAGCTTGTAGCCGGTTGCGGCGAAAACCTTGATGCCATTGTCCTGATAAGGATTGTGGGAGGCCGAAACCATGACGCCCGCCGCGAACTTGCCCGACCTCGTGAGGTAGGCGACGCCCGGTGTTGTGATCACGCCAGCGAAACGGGATGAGATCTGTTGTTCCCGGAGCCCGCCCGCGATGCCTTCCGCGATCCATTGCCCGGATTCGCGCGTGTCCATTCCGATGAGAACGCTAGGCCGATCGCCCAGATGTTCTTTGAGATCTTTGCCCAACGCGCGGCCAAAGGCGGACACCGTGGCGGCATCCAGCGGGTGCTCGCCGGCAACACCGCGGATGCCGTCTGTTCCGAATAACTTTCTAACCATGCTCACTGCTTGAGTATGACCCGGACGCGCACGGGCTGGAAATTCCGGAACCGCACGAGGGGTTCTTCAATGAACGGGGACGTTGTCACCACCTCCCCATCATGCAGATGCCCGAGGTCGATGGGATCGGTCGAAATCGACTGAACTGCGCGCACATGGCTGGCGGGACCCTCGACTGCCATCTCAGCGGGTTCGGGCTGAGCCGCAGTGAGTCGTTGGCCCGGAGGCAGGGTTCCGGACCACTTCAAAGCAATCGGTACGGTTTTGGTCACGCGATTTTCGAAAACGAAATGCAACTGGGCCGGCGCTGCGTTCACAAACTGAACCCCACGTGGAAGCCGGACATTGCCGCTATCGATATTGAATGTCCGCGAACCCGATTCCTTTACGCTGGAAAGATCCACCACGACGGGAAGCGGCTGCAAAGAAGCTTCACGAAGGCGGCCACTCACCCCCGTGACCTGCACGCGAACGAAGGTTTCAATGGTCGAACTGATTTCGAGGTTTTGCGGCGCATCCTTATAAACGACGGGCACCCGAATAAAGGTGGACATTTCCGGTTCGCTGGCCACCGCCATCCATAACACGGCGGCCGCGAACAGCGAAAGCAGCTTCCAGGGCCAGTTTTGGATGAGCAAGGCGAACGCGCTCTTCATTGCCGGTTCACACCTTGCTTGTTCACACCTTGCTTCTTCATTCCTTGATCGCCCGCTCTGCTACGATTCCATCGCCCAGCGCGGCCTCCACCGCGGCGTTGAACTTGCCCGAGCCGAAGTGCTGGTGAATGGTCTCGTCAACTTCGTCAACCGTCAGGTCCGGACGAAGTTCCCCGGCAATCGCGACAGAAATGGCGCCTGTTTCTTCACTGACGATAAGCGACAGGCAATCAGTTTCTTCGGTGATTCCGATTCCTGCGCGGTGCCGCGTTCCATACTTTGAGGAGATCGCCGGGTTCGTGCTTAGAGGTAGAAAGCAGGCCGCCGCCCCGATGCGCTCCTTTTGAATGATTACGGCGCCGTCATGGAGGGCGGCGCCCGGTTGAAAGATCGCCAGCAGCAAGTCGCGCGAGATCTCGGCATCGAGCCTTACGCCGCTTTCGACGAAGGTGCGCAGCCCGGTATCACGTTCCAGAATGATGAGCGCGCCTTTATTGTCCTGCGAAAGAATTGACACCGCGAGCAGAATTTCATCGGTGGATTCGAGCCGCCGGAATCCGCGCTTGAACCAGTTCTTGCGGCCGATGCGGGCCAGGGTTCGCCGGATTTCACTTTGGAAAAGAACAATGGTCGCAATGGCGGAATAGGGCACCACGTACGAAAGAAGAGTGCGGAGGGTTTCCAGTTGGAGCCATGCCGCCGCGAAATAGACGATGATGACCGTGATGATGCCACCCAGGATGTGCGCGGCACGCGTCCCACGGACGATCATTAACAGCTGGTAGAAGACAAATGCGACCGCCAATATGTCGAAGACAGCCCCGAAAGTCAGTCGCGAAAATGGTTCGAAAATCGACATCGGCTGACTTATTCTGTCATAGCCGTTGAAGGAAGGCGCTAGGTTAGCTTCAGAGGCCGAGGCGAGCTCAACAAGGCCGGAGAGCCGTATGAACCGCTAGGCATTATCAATGCAGGAGGTTAAATACACCGCTCGGTTGAAGAACCGAGCCGAACGTCAGGCCAAATGGCTGTGAGTCCAGCATCGTTTCGCTCAGGAGTGCGCCGGAACTTGGATCCTCGCTTGCAATCGCGTATTCGTCCCCATTCGCCGAGTTCGTACCACCGATCAAGAACCACAAGACTCTTCGACACGACAACCATGCCGCCGCTGTAAGACGCGCTAACGAAGGAGGGAAAACCCGGGGCTCCTAACGCGACCGAAACCACGTTGATTTCGTTGGGCACAGGAATGCTCGTGATGCCGTAGTCGGTCGTCGAGATCGCTGAAAAAAAGCTATTCCCGTAGGTGTAGATTTGTGAGCCGCGAAAGACGAAGTGCTGGTGAGGCGCGGGCAAACCGAGTGAACCCTGGCGAGTTCAAGGTGAGAGGTATCGTCAGCGCCAGTCTTGCGCGCAATGATGGATGTGCGGAATCTCGACGGCCCCGGCCTTCACTGAATACACGACGACATAGGGAAAGCGATAATTCTCTTGTTCCATCGCGGTGGCCAGGTCTCCCTCGATTGGGCATGGCACGGAGAGCACGGATACGCTGAAAGATTGTGCGAATGGTTGGCTCGGCAAACTGCGGGCGGAGTCCAACGAACGCGCATCAGGATTTTGCACATCGCTTCAACTCGAGCGTCCATTTCCTCCTCTTCGATAAACTCGCCACGCTCTGCCGCCGCTATACCTTTGTCCACGGCGGCAAGGAAACGGGCTTCCCGGAGTGAAATGTACCTCTATGGCTTTCAAGGTAGCCCAATTCACGAATCGGGGCAACGCTTCCGTCATCCAGTAAACTAGAAACACCAGTCTCCATGGCCTTTGTCACCATCCCGGAAGCCATTGCCGCCATACGCGACGGTCGCATGGTCATCGTCGTAGATGACGAGGATCGCGAAAACGAAGGCGACCTCACCATCGCCGCCGAGTGCGTCACCCCGGACATCATTACCTTCATGGCCACGCATGGCCGCGGCTTGATCTGTCTCGCCCTCACTCCCGCCCGGTGCGATTATCTGCGGCTTCCGCTGATGTCCGAACAGAACACGTCGAACTTCGGCACTGCCTTTACAGAATCCATCGACGCCAAGGAAGGCACCACCACGGGAATCTCTTCCGCCGATCGCGCCCGCACCATCCTCGCCGCCGTGGACCCTGCCACGCGGCCCAATGATCTCGCGCGGCCCGGCCACGTATTCCCGCTCCGTGCCCGCGAAGGGGGCGTACTGGTTCGCGCCGGCCAGACGGAAGCCGCGGTCGATCTTGCCCGACTCGCCGGCCTCACGCCCGCCGGGGTGATCTGCGAGGTGATGAACGACGACGGGACCATGGCGCGCGTCCCGCAACTCATCGAATTCTGCAAGAAGCACAACCTGGTGATGACTTCAGTCGCCGATCTGATCCGCTACCGGATGCAGCATGAACGCTACATCCACCGGCGCTCGGAGACCGTGCTGCAAACGCCATCGGGCGACTTCCGGGCCATCTGGTATTCCAGCGATATCGAGCCCGAGCGGCACCTGGCGCTGGTTCGCGGAGATGTCACTGGTCCGGAGCCGGTGCTGGTGCGGATGCATTCGCACTGCCTTTACGGCGATGTTTTCGGTTCCACACACTGTGAATGCCAGGCCCTGATTCGTGGTTCCCTGGAACAAATCGCTTTCGAAAACCGGGGCGTGATGGTTTACCTGCATCAAAATGGCCCTGGCCTGCGCCATGAGACCGGCGCCGCCAATGCCCACCTGCAGCACGAGAACGGAATCGGCGCGCAGATTCTTTCGGATCTCGGGTTGCATTCCATCCGTTTATTGACGAACAACCCGAGGAAGGTAGTCGCGCTGGAAGGCTTTGGGATACAGATTGTGGATCAGGTTCCGGTCCACCATTTGGAGCCCAAGATTCTGGTGAAAAAATAATTTGGAACCGTCGATACCCGTTTTCCGTTACTATTGCGTGAGGAGCACTTCATGAGACAAATCACTTTACTGGCGGGGCTTCTGCTCGCCGGCTCGTCCCTTTTCGCGGCCGACCCGCAGCTGCTGGCGATGGCCCCCGGCGACGCCACCACGTTCGCGGGCATCAACGTCACCCAGGCCAAGACCAGTCAGTTTGGCCAGTTTGTGCTGAATAACATTCCGCAGAATGCGGACATTCAGAAGTTCATTTCTGAAACTGGGTTCGATCCGAGCACTGACATCACTGAGGTTCTGGTGGCGGCAACCATCGGCGCGCCCTCCACCAGCGGCGCTCACCCCTCGGTTTCGTCGGGCTTGTTCCTGGCCAAGGGCACCTTCAACATTCAGAAAATCGTGGCAACCGCGACCACTGATCAGAAGGTTCAAGTCTCCATGTATTCCGGCGTGCAGCTGGTTACCGTGGACGGAGAAGTTGCGTTCGGATTGATCGACGCCTCCACGCTCGCCGCCGGGGATGTGGCCAGCGTGAAGGCTGCGCTCGACCGCCGCAATGGATCCGGCAGCATCATTGACGCCGGAGTTCTGGCGCGGATTAATCAACTCAGCACCACCGAAGACGCCTGGAGCGTTTCTACAAAAGGCTTCCCCACGGGATTTCCAATGATGGGAGGCTCGGGAGATTCCGGGTCCGCTATTCTCCAGAGCATCCAGCAATCGAGCGCCGGTATCAAGTTCGGCAGCAGCGTTGTGCTGACCTGTCAGGTGATTGCCGATAGCGCGCAGGATGCGCAGTCATTGAGCGATGTGGCCAAGATGCTTTCTCAAATGGTTACGATGCACAGTGGGACCGGCGGTGCGCCATCGGAGTTGACCAATTTGCTGAAGAGCCTCACCATAGCTACCGACGGCACGGCGGTGAATCTGTCGTTGACCGTGGCTGAGGATCAACTTGAGGCGTTGGTCAAGATGGCGCACGGCGGAAAGATGAATAGCGCGGTCATCTAATCACCCCATCACCTTCGCCATAAAATCCGGGATCTGGAAAACCGCGCGGTTCTGATAACGAGCCGCGCTTTCCCGAAACAGCCTGTAATTCTCCGGTTCCAGCAGTTCCTCAATCGCGCTTCCGATCTCGCGGAAACTCGACAGCACCAGCCCGAAATGCTTCTCCTGAATCCAATCCGCGTTGTAACGCTCCTGGGGCAGGGTCTTGGCGTTACGCTCCACTACCATCGGTAACTTCATCGCCAGCGCCTCGCTGACGCTGCCGGGTCCCGGCTTTCCGATAAAGAAATCGGCCAGCTTCATGAAGTAGGGAACCTCGCGGGAAAAGCCCTCGACATGCATACGAGGAGGCGCCCCGATAGCTCGCAGCCGGTCGGCAAGCTTGGCGTTGTGCCCGCACATCATGATCAACTGCACGCGCTGGCCACTCTCCTGAACGCGCTCCGCGATGTCTTCCATATCGTTCGAACCGAAGCCGCCGAACAGCACGATTCCCGTCGGGACGTCAGGCTCCAGGCCCAGTTTCCGCCGTTCCTCTTGCCGGTCAATTTCCACCGGCTCATAAAACTTTGGATTCAGAATCATCCCGGAAGACCGGAACAATCGGTCGTCCGTGTAGCCCATGGAGCGAGCCTGGGTGAACGCGCGCTCGGTGCCGCACACCAGGTATTGCTTCTGCTTCTCGATCCAGAAATGCGGGGGAAAATCGGCCAGATCCGTCAGAATCGTCATAAACGGAACGCCCGGCAAGGTACTTTGCACGCTCTGAAACAGCGCCCGATTAAAATTTGGTATCAACGAAACCACCAAGTCGCTGGGATGACTCCGCCAGAAACGCTCCAACAGTCGCACCTGTTGCGCGTGGTAAAGCCGGATAATCCCATGCATTGCCCGCGTCAGTTGCGGTGAACCCATGGTCCAGCCCCTGCGCAGGGTGGTGTTGTAGATATCCTGCATCCGCACCCCAGTCAGCTTGCGGAACACATCCAGGGAGTCAAAAAGCTCTTGCAGGTTCACCATTTCCACCTGCCAGTCCCGCCCTTGCTGGGCGATTACCTGCTTCAACGCATTGGCCGCGCTGCGGTGGCCACCGCCCGCATCGAAAAAAATTAAATGAATAGTCTTCATTCGCCGTCTTGATTAGCAGGTCCGATTCTTACACGGTCTTTCGCGCAAATTTTTGCAAACAAACATACACATTCACAATTGTTTTTTGCATTCGTCACGGAACCGTGACAGGTCACATTCTATAAATGAAGCATGCGATGCGACTTGCATGTGCATACGGTGCACTCGGGATTGTGTAACATCCCCCTCATCTCGTCATTCTGTCTCGAAAGCTACTCCGAGCCGGAAGCCGTCTACAGCAAACTGAAGAGGCGCGGCATGTCCCTGGTCACCATCACCGACCACGACTCCATTGGAGCAGGGGAAGAACTCCGCCGCCACCCCGATTTCTTCGTGAGCGAAGAGGTCACCTGCACCCTGCCGGGCGGGTCTGAAATGCACGTAGGCGTCTATGACCTCAACGAGCGGCAGCACTTCGAAGTGCAGGGCCTGCGTGACGATTTCGAAGCGCTGATCGCATATCTTCGCGAACAAAATCTCTTCTTCAGCGCCAATCACATCTTTTCCAGCCTGACGGGCAAGCGCACCGCCGCCGACTTCGAGTGCTTTGAAACCCTTTTCGACGCCTTTGAGGTCTTGAACGGGTGCATGCTTGAGGTTACGAACCGCAGCGCTTCCGAGTTCGCCGCGAAGTGCGGCAAAGTAGCCTTGGGTGGCAGCGACGCGCATACTCTTTCCACTACCGGCTGCTGCTGGACGGAAGTCCCGGGCGCGCGCAACAAGGCGGAATTTTTCGCAGGCTTGCGCCAGGGCCGTTCCACGGTGCATGGAAACCAGGGCAGCTATTTGAAGCTGACCCGTGATATCGTAGAAATAGGTTTGGCAATGGTCACTTCCAATCCCTTAACGGCCCCTGTGGCCCTTCTGGGTGGCCTTGTGCCCATCATCACCCTGATCAACTACATCCGCGAAAAGCAATTTGCTCACCAATGGTCCGCGCGTCTGGCTAAGGTGGATTCCCCCGAATCCGCTGTCTGCGAGGTAGCCGCGTGATCGCTCAGGGCGTTCTTACTTACATCGCCACCGGCGACCACAAGCTGATGCGCCGCGTAAACAGCTGGCGCGCCCCCAGTTGGATTCGTTTGTGGATGATCTGCGCCACCCGCGGCGGTGACGGTTGGCTCTGGTACATGATGGGGGCTGTTATTCTGCTCTTCGGCGGCACGGGAAGATTCGCTACCATCGGAGCCTCTGCACTGGCTTCCGGCCTCGGCATCGTTCTCTTTCTCAAGCTGAAAAAAACCTTCAATCGGCGCCGGCCTTGCGCCATTGAACCCCACTGCTGGGCTAAACTGCTTCCCCCGGATCAGTTTTCATTCCCATCGGGCCACTCCATCACGGCTTTCGCGGTGGCCACCCCGATGGTGCTGCACTACCCCACTCTGGCCGCTGGCCTAATTTTCTGCGCACTCAGCATCGCTTTGTCACGAATCATTCTGGGATTGCATTTCCTAAGCGACGTGATTGCAGGATGTGCGTTGGGATGCGTGCTGGGTTTCGGGTCTTACCTGCTGTTCTAAGAATTGCGCCCTTAGAAACTTCGCTCCACCACCAACTCCGCCAGCGATATCAACCCTCTTTGGAACGCACTTTCCGGTAGTTCCGCGGCAATCTGCGCCGCCCGCTCGCTGAATTGCTGCGCCCGATCCAGCGCGCGCCGAATGCCACCTCGGTGTTCCACAATCGCTCGAACATCCGTCAATTTCACGCGCTCATAGGCGCGATCGCGCAGCACCGTCTCCACCTGCCGCCGCTCCTCCGCCGTTGCAGATTCCAGCGCGTAAACCACCGGCAGCGTCACCTTGCCCTCGCGCAGATCGCCGCCCACAGGCTTGCCCAGCACGCGCTCCTCGGCATTGAAATCCAGCACGTCGTCGATCAGTTGGAACGCCATCCCCAGGTTCCAGGCGAACTCGCCTAGCTTTTCCTCCAGGCCATTCTCCGCGCCCGCCACAATCGCACCTAACTTGGCGCACACGCTGAACAAACCGGCCGTCTTGCGATCCGCCAGTTCCATGCAATCCGCCTCGGTGATGTCGATCTTGCCAAGTCTTTCCAGTTGAATCAACTCGCCTTCCACCATCAACTGCGTCAGCCCAATCAGCAGATCCAGCACATGAAAATTGCGCAGTTGCAAAGCCACCTGGAACGCCTGCATGTAAAGCCAGTCGCCCGCCAGAACAGACGTATGGTTGCCCCATTGCACGTTCGTGGAAGGCCGTCCCCGCCGCGTCTGCGCCACGTCGATCACGTCATCGTGCACCAGAGTTGCCGCATGCAACAACTCAACCACGGCCGCCAACTCAATCGCCGCCTGCGCGGGCGCTTCTCCATCGCCGGCAACGCGCGCGCACAGCAGCAATAGCGAGGGTCGCAGGCGTTTCCCGCCGCTGGTCTGCAAATACCGCGCGATCCGCGTGACGGATTCCACGCTGGCCACGGATTCGCGCGCCAGTTCCCGCTCCACCGCGCGCAGATCCTGTTCCACCAGAGCGAAAATCTCCGGCGTGGATGCCGCGGTCGGGCTGGATTTACCGCTGTTCATTGGAATCCCCAGTGTAACCGTTCCCCTTCAACCGGCAAAGGCGCTCGAAGTTGCGCGTCGTAATTTCAGCCATATGCTCCGGCTCGACCCCGCGGATCTCGGCTAGCCTCCGCACCGTATCCGCCACAAACGCGGGCTCATTTCTTTTTCCACGATGCGGCGCCGGCGCCAGATACGGCGCATCCGTCTCTACCAGCAGAAAATCCTCGGGAGCCATCCGCGCCGCCCCACGCGTCTCCTCTGACTTCGGAAAAGTGATCACGCCGCCAAAGGCCAAATGAAATCCCAGATCGAGCGCTTCCCGCGCTTCGTCCGCATTGCCCGTAAAGCAGTGCATGATTCCCCCGCCGCGCCATTGTTCGCGCAGCACTCGCACCGTATCGGCCCAGGCCTCGCGAGTGTGAATCACAACCGGCAGTTCCGCCGCACAAGCGATCTCCAACTGCTGGATGAAAACGTTCATCTGCACATCGCGCGGCGAAAAATCGTAGTGATAATCCAGCCCGATCTCGCCGTAAGCCACAACCTTTGGATGCTTCGCCAGGCCTTCCAGTCTTGCAAAAGTTTCCGGAGTCGTTTTCGCAGCGTCGTGGGGATGCACGCCGACCGTGGCGGAAAACCCCTCAAATCGCTCAGCCATGCGAATTCCGGCCTCCAGGTGCGGCGGGCCTTCGCCAGTCCCGATGGCCAGGAAGCGCGTCACACCCGCAGCCCGTGCCCGCGCGACAGTCTCCTCTAGATCACCCTGGAACTTCTCGTGATCCAGATGGCAGTGAGAGTCCACCAACCTCACTTGAGCCGCGCACCCACCGGCACCTCTTCCAGAAAGCCGGCCAGAACCGGCTCGCCATCCGGCAGCGAAGCCGCCACCAACATGCCCTGCGACACGATCCCGCGCAGCTTTCGCGGCTCCAGATTCGCCACAATCACCACCTTGCGGCCCACCATCTGTTCAGCCTTGTAAACCTTGGCAATGCCCGCCACGATGGTCCGCGGGTCCGGCTCGCCAATATCGACCTTCAAATGAAGCAGCTTATCCGCGCCCTTCACCGGCTCCGCTGAAATCACCAAACCGACGCGCAAATCCACCTTGCCGAAATCATCGATATTGATCGCCGGCGCAATGGGCGCGATCGCAGCGGCAACGGGCTCCGCCGCTGCTTTCCCCAGCAAAGCCGCCTGCCGTCGTCCCTCTTCTACTTCCAGCGCGCGCATCCTCTCAATCGCCGGCAAGGCGTCGATTCTTGGGAACACGCCGGCGATATCCCCAATCGCTTGACCCGCCGGAAACTCGCCCCATTTGATGTCGGCGAACTGAATTGCGCCCAAGTCGCTCTTCATTCCCAACTGCTTCCAAATCTGCGCGCTGGATTCCGGCAGCACCGGCGACAACAGCGCCGTAGCAATCCTCACGGTTTCCGCCGCTGTCCCAAGCGCGATGTCCAACCTTCGATGCGATTCTTCATCCTGAGCGCGAGCCAGCTTCCAAGGAGCTTGATCGACAATGAATTTATCCGCCGCGGCGATCAAAGTCCATATCGCTTCCAGGCCGCGCGAGAATTCAAATCGATCGAACGCAGCCTGGGCCGTTTGAATTGCCACGGCCGCCGCTTCGCCAATCGCCGAATCAAACAACGCCGGAGTCACACCCGCGCGGTATTGCTTGATCATTGTCAAAGTGCGACTAACCAAGTTACCCAGCCCATTGGCAAGGTCAGAGTTATAACGCCCAATCAAAGCGTCATAACTGAAGCTGCCATCCTGCCCAAAAACAATCTCTCGAAACAGGTAATAGCGCAGCGCCTCAATCCCGACAACCTCGCGAATAGGGTCTGTCCTCACGATGTTCCCGCGCGACTTACTCATCTTGTCGTTCTCGAACAGCAGCCAGCCGTGCGCGAACACCCCCTTCGGCAGCGGCAGATCCGCGGCCATCAGGAAGGCTGGCCAGAAGACCGCATGAAACCGTACGATCTCCTTCCCCACCAGATGTAGATCGGCCGGCCACAGCCCCGTATCGCGAACCGCGCTCAAGTATCCGATCAGCGCGTCAAACCATACGTAGAAGACGTGTTTTCCCTCTACTGGCAGCGGAATTCCCCACTTCAACGTTGTCCGGCTGATGGATAGATCCTGCAAGCCCTGCTTGACGAAGCTGACGACTTCATTGCGCCGCGAATCCGGACGCACAAAATCCTTCTCGGTCTCATAAAGCGCTAGCAGCCTATCCTGGAAAGCCGACAACTTAAAGAAGTAATTTTCTTCGGTAACCGTCTCCGTAATGCGCCCGCAGAAGGGGCAAGGGTCTCCCGGTCCCGCTTCATTTACATACAGCTCATCCGTTACGCAGTATTGACCCGAGTAACTGCCTCGGTAGATGTACCCGTTCTTCTCACAACGCTCAAACAACCATTGAACAGTTAAGTGATGCTTGGGATCTGTGGTGCGGATGAAGTGGTCGTATGGAATGCCCAACGCATCCCACTGGCGCCGGAATTCCGCCGCAACCAAATCGGCAAACTCCTGCGGCGTTTTCTTCGAAGCTTCCGCGGACCGCTCCACTTTCTGGCCATGCTCATCGGTGCCGGTGGTTAGCACCGCTTCGAAACCCTGCATGCGCTTCAGGCGCTTGATGGTTTCCGCGGCCAGCGTGGTGTAGGTGTGGCCGATATGCGGCGCGGCATTCACGTAGTAAAGAGGCGTAGTCAGGTAATATTTCATCGAATCGATTTCTGATACTCGTAAGTGGCTTCCGCCAGTACATCTTTCAAAGGAACGTTCTTCGAGCGAGCCAGCGCCCGGCAATCTTCATATTCAGGAGCGATGTTACCGGAATCCGTTACCTTCACCCGCACCATCCCATACTTAGTTGTAACTTCCACAATTCGCCGCGCTTCTACCATCCGCTCCATCACAGAACTGCGCAGCCCCAGCGTAGACGTTTCGGCGAAAATAATCGCCGCCAACCTTTCACGATCTTCCGGCTTCGCGATCACGCGCAGCAGAAACCCCGACCGGCTTTTCTTCATCGCCAACGTTTGCACCGACACATCCAGCGCACCCGCTTCCATCAGTCGCTCCATGGCATACGCCATCACCTGCGGACTCAGGTCGTCAATGTTTGCTTCCAGCACCGTAACGAATGTCGCTTCCGATGCCGCGGCGCTCGACCCCACCAGCACGCGCAGCACATTCGCCATCACCTTGAAATCCCTGTCGCCCGCGCCATAACCGACGGTGCCGATCTTCATCGCCGGCATCGCTCCAAATTCGGAAGCCAGCGCAGACACCACCGCGGCTCCCGTCGGAGTCGTTAATTCTACAGCCGGACCGCGCGAGTAGACTGGCGTCCCCCGCAGTAACGACGCAGTGGCCGGAGCGGGCACCGGCAGCGTTCCGTGCTCCGTCTGAACCGTGCCCGACCCCACATTCACAGCCGAGCAGCACACCTTCTCTGCCGCCAGCAGTTCAAATCCCATACATGCGCCAACGATATCGGCGATGGAATCCACCGCGCCCACTTCATGGAAATGCACCTTATCGATCGAAACGCCATGCACTGCGGCTTCCGATTCCCCCAGCCGCGTAAACACCCGAGCGACATTCTCCTTCACCCGCGCGGGCAACTCCGCCGCGTCCACCATTTTCAGGATTCCGGACAGATGCCGGTGTTTTGTCTCCGCCGGCGCATTCACGCGAAACTTCAAAGCAGAAATCCCGCATCGCATCACCCGCTCGAACCCAACCGAAGCTTCCACACCGAGCGATTCAATCGCCGATGCGATGGCGTTCTGGTCTGCCCCGGCGTCAGCAAGCGCCCCCACCAGCATGTCCCCGCTGAGCCCTGAGAATGCATCCAGATAACAAATGGTCACGAACCTTCATTATGTCAGCCGGGGAGTTTTGTAAGTGTTTGTAGTATCCGAGTGAAATCTCCACGAAAGTGTTGCACTCGTGAGCAGGAACCCGTTACGATGCCTCAGCTACCAACTCACTACCTGGAAGATAAGTACCATGCGGGCCAAACTTAGAGTTCCATTCATCCTGATTCTACCGGCTGTGCTGTATGCCGCGCGCTCCAGCAGCGTCACGCTGCACAGTTCCCCATCCACTGCCGAATTCGGCCACCCGGTGACCTTGACGGCCGTCGTTTCCCCTGCCACTGCCACCGGCACGGTCACCTTCTACAACGGAACGACGATTCTGGAAATCGAGCCTGTTTCGAACGGGAAGGCCATTTTAACAACCGGCCTCCTGCCGGCCGGCACTTTGCCGCTGCACGCCCACTACAGCGGCAACTCGACGTACGCGCCCAGCACGTCGGCGATTGAGACGGAGACCGTCAAAACCGCTGAAGCGCGTGACATTGCACTGCCCGTCTTCCAATACGATACCTACAGCCAGAGCATGGGTTTGGCTGACTTCAACGGCGACGGCAAGACCGACATAGCTCTCGCCAGCGGGTACGGCGCACTCGTCTTCCTGGGTAATGGAGACGGAACCTTCCAATCGCCCACCAGCTTGACCGGTACCTTAAGCCAGTCAGTCAATCTCGCGATCGGCGACTTCTTCGGCAACGGAATCGCCGATATCTTCACCGACGGCGGCGACCTGTACGCATTCTTCGGGAACGGCGATGGAACTTTCCAACCGGCCATCAACAGTCACGTACCCGCCAGTTTCCCGGTGATTGCCGACTTCAATGGAGACGGGAAGGCCGACGTGGCCGCCATCTACGAATATAACGTCGAAGTGTGCGTGCTCCTCGGCAATGGAGACGGAGTGATTGGCCCGTTGACCACCTTCCCCGCCGGCCTAAGCGTTTCCGCCCTGGCCGTGGGTGATTTCAATGGAGACGGAAAGCCCGACATCGTTGCCCTCAATCCCAACGTGGGTGTCAGCATCCTGCTCGGCAACGGCGATGGAACCTTTCAAGCGCCGCTCAGCGTTGCTATTCCCAACTACCCGCTGGCAATGGTGGTGGCAGACCTCAACGGCGATGGTAAACAGGACCTCGCCGTCGTGGGTGACGGACCCGAGGGAGTGGAAGTGCTGTTGGGGAACGGCGACGGCACTTTCCAATCTCCCGTCTATTACGCGACCAGCTACGCCAGTTCCATCGGCGTGTCCGATTTTAACGGGGATGGGAAGCTGGACATTTTTGCGGGCGGACAGTACTTGCTACTCGGCAACGGCGACGGGACTTTCCAGCCAGAGGTCATCCTGCCCACATACAACGGCAGTGCTGACGCCTTCGCGCTGGCGGACTTCAACGGCGACGGCCGGGTGGATATCGCGGCCACGGGCTACTCGGATTACACCACCTCGCTGGCGGTTCAGCTCGGTACACTTTCCGGACCCTCAACCACCACCCTGACCGCGTCGCCCTATCCTTCCATTTACCTGATGCCCGTCACCTTGACCGCCACAGTGTCGCCTTCCACCGCACAAGGCGCCATCACCTTCTATGACAACGGGACGGAACTGGAAACCGTAACTCTGAAGGGCGGAACGGCCTCCATGACTACTTCAAGCCTTCCTATTTACGGCAACTCTCTCTCTGCCGCATATAGTGGGGACACCTATAACTTCCCCAGCACCGGCACTTTCGAGGAGGAGGTGGAAGTAGCGCCCACCTCCACGACTTTGCTCTCGTCACCCAATCCATCGTCAGTCGGCCAGACTGTCACTCTGGTAGCCAAGATGACGCCTTCCGCCACCACGGGAAATGTAACGTTCTACGCCGGCTCAACTATTTTAGGGACCTCCGGCATCGTCAGCGGCGAAGCGACTTTCTCCATTTCGAGCCTTCCCAAAGGCTCGCACGCCATGACTGCTACGTTCCTCGGCAGTCCGGATTTCGAACCCAGCGTTTCCTTCATCGTGAATCAGGTTGTGAACTAAGGACAATTCCCATGCTCAGAAAACAAACCGTTGCAGCTCTATTCGTTCTTCCCGCTCTGGTGTACGCCGCGCGTCCCAGCAGCGTGACGCTCCACGCTTCCCCCTCCACCGTCCAATATGGCAAACCGGTCACGCTGACGGCTGTCGTTTCCCCGGCCACTGCTACCGGCCTGGTGACCTTCTACAACGGGACCACGATGCTGGAGATCGCGCCGGTGTCGAGCGGCAAGGCCACCCTGGCGACCAACCTTCTGCCGCCGGGCACGTCATCCCTAACCGCCTACTACGGCGGCGATTCCACGCATACCCCCAGCACCTCAGCCGCTGTGCTGGAAACCGTGAAAACGGTTCTATCCAAGGATTTCGGTGTGCCTGTTTACTCCTACCCCGGTTATTCCGACCCCATCGGTTTGGCGGACTTTAATGGGGACGGCAAGTTAGACCTGGCCATTGGTGATGGCCCTGCCGTATTTCTGGGAAATGGAGACGGCACCTTCCAGCCACCCGACATCCTGACCGGCGCTTACCAGCCATTCAACATCGCCATCGGAGACTTCTTCGGCAATGGAATCGCCGATATCTTCACCGACGGCGGACATCTGTACGCGTTCTTCGGAAATGGAGACGGCACGTTTCAGCCCGCCGTGGACAGCTATATCCCCGCATCCTATCCTGTGATCGCCGACTTCAACGGGGATGGAAAAGCCGACGTGGCGGCCATCTACTACACCGGAGAAATCTGCGTGATGTTGGGGAACGGCGCAGGGGTGATTGGCCCCGTAGCGACCTATCCGGCGGGCCCGAGTCCCACCGCTCTGGCCGTGGGTGATTTCAATGGCGACGGTAAGGCGGATCTGGCCGTCGCCAATTTCCCGGGAATCAGTATTCTCCTGGGTAACGGGGACGGAACCTTCCAAGCCCCCATCACCACTGCTCCGAACTTCTACTCGCAATCCCTGGTTGTGGCGGACTTCAATGGCGATGGCAGGCAAGACATCGCAGTACCCGGCGTGTACGTGCTTCTGGGCAACGGAGACGGAACTTTCCAGCCTCCCGCTTTCTACGAAGGGGGGTACGGCGACCAAATCGCGGTGACCGACTTCAACGCTGACGGCAAACTCGACCTCTTCACCAACCCCTTCCTGCTGCTGGGCAATGGCGACGGAACTTTCCAATCACCAACGGCGCTCAACACGAATTACGGTTTCTTCGCCTTGGCCGACTTTAACGGTGACGGCCGTGTCGATATCGCGGGCGGCGGTCTCACCGTTCAACTCGGCACCCTCGCCGGGCCAACCACTACAACCCTGACTTCCGGACCCACTCCGACCTTTTACGGTATGCCGGTCACGCTGACAGCCACGGTCTCGCCTTCCACCGTTGGGGGCACCGTCACGTTCTTCGGCGATGGGACACAACTGGAAACGGTGACCCTCAAGGACGGAACGGCCTCCATGACAACCTCAACTCTCCCCGTTGGCAGTAATGATCTGTACGCCACCTACAACGGAGATACCTATGCTCTGCCAAGCACTTCGGGTTATTCATATCAGACGGTAAACATCGCGCCCACCTCCACCACGTTGCTCTCTTCGCCGAACCCTTCAACAGTCGGCCAGACCGTCACCCTGATCGCGCAAATGACGCCATCGTCGGCTACGGGCAACGTTCAGTTCTCATCCGGATCCACTGTTCTAGGAACCTCCGCTGTCGTCAACGGCAATGCCACGTTCTCCATCTCAACGCTGCCCAAGGGTGATCACAAAATGACGGCTACGTTCCTCGGCAGCACTGACTACCTACCCAGCGTTTCCTTTATCGTGTACCAGGTTGTGAACTAAGATGCTGAAACTTACACTCCCCTCGAATCTGCGTGATGTCGGGGAGCGGAGCAGGAGTCCCGGGTCCTATGATTACCTCTAACGGCGGCCAAAGCCCTTATGCGTTGGCCGTGGGCGACTTTAACGGTGGTGGCAAACCGGATGTGGTTGTCACTGATTACCTGGGCATCAGTATCCTCCTGAGTAATGGAGACGGAACGTTCCAGTCCGAGGTCGGCTACCCCGCCGGCGCCATCCAGGTGGCCGTCTGCGACTTCAACGCCGATGGCAGGGTAGACATCACCGGCGACTGTCGCGCCTTCCGCCGGAGGAGGCACAGTCACGTTCTACAACGGCGCGACGGAATTGGGAACAGTGCCCGTCAGGGATGGAACGGCGACTCTAACAACGTCAACCTTACCGGTAGGCGTGGCTTATTTGTACGCCGACTACAGCGGAGACACCTACTCGCAGCCAAGCTCTGGCTACACCAGCCAGACGGTGACTGCCGCGCCCACTTCCACCACGTTGCTCTCCTCACCCAACCCATCAACCTTCGGCCAGACCGTCACTCTGACCGCGCAAATGACACCGATCACGGCGGTGGGGAACGTGCAATTCTCATCCGGCGCCACGGTCCTCGGGCCTCCGCCGTAGTCAACGGCAAAGCCACATTCTCCATCTCAACGCTCCCGGAAGGGGAACACCTGCTGACCGCCGGCTCCGTCGGCAACATCGACTATTCGCCCAGCGTTTCCTTTGTCGTCTGCCAGAAAGTGAACTGACCATGACAAGACTTACACAGCTCTTACTTCCGGCGTTGCTCTATGGGGCGACCCCTACCAGCATCACGGTCACGAATTCGAAGAACCCCGCAACGTTGGGGCGCGCCATCACGCTGACCGCGACCGTAACCCCGTCGGCGGCCACCGGCACTTTGACGTTCTATCACGGCACTACGGCAATGGGTTCGGCTACGTTGACCAACGGCACGGCGACACTGACGGTATCCACGCTGCCCGAAGGCTCACACCCACTCACCGCTACTTACGGCGGCAACGCGACGAACGCGCCCAGTACATCGCCGATTGTGAATCAAGTAGTCAATTAAGGACCTAACCCTATGCCGACAAAGTTCATTGCAGCGCTTCTATTCGCCACACCCATCCTGTTGAGCGCAGGCTCCACATCCACCACGCTCGCCAGTTCCACGAACCCATCGGTGTTGGGCCACGCAGTCACTCTGACAGCAAGCGTGACGCCCCCAACAGCCACGGGCGCCGTCACGTTTTACAGCGGGACCACCATCCTCGAAACCGTACCGCTTGCAAACGGAACGGCGACCTACGCAACGGTGCTGCTGCCGTCGGGCGTGCAATCCCTCAAGGCATATTATGGCGGCGACGCGAATGATGCACCCAGCGCGTCGGCCATCCTCACGCAGACGGTCAATACAGTCGCCGGAAACGGATTCCAGGAAGACACACTGGATGCGCTGGCGTACACAGTTGCCTTGGCCGTGGCAGATTTCAATCATGACGGTAAGGTCGATATTGCGGGTACGGGCGGCCCTTCAGGCCCTTATCTCGTAGTGGAGCTTGGAAACGGAGACGGAACATTCAAATACTCTTCTGAAGATCTTGGTCCTTGCTTCGCCGTCGCTGTGGGTGACTTTAACGGGGACGGCAACGCGGACCTGGTGGTCACTTCCGGATATGGAGGCACCACTTTTAACGTGCTCCTGGGGAACGGTGATGGGACCTTTCAAACGCCCTTGACTTACAGCACAAACGGAACCACTGTTTCCGTGGCCGACGTAAACGGGGACGGAAAAGCCGATTTGGTCTTCCTGGAAACGTCAAGCACCGAAGGTTCCGGCAGCGTGGACGTCCTGCTCGGTAACGGCGATGGCACGTTCCAGCCCGCCATCATTTACAACACCTCGAAACCCACCTCTTTCGCCATCGGCGACTTCAATGGTAACGGCATCCCAGACCTTATCATCGCCAGTTCGTGGAGCGGGACAGTAAGCATCGCCCTGGGGAATGGAGACGGAACGTTCAACGGATCGTCGATCTACACTTATCCCAGCGGCGAGGAGCCCGAGGGGATTGCCGTAGCGGATTTCAACGGCGACGGTAAAGAGGATTTCGCCGTGGCCGTGCCTACTTCTTCAGGTCTTGCAAGTGTCTTCCTGGGTAACGGCAATGGTACGTTCCAGGCCCCGCTAAACTCCAATGCAAATTATTATGCTCCAACAGCTCTCGCCGTAGCTGACTTCAACGGTGACGGGAAACCCGACCTCGCCCTATCGAACCCCGCTCCCTATCCGGGCGCTGGTGTGAATGTGCTCCTTGGAAACGGCGACGGCACGTTCCAGGCAGCGGAAACCGCGGAGAGCGTTCTTCCCGCAATCCCGGTAGTGAGCGATTTCAACGGGGATGGCGTTGCCGACTTCGCAGTCACGGATGGCGACGGCAATTTCGCCAGCGTGTTTCTGGGCAAGCCCGCGGCGGTGGCGATGACCTCAACAAGCCTAACTTCATCTCCAAATCCCTCCACCTTCGATCAGACTGTAACGCTCACGGCGAGCGTCACCCCATCGACTGCAACCGGCGGGGTCACGTTCTATCACGGATCTACCGCCCTGGGAACAGGTACGTTGAGCAGCGGAACCGCTGCTTTCACCACGTCGACCCTCGCGACGGGCGGCCACACATTGACGGCCACCTATGGCGGTGACGCGAATGACCAACCAAGCACCTCCGCGCCCGTCACTCAGGTAGTCGAGAAGGCTCCGACATCCACCACGCTGAGTTCGTCCCCCAATCCTTCCACGTTCCCGCAAAGCGTCGTGTTGGCAGCCAAAATATCGCCGTCGAGCGCCACGGGGACGGTTACTTTTTACGCGGGCGGCAAGAATCTGGGGAACAGCAGTGTCGATGAGGGAACGGCTATGCTGACTGTTTCCAGCCTTCCCGTGGGGCCTCACACAGTGACAGCCGACTACAGCGGCGACGCTAACCATAGCGCCAGCGATTCCTCGCCAATCACTCAGATCGTACGCGATCCCACCGCGACGATCCTGACCGCATCGCCCAATCCGTCAAAACTCAACCAGACCGTGACCCTGACGGCCACCGTAACGCCATCAACGGCGACCGGCACGGTCACGTTCTATCACGGGTCAACCGCAATGGGTTCAGCGACGTTGAGCAACGGCGCCGCGACGTTGAAAACGTCCTCGCTTCCGAGCGGTTCCCACTCGCTCACGGCCGCCTATGCAGGGAACACACTCGACGCACCCAGCACGTCGCCCATCGTCGATCAGATGGTCAACTGATGTAACCTCGCCCGCGCTACGAAGCTCCGCAGCTTGTGACGCGCCGATCCCGCGCGTCCGAAGTTCGACGGAACCGGAGACGCCTCGGCCAATGGCTCAACGAGATCTACCAATCAAATCGTCAATTAGGCGGTAGACCCAGGTTCAAACTAAACACCGTCCCGCCCGCGAACTTTCCCGCGCCGGTAACTGCGCCGCCCGAAGCTTCTCCCCACAGAGTCCCATCCTTGACTTGAATCACCCCCGCCGGATTGGAACCGCCCGCACCACCAAACGGTGTGAGTGTCTGAATCACGGTACCGTCGACCGGCGAAAGGGTGATCAGAGACCCGAATTGATTGCCGTCCGTCGCGGCGCTGCTTCCCGAATAAGTCACCCAGAAGTTGCCGTCGCTGGCTAGCAGCATCCCCACTGGACTGGCCGGAATGGACGTATCGTACTCGGGAAACAGTTGCGCGCTTCCGCCGCTGGTTGGAACTTCGAACACTCCCGAACCTCCAACATCGTAGATCGTATACAGGCCGTATAAATTTCCATTCGGACCGAAAACCAACGCGCCGGCTGCCCAGTTGATCGCGAAGCATGCGGAGCCGCCGCACCCTGAGATGAAAGACACTGCGGTCGATTGCAACGCTCCAGTGGCGGGGGTGTAGTGAAACAGGAACCCGCCGCTTGAGGAGAGACTATAGAACGACCCATCGGACCCCGGAGTCAGGCCGGTCGGGAACCCCCCGGTCTCCGGAGTAAAGCTGAACACCACCTGATACGCCCCGGACGACGGCACGACGCGGAAGATCCGGCCACAGCAGCCATTGCCGAACCCACCCTCAAAAGCGGTCCCATAAATATTGCCGTCCGACCCCGTCAACAAGGAGCCGATGGGGTAGGAACCATCGTTGCAATAAACGCCCGTCGAGCAAAAGCGGTGCAGCACCTCGAAACCCGATCCGGTCTTGCCGATTCGGAACAAAACCCCATAGCCGAAGAATCCATTTGGATTCTCATAGCCGTTCCCGCCAGAGGTGGTGTAGCCATAGAGGTTGCCGTCCGGCCCTTCCATCAGCGAGACCGGAGTTTCGCCGTTAGGGAAGTTCTTACCCGTTCCCTCGTCGAACGTATGGAGCAGGGTAAACGCGCCCCCGGGCGTGAGCGAAAAAATTGTACCGCCCTTCGCCGGTAGCGTTCCCTCCTGAAACGACGAGACTCGCGCTGTGCCGTAAAAGTTGCCATCGGACCCCTGGATTAGAATATTGCCGGGGTTCCCTCCGTTTGGGCACGACCCCAGACCCTTGGTTGTGTTGCCATTGCAGACGAAGGTATAGACTGCAACCGGCTGCGAGTTGGCGCCGAAAGCGGTGCAAATTACGAGCGCGAAAACAGAGCAAATAAGTTTGGTTCTCATCACACTCACATATATTTCAAGGCAGCCCCGAAGTTGTGGGAATCCTGTAAAAGAGACGTAAAAATCAGGGTCGCCTATCTTTGGTGGCCGTCGTCTCTACGGCACAAAGTGAGCGCGATTCGCAACGCCCGGAGCCAGGTGCCGTCCCGCGCGTAGGTCGATTGGACCATGATTCCGCATATGTGACAAGTGTCGGACCAAAATAGAAAGTTCCTAATCTCACCAAAGTAGAAAGTTCCTATTTTGCGTGTTCTGTCAGAACCCAGATGGTATGTTCGCACAGCCGTGCCGGGGTCGCGCCTGGTGCGGTCACCCAAAGCCGAGGCGACGGGGTTAACTCCGAAGCAATCGGTGATGCCCTCCTGTGACGCAGAACCCGGGAGTGTTTCCAGAGCGCCCAGGAGGGCATTTGACTTTCCTCAGACCTGTTGCTTTGGTGAAACCTCCGAGCTGAGGCTTTGGGTTAGTGAACGCGAAGACGCCGGGCGCTAGCCCGGCTTTCCAAATGCCTTTACCTCCGCTCCGCGACCGATTGCCACAACGGCGGACTGGGCCGATCGAAGAAACCCTGCATCCAGGAACTCTTGCCTCCCGCATTGTGATCCTTGCGAACCGGTCTGCTCACCTTCGGCTGAGCCGCCGGAATCGGCACCCCACATTCGGCAACGTCCACATAGCTGCCCTGATAGCGAGCCTTTAACGCGCCGTTGAGCCGCAGCTCCACGCGCAGCCGCTGATGGCGCATGCCGGCCTGCACTTGCTTGCGTGCGATTTGATAGCGGCGACCAGCGAAAGAAAAGGTATAGTCATTGCCAATTACGCGCTGCTCCACGTGGCTCAGAATCGCCGCCACGTCCAGATGTTCGGTAAGGGCTCGATGATGGTTGGCGAACTCCTGAATCGGTCGCGCGAAACGTGTATTCCACTCCGGCCAGTATTCCTTCTCCAGAAATGCATTGGCCGCTTCCATCGTCGAGATTCCGGCCAGCCTCAGGTCCTTCACCAGCCGATCTTGCGCCGTCAGAAAACTGCGTTCGATGCGCCCCTTCGCCTGCGGAGAGTAAGCCAGGATGGAACCAATTCCCAGCTCACGTAACGCGCGCCCGAGCTGCGTCAGCCGGTCGGCTTCCCGTTGTTGTTCCGCGCTCTCTCCAGGAAGTGGCGCTACCGCAAACATGGAATCCCGGTCGGTGTAGACGTCCACCATCCGGCCGTTCTTATCCAGGTACTCCCACAGTACGGCCATATTAAAGGGCGTCGCGTCACGCTCCACAAAACGGCCCCAACTCCAACTGGTCGCATCGTCGATCAGCCGCACCAGGTAATGCACGGGCCCTCGTCCCTCCAGCCAATCATGCTCCGAGGTGTCCCACTGAACCAGTTCTCCGAACGCGGTACGCCGGGGTCTCCAGAAATGCGCTTCCTCAATACGGCGCGCCCCGGGCTTCCACAATCCGCCTTCGATCATCCAGTGACGCAGGGTCTCGTCGCTCACTACGATGCCATGCCGTTTGGCCAACTGTTCGCTGGCGAAGGTAGGTCCGAAATCGTGCCAGTCCGGTTGTTTCAAGAGTTCCATGGCCCGCTTCTGCGTTTCCATGGCGATCTTGCGGTTCGACGCTCGTCCCCGTAATCCGTGCACCACCACTGCATCGCCGTGTTTCCTCATCCGACGCAGCAGCTTGCGCACCCATCGCTCGCTCACGCCGATCTTCTCGGCTGCTTCCCGCTGACTCATCAACTTGTCCCGGGCACGCCTCAACCATTCCAACTTGTCTCGTTCTTCCTGGCTCATCGCGATTCGTTCCATCCTTCAGCCTTACGGCTGTCAAGAGGAACTTTCTACTTTGGCCATTTAGGAACTTTTCACTTTGGCGCGACACGCATATGTGACAATCTCGCGGCCTGGTTTCCCTCTGATATCCTTTCCCTTCCACCTCAATGAGCCTAAAAACACCCATCACGGTCGCGCACGGCGACGGAATCGGCCCCGAAATTATGGAGGCCTCGCTCCACATCCTCAGCGAAGGGGGAGCGCAGCTGGAAATTGAAACCATCGAGATCGGCGAGAAAGTCTACCTTCGCGGCAACCCGGCCGGCATCGATCCCAGCGCCTGGGAGTCCCTCCGCCGCACCAAGGTCTTCTATAAAGCGCCCATCACCACCCCGCAGGGCGGCGGGTTCAAAAGCCTCAACGTCACCGCGCGCAAGAAGCTGGGGCTTTACGCCAACGTCCGGCCCTGCGTCTCTTACGCACCCTTCGTCGATACCAAACACCCCAAGATGGACGTCATTATTGTCCGTGAAAATGAGGAGGATCTGTACGCCGGCATTGAATACCAGCTCAGTCCGGATGTCACCGAATGCCTGAAGCTCATCTCGCGCCCCGGCTGTGAAAAGATCGTTCGCTTCGCCTTCGAGTTCGCCAAGGTCAACAACCGCAAGAAAGTGACCTGCTTCAGTAAAGACAACATCATGAAGATGACCGACGGTCTCTTCCACAAGGTCTTCGATGAAATCGCCACGGAATACCCTGAGATCGTGAACGAGCATTGGATCGTGGATATCGGGGCGGCCAAGCTGGCCGACACGCCGGAAGCCTTCGATGTCCTCGTCATGGCCAATCTCTATGGCGACATCCTTTCCGACGTTGCCGCGCAGATCGCCGGATCGGTAGGCCTCGCCGGTTCGGCCAACATTGGCACCGCCTGCTCCATGTTCGAAGCGATCCACGGTTCCGCGCCGCGGCGCGCCGGCCAAAATCTGGCCAACCCTTCCGGGCTGCTGCTCGGTGGAGTGATGATGCTGGTGCACCTCGGCCAAATCGACGCCGCCGACCGCGTCCATAACGCATGGCTCAAGACCCTGGAAGACGGCGTTCACACCTATGACATCTATAAGGAAGGCGTCAGCCGGCAGAAGGTGGGAACTAAGGAGTTCGCCCAGGCTGTAGTCGCGCGCATGGGCCAAAAGCCGGAGACTCTGAAACCCGCCTCCTATTCGAAGGACGCCGTCAAGCGCAAGGAATGGACGCTTAAGTCAAGTCCCAACGTAAAGGTTGACTTAGTCGGAGTTGACCTATACATCGGCTCGAAAGAGCACAACGGCAAAGTCTTCGGCGATAAGTTGCATCAGATCACTCACGAAGGTCTGGAACTGATGGTGATCTCCAATCGCGGCGTGGCCATTTGGCCGGAATTCATGGAGGAAACGTTCACAACCGACAGCCATCAGTGCCGCTTTACTGATAAGGCAAATCCGAGCGCAGCGGTCACCCAGAAACAGATTCTCGGTTTGATGGGCAAGGTTGTCGATGCGGGTTACGATATCGTCAAGATCGAAACCCTGCGTAACTTTGACGGCAAATCAGGCTACTCGCAGGTGCAAGGTCAGTAAATGGCAAGCGAAGCGCCCCAGGTGGGCATCGTGATGGGTGGCAAGTCGGACTGGGAAACCATGCAGTTCGCGAGCCACGTGCTTGCTGAGTTCAGCATTAACCATACCGCCCGGGTTGTTTCGGCGCATCGCACGCCGGAAGCCATGTTCGAGTATGCCAAGTCGGCGGAAACCCGCGGCTTGCGTGTTATCATCGCGGGCGCCGGCGGAGCTGCTCACCTGCCCGGCATGGTGGCCTCTTTAACTCTGCTCCCGGTCATCGGAGTGCCGGTCGAGAGCCGCGTACTGCGAGGCGTGGATTCGCTTCTCTCCATCGTCCAGATGCCCACCGGCGTTCCGGTCGCCACCATGTCGATCGGCCCGCCCGGCGCCAAGAACGCGGGCCTTCTGGCGATACAAATTCTGGCTCTGAATGATGCCGGTCTGCGGCAGAAGCTTGCCCAGTACCGCAAAGACACCGCCGATCGCATCGAGCACGAGAAGCTTTCTTGAACCCTATTCTTCCAGGCGCCACCATCGGCGTTCTAGGCAGCGGTCAACTGGGCCGGATGTTCGCTATCGCCGCCCGGAGGATGGGCTACCGCGTGCATACCTTTTCGCCGGATCAGGACACGCCAACGGGTCAGATCGCGGATGTTGAAATCCAGGCCGAATACAGCGACCTGGACGCCGTTCGCGAGTTCGCCTCACGCGTCAACGTGGTCACATTCGAGTTCGAAAACGTACCTGCCGCAACGGCGGAGGCGGCCGCCAGTCGCGCGCCCGTGCGGCCTTCCGGCGAAGTTCTCCACATCTCGCAGCACCGCCTGCGGGAGAAAACCTACCTTCAGAACCACGGCTTCCCGGTTGCTCCGTTCGCTTCGGTTTCCTCGCCCGCGGAACTGGCGAACGCTCTTGTGAGGGTCGGCACGCCGGCTATTCTCAAGTCCGCCGGGTTCGGGTATGACGGCAAGGGCCAGTTCCCTATCTTAAGCGCTCATGATGCCGAATCGGCTTGGTCGCAGCTCGCCCAGGAGGCCGTACTGGAACGCCGCATAGACTTTGCATGCGAGCTCTCCGTAGTCGCGGCGCGCGGCGAGGATGGGGCATTTGCCCACTGGGGCGCGGTTCGCAATCACCACGTTCGCGGCATTCTTGATATCACCGTCGCCCCATCCGGCGTCCCTCCCGAGATCGAACGCAACGCCGTGGAGATCGCCCGCGGCGTTCTCGATCAATTGAAAGTGGCCGGCGTTCTTTGCGTCGAGTTCTTTCTCACGCGCGATGGATATCTGCTCATCAATGAGCTGGCGCCGCGCCCTCATAACTCAGGACACTTCAGCATCGACGCCTGCATCACCAGTCAGTTCGAACAGCAATTGCGCGCAGTCTGCGGCCTGCCGCTGGGAGAAACCAGGCAGTTCTGTCCCGCCGCCATGACCAACCTTCTCGGCGACCTCTGGACGGCCGGCGAACCCGATTGGCCGGCGGCCCTGGCCGTCAGCAACTCCAAGCTGCACCTCTACGGTAAGATGGAACCGCGTCCCGGCAGAAAAATGGGGCACATTACAGCGCTGGCGGAAACGCCCGGAGAAGCCGAAGCGTTTGCCATTCAGGCCCGATCGGCGCTGAGGAGGTGAGTTCCAATGTTACCCGCGATTCTTCTTTCTATTCCACTTATCGCTCAGGTTCAGATCGCCCAGGAGGGCGAACACATCTCCGTCCAGATCGACGGCAAAGACACCAGCACCTTCTACTTTGGGCGTGATGTAACGAAGCCCTATCTATGGCCATTGCGCACTGCATCCGGAATCGAACTGACGCGCCACTGGCCCATGGAAACCAATGATAAAGATGCCCACGACCATATCCATCATCGTGGCCTCTGGTTCGCCCATTCATTAGTCAACGGGATCGACTTCTGGAACTCTGATCCCAGTTACCACAAAGACAATATGGGCCACCAGGTAGTTACCGGCATTGAGCAAGCCGATGGCGGCGCCGACTCGGGAACCATTAAATCCGTCATCGAATGGCGCGGCCCCACCGGCCAGGTCCTTATTAGTGAGAAACGCGGCTTTGTGTTCCAGAAGGGCGACCCGCGCATCATCGACGTTGATATCGTACTCACCGCGCGCCAGGACGTCACGTTCGGTGATGAAAAAGACGGAGTGCTCGGCATCCGGCTGGCCCGCGAACTCAATCAGATGACTAGTTCCGAAGGCTGCCATCAGGAAGCCGGCTGCTGGGGGAAGCGCGCCGATTGGGTGGACGTTTCAGGACAATTCTCAACCGGTCAAGCCGGCGTCACAGTGTTTGAGAATCCCGACAATCCGCGTTACCCCACGTACTGGCACGTGAGAGACTATGGCCTACTCGCCGCCAACATCTTTGGTGTGAAATTCTTCACAAACAACAGCGCCGCCGATGGCTCCATGAAGCTTCAGGAGGGTCAGAAGCTCCACTTCCGCTATCGCATAGTTCTGCACGCCGGTGATGCCGCGAGCGCGAAACTTCCGGACCTCTACCGCGCCTGGACACTGCGCTAGTCTAAGGGCATGTTCTCCTGGATATGCACTCGCTGCGGTCAAGACAACCGTCCTTCCGCGGTAGTTTGCCAGCGCTGCGGCGTACCGTTCGATGCTCCTGAAGAAGTCAAGACGCCTGCCCCCGAAGCTGTTCCCCCGCCCATCCCTCAACCCGTCCTGCAACCCGACCCGGAGCCAATCCCCATTCGCCCGACGCCCGCGCCACGGCCTCCCGCCTACACCAAGCCACCAAGTTCGGGCCTGCCCACCTGGCTGCTGACGATCGTATTCTTCTTCGCCATCGCAGGAATTGGTCTGGGGATTTACTACGGCATCACCTACTTCGGAAACCGCAAGGCCGCCGTTTCCACGGGTCTCGATCCTGCGGCCAATGTGGCCCGCACCAAGACAACCAGCCCACTGCAGAAGGTTGTGGAAGTGGTTGGTATTCGCATGGTTCTCGACTCCAAAAAGAAACCCGAAGCCCGTTTCGTCGTGGTGAATCACTCGCCTAACGAACTTGACGGCCTGTCCGGAACGGTTACCATTTGGGCTAGCACCTCGCGATCCGAAGAGGATTCGGTGGGTACCTTCACCTTTAAAATCAGCTCGCTCGGCAGCTATGAATCGAAGGAGATGACAGCGCCGCTTAACACCAAGCTCAAGATCTACGAGCTTCCGGATTGGCAGAACGCCACGCCCGATATACAGTTCACTTCCGAGTAGCGGATCCGCGGCAAGGCTCCAGACCCAGATTGCGCCGTGCCTCTTCCAGACACGAATCCAGCTTCAACGCCCTGCGAAATTCAATCTCAGCCGTGGCCGGCTGTCCCATGGCTTTCAGCGCGACGGCCCGGTTGTTGATCGCGCGCGCGTCCGACGGGCGCACTGCCAAGACGCGTCCATATTCCAGCAGCGATTGATCGGGACGTCCCAGTTCCAAATAGACCCGCCCCAATTCGTTCTCCACATCCTCGTTGTCTGGAAACTTCTCCTTCGCCGCGGTCAGTACCTCGATGGCCTGACTCGGCTCCATTGCGCGCGCCAGTTGAATCCGCGGCCTCACCTTGTCGGGTGCGCGTCCCACGGCCTCCGCCCACAGCTTCGCATCGTCCGCCCAAACACCCATGCGCCCAACGGATAACAGCAGCAGCGCCATGGGAACCGCAATCTGCACCCAGCGGGGCGCGCGCAGCAACTGCACCGCCATCGCCGTCGCGAACGCGATCATCGGAAGATACATCCGGTGATCCGCTGCCAGATCGGCGGCCGGGAAGACAGAGGAACTGGGGAGCAGAAGAAGAATCCCAGCGACAAACCAATAACCGCCGCGGATCCGCGTCGCCAGGAACACCAAAGCGAAGACGGAAAACCATCCCAACAGCGCCAGCCCAGTCCCAACGTTGATCTCCGGATCAATCGTGAATCCATAAGGAACCACCACCAACTGCAAGTAGCGCAGAATTACGAATCCTTGGTCCAAAAGGTAAATCGTCCACGATATCCCCGCCTGAAATCCGGCTCCTGAATGCGGCGCGCGAGTAGCCACAAGAGTCCATGCTCCTGCCGCCGCAGCCAGTGCAAACATCGCACCAATCGCCGGAACCACATCGCGTTTCAATTTTCCCGCCGCATACTCCACCAGCAGAATGACCGCGGGAACCAATACGCAATCTTCCTTCGCCAACAGCGCCAATCCAAACCAAACCACCGCCAAGAGCTTCTTGCCGCGCGCCCAACACAGCATCGCCGCAAGAGAAAGGCATGTGCTGAATAGCCCAGCCCGAGAGTACACATACGCCACCGATTCGGCCTGTATCGGATGCACCGCGAAAATCGCCGCGGCCAGCAGAGCCGCGGCAGGAGCCCATAGCAACAGAAGTTCATACAGCAGTAGCACCGCGGCAATATGCGCCGCCAGGTTGACCGCGTGCCACATCACCGGATTCTCACCCAGCGCGTGATTCGCCTCAAATGACAGCCACGTCAGCGGTCGCGTCTGAAAGGCGCTAAAACTGACTCCGTGAATTACAACTTGATCGTCGAAATGGAAACCATGCGACGCGGAAGCCCCAAAGGCCAGCACCACCAGCAGCGCGAGAAAAATCCTTGTGGACAATTCACCATGCTACATTTCTTATCCAGTGGCCCCAAAACCAAAACGCCCCAAAACTGCCGCAGAGCGGCGCGCGCGCTTCGAACAGATCTACCGCATTCTCGACGAAGCCTATCCCGGAGCCACGTGCGCGCTTGTACACAGTTCACCCTGGGAACTGCTGGTGGCCACCATTCTCTCTGCGCAATGCACCGACAAGCGCGTCAACGAAGTGACACCCGGCTTGTTCAAAAAATACCCTACTCCGCAGGATTTCGCTGCCGTCCGGCCCGAGGTTCTGGCAAACGATATCCGCTCCACCGGATTCTTCAACAACAAGGCCAAGTCCATTGTGGGCGCTGCCAAAAAGGTGGTCGGCGAGTTTGGCGGCACTGTCCCGCGCACCATGGAAGAACTGCTCACCATCCCGGGGGCCGCTCGCAAGACGGCTAACGTGGTGCTCGGCTGCGCTTACGGAATCGCCAGCGGCGTCGTGGTTGACACCCACGTCCAGCGCATCTCACAGAGGCTCGATTTCACCAGGGAAACGGAACCTGTGAAGATCGAACGGGATCTCATGCGCATCGTCCCGCCAGGACGCTGGGTAGTATTTTCACATCAGATAATCCTGCACGGACGCGCCATCTGCATAGCCCGAAAGCCGCGCTGCACCGAATGCCCCCTCGAAACGCTTTGCTATTCAAAAGACAAGACAGTGTAAAGAAACGCAGGGAAGGGTTGCTCCATCCAAGTAACTAGAACGGAGTTTGACGATGAAGAACTTAAGAAAACTGTTTCTAGGAGCACTTCTTACGGGAGTCTCAGCCTTTGCCGCCAGCACAGGTCCAGCGGTTACTCAAACCGATCCAGTTACCCAACAGGTGATGCACCAGATCCGCATGTACCCCTACTATTCCGTCTTCGATGACGTGAAAGTGAGAGTGGACAATGGCAATGTGGAACTAATCGGCGAAGTCACTCAGCCCTACAAGAAAAGCGATCTGAA
>Ga0326727_10005050_pt1 | contig 38322 bp, 35 predicted proteins | sample MB2enrmetagenome_FD_207643 | JGI IMG/M metagenome (GOLD analysis project Ga0326727, IMG submission 207643) | Lab enriched peat soil microbial communities from McLean, Ithaca, NY, United States - MB29MY | ecosystem: Environmental > Terrestrial > Soil > Wetlands > Peat | place: USA: New York... | reverse complement strand
TGTGTAGAGCGAAACACTTTCCACAGTTCAAAACGCCACTTGGGCACTTGCTCAGCCATTACCGCCTCCCGTTGCTCGGTCGTAAGCGAAGGCTATCGCGAGGGCTGGAGGCAATCCGTTGTGCTGACGGTGCTCTGATGATGAGCGAAGTCGGCCAACGGGTTTCCCAAGTTGCAGGAGAGCTACTACCGCCGCCGTAGGCCGTCGTAGGCTGCGAGCAATCGAAGGGAGACGAGATGGCGACGGAAGCCCAGTGGCACCAGCTTGTCAGGCGGGCTTTAGGCGTGCCCGATCTCATTGGCGACGAAGTGGCGCTGGCGATGGTGACGGACGTGGTTTTCAGCAGTGAGCCTCAATCTCAGTCTCGGAGCGATGATGACGAGTTCATCGCTCAGGCGGTGTGGGACGCCGTCGTCAAGCTGGGTGCCGCCGAGGAACTCGACGCCTTCTTGATGGAGCGTTCCGGTCCGCCCGGCCCTCTTGATTGGGATTGGCTTTACGACCGCGTGGTCACTGACGCCAGGTCCGCGCTCGATGACGTGGTCGCTGATGCCAGGTACTCGCTCGGCCTGCCGAGGTTGCCCGATCGCCTGCCCCACTGGCTCGCCGAGCCGCTCTTGCTTCGCATCCGCGACTTTGTGAAGGCGCATCCGTTCCAGGACGACACCGGACGTTACTTCTGACTCGTGAAAGGCGCGGAGTCCCCGTCCTGCGCATTAGCCGTGCATCAAGCATCGGGCCAAACGGGGCGCCAAGCCGGACTCCGTCTCGATCGGGCTTGCCGGTAACGCCATGGTCGCTCGGACAACCCTGTACTCGTGTACTCGCTGCGGGCGACGTGACCACGGTGTGACCGGTCCTCCCGTCGTTGCTCGATCGGGTAGGCGACCAGGGGAGTCCCTCGTCGTAGCGACCGCGAACTACTCGGGTGACTCCCATCCATTCTCGTCGTCGCCACCATCGGGTCCATCCAGCCGGTGCACAAGCACCAACCTCAGTCCCGGTCCTTGCTCCGTCTGGACCGAATCCACGCGTACTCGGGCGTCACCCATCTTGATGCCGAGCTTGGCGGCAAGCTGCTCTACGGCTTGGTGTGCTCTGGCGAAGTCCTCTGGTCCCCGTCCGGCAACCACGATGCTGGCGGTCCACTCGGTTCCAACCGACACGCCACGATCCAGAGTGTCAGTCACCGCTCGACGCCGCGCCTGCATCATCGAGGCTGTGACGAATCCCCCCGGTCGGGGAACTGGCCGATATAGCCACCCGAGGCGTCCTCTCGTACCAGGTACTGAGCAATCGAGCCAGGCGATGATCGGCAACAGTACGCGGCCCGGATAGCGATACCAAAGGCGCTGGAAGCCGGAGAGCCGGTGCGCACCGCCTCCAACCGGACTGGACATCGGCGCGTAGCTAGCCCACCCCGTAGCTCTGTCCTGTCGAAACGCGCTCAGGATGATGGCGAGCACGGAGTCAAGCGAGAAAGGTCGGTGAGCACCTCGGCGGCGACGCCCTCACGTTCGAAATTGATCCCTGCCCACAGATGTTGCGTGCCGGTTTCACCGTGACCGATTTGGCTCGCCAGCCCGAGGACCTTTTTCGCCCGCGGGGTAAAAGGGGGCGAACCCTTTGTAGCTCCGGCCCAGTGCCCGACTCGCTCGGTGACCTCCCGCCGGACCGCCTCTAGTGGGACTCCCAGCTTTTCGAGCACTTGTTCGGCGATGGCGTCATGCTCATGGAGCAATCCGAGCAGCAGATGTTCGGTGCCGACAAAGGGGTGATGGAGGTCGCGCGCTTCTTGCTGGGCCACGACGACAACCTGCCGCGCCTCGTCGGTGAAGCCCTCGAACACAGATTCAGTGTGGCACCGTGGCAAACTTCCGTTGGTGCAACTAGTCGTCCAGGTCGGGACGTGGATGGTTCACGCTGGCGGAGTGCCGGAGCTTGCCGTCGGCGACGAGTTGACGACCAGGGTGGACTTCAGCACCGAGGAACCCTTGCTACCAGCAGCCGAGGGTGCCGTCCTCGGCCTCACCCCCGAGGTCGTTGGCGATCTGCCCACACTTTTTCCCGGACCGTGGTACTCGGTAGTCGCACGGCTGCGGCATCGGAGGATTGCGGATCGGGACAGAGTCGCTCTGGAAGTACCGGACCTCGTACTCGGATACCCCTCGACCAATCACCCCCTGCCCATGGCCGCGGTGGTTACGGGTCGTGGGACCATTTCCGTTGACCCCTACGAAACCACCAGCACGGCGTTTTTCGACGAGTCACTGCGCACCTGGTGTGTCGAGGCAATCAGGCTCGTCACCGTCCCGCGGCCGTGGAGCCATCCGGACTGGCTGCGCCGGAGAGAGGTCCCGCTTCAACGAACCCACAGTCACCAAGACGACCACGGCGGCGGGTACGTGACCTACTTCGTGAGCCTTCGTCTACGTGACTGACGGATCGTGAAACCGGCCCTTTGCGTAATCCAGCGCGACGGCCCCGGTCGCCTGACCACCATGACTTCGCGGAGAAGCCCGCATCTTCGATCAGCGGCATCGTGCCCGCTCTCGACGTCTTGGCTCGTGGCGATGCCGGCGTGCTCGTTGTTGCGAAGCTCAACCGCGCTACCCGCTCGGTCATGGGCGCGGCAGACTTCTTTGCCCGCTCCCAGCGCGAAGGCTGGAAGCTGGTTGCACTCGACCTCGGCTTTGACCCCGCGACGCCAACGGGCGAACTGGTGGTAACGATCATGGCGGCAGTCGCCCAGTGGGAGCGACGGGCGATTGGCGTGCAGACCCGCGAGGCACTTGCTGCCAAGCGCGCCCCAGGGCGTTCGGCTCGGCCGTCCGTCGGCCCTCTCTGCCGAGATCGTCGCTCGTATTGTTGAGGCTCACCGAGCCGGAGCTGGCTGGTCGGCTATCGCTCGTCAGCTCAACACTGAGAGTGTCCCCACGGCCCACGGCGGAGAGCAGTGGCACCCGAGCACCATTCGGGCCATTGTGCTGGCACAAGCCGGCCCAGGGCGTATTAAGTCGACTCGGGTGGGACCTCCCCCGTCTCGAGAAAGCGCGCCTTGTGGCCAACCTCGCAGCGGTCGCAGGCGGCTAGCCGCTGTTCTTCTTCCCGCCGGAGCCGCTCGTCGCGGCGGTGCGCACTTCTACTACGGTCCCACAGGGCGGCAGGCAGACGCCCGCACCACAACAGCCGGAGTCAGCTGCCTGGCACATCCAGCCGGGCGGGCAGTCTGAGGATTTTGTGCACGTCGGCGTGGTACCGCAGGTGAAGTCGTTGCTACAAAAGAGGTACCCCTCGATCGTCAGGGTACAGAGGCACGTCCCGCCGGGGCCACAATTCGCCACGTTCCCACATACATATTTGGTACCGCAGGTGGCCTGGAGGCTCTGGGCGGCGGCCTTCGTCTCGAAGCTCGTGATCACGGGAGCCACGAACACCACCCCGGCGCCAGCCGCCGCCCCTTTGAGCGCCGTGCGCCGGGACAGTCGCCGAGCCTCGATCCCGGTCTCAGATTCGTGGTCCATGGGCCCCCCTTTTGTCAGGACAAGAGGATCAGATCTGTGTACGACTATCACACAACGCGGGTCGGACAACCTACGACAGATGGGTGATTTTCGCTACGCTGTCGTCAGCACGATTGATTGGCCAGTTCGTGGCCTTCGTCGTGGTTCGCTCCGCCGACCGCTTCGGCAGGCGACCTGTGCCGTTGTGGTCAGTGATCGGGTATAGCGTCTTTACCAGCTTTACAGCGTGCGCATGGAGCCTGTGGTCCTTTGCGCTGTTCTAGTTTTGCGCTCAGGTCTTCATCGGGCACGACCCCCCGGTGGCCTTGCCCAGAAGGAGCACGGGGCCGTGCACCTTTCTCAAGTCTGGGTGACGAAGCTGCGCAACGGAGGGATGGTGCAGCAGGAGCACGCCCTTGCCTGGTCCGCACCGACGCGGGCAGGCTCACCCGGTTGACGACTGTCCTCAGACGGAGCCAATCGGAGCAGAGTCCACCCGACGGCATTGCCAGTCTCAGCCCGGCGCGTACTGGGCTGGATCAGCGTGCCGACGTGAAAATGGCGGGCTCAACTGTCGGCAGGACGGTGGTGCCTCGGGGGGATTACGTCCTCATCAGCCGGTGAGTTGCGAATAGGAGATCGTCGAAGCGGCGGGCGGCGCGCTCACACTGACATGCTCACCCCATTTGGAAAGCAGGAGCGTCTCGTGGTCTCCGGCCGCGTCCGACGCGGTTTCTTTGATCGGCAAAGCCGCACCCACCGCCGAGATCGTGAGGGTGTTCGAGGTTTTCGGCGTGGAGCTTGTGGCCGCGACCGTCCATGTGAGGACGTAGACCTTGGTCCCCTTGACGTCTGCCATAGACGTCTTGGTCCCCTTGGCCTCCGGGAGCACGGAGTCAACCGAAGACATGGTGACGCCAGACCTGACATCGGAGTACTGGCTCGTACCTGCCTTGAAGGACACCCAGCGCTTTCCGATCTCTTTTGCCTGTGCGGCGCTCAGTCCAAAGATCGTTGTCAGCCCGGAGGAACTCCCGCTGATGTAGGCATAACTTGGCGTTACCTTGATCGTCGCCGTTGCCGCACCCAGGGCGATCGTCTCCATACCCTCTGTCACTCCCGAGTCCGTCGTGATCTTCTCGGTGTCCGAGGACGAGCTGGACGTCACCGTCAACGACAGGTGGGCACCGGTCTGCTTGGCGATGGCCGCCTTCGCCGATGCCAGTACCGAGCTCGTCGTCTCCGCTCGGGCGGATGGCCGGGCGGATGGCGTAAACCCACAACAGGCCGAAATCACGAGTGCGGTCGTCGCGAGCTTAAGAGGGAGGCCAAAGCGCCAGGCGCTTGACCTGAAGACAAAACCCACGCCAACAAAGGTAACAGTAGCGAGGGGACTGGAGCCCGTCGGCCACGAAGAGCAGACACAGCAGGTCGCCTGCTGCGCCGCGCAGAGTCCACCCGACGGTATTGCCAGTCTCAGCCCGGTGCGTACTGGGCTGGATGAGGGCGTGACGGGCGAGCGCCCGACCTGGCTCCGTACACTCTGGAGTAGCGATCTTGTAAGGCGAGTGATTGCGGTTCACAGGTTGAAGCTCGGTGTATTGGTTGGGGCCAGTGGCCTTGGTCTGCTGGCATTAGCTGTGCTCATTCTGCTCACAAACACCGTGGCGCTCGTGATCACACTGGCCATCGTGGGCACGATCGTCTTCCTGCTCGTCCGGTGGGGCCGTGCAGAGGCACGCAGGACTAACGCAGGCGGATAGATCGGCCAATCACAGGCCGGCGCTGTGACGACGAGAAAGTTGTTCACTGGCTGCCATCACGGCCCATCACATCGGTACGAGAGGTGTTCCGAGCGGCGCCGCGTCGTCGAACAGTGGGGTGATGTCGAATAAGCGGGTATCGTCCGCCATCTCGTCGTCGGACGGCACCGGCGCCGGCAGCGAGGCGGCTTCGAGGATGTGCCGGAGCAGGTGGAAGTCGCTCGAGGAGTCGAGGAAGAGCCCCGGCCTTCCGCGCACATAGTGCACGGCTCGGGCGATGGCACCGGGATCGTCGATCGGCTCGTACCAGCTCCGTCTGTCGCCGGACGTGTCCGCTGGCCAGGGGCGGCGTGCCACAGCCTTGATGGCCTGTACGGCTACGTCTCGCTGATTGCACACCGTGAGCAGTTGCTCGACCTCGTCGTGGTAGCGGTCGTTGGCGCGCATCGTGAAGTTGTAGGGCAACAGCACCGAGTCGTAATCGAAGCGCTCGAGGCTTCGCAGGTGCATCGGCGCGACCCTCACGCCGTGACCGGTGACACCGATGAAGCGCACTAGGCCCTCGTCGCGTGCCTTGCACAGTGCCGCCAGCGCTCCGTCGGGTGCGTGCGCCTGTGCCCACTCGTCCTCCTCCACGAAATTGTGGAGCTGGATGAGGTCTACGTGGTCCACGCCGAGGCGCGTGAGCGAGCGCTCGAGCTCGCCCCGGGCTGCGTCACGGTTGCGCTCGCCTGTCTTGGTAGCGAGGAAGTAATCATCGCGGTGGCCCACCAGCCAGGGCGCGATCCGCAGCTCGGAGTCGCCGTAGCCGGCGGCGGTGTCGAGGTGGTTGACGCCGTACTCGAGAAGCACTTCGAGAACGCTGTCAGCCGTCTCCTGGTTCGCCGAGCCGAGCGCCGCACCGCCGAAGATAACCCGAGTGCTGGAGTGACCGCTCCGTCCGAACCTCGCGTGCTCGATCATGAGACAAACCTAGCCATCTTCAGCCCTGGCCTGAACTACCGAAAGGTATCGGTCGATCCTCTTTGTGGCGCTGAACCAGCTGGGATGGACCGGAGCTGCCTTCGAGGGAAGCCAAGGGGCCGTCAAGTTGAACTCAGAAGGCGCTCCAACTGCCCACGACGGGGCACAATGGCACCCGTCGACCGTTCGGGCCGTCGTGCTCGCGCACGCGACCTCATAGCCACGTAGCGAGAGTCAGGGTATAGCCTTTCTGACTGCCACCAGCAGACAGGCGGTGGCGCAGACTGTTGTCTTGGGGGGTGAGTCGTCAGCGCGTTGACCAGTTGACCCGCCGATCGGACTTCCCCTGCTGGTCGCTGACCTGGTTTCGGGTCGTATCTGGGTGAGGGAAGTCGTCGAGCGGTGGGCGATGCAGACGGGGCGAATCGAAAGGACGGATGCCATGCCGAAGTGGGAGTACAAGCTCATTCAGTGGAACTGGTTGCTTAGGTATGGCGGATCGCATCCCGCCGATGCGCTTGCGAAGAACCTGGAACTCAATGGCTTGCAGGGCTGGCGACTGAGTTGTCAGATCACACTCGACGTTGGCTCCCAGCAAGTCGAATATGGAGTATTCACACGAGAGATTGCTGACGGTGCAGTTGCCAGCTCGGCAAGCTCTCCCGCCACGGATGTACTGGAGGTAGGCCCACCCGTTTCCTAAGTGCCCATTCGCGCAGCCGACCCGGGAGCAACACTGGCACGTCGTTGAGTAATCGCGATGTGATAAACCGCGCTAGTTCCGTTGGATTTACGAGCGGGCCTTCTCAGTCACCGATCCGTTGTTTTGCCCTCACCAGATGCTCGCAGTTGACCGATAGCCGTGAGATACACAACTTGTCTCGTTTCCGACCGCGCCGATGCCCCGGCCGAGTCCTTCGACCCGCCGGGGCATCGCACCGGTTCTAGGTCGGGCGTCGTCTTCGAAGACATCGCCCTTCTTCGTTAGCTGACAGCGATGCCCTCGCTGCCGACCGGGATGTTCCAGACGGTCTCAATCTGGGACAGCGACCCGTTCGCGTTAACTGCGAAGGCGTCGAAGGCACCGGAACCGCCACTCTCCACGTAGAGGAACCTGCCGTCGGGCGAAGCGGCGGAGTCAGTGGTCCCGGGGTGTGTCACCGCTGCGATGGCCGCGTTGAGCACAGGCGCGCCCGACCCGTTCACCGAGAACGAGCTCACGTTGCCGCTGCCGGCATTCGAGCCGTAGAAGGTGCCGTTCACCCCCGTGATCCAGCACAGCGCCGTCGCGCCGTCACTCACCGAGCCCAACAGGGTGAGCGACCCGCTGGGGTTGACGGTGTAGGTGCTCACCGTGCTCGTCGCCGCCTCGGCGCCGACGAGATGGCCCGCGGCGTCGAAGGAGAAGGCGAAGGGGAGAGCGGTCGCCGAGGCCGTCACCACCGGCGTTGCGCCGAGATTCCCGGAGGGACTTACGCTAAAGACCTCGTACGAGTTGGTTGACAATTTGGTGGTCACCACGAGGTGCGTGCCGTCTGGTGTGAACCCGACCTGGCCGGCCCCGTGGTGGTTTTCCGGCGGGTTGGTGTTGGCCAGTCCGAGGGAGCGGACCTCGTCGGGCAGTGGGAACAGGTGGTCGCCGAGGAGGCGGAACTCGGCCACGGCGCCAGCGCCACCGGAGTTGAGGACCGCCACCGTCGAGCCGTCGGCGGCGATGCTGGCTGGGAACTCACCACCGGAGCTAATCGTCTGGGCGAGGAACAACGAGGTGCCCTGCACCACGAACAGCGAGACCGTGTCGCTGCCAGCGTTCACCGCAAGTAGGTCCCTGCCGCCATTGACGAGCGCCAGACCGCCCTGGGAGGCGAGAGGGTCTGCCGTCGCGCCGACGGCACTAGCGCCGTCGCCGCCGGTCGCATAGGTCCCGGCCAATGAGACTGTCCCGTCGGCACCGCGCGTGTAGGCGAGGATCTCGTTGCCCGAACTCTGGTCGGTTTCGATGAACAGCGCATGGCCCCCTTGCGGGAAGGTGGGCAGCGGATCTGCACCAGCCGTGCCTGCGATGCCCAGCACCCCGGCGCCAAAGCCAACGGCAAACACCGAAGCCGCCAGAGTGCGAAGCGGGTGGACGAGCGTCATGAGATTCTCCTTTGTCGTGGCGAAGGTGCCTCCACCTAGTCCCTCCCCTCGGCGTCGCGTTGCACCCGAATCTCAAGATCTGCCCTCTTGCCGTAGATTCGCCGGTCGCGGACGACGATGCTGTCGCTCACGCCGACCGCTCGGGAGCGCCCGACCCGTCGGTCGGCGTGCCCACCCCGGTCGACCTTGGCCGGTATGCGGTGCGGCAATCTGTTCGTGCCTGCCCTTATCGGCATTACTCGGGACATGGCCCGACGTGCCAATCGCTTTGGTCTGGACCGAGGCGACGCACCGGATCGCGGTAGAACATGCAGACCGGAGAGAGCCTCACAGCCCGGCCGAAGGAGAGGACTTCATGTCAGCATCATCGCAGGACTCGCTGCCGGCAGCGCCAGCACAAACGACGAGTCAGTCTCATGCGCCGTCGCTGTTCTCAGGATGGCGCGTGCCGAACCCACTCGCCACCCTTGACCCGATCTTCAAGCGCGACGAAGCCGACATCTTGTTCATCGCGGGCAACGTCGCCCTCGTCGCCTTCGAGATCATCGACTGGCCAATCGCAGCGCTCCTGCTCGCTTCGCACGCGATGGCCCGACGCCGCTCCAAAGTCCTCCAAGCGGTAGCCGAAGTGGCCGAGGAAGCAGGGTAACCACCCTCGCCGCCCGGTCGCTGGGCAGTACTGGGCGGAAGCAGTCCTGTTTGGGTAAGTCGCAGGCGAGTAGTGAAACGACGCACTCGGCTTAGCGCGGGACATCCACAAGAAGCGTCCAAGCGTTGATCAACCCGAAGAAGATCGCCACCAGAACGCTCGGCACGAGCCAGTACAACCCACCCCCACCCTGTGCGAGCAAGGTTGCGCCTGCCACTGCCAGGCAGGCATAGCTCACAAGCGCCGGGAGGAGCGCGCTCACTAATCCGGCAAGGCGACCGACCAAGGGCAATGGGGTGTCTTTCTCTGACCGGATCGCACGACGATTGATCGCCACCCGACCAGTGACGAGGAGAACAGCTGAGACGATCAGTTCCCACGCTAAGACCGTCCTGGATTGACCGGGAATAAGCAGGAAGAACCCGACGATCAATGGAGTCATGAGCAAGCCCAGTGTTTGCCAGGCACGGGCCGGGAGACTCGGGTGTCCGAGGATTCGACTTAGATTGATCGAAACGGCCACGAACACCAAGCCGGACAAGGTTGCCCCTGCCGCGACGGCGGCAGCGCCGTAGTCGCTCCACCGGGCGGCGATGTAGGCGATTGTCATGACGCGCAACCTCCTTGTGCAGTCGGGGCACCGGGGAGGGAGAAAGGTCGCTGGATAGCCGGTGCCATCCTTCCAAAGTAGGCGTTACGTCGGCGACGGCCTTGCGTCCGCCGCATCCACGCTTGTCACGAGGTCGGATTCCGAGGCCACGCGCAAAGTGCCGCTGCAGGGTCGGAGCCTCTGGGGCCGGCGACGCCCGGATCGATCGGTATCGCTCAAGCACCGACCTCACTGCGCCCGAGGGCAGCACAGAACGACGGCCGGATCTCCCGCCCCGGCCTGACTTGACGAGCGCCGATTTGATATGGGCGGTCGAAGACACAGCGGTTCTGACCCGCAGATCGAAAGGTCGCCGTCGGCTACTCCTCGCTGGTCCGCCTCTCAGGGTTCACCTCGAACCACGCCTCCAACGCCTTCAGGTAGGCCCGGTCGACCTTGGCAGGGCTCACGCCATCGTGGTCTTCGATCGCTTCGAGGAGCACCGCCCGATTTCTAGCTCCTGAAGTTCATTGGAGCCCACTTGCGGGCTTTCCGGCTATCCCAGGGCGCTGAAAGTAGTAGAACACATTGTCAGCTCGATGCTGTCTTCGGGCTAGGAGGTGTCGAGAATGTCGTCAGCTGATTCTCGATTCAGGCTGCAGCACCTGTCTCGCTATGAGCGTCCTCGTCCGAGGTGGACGGTGCCCGTGCTCGCAGTGCTTCCCACGCTGGTCCTGATGACGCCCGTGGCAGCCGGCGCAGGTATGGCTAGGGCTGCGACACCCACGGCGCTGGTCGGCGCTTCAAGTGTGGCGAAGGGCAGGCATTTCGTGGGCACTCTGACGGTGACTGAACACCAGGTGTGGGACTACTCCTCGAGCTGGGTTGCCGAGCATGGCCAGCGCAACATCACAGGGCACGTCAAGTTGGATCTCGTCGTCTCGGGTTCCCAGGTGGTGAGCTTCAAGGCCACCGCAGTGACCGTCAACGGCTCGATGCATCTGATAGAGCAGATCCATCCTGCCCACTGTGACATCACCACTACGCACAAGCTCGACACAACGGGGGCGTTCTCGGCCAGCGGCTCGCTGGGCGAACTTGCCCTCAGCTGGCCGATGGTGGACCACCAGGTCGACGTCGGGCCCTGCCCGGGAGAGCCCCAGGGCACCAACGACTTCCATGTTCGCTGGGGCACGGGAGCGCCAAGTGGACTTGCCACTGGTTACTGCACGACGCACGATAACGGCACGAACGGGATTGTCGTCTACGACTCCACCTACAAGCCGCCTTTCGGGACCGGGGGCGTCGGCTCCGCGTCGACCGACACGTGCAAAGGCAAGCTAAAGAGGACTGCGTGAACGCTGATCAAGAACAAGAACGCGCGCCGGTCGAAAACGGGAGCACTTTGGGCTTGAAGTTAGCTTTTGATTTGAGTTTGCTCCACAGGCTGGTTGCCTGAGGGATCGTTTGCTGGCTTGGGGAGGCGTTGGACGACGTCGAGCCTCAGCTCCTCGTCCTCGTCGAGGTACTCCAAGAGCCGTTCGTCGATCGAGTCCAGGAATGTGACGAGAAAGTCGTTCACTGGGTCCCGTCTTGGTCCATCACCGCGGGCCTCGCTATCGCCCGCCGTCGTCAAGTGCTCGGGTTGCTCACGCGCGCGTCGGCGTGGAGAAGGACCGGCGCAGACGGCACGGGCGCAAGGCCCCCGCACCGTCTGCTCGTGTACCTCGGTGTCCCTCGGGAACACGTCGGCTCTGAGTGAGACCTAAGCCTCAGGCGCTCGGGAAGCTACCGGTCTGCGGCGTCGAAGCACCGCTCGGGGTCGTACCTGCCGCCACACACGCTGCTCGCCATTTCAAGCGAGCGTTCAAGGGCCGGATGACCCGAGTCGATATCGATAGAAGGTGCACGACCCCTGTCGCCTGGCGAGGGAAGCCAAGGGGCCGGGCACCCCGTCATCCTGGCCGATCTACTCCAGGAGACGCTTGTCGATGGAGTCCAGGGAGACGACGGGGAAGTCGTCCACTGGTCCATCAGGTCCTTCACTGCAGGCTCATCACGTAGCCGGACTAGCTCGCCGTGGCCGTCGGCGGCGTCGGCGGAGTCGTGTTTGTGAATGTCACCGTCGAGCTGGTGCCGATCTTCCCGGCGCTGTCTGTGGCCTGAGCGACGATGCTGTAGCAGCAGCTTCTTCTCGTCGGTGATGTCGGCCCACTGCTTCGCGAAGGGCTACTTGGTGGCGAAGGTCCAGCGCTCCAGGCTCTTGGACTTGAAGGGACTCACGAGCTGGGCACTGCCGACCCGTTGGAGCAGGTCACGTACACGGTGATGGTCGATTCACTTTCGCCGAACGGGTAACTCACGGCCCACCCTGTCGCCTGCTCACCGCTTGTCGCCGCGGTGTCGCCGCTCGATCCAGTCAGCGGGTACGAGGCCTCGATGCCACCGTATGAGCTGGGTACGTTGATGTTGCCGCCACCGCCGTCAGCGTAGGGATACGCGGCTGGGCAGAAGACCGTCACCGTGCCAGGGGCGTCAGCCGTGGCAGTCTCGACCACGCCTTCGGTCACGCTGCCGTCAGGGCCAGGCGCGCCAGCGGGGCCGGTAGCACCAGCAGGCCCAGCGGGACCCTGCGGTCCAGGGACGCCTTGCGGGCCGGTCGAGCCCTGCATCGTGAAGGCGCCGTAGGGCTGGACCTTGACGGGCACGGCGTTCTGGCCGTCGATACCGCACAACCCGTTCTTCTGGTTGATGAGCACGAGCTGGCCCTTGGCGTTGGCGCAAGCCAGGTAGGGCGTAGTAGGAACGTAATGCGGTTTGGTGGTCGCCGAGGCGATACCGACTGCTCCCAGGGCGAGGGCCAGGCCCCCGACCGCTATCAAGATGCGCTTTCTCATGGCATCCTGCTCCTATTCCTCGCAAATAGATGCAGGCGTCGGGTTCGCCAGTCGCTCCCCACAGGCCAGGCGACCAGCTTCGGCCTGTGGATCATCACGTCGCCTATGTCCAGGAACCCGTGGGTTCCTGTTTGCTGCCAGGGACTCAGAAGCTCCCTGTTTGCTGCCAGGGCACTCCTATGGGGAGACCCTGTTCGTGCGGTCCAAACACGCCAGGATATGACATCCTGTCTGAGAGGACCGTAACACCTTTCGATCTAAATGCGGGCGTGTGCCGTTGAGAACGGTGCTGTCGGTGGTTGAACACTCACGCATAGCGACTTTTTTCCAAGGGTACTTGAGGCTGAGAAATTGTCCTCGCTGCAACCCAGAAACACCTGGTGCTTCGCCCATGCGCTTTCCCGCGTTCGCACAGTCACGCACCCGTCGGTGACATTGAGCGACGTGACAAGCTTCAGGTGCGAGCTTTCCTGCTTCAGGAGGCCAACCGGGGACTCATGCCTGCACCCGGTCGACTGAGCTGTTTGCTCTCCGCAGCTTCTACCGGTTCCTGATCGCCGAGGGCCTGAGCGAGGAGAACCCCGCCGCTTTGGTGACGCTCCCGAGTCCTGTCCGACCGCGGGTCGAGTTCTACAGCGACGCCGAGGCCGAGGCCATCATCGAGTGGGCCGCTGCACAACCCGGCTTCCGCTGGCAGGTGGGCCGGGTGCTCCTCCTCACGTTGTGCTATACGGGCCTGCGCCTGAACGAACTCGTGAACCTGAGTACCGAGGAGGTCGACCTCGACAACCGGCGAATCTCGCTCGTGGGCAAAGGGCGTAAGCCCCGGGTCGTGCCCATTCCACACCCTTTGGTGGCCCCGCTCCGCGAATACGTCGACAACATGCGGCCCAGGCTCCCTGCGTCCGCGTACTTCTTCATCAACCCCAGGGGCAACCGTAGGCTCCGTGGTCGTCACGGCCCCCGGGCACTGTACGACCTAGTGGCAAAGGCCGGGACTTCGGCAGGCGTGCCCAGTCGGCACTTCCCCCACCGGTGGCGTCACAGCTACGCTACGGACCTCATCCGCCGGGGCGTGGACATCCACGTCGTCCAGCGCCTGATGGGCCACTCGAACATCGCGACCACGAGCCGGTATCTGCACCTCTCCGATGCCGACCTCCTCGCCGCCGTCGACCGGGCGTTCCCAGAAGACTGAGGGCGCTGGCTACTCGGTCGTCCGCATCTCGGGGTAGACGTCGAGCCACGCCTCCAGGGCCTTCAGGTAGGCGAGGTCGGCCTCGGTCAGAGCGACGTCGTCGTCTTTCTCGATCGCTTCAAGGAACTTTGCCGCTCCCTCCAGCTTCTGCAGCTCCTCGGTGCCGTAGGCGGCCACGAGGCGGGGACCAGTTGGAACCAGTCTGGCCAGTCCTCCATGACGTGGTCTGGGGTGATCGAGCTGGCGAGCAGGGCGCTCGTGTAGAAGCCCAGGCGCTGGACGACGTCCAGCCTCAGCTCGTCGTCATCGTCGAGGTACTCCAAGAGCCGCTCGTCGATCGAGTCCAGGTGTGTGACGAGAAAGTCGTTCACTGGGTCCCATCTTGGCCCATTAGAACGAGCCGAGAGGTACTTCGAGGACGTCGGCTCCGGAAAGTCCGGAGCCTCAGTCCTCGACCCGCGGGTAGGGTCAGGTGCCGGACGCAGGTTCGGAGCGTCCTGGGGCATCTGAGAGGGCGGCTCCCCACCTGCGGAACACGAACAGGCGCCCGTTCTCGGCAGGCATCGACTCCACGAACCTCCAACCGTCCTGCGCCTTCTCGTTGAGAAGGTTCTCTACTGCCTTCTTGTCGGTCCCTTGCCCGTAGTTGAACGGGAAACTCAAACGCTCGACTAGTACTTGTACTCCATACCGGGAGATTACTCGTGTGCTCCAAGCGCACGCGGTGGCAACTCAACGATGCGAACCACGGCTTTATCTCGACCCAGAGGTTGCGTCAGGAGCCGGCGCCGTTTCAGAGCATCCTGGGGGATCTGAGGGGCTAGGTCTCAGTGACGAGGTCGATGCGCTTGATGTTCGCGCTGCGGATGTGCACCTTCTCTAGGTATTTCTCCCCACCGATGCCGATATAGAAGTCTGTCCAGTCCTCGTGGACCGTGTAGTGGTCGGCCTCCACAATCTCGTCCGGCGTGTTGTCGTAGTACGTAATCACGAATCGGCGCAATGCTTCCCCTTACCTCGCTCTCTGGTGGTACCCGAGTCGATATTGAGAGAAGGTGCACGACCCCCGGTCGCCTTGCGAGGGAAGCCAAGGGGCCGTGCACCCCGTCATCCTGGTCAAAATACTCCAGGAGCCGCTCGTTGGGCCCCTCAGGTTGGATCACGAACATCGTTTAGGGTTGGCGAGCGTGGCTCCAAAGCTGACCATCCGCGACTTTCTGCCGACGGACTGGAAAGGCATCTGGCCCTTTCTTGAGCAGATCATCCGAGCCGGGGAGACTTACGCCTGGCCGCGTGAGGTGACTGAGGAGGGCGCTCGTGTCCGGTGGGTGCAGCCGCCGCCTTGTCGTGTCTTTGTAGCTGTTGACGAAGCCGACGTCATCGTGGGCACCGCCAAGCTGCTCCCCAATAACGAGGGGGGCGGTGCTCACGTTGCGAATGCCAGCTTTATGGTCGACCCCGCCAGGTCCGGCCTGGGTTTGGGCCGCGCCCTTGCCGAGCACGTCTTGGCCGTAGCAACCGCAGACGGGTATCGAGCAATGCAGTTCAATGCCGTGGTAGAGACCAACATGGGAGCCGTCCGTCTATGGCAATCAGTCGGGTTCAAGATTCTTGCCACGGTTCCGGACGCGTTCGACCACCCCGTGCACGGTCTCGTCGGTCTCCATATCATGCATCGAAACCTGCCGTAGGCCACTCCGCCCATTAGCCGCCCTTGCAAGGTCCGTGCCGTCCGGGACCGCAGGTGACCGCCGGCCCGGCGTCAGGGGACAGCCTCGGGCCGTTGGTGGGCTGGAGGTCATGGGGCGCGAGGTGTGTGCCGAAGTGTGAACCGCCCTTTCAAGCTGGAAGGTCGTAGGTGTTGGTGCACGAACATCGGCCATGCCCGAGCCCCTGTTCGAGCGGCTGTCGCTCCTGGAGGCAGAAGAAGCAGAAGAAGTGGTCCGGTGGGCTTAGAGGAGCGCGGTCTGCCCGTCCGATCGCGCATGTCGTCGGGCCGGCTCCCGGCCAAGGTCACCACTCGGGCTTCATCTGTGGTGAATGTGCAGCGGCACGGGATCAGCCCTGGTAGGAGGGGGGAGGGCGGCGCTGATAAAGAGACTGCCGGGGCGGCATGCGCAGATGTCGGAGGCGGGAGCGGCTCAGCCTTTAGGACCTGTCGCCTCTGTGACGGACGGATCCCGTGTGCGATGATGGGGGACTTCCCTGCTGGTCTATGCCCCAAAAGAGGAGGAGACATGCGAATCAAGTCCGCTACGTGCCTGACAGGTGTCGCGGGGGTGCTCCTCGCCGCTGCTTTCGTTGCCGTACCTTCCGTACCTTCGGTCGCCTCGGCGGCCACCGGCAGCTCAGGCACCTACCTGGTAGGTGTGTCAGAACCCATGACCGGGGCCGAGGCTCAGGCCGGCACCGAGATCTATGACGGCGAGCTGCTGGCCGTCGACAAGATCAACGCTGCCGGTGGAGTGCTCGGTCACAAGATCGTCCTGCAGGAGGAGGACGATGCCTGCGACCCGCAGACGTCGGTCAACGCAGCCAACAAGCTGGTTTCGCTTGGTGTGCAGGCGATGGTCGGAGGTTACTGCTCGAGCGCGGCGCAACCCGCAGAGGCGATTTACGCCCGGGCCGGCATCCCCAATATTCAGGCCGCCGCCAACTCCAGTACCCTCACCGAGGCGGGATACCACAACGTTTTCCTGATCGACCCCGGTGGCCCGCTGCAGGCCCAAGAAGCCGTCGGCTTATTCACCAAGGTCCTGAAAGTCAAGACGCTCTTCATCGCCGACGACCTGTCGACGTACGCAGTGAACGTGGCTCAGCTCACCGCCAAGGGCCTGGCCGGTACGTCTGTCAAGGTCCTGCCGATCGAGGCCGTCCCCAGCACCGACCAGGACTTCTCCTCTGTGATCGAGACGTTGCGGGTCGATAAGGCGACCGCTGTCTACTGGACGGGCTATTTCGCCCAGGCGGCCGAGTTTGTGCGCCAGCTCCGCACCGACGGCATCACCATTCCTTTCGTGTGCGCCGACGGTTCGGTTGACCCCACGTTCATCAAGGACGCGGGGGCGGCTGCCAACGGGACTTACGCGACCATCGCCGTGCTGTCCTCGTTCCTCACCGGCAGCGCGGCCAAGGCGTTCGACAGCGCCTACTCGAGCAGGTTCCACGCCCAGCCCGGGCCATACTCGGCGTACGGCTACGACGGCATCTACGCCCTGGCCGACGCGGCCAAGGCAGCCGGGAGCCTCTCGCCCGCCAAAGTGATCACGGCCCTGCACAGCTTGAAGTTCGCGGGGCTGACCGGAGAGGTTTCTTTTGCCGCCAACGGGTCGCGACTGGGCGCGCACTTCGTCGTCCTCGAGGTAATAGGCGGGCAGTACAAGCTGGCTCCACAGCAACCCCCCACGACGTGAGCCAAGGACCCCTTTGCCTCGTAGCTGGTAGCCGGGAGTGTATGCCGTAACCGTGACGTGGAGCGTCGTCGTGCCCGACATCGTCGCGGGCTTGTTCCTCGGCGCGTTCCTGGCCCTGGTGGCCGTGGGCTACAGCATGGTCTACGGGATCCTCCGGCTGATCAACTTCGCTCATGGTGACTTCTACATGCTGGCGGCATTCGTGAGCTACAGCCTTCTGGCCGTCGTGACTGTGGGCACGAAGATCAACTGGGGCAACGTCGTCTGGGTCGGCATCGTCACGATGATCGCGGGCGGCGTCCTCGCCGTGGCGGTAGAAAGGCTCGTCTACAGGCCCATGAGGAGGGCGGCGGTCCTGTCTGTCATGATCGCCGCCCTGGGGGTCTCCCAGGTCCTGGAGAACGGCGTCCTCAACATCCCCGGCTGGGGTTCCAACTACCTCCCCTTTCCGGTGACCCCGCCCAGCACCGGTTTCAACGTGGACGGCGTCCACTACACCTGGACACAGGTGGTCATCGTGGCGATTGCAGTCGTACTCATCATGGCGGTGTGGTGGATCGTCAACCGCACGATGCTCGGCACCGCCATGCGGGCCGTCGCCCAGGACCGCGCCGCGGCCACATTGATGGGCATCAACACCGACCGCATCATCTCCCTTGTGTTCTTCATCGGGGGAGCGCTGGCGGGAGCGGCGGCCGTTACCTCGAGCCTGTACTACGGGCAGATCAATTACCTAGAGGGCTTCTCCCTCGGGTTGCAGGCCTTCACCGCGGCGGTGATGGGCGGCATCGGCAACGTTGCTGGCGCCGCCGTGGGCGGCCTGCTACTCGGCATCCTGGAGTCGGTCGGCACGGGCCTATTCGGCGCGCAATGGGCGCTGCTGTTCGCCTTCGGGGCGCTGGTGCTCACCTTGTGGCTGCGCCCCACCGGACTACTAGGCGAACGCGTTGCCCAGAGAGTCTAAGGACCTCGCTGCTCCGAGCGAGATAGCACCGACGGCGCTGTCGGACGTCGAGCAACCTCCGGCCAGCGGCCTCAATGTGGCGCTGTCCCGTCTGCCCCCGGGCCTCCCAGTAGCGCTCGTGGCGCTCGGCCTGGCCGCGTTCCTACCAGCTCTGGTCCAGAACACCTACATCGTCAGCGTGGCCATGCAGGTGGAGATCCTCATGTGCCTGGCGCTCGGGCTGAACTTCGTTGTCGGTCTCTGCGGCATGCTCGACCTGGGCTTTGCCGCCTTCTTCGCCATAGGCTCCTACACGACTGGGTTGCTGTCCGTGGATTCCCACTGGCCCATACTCGCCACCATGCCGGTTGCGGTGGTGGCCTCGCTGATCGGTGCTGTCTTCATCGGGACGCCAACCCTCCGGCTGCGCAGCGATTACCTCGCCGTTATCACTCTCGGCTTCGGCGAGATCATCCAGAACATCGTCACGAACCTCAACCAGACGGGTGGGCCCGAGGGGATTTCCGGGATCGCACCCCTCAGCATGGCAGGACTGACGATAACCAGCACCGCCGGGTACTTCTACGTCTTCCTGGTGCTCACCGTGCTGTTCACCTGGGTCAGCTACCGCGTGCGCCGATCCCGGCTCGGGAGAGCCTGGCTGGCGATCCGTGAAGACGAAGACACCGCTCACGCGATGGGTATCAAGGTTCACCGTTTCAAGCTGTACGCCTACATGGCAGGGAGCGTGTACGGCTCCATCACCGGTTCCCTCTACGGCGCTGCCTTCATCGCCATAGCACCGCCAAGTTTCGGCTTCAGCGAATCGCTGCTGGTGGTGATGGCCGTGGCCATGGGTGGTATCGGCAGCATCTGGGGTGCACTCCTAGGGGCGGGGGTGGTCATCGCCAGCCCGGAGATGTTCCGCCAGTTCGCTAGTGCCCGCTTGCTGGTCTTCGGCTTTTTACTGGTTCTCATCATGGTGCTGCGGCCCCAGGGCATATGGCCGGAGACCGGTCTCGGTGTGGAACGGCGGGCACGCTCGGTCGCCCGTTACGTCCGCGGTTTCGCCCGCCCGGAATCGCGCCGCTCCGGCGAGAAGGCCCCGTGACGGCGCTGCTGGCGACGCAAAGCCTCTCGTTGCGCTTCGGTGGCCTCGACGCCCTCTCCGGGGTCACCCTGGAGATACCGGAGCTCTCCCTCTTCGCCGTGATCGGCCCCAATGGCGCCGGCAAGACCTCCTTATTCAACTGCCTCACCGGTTTCTACCGCCCCAGCAGCGGGTCGGTGACCTTCGACGGGCATGACATCACGCGGCTCCCCGCCCATCAGGTGGCCGCGCTCGGCATCCGCCGGACCTTTCAGAACGTGCGAGTGTTCCCGCGCCTCTCGGCACGAGAGAACGTCCTCATCGGGGCCCATCTTCGGGCCAGCGCCAGCCCCTGGGGAACCGTGTTCGGGACTCCCGGCATGCGCCGGCGCGAGCGTGCGCTGGCCGACGAGGCGGAGCACTGGCTCAACTACGTAGGGCTCGGGGACAAGGCCAATGTCCTGGCCGCCGACCTCGCCTACGGAGTGCGCAAGCGCCTGGAGGTGGCCCGAGCGCTGATCGCCCGACCGCGAGTATTGCTGCTCGATGAGCCTGCCGCTGGGGTGAGCTCGGTCGAGCGCGACGAGCTGGCCGACGTTATCCGCAGGACGTGGGAAAGCGGCGTGACCGTGGTGATCATCGAGCACGACGTCGAGCTCGTGATGCAGCTGGCCAAGACTGTGGCCGTGCTGGACCGGGGCCGGCTCCTCGTAGAGGGCCACCCCGAGACTGTCCGAAACGACGAGCGGGTCATCGAGGCCTACCTGGGGCGGCGTCGCCGGTGAGCGTCCTCGACGTCTCCAGCATGACGGTGTACTACGGCCCCGTCCGCGGGGTTTCCGACGTCAGCCTCAGTGTCGACAAGGGCGAGATTGTCGCCCTGCTGGGCGCCAACGGCGCCGGCAAGAGCACGGTCCTCAAGGCACTGTCCGGACTGGTGAAACCCCGCTCTGGCGCGTTGTCGTTCCTGGGGCAGGACCTGGGACGGTTCCCGCCGCCCGCCCGGGTGCGGCTGGGCCTCGTACACGTCCCCGAGGGCAGGCGCATTTTCCCCTCCCTCACGGTCAGCGAGAACCTGGAACTGGCGGGCTTCGGGTTCGGCGGGCACCGGTCGCGCCGGCGCGAGCGGCTGCAAGCAGTGCTGCAACGTTTTCCCATCCTGGCCCCCCACATGCCCAAGCTGGCGGGGATGCTCTCGGGCGGCGAACAGCAGATCCTGGCCATCGCCCGGGGGATGATGGCGGAGCCGACGTTGCTCATGGTGGACGAGCCCTCCCTGGGCCTGGGACCGCAAATGGTGGAGTCCGTCTATGACTTCCTAGTGCAGATAGCGGCCGAAGGCACGGCTGTCCTGCTCGTCGAACAGAACGTGACGCTCGCCTTCGAGATCACGAACCGAGCCTACGTATTGCAGCAGGGCCGGCTGGTTCTCTCCGGTCCCAGCCGCGAGCTGGCCGATGACCCGCGGGTGGTAGCTGCCTACCTTGGCGCCCGCGCCGAGCCGCCGGGGCAGACGCCTCAAGCATGAAACCTGACAGAAGTCCGTTGCCGCCACCGGCACCCTGCTTGCGGCCGGGCTGCCCGAGCCCGGGAAGGGAAATGACCGCTGTCGACGCCCACGCCGGTGGCGAACCGGGACGGGTCATCGTGGGCGGGGTCGAGGACGTGCCCGGGGCGACCATGTTCGAGAAGATGCGCCACATCGCCACCTGCCACGACGACCTGCGCCTGCGTATGCTTCGCGAGCCCCGGGGTTACCCGGCCGCCAACTGCAACCTGGTGCTGCCGCCCACCGACCCCACCGCGGCTGCCGGCTTTGTGATCATGGAGCAGGTCGAGTACCCGCCGATGTCCGGCACCAACACCATCTGCGTGGCCACGGTGCTGATCGACCAAGGCATGGTGGAGGTCAAGGAGCCGGTGACGAGCTTCGCACTGGAAACTCCGGCCGGCCTTGTCCGTGTCGAGGCTCACGTGATCGGGGGACGGGCCCGGGGGGTCACGTTCGAGAACGTGCCCTGCTTTGCCATGCAGCTCGACGCCCCGGTCGAGGTAACCGGCCTCGGCACCGTGAGCGTCGACGTGGCCTACGGCGGCATGATCTACGTCATCGCCGACGTCGCCGCTCTGGGCCTGCGCCTCACCCCGGATGAGGCCCGCGACCTGGTGCGCGTCGGTGAGTGCATCAAGGCTGCCGCCCGCGAGCAGGTGCCTCAGTGCCACCCCGAACGACCCGAGCTGGTGGGTCCGACCATCGCTTGCCTGGTGGGACCGGCCAGCGGTCCCCACGCCGACCGGCGGAACGCCGTCGTCGTTTCCACGGGCACCCTCGACTGGCGCCGGCCGGACACCTGGACGGGTGTCCTTGACCGTTCCCCGTGCGGGACCGGGACCTGCGCGCAAATGGCCGTTCTCCACGCCCGGGGGCAGCTACCGCTCGACCGCGATTTCCGCAGTGAGGGGATCCTCGGGACCGTGTTCACCGGCAGGTTGGTGGCCGAGGCCAGGGTGGCCGGCCAGCCCGCCGTCGTCCCGACCATCACGGGTACCGCCTGGGTCACGGGCCACACCCGTTTTGTGCTCGACCCCGAGGACCCCTTCCCAGCCGGTTTCACCGTCGGCGACATCTGGGGCGCCGGGACCGCGGCCGCGAGGGCCGATGGATAACCTCTTCTGATGCGGTCTCGCCTGGTCTTCGGAGCCGTCGACAGCCACACAGAGGGCATGCCGACGCGCGTGATCACCTCCGGCGTTGGCGAGCTGCCCGGCGCCACCATGGCTGAACGCCGGCTTTACGTCATGAACCAACGTGACGACCTTCGTACGCTCCTAATGCACGAGCCCCGCGGCCACAGCGCCATGTCGGGCGCCATCTTGCAGCCTTCGACGCGTCCCGACGCCGATGTCGGGGTGGTCTTCATCGAAGTATCAGGGTGCCTGCCGATGTGCGGCCACGGAACCATGGGCACGGCTACCGTGCTGGTGGAGACGGGCATGGTCCCGGTCAAGGAGCCTGTCACGGTGATCCGCCTCGACACCCCTGCCGGCCTCGTCGAAACGTCAGTCGAGGTGGAGGACGGGCGGGCGAAGAGCGTCACCCTCCGCAACGTGCCAGCTTATTTGCACCTGCGCGACGCCACCGTACGGGTGCCCGGGGTCGGCGAGTTGGCGCTCGACCTGGCCTGGGGCGGCAACTTCTATGCCCTGCTGCCCGCCGCCTCGATGGGCCTGGCCGTGCGACCGTCGCTCCACGACGACCTCATCAGAGCCGGTCTGGCGGTCATGACCGCAGTCAACAACCAGCTCAGCTTCGCCCATCCCGAATACCAGTCCATCGACTACTGCCACCACGTCGTGCTCACCGAGCCGGGTGACGAGGCCGTCTCCGGTCGCGCTGCGGTCGCCATCCACCCGGGTTGGCTGGACCGGTCACCTTGCGGTACGGGGACGTCCGCCCGTATGGCCCAGCTTCACGCACGCGGGGAACTGAGCCTGGGGGAGGACTACGTGCACGCCTCGGTCCTCGGGACGTGCTTCACCGGGCGCCTGATCGGCACCACAAAAGTGGGCGGGTTCGACGCCGTCATACCCACGGTGCGGGGCCGCGCCTGGCTCACCGGGCTGGCCACCTATCTCCTGGACCCAGACGACCCCTTCCCCGCCGGCTTTCTCTTGGGGCGAGAAGCCTGACCGGTACTGGGTCGCGAGGCGAGGGCGGCGGGCCTAGTCGTCGCGGCCTGTGCTCTGGTCCGTGGTCCTTGCCGGCCCGCGTCGAAGTGCTGGTAGTCGGGGCGGGCATCATCGGGGCCGCCGTCGCGAGCAGGCTGGCGGCCGCCGGTTTGGACGTCTGCCTCCTCGACCGCCTGGGCCCGGCCGCGGGCACCTCTTCGGCCGGCGAGGGCAACGTGCTCGTATCTGACAAGGTGCCCGGCCCGGACTTGGCCCTCGCTCTGCGCGGGGTGGAACTGTGGCACCAGCTGGCGGGAGAGGCGGGAGAGCGGGTCGAGTTCGAAGCCAAGGGCGGCCTGGTAGTGGCCCACGACGAGAAGGAACTCGACGCGCTGTTCACCCTGGCCCAGTCGCAGCGCCAGCTGGGAGTGCACGTCGAGCTCGTCACAGCTGGCGCTTTGCACGAGCTGGAGCCGGCCCTCACCGAGGATCTGAGCGGCGGGGTCCTCTACGAGCAGGACTGCCAGGTCCAGCCCATGGCGGCCGTCGACTTCCTCGTCCGCCAGTTCGGCGCGCACGGGGGCCGTCTGGTAAGAGGGGCCGAGGTCGTCGGGGCGGAGCATGACAGGCAGGGGAACGTCCGCTCGGTGCGCACCACCATCGGCACCGTTGCCGTTGGCACGTGCGTCGTCAACGCCGCCGGCCCCTGGGCGGGTGAGGTGGCCCGGCGCTTGGGCACGGGCATACCGGTCGAGCCCCGGCGCGGCCATGTGCTCGTGACCGAACCGGAGCCTCCCTTCGTCCGGCACAAGGTCTGCGAGGCCGGCTACGTGGGCACCGTCCACGACAACGGCGCCGGCCTAGCCTGCTCTGCGGTAGTCGAGGCGACCCGGAGCGGGACCGTGCTTCTCGGCTCCTCCCGGGAGTTCGTGGGCTTTTCCCGGGAGCTCGACCCCGGGATTATGAGGACAATCGCGGCTCGCGTCGTGGCCCTGTTCCCGGACCTTGCCCGGGCCCGCCTGATGCGGGCCTACGTCGGCTTCCGCCCGACGACGCCCGACCGGCTCCCCATCATCGGCGCAGACCGCTCTGTCGGCGACATCTACCACGCCACGGGCCACGAGGGAGCGGGCATCGGCCTGGCACTGGTCACCGCCGAGATCGTAGAGTCCCTCGTCCTCGGCCAGACGCCTCCCATGGACCTGGCGCCGTTCGCCCCCGAGCGGTTCGTCGCTGCCCCACGGACCGGCGCAACCAGCCCCTGCCCTCTCGAAGCCCCGAGTGAAGCCCCGGAAAGGGAGACGGCAACACCGCTGGCCAGCGCCAGCACTGCCCCCGCACACCGCTTCACGACGTCAAAATCGGTCGAGCGAAGGCTGCTCGCGGCACTTCGCTCCTGGAGCCACGGGCCCTCCTCACCCATATCAGCTCGCCCGCCGCTGCTGCACTTTCGTTTCGACGGTCGAGAGCTCACGGCTCCGCGCGGCAGCACCATCGCCGGAGCTCTGCTGTCCAACGGCGAGCGGACATGGAGGACGACGCGAACGGGCGGCCAGCGGCGGGGGCTTTTCTGCGGGATCGGCACGTGCTTTGACTGCCTCGTCGACCTGAACGGCGACAAATCCGTCCGCGCCTGCCTGACCCTGCTCCAGGAGGGGGACGAAGTCTATAGTTCGGCCTCGGTTGGCATTGGGGGGCTGCCTGGCGGCCCCACCAGGCAGTGGCCGGTGCCGGGCAGCGGGGGGCCGCAGCCGGAGGCGGGCGAAACGGGGCCCTCCCAGAATGCCTGAAGTCGTAGTTGTGGGCGCCGGGCCGGCAGGCATGGCAGCCGCCGCCGCGTCCGCCAGCCGGGGTGCTCGGGTGGTCCTTGTCGACGGCGCGCCTCGTTTGGGCGGTCAGTACTTCCGTCAACCGCTGGCGGAGCCCACGAGCAACGGTCACCAGCCCGCACCTCCGGCCGGCCTGCGGCTGCCGGCGCGGTTCCGCCACCTGGCAGCAAACCCGGCTATCGAGCTCCGGCTCGGTTGCGAAGTCTGGTCGGTGTCGAAGGGCTCCGCGGGCTTCACCCTGCGTCTCACCGACGGTGCGCCGGCGGTGCTCCATTCGCCGGCACTGGTACTGGCCACGGGAGCGTCCGAGCTGACGCTCCCATTTCCCGGATGGGAGCTCCCGGGCGTCGTCACCGCGGGCGCCGCGCAGGCTCTGCTCAAGTCCCAACACGTCCCCATCGGCCGGCAGGTCGTGGTGGCCGGCACCGGGCCCTTCCTGCTACCGGTGGCGGCCGCCCTTGCCAAAGCGGGGGCCCGCGTACTGCTAGCCGAGGCAGCGCCGGCCCGCTCAGCGCCCCGAGCCGTGCCCAACCTCCTGCGGTACCCCCACAAGCTGAGGGAGGCAGCCGGATATGGCCTGGTGCTGGCCCGCCACCGGGTGCCAGTGCTCGCCGGCTGGGCTGTCGTCCGCTGCGAGGGCGAGGGCCGTGTCGAGCGGGCGCTCCTCGCCCGCTTGGGGCCGAACTGGGAACGGCTGCCGGGACCGGGCCGGACCGTCCCCGCCGACGCGGTCTGCGTCTCTTACGGGTTCGTGCCCCGCCTCGAGCTTGCACTCCAGCTCGGCGCGCCCGCCCTTAGCCGCCCCGACCAGCTGGCAGTAGGCGTTGCGACCGACGCCACCATGGGCACCTCTGTCGGCGGCCTGTTCGTCGCCGGGGAGCTGGCGGGAGTCGCCGGCGCCGAGGTGGCCGAGCTCGAAGGCGAGCTCGCTGGGCACTCTGCGGCCTCGTACCTCGGGCTGGCCGACGATCGTGGCCCCGCCGAAAGACAGCGGCTTCTTCGCCGCCTCCGCAGCAACCGCGCTTTCACGGCACGGCTGTCGGCCCTTTATCCCCTGCGTGCCGGCTGGAGCTCGGGGCTCGAGCCGTCGACAGTATTCTGCCGGTGCGAGCAGGTGCCTTGGGAGGCGGTCGAGGCCGCCATCGCCCGGGGTGCCACGACAGCCCGGGAGGTGCGCGGCGTCACTCGCTGCGGGATGGGCTACTGCCAGGGCCGGACCTGCGGGCCAGCGTTGCAGATGGCGATCTCGGCCCTCGCCGGCCGGCCGCTCGACGAGGTCGGCGACCTGCACAAGCGCCCGGTGGCCGTGCCGGTTTTCTTGGGCAGGGTCGCCAGCTCTTAGGCTCTTGGAGGCTGCCAGGCTAGGAGAGGGGACCTGGCCCCCGGAGGAGGTTGACATGGGGTTACCAGCGGACCGGGTCGAGCGAATGGAGGTCTACAGCTGCCCGCTCACCTACGCCCACGGTACCTACGTCATGTCGGCCAACCGGACGATCACGACCCTGGAGAGCACCGTGGTCGTCCTGCGTACTGCCGACGGCGTGTCCGGGTACGGGGAGGTCTGTCCTCTGGGCAGCACCTATCTTGCCTCGTCCGCGGCCGGTGCTCGGGCCGCCCTCCGGGAGGTCGCGGGAGCGGTGGTGGGCCAGAGCGCCACCAACATCGGCGAGCTGCACGCCTCGATGGACTCCGCCCTGGCCGGTCATGGCTACGCCAAGAGCGCGGTGGACATCGCCGCCTTCGACCTGTTCGGCAAACTCTGCGGGGTGCCCGCATGTGAACTGCTAGGCGGCCGGCAGATGACACAAGTGCCTCTCTACGTCGCCGTGCCGCTCGGGCCACCCGCGGAAATGGTCGACTTCGTACTCGCCGAACGAGCCCGAGGTACCCATCGCTTCCAGCTCAAAGTGGGCACGGATGCCGAAACGGACGTCGCCCGGGTGCGAGCGGTGGTGGAAGCCACCGGAGAAGGCGACACGATCGTCGCCGACGCCAACGGCGGCTGGCGCCTAGCCGAAGCTGTGCATGCCGTCGGGATGCTGGAGGGCACGCCCCGCTTGCGTATCGAGCAGCCCTGCCGGTCGTTCGAGGAGTGCCTGCAGGTACGCCGCCGGACCTCGCTACCGATGGTCCTCGACGAGGTCATTACGGACATGCAGGCATTATTGCGGGCCACGGGCGAGCGGGCCGCCGAAGGCATCAACCTCAAGATCAGCCGCGTCGGGGGGCTCCTACCGGCGCGGGTGATGCGTGACGTCTGCGTCGAGCTCGGCGTCGCTCTCCTGATCGAGGACACCTGGGGCGGCGACCTGTGCAGCGCCGCCGTGGCGGCCCTGGCCGGGTCCACCTCTCCTTCGGCTCTCTGGGCGGCGTCCTTTATGAACGACTGGACCCTGGAACACTTGGCCGGCTACCAACCCCGCTCAGCCGGAGGATGGGGGCCCGTCCCGGAGGCCCCCGGCCTGGGCATCGAGGTCGACGAGGACCAGCTTGGGGAGCGCCTGTTCGAGGCGCACGCCGACGGTGCCCAGCCTTAGCCGGTCCGTCAGCTCCGGCGCCGCCGGGCGGACGTCGGCTACCGCGGGCCCGGCGGCCCTCGAGTTCCGGCGGCCCCTAACGCGCCGTGGATGAGCTCTCCGTCATCGGGCGGGCGGCGATCGAGCAGGCCCTCCCGCCGTCGCGGGCTCGTGATGCTATCGGTGCCGCCCTGCTGGCGGGCGAGAGTAGGCCGATCGCCCGGACGTCCCTAGCCTTCGGCGCCGGCGAGCTGCTGGTCATGCCGGCCGAGGCCCGGGACCTCGCCGGCGTGAAGATCCTCACCCTGGTCCCGAGCTCGGCTTCCCCGAGGGGCCCGGCGGCTGGCGTCGGCACGCCATCCCCTTCGGCCGGCGCCGACGCTCCCGGTCCCCACGCCCAGGGCATCTACGTGCTCTTCGAGGCTCTCAGCCTCACCCCGGTGCTCCTGCTCGATGGGGCGGCACTGACTGAGGTCCGCACCGCCGCCGTCTCCGCCTGGGCAGCGGACGTTCTGGCTCGGCCTGACGCCAGGACGCTCGTGCTTTTCGGTTCGGGGCCGCAAGCGCACGCTCACCTCCGTGCGCTGGCCGACATCCGCCCCTTGGAGGAAATGTTCCTCGTGGCCCTGGACGATGGCAGCGCTTCAGATCTGCTGGCACTGGCGGAAAGCTTGGGGATCAGGGCCACGCGCGCCGGTGCCAGCGAGGTCGCCAGGGCGGACATCGTCTGCTGCTGCACTACCAGCCCCGTGCCCCTCTTCGACGGCAAGCTGCTCCGGCCGGGCACCCACGTCATCGCCATCGGCTCCCACCTCCCGGACCTCCGGGAACTGGACACGGCGACAGTGCTTCGGAGCGTGGTAGTCGTGGAAACTCGCGCCAGCGCCCTGGCCGGGGCGGGCGACCTCATCATCCCCATCAAGGAGGGCGCGCTCGGGGCGGAACTGGTGGCCGCCGACCTGTTCGAGCTGGCACGCGGTTTTGTCCCCTCTCGCGACGGGCATGACGTGACCCTGTTCAAGTCGGTGGGCGTCGCCTTCGAGGACCTGGCCATGGCGCGCGCCGTTCTCGAGACGCTTCGCACGTCGTCTCCTTAAGGCGGCGATAATGGGCTCGAGTTCAGGCGGCGACCCGAGCTCGTGGCCTCCACCTGCCAAGCGTCACGTCCGGCCAGAGAGAGGAACTCCCGTGAGTAAAGCCCGACAGCTGCAAGGCATACTGCCGGCACTAGTGACCCCGTTTACGGACGACGGTTCGATCGACGAGGCTGCGCTGCGTTCGCTGGTGTCCCGGCTTGTCACTGCCGGAGTCGGCGGCCTTGTCCCGTGCGGCAGTACCGGCGAGTTCACCACCCTTTCTTCCCAGGAACGCAAGTGTGTTGCGGAAGTCGTCGCTGAGGCGGCAGCCGGCGCGGTGCCTGTGGTCCCTCAGACTGGTGCCCTCACGACCAAGGAGACGGTCGAGTTGAGCAAGCACGCCGAGGGCGTAGGCGCTGCCGCCGTGATGGTGGTCCCGCCCTTCTACGAGCCACCGGGGTGGGCGGATCTCCTCGCGCACTACGAAACGGTGGCCCGTGCCATCGACATACCCATCATGGTCTACAACATCCCCGCCAGCGGTACCCGGATGACCGTAGAGAAGATCGACGAGCTGGCCAGCATCGCTGGCGTGGAGTACATCAAGGACAGCAGTGCAGACGCCGTCCTGCTGACGCACCTGCTACAGGAGTACGGCGACCGGCTCGGGATCTTCAACGGCGCAGACACGCTCTCGTTTTGCGCCCTGGCGGCAGGTGCGGCGGGCGCCGTGTGGGGAGCGGCCAACTTCATCCCCGAGCTGACGGTGGAGCTTTACCGCCGCCTGGTCGTCGAAAAGGATCTGGACGCGGCACGGGCCGTCTGGGACAAGATCTGGCCCATCTGCCATATCCTCGAGAGCACAAACTACGCCAGCGCCGTCAAAACGGCCTGCGAGCTGGCTGGGGTCACGGCTGGGCCTACACGGGCCCCGGTCCGGCTCCTGGACGGCGACACTCGCAAGCAGTTGGCCACCGCCCTGGCCAACGCCGGCGTCACCGGATAGTCATCCAGATTGTCTTCACCTCGGTGTACTGGTCGAAGGCTTCCAGACCGTTGTCGCGACCTCCGAAGCCAGACTCCTTGTAGCCGCCGAACGGCGTCGTTATATCTCCCTCGGAGAAGCAGTTCACCGACACGGTTCCCGCCCGGACAGCACGGGAGACACGCAGCGCGCTGTCGACGCTCCTGGTCCAAAGCGACGCGGTCAGCCCATAATTAGTGTCGTTGGCGAGCTCAATCGCCTCTTCTTCGTCCTTGAACGGAATGACGCAGATGACCGGCCCGAAGATCTCCTCGCGGGCGACGCGCATGTCGCGACGGACGTTGTCGAAGATCGTGGGGGCGACAAAATAGCCGCCCGTCTCCTCCAGTACGCGCTCACCACCAATGACCACGTTGGCACCCTCGTCCCGACCCGTCTCGATGTACCCCAGCACCTTTTCCATGTGCCGTTCCTCCACCATGGGCCCTATCTTCGTAACGGGGTCGAGCGGGTCGCCGACTATCCACTCGGTCGCATGCTTCACGACACTTCCCAGCAATTCGTCCTTGATCGAGTGGTGGACCAGAAGGCGCGACCCGGCCGAACAGTTCTCGCCCATGTTCCAATAGCCCGCCGACAGGACGTCCTGGGCGACTATCTCGAAATCCGGCGCATCGGCCAGCACTATCTGGGGGTTCTTGCCCCCTAGCTCGAGAACTACCTTCTTCAGATTGCTTTCCGACGAATAGCCCAGGAACAGGCGACCGACTTCGGTCGACCCGGTCACCGAGACCGCGTCCACGTCCTTGTGGCGGCCCAGGGCCTGTCCCACCTTTTCCCCGGAACCGGGCACGATGTTGAGCACGCCGTCAGGGACACCGGCTTGTGCCGCCAACTCGGTCATGCGGATGGCGCTCAGCGAGGTCAGCTTCGACGGCTTCACGACCACGCTGTTCCCCACGGCCAGGGCAGGCGCCACCTTCCAGGCGAACATCAGGGCCGGGAAATTCCACGGCAAGACCGCCGCGACGACGCCGACGGGTTCCCGGACGATCAACCCCAGGTGCCCCGGGCCGGTCGGGGCGACGGAATCGAACAGTTTGTCAGCAGCTTCGGCGTACCAGCGGAAACACTTGACGGTCTCGGGGACGTCGATCGTCCGGCAATCCGTGATCGGCTTCCCCGCGTCCAGCGTGTCCAGGCGCGCGATCTCCTCGGCATTTTCCTCCAAGAGTTGCGCGAACCGTAACAAGGTTTCTTTCCGCTGCTCGGGGGTTTGTCGCGACCACCTGCCATCTTCGAAAGCACGGCGAGCTGCAGCGACCGCCCGATCCACATCGGCCCTATCACACGACGTGATCTGACCCAAGGTCTCCCCGGTCGCCGGGTTTATGCTGACGAATTGCTCCTCGGACGCCGCGTCGCAAAAGTTGCCGTCAATGAAGGCCTGAGTGCGGAACGTGAGCGGTTGCTGCTCCCTTGTTGTTGTCATCGGGACACCTCCGAGCCTTTCTGAGGTTCGCCTCGGTGGCCACTGGCCTGCCCGATGTCGGGCTACCTCCGTCCTTCAGGTGCATTCCACTTCGCGCACATCCTAGTTGCTCCATCTCTCGGGTTCACCTGAGGCCGCTGCTCACAAGGAAGATGGCAGCCCTCGGCGTGCACTCATGTTCGCCCAGTGTTCAGAGCATCGCCGGGACCGGCCCGTGCCCGCCTGTGCCGCGTCTACCAGCGCGAGTAGACGATGTTGCCGTACCGGTGCAGGCTCCGCGCCACCACCTTTTCCCGCAGCCAGCGGACCAGCTCGATGCGGCCGCAGGAACAAATGGGCTCGTCGAACACGCTGACCCCGGCCTCTGCGGCGGCTGCCATCACCTGTTGTTCGGCCTCTCCGAGCACGCGCAGGCGTGCCGCTCCCGTGCCCCGCTCGGCTCCCACGGCGGCCAACGACGCTGCCAGCGAATCCGCGCTCTCAACCGTGACAGGCACCGGCGCCTTGGCCAAGCCGCCGGCCAGCGCGGGCAGAGCCGGACGTCGCTCAGGCACCGAGATCCGCAGTGGGGTGCCCGTCAGCTCTGCCAGGAGAACGGCCTTGGTCAGCTCATCGTCGGCCACGTCCCCACCGGCCCGCAACACCACGCCGGGTGCGAACGGCTCGTACGACAGTTCGTTCGATTCACACGCCAAACCGGCCATTTCGGTCACCCGCGAGAAGTGCGCTTCCCACCAGTGGCGGTAGCTCGCCACCGCCTGGGCCACGCTTATGCTTTCGGCGTCGTGCCAGCGGCGCAGCGCGATCAGGTAGTTGGGTCCTCCTGCTTTCGCCGTCGGCCCCAGGATGGAACGCTTCCAGCCGCCGAAAGGCTGCCGGCCCACTATCGCCCCGGTGATGGCGCGGTTGATGTACAGGTTGCCGGCCTGGCAGTCTGCGGCCCAGCGCCGGTGCTCTTCGGGGTCGAGCGAGGAGAGGCCGGCGGTGAGCCCGTAGGCGACCGCGTTCTGCCATGCCAACGCCTCCTCGAAAGTCTCCGCTCGCATTACCCCCAGTACGGGGCCGAACCACTCCGTCATGTGCGCCCATGACCCCGGCCGCACTCCGGTGCGCACGCCGGGGGACCACAACTTGCGCTCCGGGTCGATGCAAACCGGCCTCACGAGCCAGGACTCGCCGTCTTCGAGCTGGGTGAGGGCCCGTTCCAGGTCCGGGGTGAAGGGCCCCACCAGGGGTCCCATCTCCGTGGCCGGGTCGGTTGCCGGGCCTACCCGCAAGCTGCGCACGGCGTCGGCTAGCTGGCGCAGGAACGGGCTCCGGTCGTACAGGGGTGCTAGGACGATGGCCAGGCTGCCGGCCGAGCACTTCTGACCGGCGTGGCTGAAGGCCGAGTGGACCACGTCCCGGACCGCCTGGTCGACGTCGGCCGTGGAACCGACGATGATCGACCCCTTCCCGCTCGTCTCGGCCAGCATCCTGCGGCTCGGTGCCCAGCGGGCGAAATTGCTAGCTGTCTCCCAGGAACCGGTAAGGACAACGGCATTAACGTCGGGGTGCGTTACCAGGCGCTGGCCGGGAGCCCTGTCCGTGGGGGCGACGAGCTGGAGAACGTGCTCCCCGAAACCCGCCGCGTGCAGTTGCTGCACCAGTACGGCCCCCGTTGCCATAGCCGGTCGAGCGGGCTTCAGGATCACCGTGTTGCCAGCCGCCAGTGCCGCCAGGACCCCGCCGGCGGGGATCGAGAACGGGAAGTTCCACGGCGGCGACACCACCACCACGCCCAGAGGCGAACTTGCGACCTCGCAGTCGAGCTCTGCGAACAGCGACGACAGCGAACCGGTACCCTCGGCGTACCACCGCGCGAAGTCCACCGCCTCGGAGACCTCAGGGTCCGCTTCCTCGAAGGTCTTGCCCGCCTCCGAAGCCATCACGGCAATGGCGTCCGCCCGGGCCGGCCCGGCCGCCATCACGTCAGCGGCGGCCATGAGCAGCTTGGCGCGCTCGCTCGGCCCCGCCTGTTCCCAATCCTTCACCGTCTCACGGGCGGCGCTCACCGCTTGCTCCACGTCCTCCATGCTCACCGGCGCCGGCGCCTCGGGGCGGGGCCGGCCGAGCAGGGCCCTCGCCCATTCCCGGTTGGACGGCACAGTGAGGTCGGTGTCGGGCTCGTTGGCGAACGGAGCGCCATCGGGCCGGGACGCCCTTGCCCCAACACCAGCCGGCGGGCCAGCCTCCACCCTCCCGTTCGCCGGTATTTGCGCCTGTCTGTCCTGTTCCTGGTAGGGCCGGGCCCTCACTTCATGGCGAGCGCGTACCGCAGTCGCGAAACGGGAGGCCTGCTCCTCCCAGATAGCGCTGCCCGGCTCCAGGTCGAGCGAGTAGCGGAGGAAGCCTTCCGGGCTCGTGTTCTCGTCCAGCCTCCGGGAAAGGTATGCCAAAGCGTTGCGAAAGTCCTTCTTGGCTGCCACCGGCACGTACAGGAGCACCCCCTCGGTCCGCTCGGCGATCGCAGCGGCTTGCTCGTCCGCCATCCCGGCCAGCATCTCGATATCCACATTCACGCCCAGGTCCTGGGCTAGCACGAGGGAAAACCCCACGTCGAAAAGGTTGTGCGAGGCCACGCCGACCTCCACCGTGCCGCTGCGAGCAGCCTCCAAGAGCCGCTCAAGCATGGCTTTGTACGAGGCATCGGTCTCCGCCTTGGTCAGGTAGGGCGCCTGGGGCCAGCAGCGTAGCTCGGCGTCCACCTGTTCCATGACCAGGTTGGCGCCCTTCACCAACCGCACGCGGACCGGTGGGGCGCCAGCCCGATGGCGCTCCGCGGCGAAGTGAAGGACACGTTCGAGTGCCTCGTGGCTACCCGGGAGGTACGCCTGCAGGGCGATCCCGGCCGTGTGCCCGGCGCCCTCCTCCCCGCCCAGCGTTCGGAAGAACGCCTCCAGGGTGAGGTCGAGGTCGCGGTGTTCCTCCATGTCGAGGTTGACAAGCTTGGGGGGCTGGCACGCAGCGGCGGCGTGGAAAAGCTGCCGGAGCGGGCCGCAGACGCGCTCCACCGAACCGTCGAAGTCGACGAGTGAAAGCCCGGAGGATACGGACGACACTTTCACCGACACGCACGCGACGTCGTCGCGGCGCAAGAGCGCCTCTACGGACCGGGCCCGTCGGGTAGCCTCGTCCCAGCCCAGCACGGCCTCGCCAAGCAGGTTCAGGTTGCCGCGACCCCGCAACTTGGAGAGCTGCCGCCCGAGCGACCCGGGATCCGCGGGGTAGATGAGCCCTCGGGTCTCTCTCCGCAGGCGTGCCCCGACCAGCTTCACGACGGGGAAAGGAGCAAGTTTTCCTGCCACCCCCGCCGTTCGGAGCAAGGCCCTGTCCGTCGCGGAAAAGCCTTCCAGCGGCCCCGTGGCGATCAGGGCCAGTTCTGCGGCCGCGGTGCGGGCGTCCACCGGGCGCAGCACCCGGTCGGCGATGGCAAACACGAGCTTTGCGCCCGAGGGGCTGGCCAGGAGCCGACGAAAGCGCCGCTGACGGCGCCTAGCGCCGGGGCCGGCGAGGGATCGCGCCCGCCTTTCCAGTTCGGCTGCCAGCTCGCATGAACGAGCGATGAGCTCGTCGTCAGATAGTGTCACACACCAATTACATCCATTCCTGGCCCCGATTAAAAGGAGCAAAGGCAGTCTTGCCCTGCTCCTGTTAGGTCACGTTCGCCAGGCTCTTGTGCCGGCGGGTCCTGCTCACTCGGCCGACTGATCGGCTAGAGGACATCCCGTTTGGGAGTCGATCGATCGGTGGGTCAGACCGAGTGAGCGGGACCCCGCCACTTCATTAGCTGGCGGGACCCGATGGCTCGCGGGCAGCCGCCCAGATGAGCCACTCTGTGCCTTGCGGGACGTCAGTCGGGCCGACTCCGGAGCCACGGAGGTCGAGACTTCGGTGGCGGGTAGACATACCGAGCGATCGTCGCAGAGGTCCATCCGATCCACCAGCCACCAAAAACCGGCAAAATGGTGCCGAGCCTGTGCTTCCTACTGCTCGCGGCAAGGCCGGCCAGGATGACGGCCCAGACAATTGCGCAACCGACGCTGTAGGACGTGTAAGTACCCGGTCGAGTTCTCATCCTGCGATGATTCCAGATCGCCATTGACCATGTCCGGTACGTGCCGATGTGGGACAGCCCCAGGATGCTCCGCAACGCCGGTTCCACCCATTCACCCGGGGCACTCACCAACCGTTCACAGGCACCATCGGTTTCTCTTTGCCGCGAGGTTACGGTTGGCGCATGGTTTTGGGCCCTAGCAGCGGCCACGCTGGCGAGGACGACGCGACCGGCCTGCGCGGCAGCGCACACTGGAGACTGGCTGTTCGGGGGCTCCGGTTAGCAGGGCTCGGCTTGTTCGTCGCCGTCGGCGGTCTCGTCACTCGTGTGTGGTCAACAGGTACTGGACTCACGATTCTGGCCGTCGGCGTAGGTATCTATCTCGTTGGCGTCGTGGTCGTCTTCACCGGATTCATCCCGGCCATCCGAGCGCTTCCAAAGCCGCGGCCTTCGTTCTGGAGGCTCAGGTGGCTGCTCATCCGCGACGCTCTCCACGCTTGGCACCCGGACCGGTGATGAAGGCCTGAGCCGATCAGACCGAGACCGGCAGCCGCAACCAGCGCTGGGACCACTCGTGCACCCACGCTTCGGCGGGGACAGCGGCCAAGACGTCGAGCGGCAATGAAAAAGAGCACTCCGGCAAGCCCGAAGTTCGCGCGTTGCTGCCACCCTCAATCATCGGTGGCGAGCGAGTTCGCCGCGCCGGTCGAGGTGAGTCCCGCGCCCGATCCGGCACTGGGCGCTGCCGGGCTCTTTGTAGCGGAGAGCTGGGTTATGGCCTAGAACAACTGTGAGCTGACTGGAGAAGGAGGCGGTGATGTTGCTCGTCGGTGCCTCGTGATGCCGGTGGCGCAGGTGATGCGTCGCAGATGGGCAACCCTGGCTGTGCTCAGCGTGACGCTGCTCCTGATCAGCTTGGACACCACAATCCTCAACGTGGCCCTCCCGTCGATCGTACGGGATCTTGGTGCCAGCTCCAGCCAGTTGCAGTGGATCGTGGACGCCTATGCGGTGGTCTTCGCCGGTCTGTTGCTCTCTATAGGCGCTCTCGGTGACAGGGTCGGGCGGAAGTGGATCTTCCTTGCTGGACTGGTGGTCTTCGCCGGCGGGTCTGCGCTCGCGGCCGAGTCGGCTAGCCCGGATCGCCTGATGTTGGCCCGGGCTGTGATGGGAGTGGGAGCGGCTGACCTAATGCCCTGCACTCTTTCGATTCTGACCAACGTGTTCACGGAGGAGAAGGACCGTGTCCGGGCCATCGGGATCTGGTCGGGAACGACCGGTCTCGGGGTAGCCCTGGGTCCGATTCTGGGCGGCTTCCTGTTGGCCCATTTCTGGTGGGGCTCGGTCTTCTTCATCAATGTTCCTGTGGGCCTCCTGGGGCTCGTCGCTGCCGTCTGGCTGGTGCCCAACTCGCGCAATCCGAGACCAAGGCGACCTGATCTAGTGGGTACTGTCTTGTCGATACTCGGACTCGGACTGCTGCTGTGGGGCATCATCGAGGCTCCTGGGCGCGGCTGGACCTCGGCGCCGATCATGGCTGCACTGGTGGCCGCTGGCGTGGTGATCACGTCGTTCGTGATCTGGGAACTGCATGTGGACCATCCGATGCTGCCCCTGCGGTTCTTCACCAACCGTCGCTATAGCGCCGCCATCGCTGCCTTGGCGCTCGTGCTGTTCGCCCTGGTGGGGGTGTTCTTCCTCATGACTCAGTACCTGCAGTTCGCCTTGGGCTATAGTCCGCTCGAAGCGGGGTTGCGGATCGCGCCCGTTGCTGTCGTACTCCTCGTCGTCGCACCTCTATCGATGGTGCTGGCTCGACAGATCGGGTCTAAAGCGGTCGTTTCCTCTGGCATGATCTTGATCGCAATCGGTCTCGGGATACTTTCGACGACCACCGTGCACGGCACCTATCGCGATTGTGTGATCCCGTTCGTCTCGCTCGGCACTGGGGTTGCCCTAGCGCTCGCACCTTGTACCGAGTCGGTTATGGGATCGCTGCCAATAGAGGAGGCCGGGGTGGGTTCGGCCACTAACGACGTGGCGATGCAGGTCGGTGGAGCCCTCGGGGTCGGCGTGCTCGGGACCGCTCTTAACCTGCGTTATCAGCACCTCATGGCGCCGTTGGTGTCCAGCTCGCGAGTTCCAGCGAACGTCCAGAAGGTGATCGAGGGTTCACTGGGCGGAGCGCTAGGAGTCGCCCAACGCGCGCCGACCAAGCTCGGCGACCTGCTTGCCGCGCTTGCTCGCCAGGCGTTCATCTCCGGCATGGACCTGGCACTTATCATCTCTGCCATCGCGGTCGGAGTAGCTGCCATCGTCGTGCTAGTGCTGCTTCCCAACAGGGGGAGGGGCCCGACCAATCTGGGGTAGCCCGGCAGGTCCGCCGGCTCAACGAGTTCGGTCAACTCGACAATTGGGCGACTCGAACCGCCCTAGCCGTGCGGGCGCTCGCGATCCTCGGTCAGCTCGTGCGAGCCCTGAGGGAGTTACGGCGACGCGAAACCCCTAGTCGCAGATTGTCTGAGAGCGTTTGAAATACTCGGCGGGGGGTATAGGTGCGGGGGCCTACGCGCCCTTTTTCTTCCAGAGCTCGAGATGCGGTTCGGCGGGCTTGCCCAGTCCAGCCGCCGCCTTCAGGGACCAGCTCTGGACTTGGCCGCACTTGCGACACCTGATGGCGTAGGGGCCGTTGGTGGCCTTCAATCGGGAGTCACAAGCCTCGCAACGCTTGTGGTGCCTGAGCTTCTGTCCTGACTTCCTGAGCGAGTTCGCTGCCGTCGACAGCACGACGACCATCGACAGCACGACGACGAAGGTGAACGCGACAACGAGGAGTGTGCCCATCGCTGCCTCCCTCTATTTGCGGCCCTACCAGCGGGCCTGGGAAGAGTCTAACGCGCGACCTGCTTCAGTCCGAACATGCGAAGGACGGTCTTAGCCGCGAGCGGGACTCCCAGCAGCAGTGTGACATCGCAAGGGTTACCTCTTCGAGCACGCCGGATTGAATGAGGTGGACGGCGGTGCGCCGGTCGAGCCCGGTGAAGCTCACTGCTTCTGCCAACTGGAGTTGCTGTGGACAATGTAGGGCTTATGCCCACAAATGGACGTTGTAGGCGACGGACCCTAAGAGCGACTGGGTGAAGGCGTACTGGCCACGTTCTGGCGGGAGCCTCTCGGAACGGAGAGCTAGCCCCGACCATTCACACGGGTCATTGAAGATCGAGTGCCGCTCGCGATTGAGGCCGGTCGGAGGGATTGCTGGGCCATTCCGGTGACCGGAGAGGCCTGGGGACCCGCATTTGGCCAAGACCGCACTGATCACCTGATGCGTGGGCGTGGCAGGTCCAGGCTCGTCCGGTGCTCGCGACATCGAAGCGATCAGGTCATGGCTTCGATGTGGCGGTAGGCGCGAAGCAGAATGCCCGCCTGAGGCCAGTGCTCGAGGATGCGCACGATGCTGCGCCGGCCAGTGCGAACGATACGGCCCGGCGCGTGGAACAGGCCCCAGCGCA
>Ga0326727_10005049_pt1 | contig 38329 bp, 31 predicted proteins | sample MB2enrmetagenome_FD_207643 | JGI IMG/M metagenome (GOLD analysis project Ga0326727, IMG submission 207643) | Lab enriched peat soil microbial communities from McLean, Ithaca, NY, United States - MB29MY | ecosystem: Environmental > Terrestrial > Soil > Wetlands > Peat | place: USA: New York... | reverse complement strand
TTTGCTCCATCAATTGTTGATGGCATAAGGACGATAAAACAGGGAGCTTTATCTTCTAACGCTTCACTCGTGACAAATGGCGTACAGAAAATAAACGATTTGGCCTTGGACCTTTATCTGCAACCTTCCTCTGAACAAAACGATGTAAGAAAATCCTTTGATTTATTGAACAGTAGTTTAGCTTCTAATGATGCGCACGGAATTGCGGACGCCGCGACTGTTATTGATTATCAAGTCAATGGCATTGCTAGGGAATCTTACCCTCATATCCCTATTATTCAATCGCAAACACAATGGTTTTTTGACTATTTTTATGGCGGCACTCCAAGTAATGATCCCATTTCTAAATACAGCGCTCCTATAGCAGGCAAAATCACAGCAGCCCAACCTCATGATAATTTTTGGGATTTCGCCAGAAATCTCGTTGCATTTACCGTTTATGAATACGAAAGCGCGCAAGTTGCACAATCTATTCTTAACGGGAGTCTAGCAAACAAAGATGCAATAATAGCAAATGCAAATTCAAGCGATCCATTTGTTAGTAAATGGTCTTCACTTTTTACGCCTGACGCAATAGCAGGCTACATGAAAGTTAAGCAAGCTCCTGGATTTGATTCTGCGCTTTTGGATAGAAACTTGACACAGGATCCTTACTTTTGGTCTGGCGAGTTGAATGCAAGACTTTCAACCATTTCAAGAGATCCAAAAATGCTTACAGGTTTCGCTGATGGATGGAATTGGTATGGAAAAAGAAATTATACTACCCTTCAGCAAATAATGCGTCATCGTCCATTAACTAGCGTAGCTGTTTGGGCTGGGCCAAATCCTTCCGACATTACAGCTGACATGCAGAGTTTTGAAACGCTTAAAAAAGAGGCAGAGCTCAGTGATTTCAATTTTGATTCATATTCTGTAGTTGATCCCTCAAACGGTGTTTCAGGTGACATCAATAATCAAAATGAGCTTCTTCTAAATCTGAGACGTTTCCTCCGTGATCGTTTCTCAGTTCAAGATGATGACCAGGAAATCAGTCTCGATGCAGAATATACTAAACTTCTTTCATTTTCAAACATAAAGAAAGAATATGATAAGTGGAAGAGGCTTAGCTTCCCAGACTCAAGTTTTGTTTATCGTCAATTATTGCTGGAAAACATAGATTCAATTTCCAAGAAGTTTGGTCAACCTTTGACGCCATACTGTTTTGATATTATTGACAATTCAGCTTCTTATGAGACCGATGCTTCAGCTTTTATTGTAAATAATAAATTTTACCACGACTCTATAGGCAAATCTGACTATGTTGATCTTGGAGATTTTAGCGAATTTTTTGCAAAGAATTCTGGATATTTAGTTTTATTGGATTCCTGTTTTCATGGTAACCAGACGTTTTTTGATATCCAACGATTGACCGATCCGTATGCCAGCGTATCAAAATATGATACTATTAGCCTCTGAAAGTTTCCTAGAAAATCGGTTGGTTAGATGACTCATCCGCGTTTCTAAGCCTGTAGACCACATTTCTGCCAGTCACCGTCCTTTCAATCCTGTTCTGTAATGCGAGCTTTTCGAGATGGCTGCTCAGTGTTGGGGCTGTCATGTTCAATTGTTCCTGAATTTCTGAAAATGTCAGTTGGTTTTTCTTTGCGAGCAAATCTTCAATCTCTTTACTAAAGTCCCTCGATTCCTTTAGTTGATTTGACTTAACTTTAGTTGATTCGAGCGTTTCTCTTACGAATGATGCGAGTTCCGTCATAAGGAAGCGAACAGCTTTGAGTGTCTCATTCTGATCAAGCCTGCCGCTCCTAATTTCCTTTAGCAACTGGTCGAACTGCTCTTGGTCCAACGTGACCTCGAAATCGATTCGTGAATGTGGATATTTGTGAGAGAAAGTCTCAGGTCTATCTTTACTAAACTGAAGTCCTAATCTTGCTACCGCCCTGCTCACATTATCACCAAAATTGTCACGAGGTTGTATTGCTGGAAATAGGGGTACGTTTCGAGTGAGAGAACTGAACTAATTGCGCATTTTTGGCGCCGCGCGATTTTTGGGGCCGTGTTTTCCGCTCTGATTTTCATTTTCTTGCTTTTCCTTCTCTCACTCTTCTCCCGATAATTTTCGAGAGGGAATGACGCACCCAGACAATCAGATATCCATCTCACTCCTCCGTTTCATCTCCATCTTCCCAAATGTCCACCACAGCGCCACACCTGTTGCATATCGGCGAGTCATCGATCCACTGGAATCCCCATGAATTCTTGTCTTCGTCGCTCCTTGTTTCCTTGCATCTAGGACAATAACCGTTCACGCCATCAGTTCCCTGAGAATCTGCGTTTCACACGTCTGAAATGCTCGTCGCAATAGAAAGTCTCCAACTTGCCAAGTTTCAGAGTGTGCGTAGCTTCTCGGTCGCAATCTCCAAATTCGCAATACTTCATGAAATGGAAAATGTAGAGTCTACAACAAAATTCTAGGACGCTCTCGCAGAATTCTCATTCATGTCAATGCGTTAACTATTAGGCCATTCAACACCTTAATCCAATTCCTAGGTGATGGAGTGAGTTCGGCCGAACAAGTTTTCAGCGAAGAATTTTCAGTCGAATTGGTCGACAGAGAAAGAGAACAGCGACTTCTGAAAGAATATTTGCAAAATGTTCTGCATGGAAGGAAGAGAGCTCTATTCATTTATGGTTCGCCAGGAATTGGCAAGACAACAACGACGAAGCACATTATGAATCAATTTGAGGATGCATACAGCGCAGAAGTGATCTACCGGAATTCAGCGAATGCAACGCCAAACCAAATTTTGCATGACATCCATAATCGCGTTTGTCCCGAAACAGAGGCCAGGATTCCATCAAAAACTCTCGTTCAAAAGATTTTGAATCATAGATTGAGAGATGACAAGTTCGTCCTGATTTTGGTTCTTGATAATTTCGATAGAATGCAGCATGTTGACGATCTGCTATGGGATTTCCATTCCATCTCGCAGAAGCTTCCACGTGTAGGTTTGATTTTAATTTCGACCAGTGAAGTCAAACTTAGAAATTTGATTGGTCAGAGATTGTATGACAGATTGAATCCTGAGACGCACGAGTTCGTTCCATATTCTGCCGATAGGCTCTTCGATATTATTGAGGCGAGAATCAAACAAGCCTTCGACAAAAATGCTGTTGACCGGGAATCATTGATTCGTATGTGTGAATTCGTGGCCGAACGAGGGGGAAATGTGAGACATCTATTCTCTCTGTTTTTGAATGCGTTGGAACTTGCGCCGACGAATGCGTCGAAACTTTCGTCAGAACTGGACGACATAATCGAACTGGAGAAGGGCAAGGAGTTACGAAATGTCATTGACGAGATGCGTGTGAGCGTTCCAGCGAAATATGAACTATTGGAACTCATCGGTTCCTCGAGAGAATCGTTGGATACAGGTGCGGTAATCGCGCTTGCCAATGCTAAAGGACTGCACGTGAGCGCTAGGACAATCCAAAACTATCTCTTGGATTTGGAACGAATGAAACTTATCAAACTCGAAAGAATCAGGAAAGGGCAGGGGCATTCGCAACTTGTAAAGCCGCTAGGTTTGCTGAAACAATTGCCCTGATACCCTTGGATAGCTCCTATGTCATCAACATTATCCACAAACTGGTGAAAGCAATGGCTGTTAAGATCGCTCCCGAAACGAAACCCCTCCAGTACGCTCTTCTGATATTGCGCGTTAGCTGGAATATGATGTAGATCAGACCTGCCGCAGACGACATTGTTGCGATAATTTCTCGTGCAACATCGATTGTCATACTAAATCCTGCATTAGGTTTCTTACATGTTCCCTCAGCTAAGGTTACTTGAGTACACTAGTGGACTCGGGAGGACACCTTAAGCTCAATAGGACGATTCTGCAATCATTGTCAGTGGTCATTGTTAATGGAACAGTTCAAGTTTGACTTCGTAAAGAAGATGAGTGTCTTCGAGCATGGTTCAAGCATGGCTGCGAATATACCCGCGGAAATTGTGAAAATGCTTCAGATTTCTGTGGGCGACAAGGTGGCGTTCTTCGCAGACGAGCAACACAAAGTCGGATTCTTGGTTCCGGCAAAGGAGGCTACGGTCCTTACAAGCCTCGGTAAATCATCGCTGGGATTTTCGGTAAATGAGACCCTTCTAAAGAAACTGCTTGCGGACGAAGAATAACTATTTCTGCTTTTCTCATCAATAATGGAAAGTGAAAAACCTACGTGAAATTGTGAACAGTTGGCATGAAGATGCTCTAGCCGAGATTCGACATGAATTAACAAAGAACGGTTTCGTCACTTACACGCAGGCGTATGACGCGCTTCAGAGACATTTTTCCGAGTTTACTTCATACTACCTACAGCTTAATGTTGACACGTACTCAGAAGAATTCGTGGAAAGAACTTTCGGAGAATATTTCTCAAGACTCAAGAAAATGCCGGGCCTCGTGACCGTTACGCTCCCTGAATCTCATGCTGATCGGTTTGGTTCAAGACAAATATTCGGTATGGGAGAAAGAAAGACCGTCAAGAGGAAATATTTGGAAGCCCGTGCAAGAGGCCTGAGTGGTTCATAAGAGGAACAGCGATTGTCAGAGCCGGGGCTTGACGAAGCAGTTGCATCGTCTTGCAACAAGCTTCACCTGTACTTCCAGTTAAGACCGCGCAAAGTGGCTATGCCAATCATTCTCCATCGGACAATTTTCAACCTCAGGCTGAATATGAAGTACAGAACGTCTGTGTTCGGACATGAACTATGGCATTTTGTAGGTTCTTCGAATACGAAGGTGAAAAAGGAGCTCATGCTCCAGGCGATCAAGCGCGAGCTGGACACGAAGCCAGATTCTCTGTTCATTGAAGATTACGACAACAGCCTCGTTCCTCTATGGGAGGCTGTAGCGTACCAGAGCCAACTCAGTCGCGACAGCACGCCGAAGGAATTGGCGGAAGTGATACTTTCCACCCTCAAGGCTGACAGCAAGCAGTATGACTTGACAATGCTGGTCGATTCGTTTGTGAGGAATGTTTCGAACCGACTTGCCAAAACGAATGACATGACAGGCGACATACTGAGCGGTCATATCCTTCAGGACATAGATGTCCTGCATCGTCTTGGGCTCGATTTTTCTGTAATCTCAGAGGCACTCAAGAAACTTCTCGCGGCATCCGAAGATGAGATTCCGCCATTAAAGTCCATGCAGGACATGACTGCTTTCGCTTCTGGCTATCTCTTCAAGAGCATCCCAGTTCAGGCCTCAGACGATTACGTTGTGGCCCAGGATATCGTTGATCGCCAGAAAACGTTCAATCTGCCGATAAAGAAAGCTGCACCATCCTACCTAATGGACTATGAGTTTCAGGATCTCACCTACTGGAAAGAATTGCGAGATTTCTTCTTGCAAGACACTGATCAAAAGCTGAAGAAGTATGCGCTTTCGGTTCTGGACGATTTCGGCGTGGCCACTCCACTATTTCTCTGCACGGTCAATTCGCTTGAAGGAATCGAACAGATAGATCCCAAGAATATGACCGTGCACTTTCCGGATCCAAGTGCCATGTTGCTGCGATTAGGTGAGCGAATCAACCTGGCGAACAGGTATTTCAAGGACTGGAAAGGCAGACTTGAAAAATCAGGACTCTTGGACGACTACAAGCGATATTTGATCTTCCTAAACTCAATGCGTGATGCCCGCGAACTTCTGGCAGCAACTCAACGGGATGTCGCACAATGTCAAGAAAGGACCTATGAATTTCTGATGAATCGCTTCAGAGCAGAGGATTGACCAGAACAACATGATATCTGCGTATCCGGTCTTGCAATCGCATAAATACACAGTTCTTTCGGTAATTGTGGTTTCGCTCACCAGTTCACTTTTCCCATTTGTTCCTTGTCGTTGCTGACATGAATATTTATCGTGCGAGAGCCAGCCAGCAATTTCATGACAGCTTTTCAAACCAAGACATGGACGATGAATTGCAAACGAAACTTCCCGAATGGCACAGGGTTCTAAGAGAAATTTATGCAGGTATCGAAAATGGGCAGAATAAACCTGGACAGCCTCGTGTTGTCAGAGATCAAGCGAAGTAGCAAACGGAAAATCGTTCCATTCCCTGTGGTTTTCTACAGGCTCGGTTGCATCCTTCATCTCGATAAAGAAACCTCTAGGCTAATCCTGAATGATTTGGAAAAGAAACGATTGGTTCGAATCCATGATTTTCATGGCGTGGAAGTTCTGAATGAGAAAGACTCCCTGTATAATAGAAATCGGAATGTGAAATAGCGGTAATCATCACGAAAATTCTATTTTAAATCTTTATCTGACTACGTTTTTTCTATGACAATTCCAGTTTCATCCATTGAACAGGCTAGAGAGATAGCTTCAGAGTTTACTTCGGCTTACAGCGACTTTAGGAAGAAATTCGCTGAAAACAAAAAAGCGTTGTATGATATCGCAATCAGAGAACAGCGTTATGCCGACAATGCTACGAGACCAGCACTTGCTCGCCAAGCTCAGAGAAGAGCTGACATAGCTTTCTCACGAGGTGGACCGAACCGAGACTATTTCTGGCAAGAGACTGTTGGGAGAGTTGCGAAGAAATACCATGTTTCAGATCTGTCAGTAGAAGGACCGCTTGTAGGTTTCGATATTCCGAATATTGGTTATGCCGAGCTCAATCTGGAAAAGCCGGACAAAATCTATGTTCCTAAGTATGTCGAAGTCCCAATAAAGTGGTCACTCGGACTTTTGAAAACACAGAAGATTCAGTTTGAATCACTCGTAAAATTGTGAAACTATAAATTCTTTCATCGCCAAAATATGTTAGTTCATTTGCCGAGAATGGATTTCGGATATTTTTGATTCCATCTCGGACGGAGCGGGCATTCTGACTGAGTTTTGGCGCTCGTTGGGAGCACCTCAACTCAGTCACAATTCCTTCTCATTAATGAGCAATCGAGGCGACAGTATGGACGTGAGGTTCAACATTTACCACTATGAGGACAGAGTGAATGCTGTACTGCGAGACGTAGAGAAATCGGGCCGCATCTGCCAAGAGAACAAGATTGCAATCCAACGGTTCTATTCGAATTGCCTTGCAGAAGGACTCACGCTTGCTAGAATATCGAAGCTGCTGCATCACGTTCGAGGACTCGCTACGCTTCTGAACATGAATTTCGCAGAGGCGTCAAAGGACGATATCACTCGGTTGCTAAGAGAAATTGAAACCAATTCCGACTGGTCGCCCGCTACAAAGCACGACTACAAGGTCATACTCAAGAAGTTCTACAAGTCGCTTGCAGGCACAGGAGAATTTCCCGAGCAAGTCAAGTGGATCAAACCGAACTACAAGAAGAACAATCACAAGCTGCCCGAAGAACTCCTTACTGAGGAGGATGTCAGGAAACTTGTTGAAGCAGCAGGTCACCCCAGAGACAAAGCGTTCATCCTCGTTTTGTACGAGTCAGGATGTCGAATAGGAGAACTTCTCAATCTCAGAATCAAGAACGTTGCATTTGACGCGAATGGCGCTGCCCTGTTGGTCAACGGCAAAACTGGCCAACGACGCGTGAGAATAATCGCTTCCGCTCCACTGCTTTCTGTCTGGCTCAACAATCACCCCTTCAAAGATAATCCCGATTCACCGCTCTGGGTCGTGGTGGGAACAAAGAATCATCATGAGGCATTGGGGTATGCAGCCATCGTTGGTCAATTAAGGAAAATTGCAAGGCGAGGTGGAGTAAAGAGAAAGGTCAATCCGCATGCATTCAGACATGCGAGGGCTACTTTCCTGGCAAACAATCTCACGGAAGCTCAGATGAAGGAATATTTCGGCTGGGTTCAATCGAGCGATATGGCCTCTGTGTATGTTCACCTGTCCGGAAGAGATGTGGACAATGCACTTCTCAAGTTGCATGGTCTCGTTACATTCGAGAAGAAAGAAAGTGAGACGCTAAAAGTCAAAAATTGCGCAAGATGCCAAGAAAGGAACTCGCCAGTTTCAAAATTCTGTTCGCGATGTGGCTCTCCGCTTGACATTCAGACTGCGGTAGAACTAGATGAGAAACGAAAGACAGGTGATGAAGCGATTTCGATGCTAGTGAAAGACCCATCAGTTCAAGAAATAATTGTAAAGAAAATCTTGGAAGATTCTTTGTTCAAAGAGAAATTAAAGCAACTACTGTAGTCCGATCCGTTGGTCAATTCGTTCATTCTCTCATCGTCAACCAAAAGTAAAGATGTTCAACAGGACATAAGCCGTAAACATAACAATTGATATGGCCGCCAGTATGCTCTGTCGCAAATTCCATTTTGTTCCCACGATGTGATGCCATATCCATAGGAACGAAAATGTGATGCTCAGAAAAAAGAGGAGGCCCCAATATTTCGTGAGGGACAACAAGTACATGACGCTGTCATTGATGAAGAGTCCCGGTGCAACGAACGGAACGTAAATCAAGAGGATTATGAACAAAATCCCTGTGGCTTTCGCACTTGAGATTGTGGGTCTAAGATTTGAGTAGCCTTCTGCCTTTTTGAACCTTACATGCCAACCAGCTTTGTCGTGAATAAGAATTGTCCATTCGGTTATTTCGCCAATCATGAAGATAGCCGCAGTCGAGACAAAATTGAGCAAGGAGTCGAACCAAACCAAGAGGAATCTGCTCGCAGCTAATACGTGTCTCAGACGGGTAGCTCAACCCGACCTGTACCGAGGCACCAACTACAGAGTTCGTATTCTCCATCAATTTTTGTGGGTACCTTTCCCGTTCCCTTGCACAGGTTACACCAAAGTCTTCACAAGCTTTGGTTTTCGGTACTTTTGCGGCTTCAAAGGGTCAGGGCGTTTAGACATCTGTCTAAGTCGGTATTGTGTGCTGCGATAATGACTCATGGATTCCATCTCTACTCGTCGGGCGTCTTTTCGCTAATCTGATCCAAGATTTCCGCGAAGACTTGCTGCGTCGTGAGCGGCATTTGAGCCAAATGTTGTTCTATTGCCTCTTTCAAGAGCACTACAAATTCGCTAGGAGAACGAATCTTAATGTCAAAGTCGTTTCCCACTTTTTCACAGAACTGCAACCGAATGAGGTCTCTCTTCTCTTGAGGAACCGTGGATTTGACTTCCTCCAAAATTTTGGCGGCCCATTCATTCAGCGTGGTGACAGTGAGGCCTTCTATCATTACTTCTAGGTCTCTTTCGATTTCGTCGAGACCGGAAACATCAATGCCGATCATTTTCGTGTCTGGAAATGGTTACCTATGCGGTCCATAAGAGTCAGAGAGATGGATGAAACTGAATTTCTCTTAAGATGCAAGTATTCTTAAACGAAATTAGAAACTGGCGATGCTATTGCAAACTATTTATGTTTAGTTGGGAAAAATGTAAGTGGTTGAGAAAGTGACAAACGGGGATAAAGAAAAATCGAAAATCGACGCCACTGCTTTAGGTCCTGTTATCAAGGACATTCTTAGTGTAGTCAAGGAATTGCCTGACAAGTTCCAAGAAAAGTGCTTCGAAATTCTGTTGACAACATACCTACAAGGCAGCCTCCCGCAAGCTGGCCCTGTCGGTAAAGCCGAAATTGCAAAAATAGAAGCCGTTACAAAATTTGTCGTGCCAATCGACGTGCGTGCATTGTTTTCACAATATGGTATGCCTGAGGAGTCCATACAGAAACTGTTTCTAGTTCATGGCGGCGATATCAGACCGATTTTCACAATCAAGACCACAAAGAAATCCAAAGCACAAATTCAGGTCTCACTCATGACTGCTCTGGAAAATGCATTGCGCGGTGGAAAATTTGAATTCGACATGGAAGAAGTTCGAAAGCGATGTGACGAATACAAGAGCTATGACTCGGCAAACTACAAATCTAATTTTAAGAACAACTCTAAACTTTTCAAGAGCCTGTCAGATGAGGAACATGTAGAACTCTCTCCGGATGGTAAGGCTTTGCTAGCTGAAACCATTGCGGAGATTGCTAAATGAACAAGGAAGATGTACTAGGCGCAGTAGATGCTCTTGAGAGCTTAGCGAACCAACTTCGATCCAGCATCACAAAAGCTAAAGTCCAATTCGTTAATCGTACCGAGATTCAGCAGTCTGCTCAACAGGTTTCAAGAAAATGGTTCGAAGATATCGAACCGGCTCTTGACAGATTCGGAATTACTTCTGAAACCAAACAAAAGTACAGTACATTTTTCAACTCACTGCTTACGCTTTCGACGAAACCGTCTCAAACCAAGTCCTATCTAAGAATCATTGATGCTATTCTGCAAGATCTCAGACCGGACATCGCAATTCCAATAATGAGATCACCAGGCAAAATTGTATCCATCTTACACCTCTCCAAGATATTGGGAGCCGCTACTGAAGAGGAGAAGGAATTCCTCAATGAAGCAATTGGATGCGCTGGTCAGGGATTCTTTAGAGCATCTATTGTTTTGGGCTGGAGCGCAGCGGTTCATAGGATTCATAAAGTGGTAGAAAAGTTAGGCTTCGACAAATTCAACAGGGCTACCGAAGAGATGAAGAAAATTTCAACGGGACGGTTCAAGTTCTTCAACAAAACGTTCACAGTGAATTCTATGAATGAACTCCGTGTTGTTGTCTTCGATAACGATCTTCTCTGGATCATAGAATATCTTGGATTGATTGACAGTAATCAACATGACAGACTGTCAACGTGTTTAACCATGCGCAACAATTCCGCACACCCAGGCGAAGCTCCAATTACGGAAGACAACCTATCTTCATTTTACTCGGACTTGAAAACAATGATCTTCGAGAATCCCAAACTTTCATTGAAAGTATGAAGACCGTTGCGAACAGTAAAGAAATCTCAAGACAAATCGCGCAAAAAGGCGGACAAAGCCTAAATTCCAGTAGCGAACCTAAGGAGGTCTGAACCAAGAAACCAACGGCCCTATCTAAGCGACAATAATGTTACGGAACCCGGCGGGCCCGCCACACCAACCGTTCTGGAACAGGGTCTGGCAAATACTAGAAAAATGGTCCCTATATTAGCGTCGATAGCTGACGTCAGCGGGCACGCGTCGCTATGGTCGGGCTAATTTGTCGTTTGGCTTTCCTTAATAACTCTACTTGCCATCTTGGCTGCCCATTCCACGATAGGTGTACAACGCTCACGATGAACTCTTTCGCGGTAAATCGCATTTCCCTCAGGTGTCTCGAAGTCTACACCAGTAAGCTCACGGCACTTACATGATCCAAAGGTCTGCACGAAGTCATTGTAGAAATGATTGACCGCCGTGTAACATTGATCACGGGATTGATCTGAGCCGTCTCGACCAAGTGTCAGCCCGATCGCCATCACCGCACCAGAAAGTGCTCCACATAGATCACCGTTTCTTGCGATGCCTCCACCAAAGCCTGTGGCGATTCTTGGAATGAATCGCGCACTGTCCTTCTCCAGTCCTGAATCCTTGCTCACGGCGAGCAGCAGAGATTCCGCACAGTTCAGACCAGAATCAAAGGCACGTCTCACTTCAACCTCAATAGTCACTAGTAGTCGACCACTCACTCCACCCACAACCCTATCCATATAGTATCGCAACAACTCTCATAGATGGAAGAGGACTCCAGCAATCGCGCCCATACTACCATTTTGTTCTTAATTGTGGTCGAGTACACACGGATTTAGTCGTTCGTTGGTTTTCTTGGGGAGGACGTGCCCCCTAAGGACTCATAATACTCGAGGTGGGAATCATGAGTGCGGTTCAAATGTGCAGAGAATTAGAAGATCGGGAGACGTAACATGACCTTGATAATGCAAGGCTCAGGGTTGACCATTGAAGATGTTGTACGCGTTGCCCGTCATGGCGAAAAAGTGGAACTGCATCCCGATTCCATTAAAAAGATCAATTCGTGCCGCGCCATGCTTGAAAAAAAGGTTCAAGCCCATGAGATCATGTACGGTGTTAACACTGGTATAGGTGAGTTATCAGAGATAGTGCTTAACGATGATCAGGTAAGAGATTTTCAGAAGTATTTGATTTACAATCATGCAGCAGGTATGGGCGATCCCATGCCCATTGACTGGGTACGCGGTGCCATGCTCGGGCGCATCAACGTGCATGCACACGGAAATTCAGGCTGCCGCCTTGCGATCACTCAGACTTTAGTGGATATGTTGAACAAGGGCGTTACTCCCTATGTGTGCACGAAAGGATCTGTAGGCGCTTGCGGTGATTTAGCGCCTATGGCACAGATTGCATTGCTTATGATGGGCGAAGGCCACGCCTATTACAACGGTGAACTTCTGGAAGGCCGCCTGGCGATGGAACGCGCAGGTATCCCCATTCCCGGACTGGAGGCACGCGATGGCCTGGCTGTCATTAATGGTTCCAATGTATTTACCGCCATGTCGGCCCTGATGATCTATGACGCCAACAACTGGCTCAAGCAGGCCGAAATAGCCTGTGCCATGTCGCTCGAGGCGCTCAAAGCCAACCTCAAACCGTATCATGAACTAATTTTTCAGGTGCGCGGTTTCCCTGGCGGCGTCCGAAGTGCGAAGTCGATTCGTAAGGTAACAGCCGGCGGCGACCTGTCTGAAGGCCGTTTGAAAGTGAAGGTGCAGGATGCCTATTCAATGCGTTCTTCACCGAATATAATTGGAGCAGCACATGATGCGCTTGCCTTTGCACGAGTACAGGTAGAAACCGAACTGAACGGTGTTGGGGATAATCCTCTTTTCTTCCCGGACAAGAACCTCGCACTCTCAGGCGCCAATTTCCAGGGCTCACCCGTTTCTTTGCCTATGGACATGGTAGGCGTTGCAGTAACGATGATATGCGTACTCTCTGAACGTCGTATGAACCGCCTGAATAACCCGGCACTAAGTGTCGGGCTTCCGCCCTTCCTGACTAAGGGCGCCGGCATGTTCTCGGGGCTAATGCTAAGCCAATATACGGCTGATATGGAGATCGTAGAACAGCGAATCCTCTGCATGCCAGCTTCCATACAGTCAATTCCAGCTGCTGCGGATCAGGAAGACTTTGTTTCAATGGGCATGAACACCGCCCTGAAGAATTTCCAGATCCTCGACAATGCTTATGGCATTCTGGGCATTGAATTCATGGCTGCTGCTCAAGCCCTTGATTTGCGCAGAAAATACGAAACACCATATGAATACGGAAAGGGAACACAAATCGCCTATAACGTGATCCGTAAACACGTTAAGTATCTTGACCTCGACCGTCCACTCTATCCCGATCACAACAAGATGAAGGAACTCGTAAAATCATGCGAAATCCTAATGGAAGTCGAGAAAGCCATAGGTTCCCTAGAAAAGTAAATTTCTAAATTAGGCCCAGCCCATAGTCGGTCACACCGACGGCTCCAAACCAGTGTCTGGCGAATACCGAAAACGTCAGTGACATGGAGTTTAGCGGGAACTTTGCTGGTTGAATTTAATCCTTATTAGCATACGATGATAGGAGCGTCTTGACATTCGGATGAATCTCCGAATCTTTGTCGTTAGCCTTCTGTTTGCGGCATTATGGCTCTCAATCCTCTCAGTCCCATATGCGAACAGTCAATCATCCGCCGCAACGACCACGATGACCGTTATACAACCCGCTTCAGGTCAGTGTACCGTCCGCTCGTTAGCCTTCTCAGCCATGAAGGGCGATGAGATCGCTGGAACGTACGGATCCGACGCACCGATCAACTTCTACATCCTCACCCAAGATGAACTAAAGTCAATCCAAAATTGCCATCTTCCATCAGCCGCAAGGCCTCTTCTCGATGAGGAGAACGCCATCGGCTACGGCAATCCGTATCATTCTCTTCCGTTCCCGGCCGACGGAACCTATTACTTCGTTTTCATTGCCAGCGGCCCTGCAAGTGTTCCATCGGGTTATGCAACTGTTGAACTTAGTTTTCCAGCGTCTACAACTTTGATCAACGGCACGACAAGCCTACCGGGCACCTTGAGCCCTAGCAGCACAAGAAGCCTTTCCAACACAACCGCCACAACCATCATTCTTCCGACCTCCATCACAACCCGATTGTCTTCCCAGACTAGTTCCGTTCATGCATTCGGTAGCTTCGGGACTGTAGGGGCAATAGCTCTCGCAGTCATCATTGCACTGTTAGGCTCAGTTGTACTCTTTATGAGAAGAAAGAAAACGCCGCAGAGCACAGTTACCCTAGAACAGAAGACTCCTCCAAAAGCTGAGCCATTAGCGCAAATCTCTCAACCCGCTGCAAATGTGTTCTCTACTGGGTATTACGAGTTGGACAGCCTGTTGGCGGGAGGCTTGCCGAAAGGTCATGCTATTCTTCTGCTCTCTCCGCGCTGCGACGAAAGAGATCTACTGTTGCTGAAGGTCATCGTCTCAGCTCTGTCCCGCAGGGTGCCAACCGTTTATTTGTCGAACGATCCCAGCAAGATTGAAGACTTGGCTAGCACGTATCGAGAAGATTTCTATGCCCTAAGTCCACAGGGGGCTAAGATATTGTCTCCGCCCGCAAACTTGTACAAGATTTCTAATATTGACAGCCTAGGCGACTTGGATCTAGCGTTCACAAAGATCCTGGAGACTCGCGCAAAACATGGGACGGGCGACAGGTTACTCGTAGTCGATCTTCTCACGTACTCTCACATATTTCTTGTCGATACGGGAACGACGGCCAGAAAGTGGTTTTCAGATTTTCTCGCCAAACGTAAGGGAGAAGACTTTACAGTTCTCGCCTTTCTCAACCCACGCGTAACTTCCAACGAGGAGACCCAGACACTTATCGATGTGTTCGATGGGGTCATCGAAATCTACGAGAAAGAACTCCGAGGGAAATCGAGGCGATTCCTGGTAATCAGGCGAATGTACGGTCATAGACATTCAGAGTCAGAGTTGATGCTCGACAAAGACAAACTATCCTGACTAATTTGGAGCGAAAGGTCGGTAAGTATATCTCATGAAATCGGTCCCCTTGTGATGGGATAGAATTGGCTGAACACAAATCTGGGTCATCTCCGCCGATTACGAAACTACGCGTGGTTGTCCTGGGTGCGGGTTTCGGCGGATTGGAAGTGAGCACGATATTGTCGGAGGCGCTCCCCGGCCGTCTCGATCTTACCCTGATCGACAAGAATGATTCCTTTTTCTTCGGCTTTTCAAAGCTTGATGTGATGTTCGGACGCAAGACACCCGAAGCCGTGCGTTTCGCTTACAGTGCTATCGACAAGCCAGGCGTACGTTTCCACCAGGAAACGATCACCGCTATCGACCCCCAGAGGCGAGTCGTTACCACCAACCGCGGAACTCACGAGGCCGATGTGCTCATTTTGGCGCTGGGTGCCGACTATGACCTGGAGGCCACACCGGGGCTAAGGGAAGGTGGCAACGAATTCTACTCCTTTGCCGGGGCTGAACGCCTGCGGGAGGTACTCCCTACGTTCACCAAAGGCCGCGCCGTCGTCGGGGTGACATCAATTCCTTTCAAGTGCCCGCCCGCGCCGAGCGAAGCGGCGTTGTTGCTGCACGAATACCTCAGCGTGCGTGGAGTACGTGGCGCCTGCGAGATCAGCCTGGTGCTGCCGTTCGACGCTCCTATTCCGCCTTCGCCCGCCTCTTCCCGGGCGTTACTCAGCGCCTTCGCCGAGCGGGGCATCACATTCATTCCAAGCCGGCTTGTGAGCGCCTTAGACCCGGCGCGCAAAGTTGTTATCCTCGACGACGCAAGCGAGATGCCCTACGACCTGTTCCTCGGCATCCCCATGCACCGCGTCCCAGACGTGGTCGCGGAAAGCGGCATGACCGAGGACGACTGGATCCCGGTGGATCCAAAGACGCTCAAAACGCGCTTCCCCGGCGTTTATGCGATAGGTGACGTGACGAGTATTGAAACCCCAAAGGCAGGCGTATTCTCCGAAGGAGCAGCGCGCGTGGTAGCAGCCACCCTGATCGCAGATGTAAAGGGTGGCGAACAGCCCCCGCCTTACTCCGGGGCAGGTTCCTGCTACGTCGAGTTTGGGGGTGGTAAAGTCGGGCGGGTGGACGTAGACTTCCTTTCCGGGCCTGCGCCCACGGGGGGATTCGAAGGACCTTCCGCCGCCCTTGCCAATGATAAACAGTCCTTTGGATCAAGCCGCCGGATGCGCTGGTTTGGATTGTAGGCAGGTCACTGTGTGGGTCGAATTGTGCGCACACAGGTAAGACGAGCCCGTGCTGACGGTTCGTTGTTATGTTCCCCAGTTGGCTTTTGTGCCCTTGCTATCTCTGATCGTATGGACGTATGTTACAGCCGGAATAAGCTTGAACGGATCCGCAGGTCCTAACATACCAAGAGTACAGCCGTCCCCGCCAGGCCAACCATCGAACGCGATACATAATTACATGTCACTGACATGTATCTGATATGGGCCGCCATGCGTTAAGACGATCTGAACAATCATTCATCCCAACGTTCCGTCGATTCAACCGGTTTTACACCGCTCTTATCGGTACGTTGTCTAGAGGCTACTTGGAGACATCCTACAGCCTTCAGGAAGCGCGTGTGATTTTTGAAGTATCCACCAATCCGGGTTGTAAGGCCAAGGATATTCAATTGCATGTGGGTTTTGATCAGGGCTATCTAAGCCGACTCGTTGAAAGGTTGGCGGGAGCCAAACTCATAAGAAGAGCCAAATCTGTGGACGATCGACGCGCACAGAACCTCTTCCTTACGTCTACCGGCAAGAAAGCTTTCACGATATTGAATGAGCGCGCCGACGATCAGGCACGACAGTTGACTACACACCTGAACGATGACCAGGTTATTCGGCTTCGGGATGCGCTTCGGGCTGTTCACCGCCTGCTGGATTCTGAAGTTTCCTCTGAACGGATCAGTATCCGTGAGCAACAAGTCGGTGACCTTGGTTGGGCTTTCTACCGACAGGCCGTAGCCTACAAAGATGAATTCGGTTACAGCAGGATCTTCGAACCCCACTTTTGCGAGGGTCTGTTTCCGTACCTCAAGAACTACGAGCCGGAGCGGGATCGAATGTGGGTAGGCGTGGCGGGCGACCAAACCATTGGATTTGTCGCTGTGCACCATGTCGCTGACCGCCCTGGTTGGGCTCAACTTCGATGGTTTTTCGTCGAGAAGGAGTTTCGCGGTCGAGGTCTTGGTTCGCGGCTCTTGAAGACAGTTGTTTCCTTCTGCAAAAAGGCAGGATATGAGGGTATTTTCCTCTGGACTGTTAGTGACTTGGATGCTGCGCGCAGGGTGTATCAAGAAGCTGGGTTCAGATTGGCAGAAGAAAAAGAGGAATGTGACTGGGCGTCATGGGCTAAGGAGCAGCGCTGGGAACTCCGGCTTGATCAAGCCGGCGCAAATAGACCACCACCATAACTCACGTTGATTGGTTTAACCGAAGAGGACTACATACTTCAGCGAGTGGTTTCAGGAAAGCCGGGCCTGCTTTTTGTAGAGAGATACCGCTGATCTGAGCGAGACGATGTACGTATTACGTGGACCATAACACAATCGAGGGCCGGAGCGAGATCGTGTGCCCGACATCTTCGAAGAGGTAGCTCGTATCAGGCGGGAAAGACTCAGCGCCGCGCTTGCGACAGTGGTTGGTGGGGAAGCTGGCGTCCCAGGAAAGACTGGTTTCCGAATGATCGTGTATCCCGATGGCAAGATTCTGGGTACCGTTGGAGGAGGGTTAGGTGAGGCCAAAGTACAGGAGGAAGCACTACGATGCGTGCAGGAGGGGCGGTCAAGGTTACTTGAGTTGGAGCTTACTCAAGCGACGTCGGGGATAGGCGTTCTATGCGGAGGAAAATTCAAAGTCTTCGTCGAGCCCATAGTCCCGCTCTCAAGCGTCTATATCTTCGGTGGAGGCCACATCGCGCTACATTTGGCGCAATTCGCTAAAGCGCTCGATTTCCTTGTATTCGTAGTTGATGATCGAGACGAATTCGCCAGCAGAGAACGATTTCCTACTGCAGACGAAGTGAAATCAGGTGATTACTCTACAATAATCAAATCACTTCAGTTCCAAGTCGATGACTGCGCCGTTATTGTAACTCACGGACATGAACATGACGAGATCGTGTTGAAGGAATGTCTCTTAACAAAGAACCGGCCAGGGTATATTGGGATGATTGGAAGTAAATCAAAGATCGCCGCTGTCTTCTCTCACTTGAAGCAACAGGGGGCCTCGGATGAGCTGCTTGCAAAAGTTCATGCGCCCATAGGGCTTGACATCGGAGCTAAGACGCCTGGAGAAATCGCGCTCAGCATAATGGCTGAAATCATAGCGCACAAGTACGGAAAACTCGTGGAAAAAGCAAAGTAACGTGGGTAAGCCTTAGAACGCTCTCGTTGGCACATTTTGTAACCCAAAACCTAATTCCTTTTGGGTCTCTTACAATGCCAGTCATTCAATGGTGAATTAGATGAGTGTAAAGACAGTCCGTGTTGCCGAGGCGCGAGCGAGAGACGCGAACCGGGGGATCGTGAGGCTCGACTCAGATGTGATGAAAGAGCTCGGCCTTACCTCCGGCGACGCGGTTGAGATTACTGGAACGAAGAAGACCGTCGGCCTCGTTTGGCCTGGCTATGAAGCAGACGCAGGAAAGGGGCTGATACGAATGGACGGTTATGCAAGAAACAATGCTGGAGTGAGCATCGATGACCAAGTGACCCTGAAGAAGATACTTGTGAAGACCGCGGAGCGACTCGTCCTAGGATTTACAGAACCAATCAGGGTTATGGGCATTGAGTCGTACTTGTTCGAGTTTCTTCAAGGGCGGGTACTGACTCGCGGCGACTCGATCCCACTTAACATAATGGGCACACGAGTCGAACTTGTCGTAACCGACGTAAAACCCTCCGCGCAGGCCGTAATCGTTGGTCCAGAGACTGAGGTTCAAGTCAGCGAAGAAGTTGTCAAAGAGGTTCCGAAGGGCATTCAGCGCGTAACATACGAAGATATCGGGGGTCTCCGCGACGAGATTCAGAAGGTTCGCGAGATAATCGAACTGCCACTCAGGCATCCCGAACTATTCGTGAGGCTCGGTGTGGAAGCCCCGAAAGGAGTTCTGCTTCATGGTCCACCCGGAACTGGCAAGACGCTCCTGGCCAAGGCGGTCGCGAATGAGAGTAACGCGAACTTCTACACCATAGGAGGGCCTGAGATAATGAGTAAATTCTATGGTGAGAGTGAGGAGCGTTTACGTGAGATCTTCAAACAGGCTCAGGAAAACGCTCCGAGTATAATCATGATCGACGAAATCGACTCCATCGCGCCAAAACGTGAGGAAGTTACGGGTGACGTTGAGAAACGAGTTGTCGCCCAGCTTCTTTCGCTCATGGATGGGATGCAAGCGCGCGGCAAGGTGGTGGTGATTGGGATAACGAATAGAGTCAATGCGCTTGACCCTGCGCTTCGGAGACCGGGTAGGTTCGATAGGGAGATAGAGATTGGCGTTCCGGGAAGAGCGGCGAGGCTCGAGGTGCTTCAAATTCATACGAGGGGCATGCCTCTTGAGAAGAAGGTTAACCTGGAAAGCTTAGCTGACAGAACTCACGGATTCGTCGGCGCCGACCTCGAGGCCTTGTGTAAGGAGGCGGCAATCCGCGCTCTTCGGCGTATATTGCCTGAGGTGGATTTGGAGGCCGAGAGCATACCTGCGAAGATTCTCACAAAGCTAGTTGTTGAGATGAAGGACTTTGAGGAAGCGCTGAAGGATATACAGCCATCCGCCCTCCGAGAGGTCTTAGTTGAGATTCCAGATGCTAAATGGAGCGATATCGGAGGGTTAGAGGAGGTCAAGAGTGAACTTCAGCAGGCTGTAGAGTGGCCTTTGAAGTACGCGGACCTTTTCGAAAAGAGTGGTGCGAAGCCTCCGAAGGGAATCCTATTGTACGGTCCGCCCGGAACAGGTAAGACGATGCTGGCAAAGGCATTGGCGAACGAAAGCGAAGCCAACTTCATCAGCATCAAAGGCCCCGAACTTCTCTCTAAGTGGGTAGGTGAATCTGAAAGCGGAATCAGAGAAATCTTCAGGAAAGCCAAACAAGCCGCGCCCACTATCGTATTTTTCGATGAAGTCGACTCCGTTGCGCCAGTGCGGGGAACCGGGTCCTCTGACTCAAACGTCACGGAACGGGTCGTGAGTCAGCTGCTAACAGAATTGGATGGCCTTGAAGAGCTTCAGAAGGTGTTTGTTCTCGCAGCCACAAATAGACCTGATATCATCGATCCGGCTCTTCTAAGGCCTGGAAGATTCGACAGAGTCATCAAAGTCCCTGCGCCGGACAAGAAGGCACGCTTAGAAATTTTGAAGCTACATACAATCCACAACCCTCTCGCGCCCGATGTAGACCTAGCACGAATTGCAGAAAAGACTGAAGGCTTCACTGGGGCAGATCTAGCGGGCGTAGCCTCTACGGCAGTGATGATCGCCCTTCAAGAACATGTTTCGAAATTCAAGGACATCGAAGAGGCAAGAAAACACGCCGCGGAAATTACGGTTTCAGCGAAAGACTTCGACAAAGCGATAGAGAAAACAAAACCGTCAGGCCACGACGGAAAGGATTACGGCAAAATCATCTAGCCGCAAAACCATCCACGCGACTCAAACCCCAGCCTATGGGCATTCAAAGGCGTACGGCAGTGGTACCGTGATCGCGCCATCCAGTACTACGAGAACACGAGACTTATCTCCCATAATTTTGGTTGCATCTGCAAACGCATTTTGCAAATCGTGGTAGGGCCTTAGGCCTATTGCTTTTGGAATCGAATCGGGTAGGCTTGTGACGGCAAAGACGCTTGCCTTCTTGAGCAGGTTTTGCAATTTCACAACCTTATGATAGCCAAATTTACGTGAGTTTTCCTTACGGCTCCCTCCGCCTTCGGACGTTAGGAGTTTGTAGAAGTTGAGGTCGCCTATGCCTTCGGGGCAGCTAGAGACCAAGATAATTATTCCACCTTCTTTGACGGAGAGTTTGACATTGTCGAGCGCTTTTTGGGATTGATAGAGGTCGATGTCCAAGGGTGGTTTGTTTACCGAGATTACGATGTCGGCTTTCTCCTGAATTTTCGGTACGTAAATTTGATTTGCATATTCCACTCCCTGCTTGAATGACTGGATAATGTGTCCCGAGGATGAGTAGCTTATCTGCGATTTCGCATTCAAAACGAGTTGTATCGAGAAAATATCGTCGAATCTTCCGAACATTTCCAAGGCTTCCATGAAATCCTCGTGTACCGGGTTTCCCTCTAATCTCAAAACCCTTGAGCTCTCCTCGGCAGCTAAACAGTGATTGTTGGTAATGGAGTTGATACTTGCTAGGGCGGGTAGGAGGAATTTACGGCCGCCGGTGTAACCTGCGAAATAGTGTGGTTCAACAGAGGCAACTGGAATGATGGCATCTACCTCAAAAAGAAGGGAGTTGAATGATAACTCTGTTCCTCTACTGGTCTTTCCTATCTGTCTCAGTGAAGTCGTATCTTTGCTATTGTGAACGACGACCCTGCCTCCGTACGGCGGGACCTTGCCCCCAATAATTCCTTCAAGCTCCCTTTGATCTGGAGCCCGGTGTGATCCAGTCGCAATGACTGTGATAACGTCTTTATCGCTCAATTCGAGATGCTTCAAAACTTCCGCTGTCGGCGTCGACCGTGTATGGTCGTTAACCACCACGAGGATTTTGCTCTTATCCGAGATGAACGAGGTAAAGTCCTGGAAATCAATGGGATTTGCGATAGAACGGCTGACCGCCTCCGCGTCAGGAGAAGTATCGGCTGGTGAGACTGTCTCGATCGGTCTGCCTTCTTCGAACTCCAGCCTCGTCGATCCTTGTCCCAAGGGTATCTGCATTCATTTCGCCGGGAGTGAGGAGGTTCCCTTAGCCCCAAATAGCTTGTTTGTGGAATTATCAGATCGGGGCGAGTTGGTCTTACGCGCCGGAAGCTGTAAGAATGGGTCGGTTTGGGTAGTTGCATGCAAGCTAATCCTCTCTGGCCAGTCGAAACCCGGTTCCCGATTCTGGACAAGGACCTCCGAGTAGACGTTGCCATAGTCTGTGCAGGAATCGCCGGTATCTCCTGCGGCTTCCACCTACAAAACGCAGGTTATCATGTCGCGGTAATCGAGAGAGAGGAGGTTGGATCGGCTGCTACGGGCGCGAGCTCTGGGATCCTGTACTACGGTTCGGGGGGCAATTTCGTAGAGGCTGTGCAACGATACGGGAAACACGACGCGACCACACTTTGGAGGGAAACCGAGAAAGCAGTCACCGATCTTGCTGCATTAGTAGAAAAGCAACAAATCCCATGCGGATTTCGACACACCGGGGCGATCATGGTTGCGAAAAACGAATCGGAAGAGATCCAAATCGAAAAAGAGCACGAAGCTCTTCGAGAAATCGGGATTCACACCGAACAATACTCCGGCGATGACATTCAGAAGTCCTTCACGGGCAGAAAGTTCGCTTCGGGGCTCTCGTTTGATATATGTTGCGTGATTCATCCCGCGCAGTTCGCAGCAGAATTGGCGAGGAAGTTCAACGTCCCAATTTACGAAAAATCGCCTATGCTGAAATTCACAGAAGAGTCGGAGGGCGTAACGCTTGAATCATCGCGGGCCCGAATACAATGTGATCGCCTGGTGCTCGCAACGGACCTTGAACCGTTCTATGGTTTGGAGAAGCACTTTGCACAGGAAAACACGGTAGTTCTAGCTAGTCGTGAAATGGCGGCCGCCAAGGAGGTTTGGCCTGAAGACAAGGTGATTTGGACTATCGAAGACAAGTACGATATCCTATATCCCTTGGGTCAGCGTCTAGCGTTAGAACTGTACGAGGCACGTAATATCAAACAGAAACTAACTCAATACTATGGCGGAGTGAGCTTCGATGTTCAGTACCGCTGGGGTGACTCGTGGTCTAAGACGATGGATTTGCTTCCCATTGCTGGTCCTTTGACCGATCGCGTATACGCGGCAGTTGCTATGGGTGACGAAGGAATCGTAATGGGATTCACAGTTGGAAGCAGAATGCCGTTAGCATTCGATGGCCGTAAGGACCCCATGTTGAGGATGATGTCGCCAACTCGTTTCCCGCGTGCATAACCTGTTCGTCCAGCTCGTTCATTCTTCCTTGTGGCTCATCGCGTGCTGGAGTTGGTGGTGGTATTGTTCCGGGGTCATGAGTGCTTGGAAAGCGCGTTGAACGACTTCACTGAGCGCAGGGTGTATGTGCATCGCTTCAAGAAGTGGCCGTGCACTTTGCTCGGGGGTGTACATGAGGTTGATAATCTCCTGGATCAAGACTGAAGCTTGTGGCCCAATTATGTGAGCACCAATTATTCTGAAGCTGTCTTTTTCTACTATCACTTTCGCAAAGTAATTCTTCACAGCCATCGCCTCGCCTTTGGCTGTATCCTGGTAACGCTCGAAACCGATCAGAATGCCTCCCTCTCCGAATTTCTCAACAGCTTCCCGCTCTCTAAGTCCGACGCTAGCAATCTCTGGGTCTGAGAAAACTGCGTGGGGGACAGCGTGATAGTCAACAGGGATTTTTTGTTTGAGCACGGCGTTGTAATAGACTATTGAGGTTTCCTGATTGGCTTTGTGCTTGAACAGGTACTTTCCGTTCGCGTCGCCGAATGCCCACACGTTTTGTGCTGAAGTCTCTAGAAACTCATTGACCACAACCCAGCCGCGACTATCAGTTTTGATTCCCGCACGTTCGGGGTGAAGTATGTCGGTTGTGGGTCCACGTCCTGCAGCGATAATAATCTCCTGGACCAACAGATTTGTACTCTCCCCGGTCTGCCGGTTTACGGCAACAATTTTCTTCTTGCTCCCGGCAGGCGCCGCTTCCAAGACCTCATATCCGGTCAGGATCGTCAAGTGCTGACCAAGTTCTTGCTTCGCTAACGCGGATATCTCGGGCTCCTCTTGCGGGAGAAATTGAGGGTTCCTTCCGATTATTGTGACCTTCGAACCCATGGTCGAGAAAAAGTGCCCGTACTCGGCGGCTATGTAGCCGCCACCCACAATCGCTAAACTCTCTGGCAGTTTTTTCACGTAAAGGATTGAGTCGCTCGTATGGTAACCGACCTCTCTCACTCCCTTGATCGGTGGGATGATGGCCTTCGAACCTATCGAGAGAAGAATCATATTCGATCTAATCATCTCATCTTGGACTTTCAACGTGTAAGGAGAAATGAATTCAGCTGTAGCAGGGAAATAATCGAGGTTCGGGGAGCTTGAGAGGCCTTCTCTGATCGATTCGATGTCACGGTCAATTATAGTTCGCATCCGTTTCATGACTCTCTCGAAGTTGACCTTTTTCAGGTCAACCTCAATTCCGAAAACGCCTGCGGTTTGGATCATCCGAATAACTTCGGCTGGGTACAGTAGGATTTTCGAGGGAATGCATCCCCGTGTCAAGCATATGCCGCCTGGCTCATCCTTGTCGATAACAGCGACCTTGATGTTCGGGTTCCGTTGCATCATCCCATCTACAACATACATGGCCGATCCCGTCCCAATTGCGATGACGTCGTATTCCTTCAATGAAGTTCAGGGAGAAAATGCCTCGACCAGCGATAACAGGCTTTAGGTTCGTGGACCGATTGAATTGGTTGGCAATTTCGGCATGAGACTCGATATCGTCGCGGTGCTGAATCAAGCGGAGGAGCCTTTCAGATTTTTCCGCTTGCTAATTTGATAGCTTAAGTTTGGAGGGATTGGTCTGCAGCCGCAGTTTTTCTGATGGGCCAGGTGCCATTTGATTCTCTGTTCTAGGGATGGTTTCTTTGGCATCGGATTTTCTTGGTGCCAACGCCGGTTGATCGCCATAGCCCCTCATCGATATCTGGGTGTGGACGATTCGTCCAGAACCCTTTTTATCGCATTCGTCGATGGCCGACAACTACACTATTACGGCCCTCCTAACACGCGAATACGCATGGCCACTACCGGTCTAATACTAGGAACTCTCGACCTCTTCCCCAATCGCTGAGGTCAGAGAAGCGGCTAACCCTAGCCATAAGGCGGCCGCGATGAAAGTCGCATAATACCCTACGTAGAATGAGATAAGGCCTGAAATAAACGAGCCCACCATCGTGGCCATGCCCACAACCGCGCTGTATACTCCCAATGAAGAGCCCTGGTTTGTTCGACCCAACGTATTGAATACCATTACGTTGGAAGTCGCGTAATAGTACGCATAGGCTACGCCGGCTCCCAGAGGGTAGAAGAATAGTGCAGCACCGAGGTATCGCAAACCCGCCAAGTACAAGACAGCGATTGCGAAACCAGCGTAACTGAGTGCTCTGAGCAAAAGACCCTGAATAGCGGTCCGCCTAATCCCTGTCTCCCGTATTCGTTTGCCGAGGTAGTTGAACGAGAGAGTCTGAACAATCATTCCAACTAGCGACACCGCGAATACCTCGCTGTTCGATACTTTTGCAGCGAAAAGTGATGGAACAAGTGATGTGTTGAAGAGTCCGCTGGCAAAGTAGAATGCTCCGATCGAGAGGTAGATGAGTGCGGGTTCCCTCGTTAACCCGAACTTCACGCTTCGAAATACCCGACGGAAATCCATCAGCTTAGGGATTTTCAGAAAGAGTAGCGGCAAGGCCAAGAGCATTTGATAGAAGCTCTGGCTAACCATCACGATCATGGAGCGCTCGAAAACGGTGACGGGTTCTTTGATCAGCTGTACTGAGAGCCCTGCGGAAACTAACGATAGCGCGCCAAGGGCTATGACGATTAGGTTGAATGGAAGAAAATCGCCCCATCCAACGCCTATTAGCATGCCCAAAGTGGTGCCCACGCCAGAGATCATTGAGAAACGCGCAAACGCGGAAGCCCAACCAGCTTTGGGTTGGGTCTCCATTATGAGGAGGTTCAATGGAGTAGCGAAGGCTGATGAAAGAAATGAAAAAGCTGAGTATACCAGTATAACTCCGTAGACCGTTCGAACGAAGACAAAGGAAAATAGACTTCCTGCTATGAGAATGTAACTCGAAACTACCAGGGCCTTTCTGGTGTTGACGCGGTCGGTGACAAAACCCCAGAAAATCGCGGCGGGTATGCTTGCGGCAGCGAAAAGTGTTGCAGCCAGACCAATATCAAGGACTGAACCATGTAACTCGAGGATGTATAGTTGAGCAAAAGTTGCAACTGGGCCAATTGCCATGTTAATCGGCAGCACCGAGTAGATCCACCTTCCCGAACGCGCCCGACTTGTGGAATCCAAGTGCTTTCCCTAACCTGGGTCGACGGCTTCAGCAAATCGGAACGAGATGGTGCAACTAATGAAGGTGCCTCGATCGCGCGCTTTTTTTGTGAGAACGAAAAATTTCGTGTTCGAAGACTCATTTCATAGGTTGACTTAATTTTCCGATAACGCCGGTGACCGTATTCTTTTACTGCTTTCGGTGGATGGATCATGCAGGAGTGCAACGCTTGCCCGGCAAAACGAGACTACTTGTTCTCGTAGCGTGCTTTTCCGCATTGAATGCTGCGCTAAGAGTCGCTTTGGCCGCAGGACCACCCAACGTCAAGCCTACGGCTTTTCTCGCGATCATCGGTGGTATTGTTGGAGGGCCTGTTGCAGGTTTTGCTATAGGTTGGCTATCCATGACCATTAGTGATTTCTTCACTCCTTATGGTCCCGGTCCCTGGACGATCGAGACCTCCGCTGGGATGGCGATTGTCGGCTTGCTCGGTGGCTTGATTTGGCATCACGCTAATTCGTTCAAACGATGGAAGTTAGCCGCCGGAGGTTTTCTTCTTGCCATGTTGTTCGACATAGGGACATCGATAGCTGATGCGCTGGTCTTCAGTTATCCTTGGATCGGCGCTGTCCTGAATCTCTACATCCCATTTGCGGCTGCAGGTGTAATTGGTTATCCGTTCGGGTTAGTTCATGAACTGACTACAGCGATCCTTCTGGCAGCGATCGGTCCGTCTCTCATTTCACGGATAAGGAGGATCTACCACTAACCGCCCCAACAAATTGTTCAGACGTTTTGTGCTCTATCTTCCTAACAGGAACGATTCATTTTCTTCCAATTCTCCGCCAATTGCACGCGTTTGGACGATGGGGGATGCGTGTAAAATATGAGTTCAACGAGTCGGCTTGGTGAGTCGACCGAGAGGCTGAGGTCCGCGAGTCGTCTCTCGGCCGAAGCTTGAGCCTCTGAATCATCGGCAGCCTTGAGAGCGAACTCATCAGCTTTGGTCTCTACGATTCGAGACAACCAGTTAGAGATTGGTTGCAGGATGAAGCTAATCCCAATCAAGACAGCAAAGATCAGAGGGATGCCGGCTGGGTCGGTCACGTTAGGTAAACTGAAAGCGGCTACAGCGGATCTCAACACATAATCTGCAACGTAGAATGGCGGTATGATCAAGACGCCAGAGACTAGTGCCTCCGTCCAAATGTCCTTGTTCACATAATGCCCGAGTTCATGTGCGACCACAGTCGTGATCTCGCGATGGGTGAAATTACTCAGCAGGGTATCGAAGAGTACTATGGATCTGCTTTTTCCTACACCTGAGAAGAACGCGTTTGCTCTAATCGATCTCCGACTTTCATCTGCCACGAGCACGCGGTCAACGTTCCGCGCCCCGAACTTATTGCTCATTCGGAGCAAGTCTTCTCGCAAGTCAATGTCAGAGAGGGGACTGACTTTGTAGAAGATTGGAAGGATTACGAAAGGGAGAATTATGGATAGTATTATTGAGAAGATGGCAAAGATGGCGGCTGCAGCGATCCACCATAGCGATAAGCTTCCCATTAGGTAGTAGAGAACTGAGCCCGCCAGAATTACGAAAACCAGCTCAACACCGAGCCCCTTCAACTCATCAACAATCCACCCTTGGAGAGTTTGAGTGGACAAGCTGAACTTGTGGTCGACGATGAATCCTGAGTAGAAAGAAAGCGGCAACGCTACGAGCTGAAGGATGATGACGAAGACGACAAGATACAACCACAGCGAAACCCAATAGGAATCAGTCACGGACTTTAGCAGTGTGCTTAGTACGACAGAGTCGCCGGACAAGAATAGGATGACACAGATCGCGATAGGGACCAGGGTGCCGTTGACTAAGTCCAGCTTTAGTTTCACGTTTTCATATTTCTCTGCAATGGACCTCTTTGTAGTGTCGTATTGGTAATCCTCTTGAGGTTCGGTCTTCTGCAATCGGGTCCACCGCGCGCTTTGATGAGAAGCTCAGATTGGGGCCTATCGTACATAAATGCAGGCCCCAAAGTATGCACCGAGAAATCAGGAGCTTACCGCGCTAGGCTGTTCCAGTAGAGGCGTGACCGCCAGGCCGAGGTTTCTCTTCTTTCTTCTTTGGCTTACGGACCATTTTAGGGTTGCCCAATCTAGGTCAATTCATTGAGTATGTCAGGGCAGATAAAAAAGGAATTGGCGTTGAGCATGGAGGATGGAGCTTGGACGACGTAGGGTACAGTGTTGAACCGGGTTCCTTGCTCAACGGAAATGGGTAGGGGGCTATTGAGATTAGTCTACCCAAGTTTCTATCCTTGCTCGGATTGTTCTCCGTTCGCTATAGTGTAAGTTATGTTCAGCTTGACGGAGTCTTTGATCATGGCGCGCACCGAGCACTATTTCTCCTGTGATAGCCGTATCGCGCGCTCGACCGCGTCTTTCCTTACGTCATCTCCGGCAAACGAGTATCTGATGTTGATCTTATCGTAGTATTTTGGGTCCTCTTCGCGTCGAGTACCACTGATGACGATATCGAAACGATCTAGTTTCTGCCGTTGGCTCTCCATAATCCACTCAACGTCCATTGCTGTGCAGCCTGCGAGTGCGACTAGGAAGAGTTCCATCGGAGTGAATGCTTGTCCCATCTTATCCGCGGAGTCTAACTGAATTCTCCGGCCGCCCACTACGACACTAAATTTGAGACCTTCAGAATGATGAAGTTCCGCTGAGACTTGATTGCCGTTCATGACTTGTACACTGCGTAGTTTTCACGACGTAGGCTTTAATTCCTCGCTACCCTTGATTCGGCTCAACCAGAGAGAGTTATTTCTTGAATGGCGATGAACTGGAGCGGTTTAGCGTTTACCGGTTCTCCATCGACTACCCAGCCGTCTGCCGCTTTGAATTCAACCCAAAGACCCGCCGCGAAAAAGGAGACATAGTCATACACTTTCCGGACAAGCAGAAAGTATTCCTATCTTGGGGAAACCTGGCGGTCGTGACGAAGAAATTTCAAACAGCCAACGAATTTGCTAGCCACACCATCAAGTCAATGGCCAAGAGTCGGAACGTTTCAAAGACTGAAAAGATAACGGAGAAGACACTAAGCGTCAATTCGCATGAGGCATTCTATAACATGGTGCGATTTCACGAAACCCCCATGGGATTCCTTTCTAGAGGTAGAGGAGCTGCGCGGGTCACATGCTCCGTCCACCTCTTCTGCCAAAAATCGTCTCGATACTTTGTCATCTACGCACTTCTCACACCTACAGCCCCCGAAGATTTCGACAAACTATTCCTCACAATGGTAGAGTCATTCCGTTGTCACTAATCTGCCAGCACAATTACGAATGGGAAGCGGAGGATTGAGCCAGGGGCGCGAGGTAGCAGCCAGTTCTAGAGCCTGGAACGAACCTTGGGTTTCCATCAAGTGAACTTATTAGGCCGCAAAGAGGTACCCTGCTAGTAGGGCGCCTTCGGGCTGAGCAGGCGTCGATTGTGTTCCGGTAGTATTTAGCGGAGCTTTTAGTTTTCTCTGAAACTTTATTAGCGTGGCTCCGGATGTTTGCTGGGAAAGTTTCGGGAAGCTCTGATTCCGGGCCGAATGAACCTTTTCTCCGTGGAGAAAGCTTAGTTTGAAGAAAGAGAAAGAAAAAGAGAGATCATATGATATTTTCGCGCACCAATTCGTCCCTAAACATGAACTGCTCTCAAAGAAAGACGCAGAGGAATTGATGCACGAATTCCATATTCGTCCTCATCAACTCCCATACATCAAGACCAGCGACCCCGCTGCAGAAACGTTGGGCGCTAAGATGGGAGATATTCTGCGAATAACGCGCAAGAGCGCTACTGCCGGGGAAGTTATCGTTTATCGTTATGTTGTCGATTAAGGTGATATTATGTCATTAACAGCCGGAACCGTTAGCCCTCAGATATGGGAACTGATCAAACACTTCCTTGAAGAGAAAGGTTTGGTCAGGCAGCACGTCGACTCCTACAACGAATTTATTGAAAGTGGCCTGCAGGCAATAATTGACGAAACTGGGGAGATACCGATCGAGATTGAAGACTACCCACTGAAAATCAAACTGGGCAAAATAGAAATTGGGACTCCTCGTGTAACCGAAGTAGACGGATCAGAACGGCAAATCTTTCCAACAGAGGCCAGGATACGTAACCTAACCTACGCAGCTCCACTTCATGTGGAAATGACGCCTATAATCGGTGAGAGAGAAGGGCAAACAGAGATCGTTTACATCGGCGACTTCCCCGTCATGCTTCGTTCCAAGATCTGCCCTCTATCACGAATGACCTCAGAAGAACTAATCGCCATAGGAGAGGATCCGATCGACCCAGGCGGATATTTCATAGTAAACGGCGCTGAGCGAGTCGTGGTCGCGCTCGAGGACCTCGCCGCCAACAGGATTCTGGTCGATAAGGAACAGACGGGCGTTCATCCGACTTACAAGGCGAAGATCTTCTCGACGACAGTCGGCTTCAGGGCGCGGACAGAGGTGACTCTGAAGACTGATGGGGCCATATACATTACAATGCCAGGCGTACCCTCAGACGTGCCTCTCGTTGTAATGATGAAGGCACTGGGGTATGAGGAAGACGCGAAGATCGCTGAATTAATCTCCAGCGACGAGCCGCTCCAAAATCAACTCGCCTCCACATTCGAGAAGTCAGTCGGCGTAGTAACACAAAGAGACGCATTGCTTTACATCGGTAACAGATTAGCGCCAGGCCAAGTTGAAGAGTACAGGCTCAAGAAGGCTGAAGCATCAGTAGATAGGAACTTTCTACCCCACATCGGCCGAAACCCAGAAGATAGGAAGGAGAAAGCTGCTTGTCTAGCCGAGGTCGGTTGCCGGGTAATTGAGCTTAAACTTGGTATGCGCGTACCGGATGACAAGGACCATTATGCTAACAAGAGGTTGAAACTCGCAGGATCTCTGTTAGCTGAACTCTTTCGGATCTCCTTCCGAAACCTCATTCGCGATCTCAAGTACCAATTGGAACGAATAACGATCCGTCGACACGCGGAACTCTCGATCAGCAACGCGATTCGGCCGGGTATAATTACCGAACGGATTCAGCATGCGATCGCAACAGGAAATTGGGTTCGCGGACGGGTTGGAGTGACTCAACTCCTTGACAGAACCAATTACTCCTCAACACTCAGCCACCTTCGCAGACTCCAATCACCGTTGAGCAGGAGCCAGCCAAACCTAGAAGCCCGGGATCTTCATCCAACCCATTGGGGAAGGCTATGCCCAAGCGAGACACCTGAAGGATCGAACTGTGGATTAGTCAAGAACCTGGCTCTGAGTGCGGTAATATCAGTCGGGGTTGATTCGCGAGAATTCGTTTCTAAGCTACGGCGGATGGGCGTGGTTGGCGTTGACGACGCTGATAGCAAACTACGCGCCGCTGGAGCGAAGGTCTTTGTCGATGGGTTAATCGCGGGTTATGTGCGCGAAGCAGACAAGATGGCGCAGGAACTCATTCGAATGCGGCGGGCCGGAGAGATAAGCTCCGAAGTTAACATCGCATACTCCCCGCCCCGAACTGAAGGCGGAAGGTCTGAACTATACGTTAACTGCGACCAGGGCCGCGTCCGACGCCCAGTTATAATCATCGAAAACTCGAAACCAAGACTCACTCGAGAACATGTCGAGGCAATTCAAAGGGGCGAGATGCGATGGAGTGACCTTATCGAACGAGGAGTCATCGAATACTTGGATGCGGAAGAGGAAGAGAACGCGCTAATCGCACCGTCCCCAAGCCGCATCACCGAAAGAACAACGCACGTTGAAATTGCACCATATACAATCCTAGGCATCGCCGCATCCCTAATCCCATACCCAGAACACAACCAATCCCCACGCAACGCCTACGAGTCCGCCATGGCCAAGCAAGCACTAGGCGTCTTCGCGGTCAACTACGCCAACCGCGTCGACTCACGCGCCCACATCCTCCACTACCCACAAGTCCCTGTCGTTCGAACCAAACCAATGGATATCATAAAATACGATACGAGGCCCGCCGGCCAAAACTGCGTCCTCGCAATCCTCTGCTACCAAGGCTACAACATGGAAGACGCAGTAATACTCAACAAATCATCGGTCGACCGCGGCCTCTTCCGATCAACCTTCTACCGAGTCTACGAAGGTGAATGTAGGCAATACCTGGGAGGTCTTCGTGACAAGTTCGAAGTACCTGAGGCGGGAATACGCGGCTACAGAGGAGACCGGTATTACAGGCTGCTTGAAGAAGATGGAGTCATATCCGTCGAGTCAGAAGTCACAGGCAACAGCGTACTAATTGGGCGGACCAGCCCACCGAGATTTCTCGAAGAATACCGCGAATTCGAAGTTAAAGGCCCAACTAAACGTGATTCATCCGTAGGAATGCGCCCTTCAGAGCAAGGCATCGTAGACGCCGTCTTCCTCAGCGAATCGATCGAAGGCAACCGCCTCGTCAAAGTACGCGTCCGAGACATTCGAATACCAGAGCTTGGAGACAAGTTCGCTTCAAGACACGGACAAAAGGGCGTCATCGGCACGTTGATTCCCCAAGAAAATATGCCCTTCACGGAACAGGGAATCGTCCCCGACGTCATCATCAACCCACACGCAATTCCATCACGCATGACAATCGGCCAATTCGTTGAAGCAGTCGCGGGCAAGGTAGCGAGCTTGCGAGGCGAACCAGTGGACGGAACCGCATTCAGCAATGAAGGGCCAGCAGTTTTGCGCGAGGCACTTCTTGACCTCGGTTTCCAGCATAGCGGGCGGGAAGTAATGTACAACGGGGTAGACGGAAGGAAACTGGTCGCCGACATTTTCATCGGCGTCGTCTACTACCAGAAACTTCACCACATGGTAGCCGACAAAATGCACGCGCGGGCCCGAGGCCAAGTGCAGATGTTGACACGCCAACCGACCGAAGGACGCGCGAGAGGTGGCGGTCTCAGATTCGGTGAAATGGAGCGAGACTGCTTGATCGGACACGGGGCATCTGCTCTGTTGAGAGATAGACTGCTCGAGGAGTCTGACAAGTATATGGTAATGGTCTGCGAAACCTGCGGCCTACTAGCCTACCACGACGTGAAACAGAACAAGTACATTTGCAGAATCGACGGTGACAAAGCAGTAGTCTCCCCAGTCCAACTCTCATACGCATTCAAACTTCTACTACAAGAACTGATGGCGCTGGGAGTGGCGCCGCGGCTAGAAGTTTCGGAGCGTGCATAAAATGTCAGTAGCAGAAGAAGCAACAAAAGTAATCGGCAGCATACACTTCACCCTAATCTCCCCAAGCGAGATCCGGAAACTATCAGCCGTAGAAATACAGACTGCAGACACCTACGATGAAGACGGAGTCCCTATCGTATCCGGGCTAATGGATGGAAGACTCGGCACCCTAGAGCCGCGCCAGAAATGTAAGACCTGCGGCAACACCGCATCCGCATGCCCAGGACACTTTGGCCACATTGAACTCGCCGAACCCGCAGTTCACGTAGCCTTCGCCAAGCTGCTTCACAAACTCCTACAGGTAACATGCAGAAATTGCGGCCGCGTTCTCCTCTCCGCAGAGAAGATCAAAGCATACAACGAGCGCATGCAACGAGAGCAGAGGCAACTCAACGAGATCCCTCACACATTCTACGAAGCCGTCATGAAAGATGCGAAGAAAAGTCAGGAATGCCCACACTGCGGAGCCCGGCAATACCCAATAGAACACGGAAAACCAACCACATTCCACGAAATGGTGGAAGGCGGCGCTGCAAGACTCAACCCCAGCCAGATTAGAGAACGGCTTGAACGCATCCCAGACGACGACCTAAGATTGCTCGGAATGGAACCAACGGCCGCGCGTCCCGAATGGATGATCCTTCAAGTCCTCCCAGTCCCAGCCGTCACCGTTCGACCCTCGATCACACTCGAATCCGGTATTCGATCCGAAGACGACCTCACGCACAAACTGGTTGATATAATCAGAATCAACCAAAAGTTGAAGGAAGCATTAGAGTCTGGGGTACCAGTCAACATAATTCAGGAACTTCATGAACTACTACAATACCACGTGACGACCTACTTCGACAACGAAGTTTCAGGCCTACCCCCCGCCCGTCACAGGTCCGGCCGTGCACTGAAAACGCTGAGCCAGAGGCTAAAAGGCAAGGAAGGGAGGTTCAGGGGTAATCTTTCCGGAAAACGAGTCGATTTCTCAGCGAGAACTGTGATCTCACCTGACCCGAACATCGACATAAACGAAGTTGGCGTCCCGCTCGACGTAGCACAACGCCTCACGATACCTGAGCGAGTAACCCCATGGAATATCGATGAACTAAAGCAGCTAATCAGAAACGGGCCAGACCAATACCCAGGCGCCCTCTACATCGTTAGACCAGACGGACGAAGGGTACGACTCGAATTCGTAACCGAACGAGAAGGCTTAGCGGAGGCGATTCAGGCCGGCTTCATTGTTGAACGACACATCAGAGACGGAGATATTGTCCTCTTCAATCGCCAACCCTCACTCCATCGAATGTCCATAATGGCTCACACCGTGAAAGTTCTCCCCTACAAGACTTTCAGACTCAACCCATGCGTCTGCCCACCCTACAACGCAGACTTCGACGGAGACGAAATGAACCTTCACGTCCCACAGGGCGAAGAAGCCAGAACCGAAGCAAAATTGCTCATGCAGGTCCAAGACCAAATACTATCCCCACGCTACGGCGGGCCGATCATCGGCGCGAAAACTGACCTTCTCACCGCAGCCTACTTGCTCACCAGGAAGTCAACATTTCTAAACAGGGACGAGGTCGGGAAACTATTGGTCGCGGCCGGATTCCGCGGCGAACTACCCGCGCCAGAAATCAAACGTCCCAATGAGCTGTGGAGTGGAAAACAAATCTTCAGCCTCTTCCTCCCGCAAGGCTTCAACTTCGTAGCCAAGTCAAGCATGGTCACTCAGGAAGACGGCAGTTCAGTAGTAGTAAAGGACGGAGAACTCGTTGAAGGGGTCATTGACAAGAATACAATCGGCGCAGAACGTTCCGAGACGCTGTTTCACCGCATCGTAAAAGACAACGGCTCAGAGCCAGGCCGCATCTTCCTTAACGGGCTGATCAAACTTCTCGACCGCTTCATAACCCTCAGAGGATTCACCTACGGAATCGACGAACTTGACCTCACAGACGCGGTGAGAGACAAGATAAACAAATCCGTCAAGAGAGCCGAAGACCATGTTCAGGAACTCATAACTCAATACAAGAAAGGAACACTAGAGCGTCTCCCAGGCCGATCATTTGAAGAGTCACTAGAACTGCGCATCATGGACGAACTGTCCAAGGCGCGCGATCAAGCAGGTGAGCTAGCTGAACAGTACCTAAAGACAGAAACCGATAACTCGGGAGTTATCATGACCAAAACCGGTGCCCGCGGATCGATGCTGAACATCGCTCAAATGGTCGCAACAGTGGGACAACAATCTATTCGCGGCCAACGAATAACGCGCGGATATAGGGATCGGGCCCTATCATTCTTCGAGAAAGGAGACGTAGGCGCGGAAGCGCGCGGCTTCGTTTACGCTTCATACCAAGACGGCCTAACCCCAGTCGAGTTCTTCTTCCACTCCATGGGAGGAAGAGAAGGCCTCGTAGACACAGCCGTCCGAACACAGCAGAGCGGCTACATGCAAAGACGACTAATCAACGCCCTCGAGCACATCCGCGTCGAATACGACGGCACCGTGCGCGACTCGAGGGGTGACATCATACAATTCCGCTACGGGGAAGATGGAGTTGACACAGCAAAGAGCGACCACGGAAAGGCAGTCAACACGGAACGCCTGGTCGAACGGGTCGAACTCACGATCGAGAAGGGCGCGAAGGCCAGCAAACCCTACGTCGAGAAGAAAGTCTCCGACGTGAGAAGAGACCTAACCCCAAGCCTCGCTGGGCAACTCAAAACAAGCTTACTGGAAAGAAAACTAACCAAGAAGGGAGTTGATGAGGCGGTCAAGGAAGCCGTCAAGAACTACCGCAGATCCATGATTGAACCAGGCGAAGCCGCCGGCATAGTCTCAGCCCAATCCATCGGCGAACCAGGCACGCAAATGACGCTAAGAACATTCCACTTCGCAGGCGTCCGAGAGCAAAACGTCACACTCGGCCTCCCACGCCTAATCGAGATCGTAGACGCAAGAAAAATTCCATCCACCCCCATGATGGTCGTCTTCTTAGACAAGAAACGCCGAACAAGCCGCGAAAAAGCCCAAGAAGTCGCGACCAACATCACGCACACCACATTAGGCGACATCGCCTCAAGCCTCGAATCCGACATCACCAAGATGCGAATAGTAGTCACACTAAACAACGAAGCGATGAAGGAACGCGAAGTAACCCTCAAGGACATCAAAGCGGCAGTGACACCGGGTGGTTGCAAGGTTGAAGTCGAAAGAAACACCGTACACATAACACCACAAGAAATGGACATCCCACAATTCAACCGCCTAGTCCTCCGCCTCCCACTCATGCACGTGAAAGGCATACCGCAAGTGAAACGAGCACTCGTCATGGAAGAGAAAACCGCCGACAAAAGTGAGTGGGTAATCAGAACCGAAGGATCCAACCTCGAACTAACGCTCGAAACTGAAGGCGTAGACCCCGCCAGAACCACATCGAACAACATGCACGAAGTAGCCGAAGTACTCGGCATCGAGGCCGCAAGAAACGTGATCATCAAAGAAGCGACAGCAGTGCTTGAAGAACAGGGATTGGACGTAGACGTGCGCCATGTAATGCTCGTAGCCGACGCGATGACCGCATCAGGAGAGGTTCTGCAGGTAGGGAGACATGGGGTTAGCGGCGAAAAGGCAAGCACCCTAGCCAAAGCAGCATTCGAAATCACAATACCCACCATAGTTGACGCAGCAGTCAAAGGAATACGCGACACCCTCCGAGGAGTCGCGGAAAACGTTATAGTGGGACAGCAAGTCCCGATGGGAACAGGCCTCATAGAGGTCTACATGTCAATGCCAGAGAAGGCCAAGAAGTAATGCAATCCCAAAAAATAGACGTCAACAAACAGCTGCAAATAGTCGTAAAGTCCGGCAAGATCGCGTTAGGCGTCAAGGAGGCCTTGGATGCGGCACGCTTCGCAAAATGCAAACTCCTGATCTTAGCCGCCAACTGCCCCGCTCGAGATAGGATAAACATCGTCAACTACGCAAAACAATCGGGCGTCCCCATCTTCGACTACCCAGGAACGAGCGTAGACCTTGGTTCCGCATTGCTGAAACATTTCGTAGTAGCTGCATTGACGATAAAGGAACCTGGGGATTCCGAGATACTCAAATTAGCCGAGCGGTAGCACCATGGCCTCTTCTGGAATAAAACTCACCGGCGAAACAATGCGCCTGATAGCCCTCTTCGAAAACATAACCGGCGCAACAGCCAACGACTGCATAGTTGACACTGAGGGTGACAGGATAATTTTCATGGCGAAGCAAGGCGAGATGGGCCTCGCGATTGGGAAGGGTGGAAAGAACATAAACATGCTTCGCAAAATGACCGGAAAGCCAATCGAAGTCGTCGAATTCTCAGACAACGTAGAAGGCCTCATCAGAAACTGCCTAGCCCCAGCCAAAGTGAAGGAAGTGCGAATAACCGAGAGGCCTGACAAGAAAATTGTAGTCGTTGAAGTGGAACCGAAAGACAAGGCGCTAGCGATAGGCAAAAACGGCCGAACGATAGACAAAACACGAATGCTAGCGAAACGCTACTACCAAATCGACCACGTACAAATTACTTAACCCCCAACCGACTTGTAACTTTCACCCCAGTGATTAGAACCGCTAGGGCGATGAGGGGCAAGGTAAGCACCAGCAGGGCGTTCGGAAATTCTGGAACTGGCGAACTCGCTCCATGAGCAAGTTGCGAATAGGCTGTACCCGTGGGAGTCAGGGTGTTCGACGCCATGTTCTGCGTAACCATCGGGTTGAGCTGAGCTCTCAATTGGAAGTAACCCTGAACATCTAAACTGGGCGTCCAGTTCAGGTAGGCGAAGAAATACTCCT